>JAANMY010000508.1_pt1 | contig 54502 bp, 47 predicted proteins | sample 7279691 | NCBI WGS metagenome assembly JAANMY01 (sample SAMN14094543, study PRJNA606508) | bioreactor metagenome | isolation source: A lab-scale SPAN reactor treating ammonium-rich wastewater day 388 | place: Ireland: Galway | collected 2018-02-07 | reverse complement strand
AGACTGGGAAAATCGCCGGAACTGTGCGCGCTGATCACCGAGCTCGGTATCACCGAGGTCTACCGTGTGGGCGGCGCCCAGGCCATCGCCGCGGCCGCCATCGGCACCGAGAAGATCGCCAAGGTGGACAAGATCGTCGGCCCCGGCAACATTTTCGTGGCCATCGCCAAGCAGATGCTCAGCGGCCGCGTGGGCATCGACAGTTTCGCCGGCCCGTCCGAAATCGTGATCATCTTCGACGCCTCGGCCGACCCGGCCATGGTGGCAGCAGATATGCTGGCCCAGGCCGAGCACGACGAGCACGCCTCGGCCGTTGCGATCACGGACAGCACCGAAGCCGCCGAGAAGGTGAAGGCGGAAGTCGCGAAGCAACTGGCCGACCTGCCGCGCAAGGACATCATCGAAAGCTCGTTCGCGTCCTACGGCGGCATCATCACCGTGCCGAGCAAGGGCTTCGCGATCCGGCTGGCGGATTCGATCGCACCGGAGCACTGCGAAGTGCTGACCGAAGACGCCGAAAACGACGCCAAGCAGATCCGCAACGCCGGCGCTGTATTCATCGGCCCCTGGGCCCCCGAGGCCTTCGGCGACTACAACGCCGGCCCCAACCACGTGCTGCCCACGGCCGGCAGCGCACGCTGGGCCAGCGCGCTCGGCGTGGACGACTTCGTGCGGCACGTCAGCATCATCCGCGGCAGCAAGGAGCTGCTGGCGGCCAACCGGGATACGGCCATCAAGCTGGCGCGGGCCGAGCAGCTGGAGGCCCACGCCCGCAGCATCGAGAAGCGGCTGTAGATTGCATGGACAACACCACGCTCAAGTACTTCAAGACGCAGCTGCCCGGCCTGGCCGGCGGCTACACGCTTGATGTGCCGGATTGCCCGGTCAAGCTGAACCAGAACGAAAACGCCTGGGACTGGCCGGCCGCGCTGAAGCAGGAAGTGTTCGAGCGCGTGCGTGACCTGCCCTGGAACCGCTACCCGCCCTTCGTGCCCGATGCGTTTCTGGCCAAGGTAGCCGCGCACATCGGAGCAGATGCTGAGCAGGTGCTGGCCGGCAACGGCAGTAACGAGCTGCTGTACGCGGTTTTCGTCAGCACCCTGGAGCGCGGGCGCAAGGTGGTAATCCCGCAGCCCACCTTCACGGTCTACAAGCTGCTGGCGGACCTGCTGGGTGCCGAGGTAGTCACCGCCGGCCTCAACGACGAGTTGCAGTACGACGCCGCGGCGCTGGAACAGGCCGCCGCGGACGCCTCGGTGGTAGTGCTGGCCACGCCCAACAACCCGACCGGCAGTGTGATCGACCCCACGGACCTCGAGCACCTGGTCAACACCAGCGCCGCGCTGTGGGTGGTGGACGAAGCCTACTTCGAGTTCCACGGCGAGTCGGCCCTTGAGCTCACGCGCCACTGCCGCAACCTGGTGGTGCTGCGCACCTTCAGCAAGGCGCTGGCCACTGCCGGCCTGCGCTTCGGCTGCATGGTGTGTCACCCGGAGGCACGTCCGATTTTCGCGGCGGCCAAGCTGCCCTACAACCTCAACATCTTCACCATGGCGGCCGTGGAGACGGCAATTGAGAACGCCGTGACGCTCAAGGCCCGCGTGGAAGAAACCAAGCGCGAGCGCGAGCGCGTGGCCCGCAAGCTGCGCGAGTACAAGGGCGTGAAGGTGTACCCCAGCCGCGCAAACTTTCTGCTGTTTGAAACCGAGCGCGCGCCGCGCGATATATGGAAGGCCATGGTCAGCCGTGGCGTGCTGATCCGCGACGTCAGCGGCTACCCGCGCCTGGGCAAGGCCCTGCGCGTCAGCATCGGCCGGCCCGAAGAAAACGACGCCTTCCTGAAGGCGCTCGAGTATGCGATGACAGTGGTGGGGTAACGATTCCTGGACCGGCCCATGCGAACAGCCAGCTACAGCCGCAAGACTTCCGAGACGCAGATCGCCGTCGAGGTCAACCTCGATGGCGAAGGCAAGTACGCCATCCAGACCGGCATCGGCTTCCTGAACCACATGCTGGAACTGTTCAGCAAACACGGCCTGTTCGACCTGACCGTCAACTGCACCGGCGACCTGCACGTGGACGCCCACCACAGCGTGGAAGACATCGCCATCGCGATCGGCGAGGCCTTCAAGCAGGCGGCCGGTGACAAGGCCGGCATCAACCGCTACGGCAGCAGCCTGATCCCCATGGACGAAGCACTGATCCGCTGCGCGCTTGACCTCAGCGGGCGCCCGTTCCTGGTGTGCGAAATGGGCCAGCTCAAGCGCGAAGAGGTCGGGGGCCTGCCCACGGAAATGGTCGAGCACTTCTGGCGCAGCTTCAGCACGCACTTCCCCATGAACCTGCACATCGACGTGCTGCGCGGCGACGACACGCACCACATTATCGAGGGCGTGTTCAAGGCCGTCACGCGCGCATTGCGCGTCGCGCTCGATTACGACGCCCGGCGCAAGGGCGTGCCCAGCACCAAGGGAGTGCTTTAGAGAACTGCTTCAGGGGACTGTCCCCGCAGTTGGGGACTGTCCCCGTAGTTGTGACCAGGCAAAGTTTCGAGGACGGGGACAGTCCCCAAAGGCGGGGACAGTCCCCTGAGCTGCCATGAACGTCACCATCATTGACTCCGGCATCTGCAACCTGGGCAGCATCTCGCGCGCCCTTGAACGCGCGGGCGCGACAGTGCAGGTGGCAACGCAAGCCGCGTCCGTCGCCGACGCCGAACGCCTGCTGTTGCCGGGCGTAGGCAGCTTCCCAGCCGGTATGAAAGCCCTGAACCAGCGGGGGTTCACGGCCGCAATCCGCGAATTCGCGGCATCGGACAAACCCTTGCTGGGCATCTGCCTCGGCATGCAGTTGCTGTTTGAAACCGGGGAGGAGTTCGAGGAAACCCCCGGCCTGGGGCTGATCCCGGGCCGCGTGCGCGAGATCAAGGCCGGCGCCAACCCGGTGCCGCACATGGGCTGGAACCGCATTGTGCCTCGAAAGGCCGACCCGCTGCTGGAGAATCTGCCCGCGGAAGCTTTCTTCTACTTCGTGCACAGCTTCGTGTGCGAGCCCGCGGAGAGTGCGGACGTGCTGGGCGAAACCGAATACGGCGAAACCTTCTGCAGCGTGGTGCGGCGCGGCAACGTGCGCGGCATCCAGGCCCACCCGGAAAAAAGCCAGCGCTGCGGCGCCACGCTGCTGGAGAACTTCCTGAAGCTATGAGCGACTTCACGATCTACCCCGCCATCGACCTGCGCCGGGGGCGCGTGGTGCGCCTGCAGCAAGGCCGCGCCGACGCCGAGACCACCTACGCCGAAGACGCCACGGAAGTCGCCCGCGATTTCCAGGCCCAAGGCGCGCAGTGGCTGCACGTGGTGAACCTGGACGGCGCTTTCGGCGAAGCGGGCGAAAACCTGGCCGTGCTGCGCGCGATCTGCAACAGCGTGGAAATCCCCGTCGAGTTCGGCGGCGGCCTGCGCACGCGCGACGATGTCGAGCAGGCCCTCAAGCGCGGAGTAAAGCGCGTCATCCTCGGCACCGTTGCCCTGCGCCAGCCCGAATTGGTCCGCGAGCTGGCGGCCGAGTTCGGGCCGCAAGTGGCCGTCGGCATCGACGCCCGCGATGGTATGGTTGCCGTGGAGGGCTGGGTGGAAACCAGCGAGGTCTCGGCGGAAGAGCTGGCTGAGCGCATGGTGCAGGCCGGCGTCTCCCGTTTCATCTACACCGACATCGCCCGCGACGGCATGCTGGTCGGGCCTGACCTGCAGGGCGCCTGCAAGCTGGCGCAAACGGGGGCCGCGGTGATAGCCTCCGGCGGTGTCGGCAGCCTCGAGCATGTGACCGCGGCCGCAACCACCGGCGGCGGGGTTGACGGCCTGATCATCGGCAAGGCGTTGTATGAAGGGCGATTTACGGTAAGACAGGCACTGCAGGCCGCGAAAGGACAGCGAACATGAGCGACTTCCAGGTGATCCCGGCAATCGAGCTGCGGGGCGGCATGGCCCTGCGTTATGAATCGGTGGGCATGGGCACCCGCGCCAACCGCGTTGAGCCCATCGGCTTCGTGCGCAAGTTCGTCGAGGCCGGCGCCCGCATGATCCACCTGTACAACCTGGATGGCCCCTTCATCGTCAGCCAGGCCGAGCATTCCGGCAGCGTGCTGGCCGGCGCCGAGCGCAACCTGTCCGTCATGGGCGAGCTGGCCAAGAGCTTCGACGTAACTTTACAGGTCAGCGGCGGCGTGCGCGACCTGGAGAGTTTCCAGATGGTCACCTCGCTTGGCATCAAGCGCGCCGCCATCGGCAGCGCCGCCATGCAGAACCCGGCGCTCGTGCAGGCGGCCGTCAAGCACGCGGCCGACGCCGTGGTGATCTTCATCGACGTCAAGAACGGCCGTATGGTCGCCCAGGACTGGATCAAGGACCCCAAGGCCACCCCGGCGCAGGTTGCCGCCAAGGTGCGCGAAGCGGGTGTGAAGCATTTCATCTTCCAGGACGTCTCGGCCGACGCGCGCGGCAGCGGCCCCAGCGTGGCGGAAGCGGCGCAGGTCGGCGGCGACGTGATCATCACCGGCGGCGTGCAGACGCTGGACCACATCAAGGCGGCCGCCGCCACCGAGGGCATTTCCGGCGTGCTGGTAGGCAAGCCGCTGATGCAGGGCGAGTTCAGCTACGAGCAGGCCCTCGAGTACGCCAAGGCAGGCCTGGCAGCCCGCAGCTGATAAGAAGCTTGAACAGGGAGGCCAGAGGTCAGAAAACGGCGCAAAGGCGCTCCGTGAGTTTCCCTGACCTCCGACCTCTAAACTCTGACCTCCACCTATGCTCGCAAAACGACTGATCGTGTGCCTTGACGTCAAAGACGGCCGCGTCGTGAAGGGCGTCAACTTCGTCGGCCTGCGCGACGCGGGCGACCCCGTCGAATGCGCCGTGCGCTACGACCGCGAACAGGCGGACGAGCTGGTGTTCCTGGACATCACCGCCAGCCACGAAAACCGCGACACCACCGTGGAACTCGCCCGGCGTTGCGCCCTTGAACTCAGCATCCCGTTCACCATCGGCGGCGGCGTGCGCAGCGTGGAAGATTTCGAGCGCCTGTTGCGCGCCGGCGCCGACAAGGTCGCGGTCAACAGCGCGGCCGTGAAGAACCCGCAATTGATCCGCGACTGCGCCGAGCGCTTCGGCAAACAGGCCGTGGTGCTGGCCGTGGACGCGCGCAAACAGCCGGCCGGCAGCTACCACGTCTACGTGAAGGGCGGCCGTGAAGACACGGGCCTGGACGCGCTGGATTGGATCAAGCGTGGCGTGGAGCTTGGCGCCGGCGAGATTCTGCTCACCAGCATGGACCGCGACGGCACGGGCGAAGGCTTCGACCTGGAGCTCACTGCCAAGGCCGCTGCGCTGGTTGCCGTCCCGGTGATAGCTTCCGGCGGGGTTGGTAGACTGGAGCATCTGGCCGAAGGGCTGAAAGCAGGCGCGGCGGCGGTACTGGCGGCCGGCATTTTTCACTTCGGGCAGCACACGGTCAGGGAAGCGAAGGAGTTCTTACGCAGCCAAAGCTTCAACATCAGACCGGTAGAGATTCCAGCGTAGGCGCAGTTCCCCGAAACCTGATCTCATGAGCGACTTCACTGAACAAGCACCCGTCGAAGGCCTGAAGTTCGACAGCAGCGGCCTGATCCCCTGCATCATGCAGGACGCGCGCAACGGCGAAGTGCTGACGCTGGCCTGGATGAACCTGGCCGCCTTCCGCACGACGCTCGAAACAGGGCTGGTCACCTTCTGGTCGCGCAGCCGCAAGCAGCTCTGGGTGAAGGGGGAATCCAGCGGCAACACCATGCGCGTGGCGGAGCTGAAACTCGACTGCGACGGCGACGCCCTTGTGGCCCGCGTGCTGCCCGACGGCCCGGCCTGCCACACCGGCGAGGGCGACTGCTTCTTCCAGACTGTGTTCAAGAACAAGGCCGTACTAAGCGAAGTCGAGCAGGCCGAACAGCCCGCGCTTGGCTGGGGTGCGCGCTTCGGCGCGCTGATGGACGACGTGCGCACGCTGTTGCAGGAGCGCAAGACCAAGCTGCCCGAGGGCAGCTACAGCACCTACCTGTTCACCAAGGGGCTCGACAAGATTCTCAAGAAGCTGGGCGAAGAGGCCACCGAGACGATCATCGCCGCCAAGGGGGAAAAACGCAGCGAGCTGGTCGGCGAGATGTGCGACCTGGTGTTCCACCTGATGGTGCTGATGGTGCAGAAGGACATCAGCTTCGAGGACATCCGCCGCGTCATGGAGAAACGCCACCGCGGCGATGAAAAGCCCGCGGCCCCGCCGGAGACCGAACTCAAGGTCAGCCGCCCGCCCGAATGCGAGCCGCTGGAGAAGCGCCTGCTGAACCAGCTCGAGCCCGGCCTGCACCGCGACGTCACCCGCGCGCTTGAGCTGATGTACCGCGCCCACGCCGGCCAGACCCGCGACGGCGGCCTGCCCTACGCCACCCACCCGCTTGAGGTCGCGTTGATCGCCGTCGAGAACGTGAAGCTGCGCGAGCGCGACGAGGTGATCACCGCCCTGCTGCACGACGTGCTGGAAGACGACCTCAACACCACGCCCGCCCAGCTGTCGCAGGCCTTTGGCGACAACGTCTCAGGCGCGGTGGTGCTGTTGACCAAGATGTACAAGCGCGACGGCACACCTAAAGAACTGGGCCTGGAGCGCTACTACGAAGGCCTGCGCCGCGCGCCCGGCTGGATCAAAGCCGTGAAGATGTGCGATCGCGTGCACAACCTGCGCTGCCTGCCGACTTCCGGCCGCAGCACCGAAGAGATCGAGAAGTACCGCAAGGAAACCCGCGCCAACCTTCTGCCGCTCGCGGCCAGCAGCATGGACCAGCGGCTGCTGAAGGCCGGCGACCTGCTGCTGAAAGAGCTGTACAAGTAGAGGGACCTACACCCGCGAATCCTGCACTTCGCTGTCGGCCTCCGGGATCTCCTGCACCGCGCCTTCTGGGCCCCCTTTGCCGCGGCGGAAGAAGCGCAGCCAGTCGTCCATCAACACGTAGAACGAAGGCACCACCAGCAGGCTCAGCAGCGTGGCTACCGCCATGCCGCCCAGCACGCCGATTGCCATCGGGCGTCGGATTTCACCACCCGGGCCCAGCGCCATCGCGGCCGGCAACGCGGCCATCATGGTCGCGGCGCTGGTCATCAGGATGGGACGCAAACGGATCGGACCGGCCTTGGCCATGGCCTCGCGCGCGGTCAGGCCCTTCAGCCGCAGCTGGTTGGCGTAATCGACCAGGATGATCGAGTTCTTCTTGGCGATGCCAAGCAACAGCAGCAGGCCGATCATGCTGAAGATGTTCAGCGTCTGGCCGAAGGCGAACAGTGCCAGCGCCGCGCCGGCAATGGAGAGCGGCACGATGGTCAGCACGGTGATGGGGTGGAAGAAGCTGTTGAACTGCCCTGCCAGCACCATGTATGCGACCAGGATGCCCATCAGCAGCGCGAAGATCAGGCTGTTGAACGAGTCCTGGTACTCGACCGAAGCGCCGCTCATGGCAATGCGGTAGCCCTCGGGCATCTTGTCCTGCAGCTCGCGCACCTTCTCGAGCGCCTCGTTCTGGGTATGGCCGGGCGCCACGTTGGCGAACACCGTGATGCTGCGCTCGCGGTCCTGCCGCATGATGCTCTGCAGCACCGGGCGCTCTTCCTGTTTGACCAGGTTGCTGAGCGGGATGCGCTCGCCGCTGCTGGTGCGCACGCGCAGGCGCTCGATGTCCTGGGGGCTGCTGCGCTGGCCGGCCAGCAGGCGCAGCCGCACGTCCAGGCGGCGACCCTGATCGCTGAACTTGCCGACGCGCACGCCGCCCACCAGGGCGTTCAGCGTGACCGCCACGTCCTGCATCGGCACGCCCAGGTCCGCGGCGCGGGCGCGGTCCGGCACCACTCGCAACTCGGGCATGCCGACCTGGTAGTCCGTGTCCACGTCCACCACCAGGCCGCTGTCGCGCATCTCGTCGGCCATCTGCTGGGCAAGCTCGCCCAGCTTGTTGAAGTCCGGCCCCCGCACGCTGAACTCGACGGGGAAGCCGCGCCGCGCGCTGAAGCCCTGCTGGCTGAGGTCCTGCACCACGGCCTTCAGGCCGGGCGTTTTGTTGAGCACGCCGCGCAACTCGCCGGCGATCTCGTTCTGAGTCTTGTCGCGCTCCTTTGGCGGCACCAGGGTCACGAACATCATCGACGTGTTGACGTCACCGCCGCCAAACCCGCCGACGATGCAGAACACGCGGCTCACGTCGTCGCGGGCGTTGACCTGCGCCTCGGCCTGCTTGAACAACGCGTCGCTCTCCTCAAGGCTGCTGCCGACGGCTGTCTGCAGGCGCACCATCAGGCGGCTCTGGTCCTGGCTTGGCACGAATTCACTGGGCAGCGAGGTCATCAGCCACAGCGCGCCCGCGAACACACCGCCGCCGATCAGCAGTGCGATGTAGGGAAAGCGCAGCACCGGGGTGAGCCCGCGGCTGTAGCCGTTGCGCAGCCTGTCGAAGCCGCGGTCCACCACGCGGCCCAGTGCGCTACGGTTTTCCTTGACGCTCTTTTTCAGCAACTGGGCGCAGCGCGCGGGTGCCAGCGTGATCGCTTCCACGTAGCTCAGCAGCACGGCCAGGCTCAGCGTCACGCCGAACTGGTAAAAAAACTTGCCGGTCACGCCGCTCATGAAGATCACCGGCGCGAAGATCGCGCAGATCGCGATGGTCGAAGCCAGCGCGGCGCCCATGATTTCTTTGGTGCCGCCCAGCGCCGCCTTGAAGCGGTCTGCTCCTTCCTCGCTGTGGCGGTAGATGTTCTCCATGATCATGATCGCGTCGTCGACCACGATGCCCACCGCCAGAGCAAGCGCCAGCAATGTGAAGGTGTTCAGCGTGAAGCCCAGGAAGTAGATGATCGCGATGGTGCCCAGCAGCGACATCGGTATCGCCAGCACCACGTTCATGGTGCTGCTCAGCGAGCCCAGGAAGATCCAGCACACCAGCGCCGTCAGCAGCACCGCCAGCACCAGCTCGAACTCGATCTCGTGCACCGATTCCTCGATGTACACCGTCGAGTCAAAGTTGATGCCGAGGTCCATGTCGGCCTCGAGCGTCGGGCGGATTTCATCCAGCACCGCGCGCACGGACTGCGCAACCTCTACCGCGTTGGCGCCGCGCTGCTTGCGGATGCCCAAGCCCTGGGCCGGCACGCCGTTCACGCGGCTCAGGCGGCGCTCGTCTTCAAAGCCATCTTCCACTAGGGCCACTTCGTGCAGATAGATCGGGCGGCCGTCGACTTCGCGAACAACGATCTCGCGAAGCTCATCCAGGTGCAGCGCTTCGCCCAGCACACGCACGTTGACTTCTCGCCCGGCGGTCTCGATGCGCCCGGCCGGCAGCTCGACGTGCTCGCGGCGCAGGGCGCCGATCAGGTCGCTGACCGTCAGGCCCTTGGCGTCAAGCTTGTCGGCATCCACCCAGATGCGCACGTTGCGCTCAAGGTAGCCGCCGAGGGTTACCTCACCGACGCCCGGCAGCGTCTGCAGCTTTTCCTTGACGCGATAGCGCACCACGTCGGCCAGCACCTGCCGCGAGTACGGGCCGGATAAGCTGACGTACATGATCGGCCGGTCTTCCGGATTGCTCTTGCGCACGGTGGGGGGCTCAACGTCGCTGGGCAGGCTGCGCTGCGCCTCGGCGACGACGGCCTGCACGTCCTGCACCGCGGAGTCGATGTCGCGGGACAGGTCGAACTCGACCGTGACGCTGCCGCGCCCCTGGCGCGAAGTCGAGCTAATCGACTTCACACCTTCGACCTGCACCAGCGCCTCTTCGAGAATTTCGACCACGTCCTGCTCGACGGCGTCGGGAGAAGCGCCTTCCCAGCCGACGTTGACCGAAACCGTGGGGAAGTCCACGTCGGGGAACTGGCTGATGCCGATGCGATTGGCCGCCACCAAGCCGAACACGATGGTGGCGCCCATGATCATCCAGGCCAGCACCGGTTTGCGCACGCAGAGCTCAGTCAGCTTCATGGCTGCGCTCCCTGCGGCTTCTCCGCGGCGCCGGCGGTGACAATCTTGACTTCGGCGCCCTCCCGCAGCGCCTCGGCGCCCCGCGTCACCAGCACTTGCCCGACCTCAAGGCCCGAGCGCACCTCGATGCGCCCGTCCGGCGTGCGCAGGCCGATCTCGATCACGCGCTGGTACGCCTTGCCGCCTTCCACCACGTAGACCAGGAAACCGCGCTCGCTGGGGCGCACGGCCGTTTCCGGCACGGTGGGGGCATTGTCGCGTGAGCCGACGGGCACGGTGGCGCGGATGAAGGTGCCGGGCGTGAGCTGCGCGGCGTGCTCGGGGGCTACTTCGGCGACAACCTGCACCATCCGGGTGGTGGGATCCGCGGAGGCAGCCACGTGAGTCAGCGTTGCGGCGTACTCCTGGTTCGCGCCGGAGACGCTGAAGGTGGCCGCAAGGCCGGGCTTCAGCTGCGCCGCCTGCGCCTCGGTGACCGCAAAGCGCAGCAGCATGGGGTCGCGCCTCAGCAGCCGCGCGATCACGGTGCCCGGGGTAACCCACTGGCCCGTCTGCACCAGGCGCGACTGGATCACGCCGCTCATGGGCGCGCGCGGGGTGGCGTTGGCAAAGTCCAGCTTCGCCTGCGATAACTCCGCGGCGCGCTGGCGTTCCACGGCCATGGCGACAGCGACCTTGGTGCGCCAGGCTTCGACTTCTTCCTTTGAGAAGATGCCGCCCTTGGGGTCTTCGCGGCGTTTCAGGCCGTCCTGGGCTTCCTTCAATTCGGCTGCCGCGCGGTCGTGTGCTGCCTGCGCGGCGTCCTGGGCGTACTGGAAGCGCGCCGGTTCGATCTCAACCAACACGGTTTCCGGGGTGACTTCCTGGCCTTCCCGGAAGTTGATCTTCTCGAGCACTCCGCTCACGCGGGCGGTGATCTGGACTTCTTCAAACGCCTCAATTGAGCCCACAGCGGACACGACGTACTGAACCTCACGGCCGGCAATGGTCTCGACCTCGACCGGGAAGGCCTTGGAGCGCGGGGGGCCGGACTTGTCATCTCCGCCGCCACAGGCGGCCAGCAACAGCGGCAAAAGCAGGGCAAATACACGCAGCTTCGAGCGCATCAACTGTTCCCCGTGGAATGAGTTGCACGGTTATACGACCCAAACACATCCGGTGCGCCCGATATTGCCGAAAACCGGCCCGTTGTGCGAAGGCCAACGGCCGCTATCTTGCAGGCAAGGACGTGTAGCTCAATTGGTTAGAGCATCTGCTTTACACGCAGAGGGTCGGGGGTTCGAGTCCCTCCACGTCCACCAAAGAAATCACCCGCGAGAGCGGGTGATTTCTTTGGTGGACTCGGAGAAGGCGGACCTGTCCGGGACGGAATCTGCGACCGCTTGGTTTACGTCCCGCCTTACCCGCTTGCGCGGGGCGGAGGCCGGCCGCTACTCGGTCAACGTGTGGCGGATGATCGCCTTGATGCAGCGTGAATCAATCAGGCTGTTCATCAAGTCTTCCACCATGCCCTGCGGATGGCTGTGCGTGCGGTTGGCGTAACCCGGATAATGGATCGAGCGCACGTTCTCAAAGGCCAGGAACGTACGGCCATCGTGATGCGCGACGCTCTTTGCCCGGCCCTCGTAGAAACCGTCCAGGTCCTTGATGCCCAGCACGATAAGGAACTTATACTCCTCGCCCGGTGTCACTTGTTCAGGTGTAATCGCCACGGTTGCACTCCTTTATCCAGTTGCACTCAAAACGCCGTGAACGGGTATAGTCATGCACAAATCCGAAAGTAAAGGCCGGCCGAGGAGAGCCCATGTCCGATGATGATGCAATCGTCACACGCCGCCACTACCGATACATCGCCGAGCATACCCGCGGTGATGATCCGTTCCTCTCTGAGCTGAAGCAGGCGGCTGAGGCCGAGGGCATCCCCAAAATCTGGATCTCGCCGGCCCAGGCCAGCCTGATGCAGGTTGTTTTGAAACTGCACCGGGCGAAGCAGGTGATTGAGGTCGGCACCCTGGCCGGCTACAGCGCGATCTGCATGGCGCGCGCGCTGCCGCCGGGGGGCCTGGTTCGGACCATCGAACTGAACCCGAAACATGCCGACTTCGCCGAACAGTGGATCGCGAAATCCGACGTGGCGGACAAGGTCAAGGTGCTGCGCGGCGCGGGCGCCGATGTGCTGAAGTCCATCAAGACCGGCAGCGCGGACGCCTGCTTCCTCGATGCCGACAAAGAGAACTACCCGCGCTACCTGGACGAGTGCCTGCGCATCCTGCCGGTGGGAGGCCTGGTGATGGCCGACAACGCGTTTGCCTTCGGGCAGCTGTTTGATGAAGTCCCCAGCGAGTCCGGCGTGGCGGCCGTGCGGCGCTTCAACGACTACATGGCAGCCCGGAAGAACGTGCACGCGGTGATGGTCGGCATCGGCGACGGCTGCTGGGTGGGGGTGAAAGAGGCGTGACCGGCTCGACGAAACTCGCCGCAGGGCTGCTGCCCCAGGACTGGTACTTCCGCGATGTGGTGGAGGTCGCCCGCGACCTGGTGGGCCGCTACATCCGGCGCGGGCCGGTTGTGCTGCGCATCACCGAGGTCGAAGCCTACCGCGGCCCGGACGACAGCGCCGCCCACACCAGCATGGGCCGCACGCCCCGCAACGAGCCAATGTGGGGCGATGGCGGCCACAGCTACGTCTACCTGTGCTACGGCCTTCACAACATGCTGAACGTGGTGACCGGGCGCGGCGAAGGCACGGCCGTGCTGATCCGCAGCGCGGAACCGGTGGAAGGCGAGGCGCTGGTGCGCGCGCGGCGGGGCGGCAAGTCGGGGCCGGTGCTGCTGACCGGCCCGGGCAAGCTGGGCCAGGCTCTTGACCTGTCAACGGAATGGTCCGGCCACCGGCTTTTCATGCCGGGCGGGCTGGAGTTGCTTGAAGGCGAGCCGGCGCGCCGCCTGCTGGCGGGCCCGCGCGTAGGCATCGACTACGCGAAGCCCAAGGACGTGCGCGCGCGCCTGCGCTTTGCAGACGCGGACAGCGAGTGGGTCAGCATGCGCTCGCGGCTCAGGCCTTGAGCGCTTCTTCGATATCGCCGCGCAGTTGCGGATCGTCGGGCTTGGTGGGGGGCGGGTAGCGTTTGATCACCTGCCCGTCTTTGCCCACCAGGTACTTGGTGAAGTTCCAGTCCGGCACTTCGTGCTCGGCCGTGAGGAACTGGTAGACGGGGTGCTGGTTCTTTCCTTTGACGTCCAGCTTCTCGAACAGCGGGAAGGTCACGCCGAACCTGCGGGTGCAGAATTCGCGGATTTCGGCCGGCGTCCCCGGCTCCTGCGCGCCGAACTGGTTGCAGGGAAAACCCAGCACGCTGAACCCGCGCGGCGCAAGCTCACGGTGAAGCGACTCCAGACCGGAGTAGTGGGGCGTAAGCCCTCAGGCGCTGGCGACGTTCACCACCAGGCAGACCTTGCCCTGGTACTGCGCGAGGTCTGCCGGTTCGCCGCCAAGGCTGCTGGTACTCAAGTCAAACAGCGATGCCATGGTTTCTCCTGTAGTCTATGGCCAGCATAGTCCGGGTCACGCACCCAACGCCGGCGTTTGCGGGTCTGTTCCCGCCCGGCCGGATTGCTAACTTGAAGCCCCGAACCCACGGGGGCAACCATGCCGCATCGTCTTGCCGTTTATCCCGGCACCTTTGACCCTGTCAGCAACGGGCACCTGGATGTAATCCAGCGTGGCAGCCAGCTGTTCGAACAACTGGTGGTTGCCTGCGCCGTCAACATCGCCAAGCAGCCGCTGTTCAGCCTGGATGAGCGCCTTCAGATGCTGCGCGAGGTGACGGCCGACCTGCCGAACGTGAAGGTGGAAAGCTTCACCGGCATGGTGGTCGACTACGTCCGCAGCCTGGGCGGCAAGGTCATTCTTCGCGGCCTGCGCACGTTCAGCGACTACGAGAACGAGGTGCAGATGGCCTACGCCAACCGCACCTTCGCCCCTGACATCGAAACCGTGTTTGTCTGCGCCAGCCTGGAGGAGAGCTTCATCTCGTCCCGGCTGATCCGCGAGGCGGCGGCGCTGGACGGCGACATCTCGCGCTTCGTACCCGAGAGCGTAGTCGTGCGCCTGCAACAGAAGACACACGCGCTGAAGGGGACGGTCAAAAAGCACGGCAAGGGGCGTCGATAAAGCGGTCCGGATTTGCGCCTTGCGCCCCGGGTAGCTCGTCCGCACAATGCCGCCGCTTTGGGTCCGGCTCGTTTTTTTGCGACCAGTGACTGTCGGGCAACGATGCTGTGTGCCCGGCGAAGACAGCGCCTGACCCTGTACAACCGGAACGAGAACCATGAAGATCCACGAATACCAGGCCAAGGAAGTGCTGCGCCGCTACAACGCGCCGCTGTTGAAGGGTCGCGTTGCCTACAGTGTGGAAGAGGCGGTCAACGTCGCGCGCGACATCGGCGGCGAAGTCTGGGTGGTAAAGGCCCAGATCCATGCCGGCGGCCGCGGCAAGGGCGGCGGCGTCAAGCTGGCCAAGAGCATCGACGAGGTCCGCAGCCATGCCGAGAAGATCCTCGGCATGCAGTTGGTGACGCACCAGACCGGCCCCGAAGGTAAGAAGGTCAACCAGCTGCTGGTCGAGGCCGGCTGCCTGATCGATCACGAGTACTACCTGGCCGCGGTGCTCGACCGCGAAACCGCCAGGGTCTGCTTGATGGGCAGCTACGAGGGCGGCATGGACATCGAGGAAGTCGCCGCGAAGACCCCGGGCAAGATCAAAAAAGAGTTCTTCGACCCGGCCGAGGGCATGCACGGCTTCCAGGCCCGGCGCCTCGCGCTCGCGATCGGCATCCCGCAGGAGCTCGTGAACAAGGCCGCCACGCTGATCCTGGGCGTCGCGAAGTGCTTCGTTGAAGAAGACGCCACGCTGGTGGAGATCAACCCGCTGGTCACCACCAAAGACGGGCAGGTGCTTGCGCTGGACGCAAAGATGACCTTCGACGACAACGCGCTTTACCGCCACCAGGCGATCGAGAGTTACCGCGACGTCACCGAGGAGGTGGCCGAAGAAACCGAGGCCAAGAAGTACGACCTCAGCTACATCAAGCTCGAAGGCAACATCGGCTGCATGGTCAACGGCGCCGGCCTGGCGATGTCCACCATGGACATCATCAAGCTGCACGGCGGCGAGCCCGCGAATTTCCTGGACGTTGGCGGCGGCGCCAGCGCCGAGCGCGTTACGGCAGCCTTCAAGTTGATCCTCAGCGATAAAAACGTAAAGGCCGTGCTGGTGAACATCTTCGGCGGCATCATGAAGTGCGACGTGATTGCCGAGGGAGTGATCGCGGCAGCCAAGGAAGTCGGGTTGAAACTGCCCGTGGTCGTGCGCCTCGAGGGCACCAACGTGGAAAAGGGCCGGCAACTGCTGGACGCCAGCGGGTTGAAGATCCAGTCTGCCACGGACCTCACGGACGCAGCGAAGAAAGTTGTCGCGGCGGCGAAGGGATAGTTCGGTCAGCTTGACTAATGACGGGCTCGGACTAGTCTGTTCCGGCCCTCCGCGGGCATGGTAGCCGTGTCATATGGGCATTTAACACGACAGGTCGGAAGAACTCAGTGGACGTCTTCGCCAAGTGCTTCGATTTCACGCGCGACCTTGAAGTTCAGGCGGCGGGACTTTACCCCTTCTTCAAGACGATTGAGGGTAACCACGGTTCCCGCGTCGTGATCGATGGGCGTGAAGTTGTCATGGCCGGGTCCAACAACTACCTGGGCCTGACCCGCCACCCCAAGGTGGTGGAAGCGGCCGTCAACGCCACCAAGGAATACGGCACCTCCTGCAGCGGCAGCCGCTACGCCAACGGCACCTACGTGATACACGTCGAGCTTGAGGAAAAGCTCGCGGATTTCATGGACAAGCCCAAAGCCCTGTGCTTCACCACGGGCTACACCACCAACATGGGCGCCATCAGCGTGCTGGCCGGGCGCCGCGACATCATCTACAGCGACCGCGAGAACCACAGCTGCATCATGGACGCCACGCAGCTCACCTTCGCGGAGACCAAGAAGTACAAGCACGACGACGTCGAAGACCTTGCCCGCGTGCTCGAGAATTCGCCTCCTGAAGCCGGAAAGCTGCTGGTCACGGACGGCGTGTTCAGCATGAAGGGCACCATCTGCCGCCTGCCAGAGTTCGTTGAGCTCAAGAAGAAGTACGGCCTCCGCATCTTCATCGACGACGCGCACGGCGTTGGTGTCGTCGGGCCCACCGGCCGCGGCACTGCCGAGCACTACGGCCTCGACAAGGAAGTCGACGTGGTGATGGGCACGTTCAGCAAGTCGTTCGCCGGCCTGGGCGGCTTCATCGCGGGCGAAGAACGCGTGATCAGCTACGTCAAGCATCACGCCCGCCAGCTGATCTTCGCGGCCAGCATGACGCCCGGCAGCGTCGCGGCCGTCAGCACGGCGCTAGACCTGATTCGGAACGAGCCTGAGCACCTGGGCAACCTGCGCAAGGTTATCAGCCAGGTGCGCGGCGAGTTCCGCCGCATCGGCTACCCGGTTGACGACGAGCCGACACCCATCGTGTACGTGAAGGTGGGTGAAGACATCGAGGCTTTCCAGTTCTGGAAAGACCTGCTTGAGCTCGGCGTCTACACCAACCCGGTGATCACCCCGGGCGTGCCACAGGGCCAGAGCGGCGTGCGCGCCAGCTTCATGGCGATCCACACCGAGAGTGACATCGCCCGCGTGATTGAAGCCTTCGAAAAGCTTGGCAAGAAGTACGGCCTGCTGAAGTAACGGTCCGGCCCTATTTGCCGATGCAGAACCTGGAAAATATCAGGCTCAGCACTTCGCCGGGTGTCTCGGCCAGCAAAGCTTCATCCAGCAGCTTCAGCGCGCGGCGTACGTCCCCGGCTCTCACCTCGGGCGGCGCTGCTTCCTCCCGCTCCAGCAGCTTGATCGCTTCACCGGCACGCACCCGCAGCAGGCTGGTGACGCTGCCGGAGGCCTGCCGGTCCAGCCGCTCAATCAGCCGCCCGCGCAGCTCATCCAGCCCGCCGCCGCTGCCCCCCGACACCGCAACGGCCTCCAGCCCCGGGTTGGTGTCGCCTGGCGCGGCCAGGTCGGACTTGGTGTGAACCCACAGGGCGCGCGAACGCACCGAAGCATCGCGGCGTTGCAGCTCGGCGAATTCGCCCGCCAGCTCATGCTGTCCCGGCGCGTCCAGCAGCAGCAGCAGGTCGGCTTCAAGGGCGCGCGCGCGGGCGGTTTCCGCGAAACGCCCCAGGTCGGCGTCGCTGGTGCCCACGCCGCTCAGGTCCACCAGCAGCGCGTGGTGCGCGCCCAGCTCAAGCTCGGACTCGACGGGATCGCGCGTGGTGCCCGCGACTTCGCTGACCAGCGCGCGCGGTTTGCCCAGAAGCGCGTTGAACAGCGTGCTCTTGCCCGCATTGGGCGGGCCGAACAGGGCGATCACCGGCCGTTGATGCCGCGGGGTCATGGGCTCGGCGCCCAGCAGCTCACGCAACTCGTCCGTGAACTGCTGCAGGTCGGCCGCCAGCTGCTGCTCGAAGGCCTCGGCGTGCTCTTCCTCGCTGAAGTCGAACGACATCTCGTAGCGCGCGCTCAGGGTGCGCAGGCGCTCGGTCAGCGCGGCCAGTTGCTCGGCCGTGCGGCCGGAGAGGTCGGCCAGGGCATTGCGTCGGGCCGCGTCGTCCGTGGCGGTCACCAGCTGCAGCACGGCCTCTGCCCTTGACAGGTCAAGCTTGCCGGCATCGAGCGCGCGGCGCGTGAACTCGCCGGGCTCGGCGTCGCGGGCGCCCAGGTCACGCAGGCGCTGTTCCAGTTGCCGTACGATGGCCGGGTTGCCCGGCACACGCAGCTCAAACACATCGTCGCCGGTCAGGGTGTGGGGCGCCGGCAGCAGCCAGGCCGCGGCCGGCACAGCGCCCACGGGCAGGACAATACGGCTGTCAATCGATGCGCGGCGGAACTCCGCGCCGCACAGCACGCGGGTGATTTCCGCGACCAGGGGGCCGCTGACACGCACCAGCGCGACCGGCGAAGGGTGCGCGGGGGTGGCAAGCGCGAAGATGGTTTCCGGCCTGGGCATGGGTGGCTCCGGCCGCAATGTATCAGCTTGCGCCGTGGTAGTCCGGCTTGGTGGCGTCGTCCACCTTGGGCTTCAGCTTGGGGTCGGGCATCACGCCCTGCTTGATCAGGCTACGCTTCACCAGCTTGGACTCGGCAATCGAGTACAGGCTCGAAATGATGAAGTAGAACGAGAAGCCCGAGGCGAAGCCGTAGAACATCAGGCCCATCAGCGGGAAGATGAACGCCATGTTCTTCTGCATCGCCGCCTGCTGCGGGTCGTCAGACTTGGGCTGCAGCTTGAACTGCAGCACTGACAGCACGATCCACAGCATCGGCAGCAGGTTGATGGTCAGCCAGCCGTTGTGCGCCAGGAAGCTCAGCCAGCCCTCGCCGATGTAGGTCGAGAACGGGATGGTGGCGTCCGGCAGGCTGAGGTCATGGATCCACAGGAACTCCGCCTGGCGCAAAAAGAACGCGTTGCCGAAGGCGCGGTACAGGCCGATGAAAATCGGCAGCTGGATCAGCATCGGCAGGCAGCCGCCGAGCGGCAGCATGCCCACGTTCTGCTCTTTCATGGCGGCGCGCGTCTCGGTCAGCATCTTCAGCTGCGACTGCTGGTCCTTGCGGCCTTCGTACTTCTCCTTGATCGCGTCCAGCTTGGGCTTCACGATCTTCATCTTGGCGGTGTAGGTCGCCATCGACTTCTGGCCACGGTATGACAGCGGGCTGAGTGCGAAGCGCACGATCAGCGTCAGCAGGATGATGGCGAAACCCGGCCCCACCAGGCGCGTCAGCAAACCCAGCAGCCAGATCAGCGGCGTGGCGATCACGTCGAAAAAACCGGAAGTCGCCAGGTCGTTCCACTGCACCTTGATGTCTTCATCGGCGGGCGGGTTGGCATTCCAGGCCGCTTCCAGCAGCTTCTTCTCTCGCGGTCCGGCGTAGAAGCGCATGTTGACCGAGGCGCTTTCCCTGGCCGGCACGGTCAGCTTCGGCGCGACCAGGGACAGCGCGGAGTGCTGGTCGGTGTTCTTGAGCGGCAGCACCTGGCCGGACCAGCGCTGGTCGCGGTTTTCCGGATCGGCGGCGATGAAAGCCAGGAAGTACTGGGTGCGGAAGCCGTGCACCACCAGGAAGCGGTCTTCCTGGTCAACGTCGTCAAGCCTGCGGGCGTCCACCCAGTCGTATGTCTCAAGCCCTTCTTCCGCCAGTTCTTCGTTGATGTCTTTCACTTCGGAAGGGATGGAGCGCACCGGAGGCGCGTCCTCAAACTGCACGAAGCGCTTGCTTTCCGTGCTGGCGTAAAGCGCCACGCGGGTGTGCTCGGCGCTGTTGCGCGCGGAGTCGTTGGTCATGCCCACCGGGCCCCACAGGCCCAGCACCTTGTCCACGGCCGTGTCGCCCTGGTTTTCGACCCGCACGCTGATATCCAGGCGATAACTGCCCGGCAGCAGCGTGATGGTCTTGTAGATCACCGTGCCGTCGGATTCGCTGCCGTTGGCCCGCGGCGGGAAGCGGAACGTGAGCGAACTGCCCTTTTCCGGCTTGGCGGCCGTCTCGTCCAACTCCCAGCGCGAGGTGTTGCGCCACAGGTCGTTCTTGTCCAGCACCAACGCCAGCGGCGACAGGTCGGGGGCTTCATCCAGCGGCCGCAGCAGCTCGAGCGGCTTCTCAGGCGGGTCTTCGGGGTTGTCGGGTGTGTGCAGGTAGACCGGCTTGCCGTCCGCGTCCACGTACACCAGGCGCTGCAGTACCGCCCCGCGCTCCGAGATCTCGGCCGTCAGGTACTCGTTGGCCAGCTTGTGCACGGCCGCTTTGTCGCGGCTGATGGGCTTGAAGCCGCGGGCTTCGTCGGCCGCGGTCGGCTTGGAGGTGACCTGGGTGGAGGGGGTGGTGTCGGTGACCTTGGGTGGCTCGGCCGTGTTGGCCGGCGGCTGATTGGACGGCGCTTCGTTGCCGGGCGCGTTGCTGACGGGGGGGGCCTTGGGTGCGGGGAACAGGAAGCGCTGGGCAAGGAAAAAGCCGACCACCAGGACCGCGATCACGGTGATCATCTGGATCATGTCCTTGCGGTTCATCGCCTCTCCAAGCCCGTAAAATCAACCTTCAAAGGGCAACCCGTATAGACCTTGCGGCAAACATCGTCAATGCGGGGGGCATCCTGTCGCGCCGGAATACCGTGGCGGCCGCAGGGCTGCAGTTCGCCCGAAAATTGGTAATTGGGTAACGGTCACCTGCTGTTTCACAACCATGGAAGACATCGAGCTCGAAATTCCCACTGTGCCGCCGCTGGGCGCAACACTGACACTGCCGTCGCAGCCCCGCGCGGCGGTGCTGCTGGTGCAGGGCAGCGGCGTGCACGACCGCGACGGCAACATGCAGGCGGTCGGCTTCAAGAGCACGCTGTACCGCCGCGTGGCGCGCGAGTTGGCCCGGCGCTTCGACCTGGCTGTGCTGCGCTTTGACAAGCGCGGCAGCGACAAGCCCGCCGGCGCGGCGCACGACTACAGCATTCCCCAGCGGCTGGATGATCTGCGCGCCGCCCTGGGCGTGCTGCGCCAGCGCACGGCCGGACTGCCGCTGTTCCTGGTGGGCCACAGCGAAGGGGCGATGATGGTTGCCAAACTGGCGGAGACCGAGGTCGTGCGCGGCGTGGTCAGCCTGGCGGCGCCGTTCGGCAACGTGTTTGAGCTGCAGCGCGAGCGAGCCCGGCGCCTGGTGCGTGAAGGCAAGGGCGCCCAGCAGGCCCGCGGTGAGCGCGCGCTGGAGTTCTATGAGCGGCTGGAACAGTTCTTCAAGGAGGGCGCCAAGCTGCTGCCGGAACAGTTCCTGGAGTTCGCCAACGAGTACAAGGACGCCGGCTTCCAGGGCTGGGAGAGCTACGAATGGCTGGCGGGCCACTGGGCCGACGCCCTGAAGGCCGACCCCACCAAGCAAGGCACACCCATGCTGGTGGTGCAGGGCGGCCGTGACGCAAGGCTGTGGCCGGACAACGACCAGCGCTGGGAGCAGTGGTGCAGCACGCGGGAACTGGCCAAGTACGTGCGCATCGACCACATGGGCCACGACCTCAACGACGCGCGGCAAAAGGTGTTCCGGGTGGACGAGGATGTGCTGAACGTGGTGGGGGAGTGGGTTGGAAAACAAGAGCCCGGAGCGCAAGCGACGGGTTAGGTCGCGAGTCACTCCGGGCTTGCATGCTTACCCGTCGCTGGCGCTCCGGGCTCCTGTTCCCTAGTTCGCCACGCGCTGCTTGAACTCGGGGAACAGGTGCAGCAGGTACTCGCTGAGCGTGCTGAAGGTGGGGCCGTAGCCGCCCTTGTAGATGTAGAACTCGAGGTCCGTGGCCGCCTCGCCGCCGTCCTGGTAGCGCTTGCTCTTGTCGCGCTCGAGCATGCGGTCAAGCACGCGCTGCAGGTCGTCGTCCACGTTCGGGTTGTAGTGGCTGATGGGCGGGATCGGCTTCTTCTGCACGTTCTCGATGCACACCAGGGTGTCGTCGTCGGCGAAGATGTTGCGCCCGGCCAGCAGCTCATACAGCACCACGCCCAGGCTGAAGATGTCGCTGCGCCCGTCGGTCTGCTCGAAGGCGGCCTGTTCCGGGCTCATGTACTGGACCTTGCCCATCAGCACGTCGCCTTCTTTGTCCTTCATCAGGTTGCGTGCCTTGGCGATGCCGAAGTCGGTGAGCTTCACGACGCCTTCGGTGTCGATCATGATGTTCTTGGGGCTGACGTCGCGGTGCACCACGCCCAGCAACTCGCCCGCCAGGTTGCGCTTCTTGTGCGCGTACTCGAGGGCGCGACACACGCGGCTGCAGATGTAAACGCACAGCTCGGTGGGGATGCGCTTCTTGTACTGGTGGTGGCGGTCGATGAACTGCTCGAGGTTCACGCCCTTGATGAACTCCATCGCCATGTAGTACTGGCGGCCGGCTTTGCCGAGCTGGTAGATCTGCACGATGTGCTGGTGGATCAAGTCCGCGACCAGCTTGGCCTCGCCGATGAACATCTCGACGAATTCATCGTTGGTAGAGAAGTCCTCGAGGATGGTCTTGATGGCCATGCGCTTCTCGAAGCCCTCAGCCCCGAGCTGGATGGCTTCATAGACCGCGCCCATGCCGCCTTCCGCGAGTTTCTTCACCAGCTTGAAGGTGTTGGTGTCCTGGATGGTGGACAGCGCCTCGATCTGGCGCTCGGATTTTCTGAAGAGGCCCAACGCCCGCTCCTTTTCGCGCCCCGGGGGCGCTGGTACAGAGGAAACAGCGACAGCTACAGACCACGCAATATTGCAGACCAAGCGGTCCACTTCAAGCCCCGCCTGAGCCATGAGCGACGCCGAACAGCAACCCCAGCAGGCCATATTGCAGCGCAGACGCGCCCAGGTGAAGGGTTTTAAACGCTGGGTCAGGCGCCTGCGCATCGCGCTGGCGCTGGTGACCGTGGTGCTGGCTGTCTACATCTTCCTGAGCTACGGCATTTACACCGTGCCCGGCGAGTACCGGGCGACCTCCAACAAGATCCAGTCGCCCATCAGCGAGGTGCAGCCCGGCGACGCACTGGTGCTGCTGAACCTGAACCTGTGGCGCGACCCCCGCCTGGGCGACATCGTGATTTACGACCACCCGGACCCCAAGGACGGCGCCCCCAGCCAGTTGATCGGCCGCGTCGCAGGCCTGCCCGGCGAGACGGTGCACGCGCAGTTGCCGTCCTTCCGAGTCGGGGACCGGCTGCCTCTGAACGTCGGCTTCGTGGTGGGGCCGGATGCCGCTTTGAAGGACGGCGACGTGATTCCCGAGGGCAAGTACCTGATCGTCACGGACAACGACGCCATCGCCTACGCCGACAGCCGCGACTTCGGCTACATCGACCGCGCGGCCATGCACAAGAAGGTGATCTTTAACCTGGCCTTTGTCCTGGGCCAGCGACAGGCGCCGGGCGGCAATTCAAAATGAAAAATGCAAAATTCAAAATCCGACCGGCCGGGGGTCGCGGTTCAGTTTGAATTTTGCATCTTGAGTTTTGAAATGCTGGTAACCTTCGCCTATGCCCTTCACCAAGTACGGATTACGTGAACTGTTCCTTTTCGGCCTGCTGATCCCCGGCGTGCTGTGGGTCGGCGTGTGGGCGCTTGCCTGGTACGTGCACCCGGCCCTGTGGGCGGTTGGCGCGATCCCGCTGTTCCTGACCGGCTTCAACCTCAACTTCTTCCGCGACCCGAACCGGCCCTTGCCCGGCGACGAATTCACGGTGGTAAGCCCGGCCGACGGCACGGTGACGGACGTGGGCGAGAAAGAGCTGAGCGAGTACCTGCAGGGCAAGCACCAGGGCATCGGCATTTTCCTGAGCGTGTTCGACGTGCACGTGAACCGCGCGCCGCTGGACGGCACGCTGGAGTACTCGCGCCACCAGGACGGCGAGTACCTCGACGCGCGCGACCCCGAGTGCAGCATCCTGAACGAGGCCCAGAACCTCGGCTTCAAGAGCAAGTGGGGGCCGCGATTCTACGTGCGGCAGATCACCGGCCTGATCGCGCGGCGCATCGTGCTGGGTCTGAAAGAAGGTGACGCGGTAAAGCGCGGCGAGCGCTTCGGCATGTTGAAATTCGGCAGCCGCACGGAGCTGTACTTCGACGACGGCTTTGAGGTCGACTGGAAGGTCAAGGTCGGCGACAAGGTCAAAGGCGGCGGCACGGTGATCGCCACCGTGAAGGTAGCCAGCAAGTCCCCGAAGAACCCCGAATCCGAAGAGGCCGTCACGGCCTGAGGAGCGCCCGTGAAACGGTTCGCCATCAGCCTGGTAGCGCTGCTGTCCGTGCTGGCGCCGGTTGCCGCGGAGCCCAAGGTTGAGCGGACGGTGAACTGTGTTTACCCGGCGGCTGTGCTGGGGACGGCGCTCAACGACCTGGCCACCCAGCTTGGCTACGCCTTTGAGGCGGGCGAGTTTGCGGACAGCTACGAGCTTGAAGGGCTGGTCTGGGTGCACGCCAAGGGCGTCTCGCCCGAGCTGGCCGCGAAGCTGCTTTCGGCGTCAGCCGGCGTGCGTGTGGTGCTGGATGACGCCAACCGCACACTGACAGTCCGCGCTCTCGATGCCTCCGCCGAGCCGCCGAAGGTTCGTGCATTCAAGGTGGACGCGCTGTGTCGCCAGTACCTCGACTACCAGAAACGCTACGGCTTCCAGGGTGACGCCGGCTCGCCCGAGCTGTTCGATAACCCGACCGCCACGGAAGAGTTGCGTGACGCCGCGGCGGAGGTCCTGCAGCTCGGTGAAGAAGCGCCCGGCTCGGCCGTGGGTAAGCGCCTCGTCTACACGCGTAACGCCGCCGACCTTGACCGGCTGGATGAGCTGTTCCGGCTGCTGGAAAGCGGCGGCGAAAGTTCGGCGCTGCGCCAGGACCGCCTGAACCGTGACGCCCTGTCGAAGCTGCGCTCCGAGTTCGGCGGCGAACAGCCCCTGCTCAGCGCCACGCTCTGGCAGCTGTTCAAAGACTGCCCCACGCCGGTCTACCTCGATTACTCGCTGATGCAGGCCGTCGATTTCGAGTACGACAGCACGGAAGCGCGCCTGGGCGGCGAGTTGAACCATCACGAAGCCTTGCTGGCCGTGGCGCGCGAGCAGGGCTTCGAGGTGGACAGCCTGGACGGCGCGCTGCGCCTGCACCAGGCGTATTTCTCCAGCTCCGCGAGTTATCGCGTATTCGACGTCTCCGGCCTGCTGGCGGAGCTCGAGAAGCAGTACGCCGAGTTGAAGACCGACCCCCAGACGCAGGAAGGTTTCCAGGGCGACCTGCGCACGGAAGGCGGAGTGCAGGTGGTGGTGGACGCCCTCAGCATCCAGCTCGACAACGCCGGTTGCGCTTCGCTGGTGCGGGCCTATGGTTCAAGGCTGGTGGTTTCCGGCGGGGTGGACGTGATCGACCGCGCGGCCGAAGTGCTTGCCGCCATGGGCTGGCAGGCGGAAGGCGAAAGGAAAGAGAAATGAAAACACTGGCGGGCCTGGCACTGCTGGCGGCGCTGTCGCTGTGCGTGCAGGCGCAGGACAACCCGGCGCAACAGACCGTTGACCTCGGCGTCTATGGCGGCAGCGGCCACGAGGCCGCTACCAGCCTGGCCGAAAGCCTGGGCGCGCGCCTGATGCTGCACGACATTGAGGCCGACAGCCTGCCGGCCGAGACCTGGGCAGTGCGCAAGCAGGCGACGCCGCAGCAGGCGGTCGAGCTGCTGGGCCACGCGCTGGGCTGCCAGGCGCTGCTCGACGCGCGCGGCAAGACGCTGCACCTGTACCCGCCGGGCGCCTCCCTGCGCGGCTCAAAGATCAAGGGTTACGACGTCAGCGTGCTGGCCGGGCGCTTCGTTGAATACGTGAACAAGTACGGCGCTGCACGCGAGCCGGCGAAGCCCGGCGAACAGGCCGCCCCGGAACGCACCGCGGCCGGGCACCTGGCGGTGCTGCTTGACGACGTGCTTTACGATCCGCGCGGCGCACAGGCCGACGCTTCGGTAGTGGGCGATCGCCTGCTCTACACCACGGACGACGCCACCCACGCCCGTGTGCGCGAGGCGCTGGACCTGCTGATGGCCGAAAACGGCGGGGAATCCGCCGCCCTGAAAGCCGAGCGCGAGGCGGTTGAGAAGCTCAAGAACACGAAGTTCAGCGCCGAGCTGACCGGCACACCGGTTTCCAGCATCCTCACCGAAATCTGCTCCGCGGCCGGGCTGGGCGTGGTACTGGGCCCCGGCCTGGCCGAATTCGCCTGCGCCGAACACATCGATTTCAAGCCCCGTGAAGGCAGCGCCTGGGAAGCCCTGCACGGCCTGCTGGTGCGCCTGCGCGAGCGGGAGGTAGCGGTGGACTTCAAGGCCGCGGGCGGGGCGCTGGTGTTCGAGCTTGAAGATGAACAGCAGGGCAACGGCTACCGCGTGTACGACATCGCGGAACTGTTGAAGAAGCTGGACGCGTCCTACCAGCGCCAGCGTACGACGCCCGGCAAGGATGAAGGCTTCGACGGCGACCTGCGCGGAGCGGGAGGAAACAAGGTGATCCTGATTTCTCTCGAGCAGCAGCTTGATGAGGCCCACGCCCCCGGCAACTACAGCTGCCTTGCCTACGGCACGCGGCTGGTGGTGCGCGGCGGCAACGCGGCCGTGAATGCCGCCACGCAGATACTGAAGGAAATGGGCTGGGAGGAACCGGGTAAGTGATGCCCGACCAGAACGCACCCTCGGAGTCCGGGCGCCAGGCCGAAGTCGCGGCCAGCGGGCGATTGATCCAGCTTGGGTCCGGCGAAGGCGCGCTCGATGGTTCAAACACCACGCGCCGCATGCGGAAGCATCAGCGCATGCGCGGGCTGGCGATGCTTCCTACGGCGCTGACGCTGGGCAATGCGATTTCCGGCATCGCCGCGCTGATTGAGCTGACCAAGGCCTACGCCTACCTAGTCGCCGGCGACAGCGAAGGCGTGTTCGTGCGCCTCGGCTACGCCGCGCTGCTGATCGGCGCGGGCATGTTATGCGACGCGCTGGACGGCAAGGTAGCGCGCATGACCGCCACCACCGGCCGCTTCGGCGCCGAGCTGGACAGCCTGTGTGACGCGGTGACGTTCGGCGTGGTGCCGGCGCTGATGATCCGTGTGGCCGGCGACTTCTTCTTTGCCCACGGCAGCGGCATAGAGTTCGATACCAAGATCCTGTGGGCCGTCAGCGGCCTCTACGCCTGCTGCGCAATCCTGCGGCTGGCGCGCTACAACGTGGAAACCGACGAAGAAGACGATCACACCAGTTTCCGAGGTCTGCCGTCACCGGCCGCGGCTGCCAGCATCGCCGGTTTCGTGCTGGCGCTGAGCTGGCTGCACCACACGTTTGCGGGCTTCCGTGAGCAGCCCTGGCCCTGGATTCTGCGTTTTGCGTTCCCCGTGGTGTGCCTGTTCATCGGCGTCATGATGGTCACGCGCATCCGTTACGTGCACCTGTTCAACCGGCTGGTGACGCGCAAGCAAAGCCTGCGCACGATGGTCGTCTTCCTGGTGATATTGACCTTGGTGGTGATCCTCGGCGACTACTGGCGCCTGACGGTGCCGGCGCTGATGCTGGTGTACGTGATTTCCGGGCCGGCCTACTTTGCCTACCGCTTCCTGCGCGGGCGCGGGCTGCTGGGGCGGCGCCTGGCCGTGGCAGAGCGCAAGCGCAAGCGAGATGAGCGCGTCGCCAGGCAGAACCAGGTCTGACATGGCCGCACCCATCCTGACTGCTGACCAGGTCGATGAAGCCGCGCGGCTGCTGCGCGAGGGCGGCTTGGTCGCGTTCCCCACCGACACCGTGTACGGGGTGGCGGCCGTGGCCGATGCGGGCTTCCACAGCGCGCACCTGCAGGCCTTCAAGGGCGGGCGCTCGCAGCCGTTCGCGCTGCACCTGCCCGACGTCGAGACCGCCATCCGCACGGCCGGGCCGCTGTTTGAGCTCGAGCGCCACGCGGTGCAGACCCTGGGACCGCGCGGCGTGACGGTGATCGTCGCCCACGGTCCGGAACAGCGGGGCGTGGGCTTGCGCATCGTGCAGCATGAATTGGGATCGCGTTTCCTGGCGCTGGCCGGGGCGCCGGTGGTCGCCACCAGCGCCAACGAGCACGGGAAACCGCCCCTGCGCAATCCGGAAGCAATCGCGAGCCTGCCCGGGATCGCCGCCGTGCTCAGCGCGGGAGAACTGCCCGAACGGCCGGCATCCAGCGTGGTGCGCAGCCTGCGCTGCGGTCTGCAGCTGCTGCGCGAGGGAACGCTCTCGACCGCGCAACTGGGCGCTCTGTTCACGCGCCGCGTCGAGTTCGTGTGCCTGGGAAACCTGAACCGCAGCGCTTTCGCGGCCGGACTTCTTCAGGCCATGCAGGCGTTTTACTCAGGCAGGCTTGATGGCTTCGTGCCGGCGTGGCGCGCGGCTTCCAGCGGGCTGATTGCCAACCCGCGTGCACGCTCGCCCCTTGAGATGCTGCGAGTTGCCGCGCGCTACGGGGTCGAACTATCGGGTCACGTGCCTGCGCGCTTCCAGGATGACCGCCTGCAGGGTGTCGACGTAGCTGTCGCGATGGGCGAGGACATCCACGATGCTCTGCCCGCGGCCAGGCACTGGACGGTGCTCGACCCCATGGGTGCGCCGGCGGAGGCGTACCGCACCATGGCAGAGCAGGTGCGGGCGCACCTGGTGTCGCTGCTGGCGCGCACGGCCCTGGTGGACGCAGGCGATGCCGCTATGGAAGCCGAGTTCGAGAAGCTATTCTCGCCGCCAGAGGGAGTGAGCCCATGAGAATCGCCGTCGCCGCCGACCACGCCGCAGTAGACATGAAAGAAGAAGTGGTGCGCTACCTGAAGAGTCAGGGGCACAAGGTTGACGACCTGGGGCCCTTCGACACCGAGCGCGTCGATTACCCCGACTACGCAGCCCGCGCCTGCGACCTGCTCGTGAAAGATGAAGTGGACCGCGTGGTGCTGATCTGCGGCTCGGGCATCGGCATGGCCATGAGCGCCAACAAGATCCCCGGCTGCCGAGCGGCCGTGATTCACGACCCCTGGGAAGGCGAGATGTGCCGGCGCCACAACAACGCCAACGTGGCCTGTTTCGGCAGCCGCTCGATGGGTATCGAGATGGTGACCAGCAGCCTCGGGGCCTTCCTGGATTCCGGGTTCGATGGCGGGCGCCACACCGGCCGCGTTGCCAAGATGTCAAAGCTGGACGGCAGCGCGACACCCGACCTGCCCGGCGAGTAAGGCGCAAACATGGCCGAGCTGGTCTATCGCCACTGGAACGACACGCTGAATCCCGACCAGTGCATCAGCGTTGACGGCAACGCGCCCGGTCGCCTGCATTTGTCGCACTGGCCCGGCAACCGCACGCCTGAGCGCTTCCGCCACGACCTTTCGACCGGCATGGCGCTGAACCTGGCCGCCGCGCCCGACCGTGCCGAGGTGCTGTCCGGTATCACCACAGTCACCAACACGCACTGGGACACCGACGGCCTGTGCAGTGTGTTCGCCGTGCTGCAGCCCGGCCTGGCGCTGGTCCATGGCCAGACCCTGCTGGCCGCCGCACTGGCCGGCGACTTCGGCCTGTTCACCACGCCGGAAGGGGTCAAGATCGACCTGACCCTGACCGCCCTGACCCGCCGACCCGACAGCCCGGTCGCCAGCGAGCGCTTCAGCGACGAGCTGACCCGCCGCCAGGCGCAGTACGACTTCGGCCTCGAGTTGCTGCCCCGCCTGCTGGCCAACCCGGACCTGCACGCGGACTGGTTCGCCCAGGAGTTCTGGACCATCCAGCAGGATTTGCGCGCCCTGCGCGAGGGCGACGCCGAAATCGAGCGTTTCGACGCGCTGGACTTCGCCGTGGTCACCAGCGACCTCCCGCTGCACGAAACGGCCGTCAACACTGCAACCGGCTGCGACCGGATACTGACAATCCTCACCGATGACGCCGGCCAGTTTCGCTACCAGTTGCGCCTCACGACGTTGTCATGGTTCGACCTGGTCTCCGGCCCCCCGCGGTCGCGCCCCGACTGGAGCGGCCTGGTGGAACGGCTGAACCAGCAGGCCGCGGAACCGGGCGGCAGATGGTCGGGGGACGACCTGTCCGGTCCCACCCCGACGCTCACATTCTTGGATGATAAGGAAGCACCGGCGCCCAACCGCAGTCGACCGGAACTGGTGAAGCGCCTGATGGCACAGTTCTTCACCAGCGGGCCCTACCTGCCGGCGGGCATCTGAGCGATCACGTCACCGGTTTGTCTGAAATACAATCGTCGCTTGACCTTGAGACGGATTCGGGCCATGCTGTCACGTACCCCCATAGTGGAAGCGACTTCGGTAGTTTGTAGGCGTGATTGGCGAAGCCAACCAGCTTTCGCCATTGTTTCGAGGAACTCATGGCAAAGACCGCATGGGGCATTGAGCTCGGTACATCGAGCGTCAAGGCCGTGAAGCTGAGCGGGGACCGCGGCGGCGTCTCACTTGAGGATGTCGCGATCATCGCCCTTGCCGATTTCGGGCTCGGCGCCGGCAGCAGCCACCAGGATGCCACGGCGGGCGCGCTGAATGAACTGCGCTCAAGCAAAGGCATCAAGAAGGGCGACGAGGTGTTCGTCTCGATCTCCGGGCAGAACACCCTGGGCCGCATCATCAGCCTGCCGCCGGTAGCCAAGGAACGCGTGCGCGAAACGATCGAAAACGAAGCGCGCTCGCAGATTCCAATCAAGCTCGAGGAGGCGGTCTGGGACTTCCAGATCATCGACGAGGAAGACCCCGACGAGCTGCGCGTCAACCTGTACGCCGCCAAGAAGGACGTGGTGGACCAGATCGTGGACACCTGCGATATGGCGGGTCTGCAGATCACCGGCATCCAGGTCGCGCCGCTGGGCATCTACAATTACATCAAGTACGAGATGGACGACGCCGTCAGCGACGCCTGCGTCGCCATCGACATCGGCGCCGACAACACCGACGTCGTGATCATTGACGGCCAGAAGACCTACGTACGCGTGGTGCCCGTGGCCGGCAACGACATCACCAAGGCCCTGCGCGCCCGCTTCAAGCTGTCGGTTGATGACGCCGAAAACCTCAAGCGCCGCGCCCACAAGAGCAAGGACGCCGCCGCGGTGTTCGAGGCCATGAAGCCGCCCCTGAAGGACATGGTGGGCGAGATCTACCGCGCCGTGGGCTTCTACAAGTCACAGAACGAAGACGCCAACATCAACCAGCTGGTGATGATGGGCAACGGCAGCAAGCTGCTGAACATCAAGAAGTTCTTCGAGCAGCAGCTGCAGTACCAGGTGCACAAGGTGGACACCCCGGTGCGCGTGTCGCTGGCGCGCAGCGTGGACCCCACCGAGGTCCAGAACAACATCCAGAGCCTGACCGTGGCCATCGGCCTCGCGCTGCAGGGCCTGGAGCTGGACGAGGTCAACACCATCAACCTGATTCCGCCCGAGTACATTGAGGGCCAGGCCCTGGCCAAGATCCGCACGCCGTTCTTCGCGGCCGGCGGCATCGCGGCGGCGGGAGGCATCATCGCGCTGCTGCTGGCGATTCTGTCCACGGGCGGCGTCAGCACGGTGATCGGCGACGCGGAAAGCCTGAAGGCGGCAGCCACCGCCCGCGATGCCGAGGTGAAGTCGAAGCAGCCGCCTGACGACGAGGCCTTGCGCGCTTACTCGTTGCGCAACCTGGCCGAGGGCGTGGCGGCAGTGCTGCCGGAGCAGAAACCGAAGGATGAAGAAGACACCGGCACACCGGCCCGCGACCTGACTGCGCGCGCCAACGAGGCGCCGGGCATCCTGGCACGTGCCACGCACGAGGCGCTGGCGGAATACGCCGCGGGCAACCCGCGCACCCGGGTCTACTACGCCAACTACAAGCCCCAGGGCCTGACCGGCGGTCTGCTGAACACCACGGCGTCGCTGCTGGAATCCACGATCGAGCCGAACTGGGTCGGCGCGGACGAAGGAACGGGCGGCCATTTCGTGGCCAAGCGGGTGATCACCTACCGTGTCTGGATCGCATCCGAACTGACCAGCTCGATCGGGCAGGACCAGGCCCACGACGCACTGAAGAAGAAGCTGGTGGACGACGGGCTGCTGACCGACCGCCTGAAGGATGCGCTGATTGCCGAGTTCACCGCAACCGGCCAGCTGGAAGGCGTCAGCCCCCAGGAGCTCAGGAGTCTCAAGTTCAACACGTCGGTGATCGTGAACCAGATATCCAACCTCGACTACGGCGCCCAGAAAAGCGAGTTGCGCATCGGCGACCTGATCGGCACCTCCGGCGTGACGATTCAGAAGCCGGGGCGTCCGGTGCGCCCCTCGCGCAAGAGCAACGACGTGAAGTTCGGCGTCAGCGAGGTCAGTGTCACGCTGACGCTGGGTCCGATCCAGGAGCCGAAAGCGGCTGATGCGGACGCGGAAGAAGCAGGCGAGTAAAACTACAGGCGGTCTGGGGACCGGCAGGGTCAATTATGGATAACCTGAAGAAGAACCTTCATTTCGTGGTGTTCGGCGTCGGGGTGCTGCTTGGCATCATCCTGCTGGGAGTCGGCATCATGTGGCGCGGCGGCACCGAAGAAGCGCTGGCCGGCGCGCAGGCTGACCTGGCCGCCAAAACCAAGGTCGCCTCTCGCGGCACTCTGGACGAGGCCACCGCACGCTCCGAGCGCTTTGGCAGTTCGCTGCAGGAGGCTGACGCCAGGTTGCGCAACACCGGCGGCGCGTTCGAAAGCAGCTACGACAGCCACCAGTCGGGCGGTGAATTCTACTCGGCCGAGGCGCGTCCCGCGCTGCAGCGCCTGAAGAACCGCTTTGCGGCAATGAACCGGAACAACCCGATGCCCGCGCTGCTGGATGGCTGGGAGGTAACGCGCACCGGCGCGGAGCGCGTGCAGGACCAGGCCTGGGAGCAACTTGAGCGCGAGATGCTGTCGCCCTCCAACGACAAGATCCGCGAAATGCAGATGCGACTGCGCGTGCTGGATGAACTGGCAACCACCTGCGAGAAGCTGATCGAGACCGGAATCGGCGGCGACTTCGGCGTCAAGCTGACGGAGTTCCGCTTCGAGGCCTACGGTGTGGCCGCGATCGGCGCCTATACCAACGAGACGGATTCACCCTGGTACGCCATGCCCGTCAGCCTCAAGCTCGAATGCTCGCCCTCGTTCGCCGTGGCGCTGGTGGACGAGCTGGTGAATCCCACCAGCCGCACGATGACGCCCACCGCCGACAAGAACCAGCGCAAGGGCTTCCCCATTCTGCTGGACATGATGCAGACCGAGATGGTCGAGCGCCCGCCCGTCGTGCGCTACGACATCAACAACGACGATAAAGAGGCTGCCGCCAGGAAGCTGAATGACAAGGGCGCCGGCATCACGCTTCCGAACGACCCCAAAAAACTCGACCCCGCGGAGGGTGAGGGCAAGAAGCTGGTTGAGGCTGCGGACAAGGACCTCAACCAGGAGGATCGCGTCGCGTTGCCGGTTCGTGTGGGCCTGAAGCTGCGGGCCGCCACGTTCAACAAGAACTGGCGCGCGGTGAAGAAGGACGAAGGCAACCAGTAAACCGGAGGAGGGCGTAACACCCCGATCTCCCCTTCCCCTAAAAGGGAACAGTTTATGGCACAGGCAAAAAGTTCAGGTGCGCTGGCCCAGTACGGCCCGGTAGCGGCCCCGTTGGCCGGCTTGCTGCTCGCGATCCTGTTCATCGCGGGAGCGGTGATGACCAGCGGCATCTCGGAGGGCAAGGACAAGCTCTCCGCCACGGTGCAGTCGGTCCGCAAACAGATGGACAACCCAAAGCCCGAGATCGGCGACACCGACATCCCCTTGGTGGACACCGTGACGGCCTCGTTTACGCCGGGCCAGAACGACAGCTGGAAAACACCCGCCGGCAGCCACAACCTGCTCGCGCTGCCGATCGCCTGGGACGTCCAGATGGAAGGGCCGCAGAAAGACGAGTTCGCCCAGTACGACGAAAACAACGACAGCTACTGGGACCAGATGGAGTTCCAGCGCACGCCGTACTTCGGACGGACCACCGCCGACGGCGCCTTCGTGAACTGGGATCGCAACCCGGTGGACGGCCTGATCAGCAGGGAAGAGTACAACGACCCGCCGCGCAGCGACCGCGAAGCATTCGATGAGCTGGACAAGAACACCGACGGCTTGCTGACCGCCGACGCAGGCGAGATCACAGCCAAGGAAGAGTACGACTGGGACCGCCACCCGTTCGATGGCAAGATCGACTTCCAGGAGTATGTGGATCGGTACAAGCCCAAGGATGAAGTGGACCTGGGGCCGGTTTCCGGCGTGCAGGCCCGACTTGACCCCGCCACCATGGAAATCGTGGTAACCTGGAACGACCCGGACCTCACCACCGCGCCCGGCGACCTCGCCTACATGCTGGAGCGTCGCGCCCCGGAGACCGTCGCCAAGCGCATGACCGAGTGGCGCAAGAAGGTGCAGGAGTACAACGCCAGATTCCGGGAATGGGAGGGTCGCTTCGAGAAGTGGTGGAACGCGGCGCCCGCGGAAGGCCAGAAGTCCAACAAGCAGTTGTTCCCCCGCAAGCCCGATGCGGAGAAGGAATACGCCAAGAGCGACCCCAGGCCGGTGCAGCCCCCAATGCCCTCAGAGTGGGAGCCGGTCACGGCGACACCCTTCGCCGGCAACGAGTACCGTGACAACTCGTTCGACCTGGACGTCACCTACACCTACGCGGTGAAGATGGCGACCAAAAGCAACCCCAAGCGCGGCCAGCGCGCCGTGCAGGATGAAGCGCTGCCCGGCTGGTACGTCTACCCGGACCACGTTGTCACCGACGGCCACCCGGTGATCGCGCGCAACCGCATCGAAATGAAGTGGTCCGGCGCCGCGCCGCCCAATGGCACCATCTCGATGACCACCTGGCACAAGGTCTCCGTCGGCGACGTGCACAGCTGGTACCGCGTTCAGGTCACCGAGATTTTCGGGCCCGACAACGACATCATCGGCGGCAAGTTCAACCTCTCCCAGCTCAAGGACCGCGGCGTCAAGATGTTCGACACCGCCGGCACCGAGGTCAACGCCGCGGAGATCCTGCCGTCCGACACGGAAATCGACTTCACCACCGGTTTCCGCTTCGTCACCACCACCAGCAAGGGTTTCCTGATCAGCTCGCGCGAAGTCGGCGACTTCGAGCTGCCCAAGGCTACACAGCAGGCCGCGACGCCGGACACCCCGGCCGGCTCAGATGACGCCCTGGAGGTGCGCTGCCTGGCCGTAAAGAGCGGCGCCAAGGAAGCCACGTTTGAGCTCACACGCTGGACGAAGGCGGGCGACGACTGGCTGCGAGTTATCTGGACCGGATCCGCGGCTTCCGGGAAAGACGTCGGCGCGGAGATCAAGCTCGACAAGGCGGGCGCCGGCGTGGTGGTGAAGGACGCCACCGGTAAAACCCTCAGCGCCAGTGACCTCAAGACGTACAAGGACCACACCGTGGACATGAGGGCCGGCAGCTTCGACGGCCTGAAAGACCGCACCGTCACGGTGGGGGGCAGTGACTTCGACCTGTTCGGCACGCTGTTCGCGGACTAGGCTGCATCGTTGTGGAGAGTCCCCGGTCTAGACGGCCGGGGACTTTTTTGCCCATAGTCACAGCCAGAGAGATACTGACATACCGGAAATCCACCGCGAACATGACGTAAGGGTGACAGCCGAAAGCATCTAGAGCGTTGACACCACCTGCCCTGCGGCTAAATTGAAGACCCCCTCCGATATTTCGTGTGGACCCCTGCGCATCTTCCCCGGGAAGACCCCGACGGATGAGGAGCGATTCAGCATGAAGTTAGGGATCACGAAGCGGCTTTCGATGGCCGCTGTGGCAGGCTTTACGGGTTTGCTGGCCGCCTGTTCATCGGGCCCGGCGCCCGCTGACGACGTGAACGTCACGCCCACGACCGACGACTACGTGTCGCGCTTCGAGGATAACGGCGGCAAGCCCGCCACCCGCGAAGAGCGCCGCGAAAAGGCGATCGAGAGCGATACCGAGGCCGCCGGCCAGCCCAAGGAAGTCGCCAGCCGCGGCGAGCGCGCCGCGCGCGGCGCCATGGAGGGCGTCAGCGACAAGGACATCAAGCAGCTGGCGCAGTTCTACGCCGACGAGGCGGCGAGGCTGTACCAGGACAAGCGCTACGACGAAGCGGGCAGCTACGCCCGCGACGCGCTGCTGATGGACCCGGGCAACGCGGTAGCGCTGCAGATCAAGTCGAACGTCGACCAGGCGCTCGGCGTATCGAGCAGCCCCTCGGAAATCATGGCCCGTGCCCGCAGCGAAGAGGAATCGGCGCTGCGCGCCGAGGCGGTGTACGAGATCAGCCACGGGCTGGACGTGGCCAGCCGCTACATTTCTCAGGGCCAGTACGCCGACGCGATCGTCGAGCTTGAAAAGGTCCTCGACATCATCCGCTGGACGGACTACATGATCGAGACCGAAGGTTTCGAGCGCGAAGCCCGCCTGATGATGCAGGAGGCGACCAACCTGCGCGAAAAGGCGCGCCTCGACGATTTCGTCAAGATCCGCGAGCAGGAGCGCCGGCTGCGCGAGCTCGAGATCCAGCAGGAGCTTGACCGCTACCGCGAGGAAATCCGCAACCTGTACAGCCAGGCCAAAGAGTATTTCGACCGCCGCGAATACAAGGACGCGGTGGTGGTGCTGAACAAGATCCTGCGCGAGGACCCGTACAACGAACAGGTTTCGCGCCTCAAGCAGATCGCAACCAACCTCGACCAGGGCAAGCGCGACCGCTCGGCGTGGGAAGACTTCAACCGCAACTGGCGCGAGTCGATGGAGCTGGTGAAGGCCATCACCCCGATGCCCACCGACGACATCACCCTGCCCTCCTACGAGGACTGGATCCAGACCAATGAACGGGCCCGCAAACTCGAGGATTCGCGCCAGACCCGCCTCAGCAAGGAAGATATCGCGGTGCGCAGCGCCCTCGAAAACGTGAACCTGGCGCTGTTCTTCGAAGGCTCGACGCTTGACGAAGTGATCGCCAAGTTCCGCACCGAGGGTAACATCAACATTCTGCGCGCCCGCGCCGTCGACGGCGAAACCACCGTGGACCTCGACATCGGCCGCGTGAAGCTGCGCCAGGCGCTTGACCTGGTGTGCGACCAGACCGACCTGTCGTGGCGCGTCGAAAACGGCGCCGTGATCATTGACGAAGCCGGCGCCGGCGAAGGTCGCAACGTGGTGCGCCGCGTGTTCAACGTGGCGGACCTGTTGATCAACCTGCGCACCTTCCGCGGCGACGAGCCCCGCCTCTCGGGCGACACCGAGCGCGAGTCGCGCCTGGGTACCGAAGACGCAGAGGAAGATGCCGACCCGCTGGAAATCGACGACCTGCTGGAAGTGATCGAGGAAGCCGTCGCCCCGGACAGCTGGGGGCAGGACGGTCACGGACTTACCACGCGCCAGCAGGACCTGATCGTGCTGAACACGCCGGACAACATCGACCGCGTTGCCAACCTGCTGGCCGATCTGCGCCGCAGCCAGGGTCTCACGGTCTCCGTGGAAGCCCGCTTCATCACGATCCGCGACGATTTCCTTGAAGACATCGGCCTGGACTTCCGCGGCATCGGCGGCAGCCCGCAGATTCCGCCGCCCGGCATCCCGCCCGTTCCCGCAGCGCTGGACGACATCCAGTTCGGCAACAACAGCAACCCCGCCGGCCCCGGCGGCACAGGCAACGACGCCGGTTTCTTCTTCCAGGATATGCCGCCTTCGGGCAACGTTCGCATTGACCAGCGCGCCCGCATCGAGAACCTGTTTGACCAGAGCCTCGGCGGTCAGCGCGGCAACGTGGGTCTCACCAACCGCGGCGGCATGACCTTCCAGATGGCGTTCATCGACAACCCGGAGGTCAACGCCATCCTGCGCGCCGTGCGGAAGCGCGAACGCGCCACCATGCTCACCGCCCCGCGCATCACTGTCCACAACACGCAGCGCGCCCACGTCAGCATCCTGAACGAGGTTGCTTACATCCGCGACTTCGACACCAACACCGCGACCGGTGTGGCCGTGGCCGACCCGGTGGTGGACGTGATTCGCGACGGCATCGTGCTGGACGTGCGACCGACCATCAGCGCCGACCGCCGCTACGTCACGCTGGAACTGCGCCCGACACTGGCCACGCTGCTGCGCCCGATTCCGACCTTCAACACCAGCCTGGGCGTCGGCACCCCGGTGGCGATCCAGACCCCGCAGCTGACCCTGCAGCGCATCCGCACCACCATTACCCTGCCCGACGGCGGCAGCTTCGTGATCGGCGGCCTGCGTCACATGAGCGAAACCCAGGTCGACTCGGGCATCCCGATCATCAGCGACCTGCCCCTGATCGGCGCGCTCTTCAGCCGCAAGGGCAAGAGCGTGGTCCGCCAGGACATCGTGATCGTGGTCAGCGCCCGCATCATCGACCTCGAGGAAGAAGAGCAGTACCAGTACGGCGCCGGCCCCACCCAGCCGCGCTAACCAATGCACAAAAATCAAGGCCCCGGCCTTGCACGGGTTCCCAGCCGGTCGAAAGACCGGCTGGGTGTGCATCCGGGGGCCTTGATTTAAAGCCCGTCTCCGGGCAAAAATGCACTGAACCCCCGGCGTTACTTATCCGTTTGCCTTTGGTATAGAAGTGCGTCCAAAGCGCACCTACACAACTATTTCCGTCTCCGGGGCTACAACGGAGCAGGTCGACATGCCCAATCAATCAAGGTTTATGACGATGCCCAGAATCCTCACAGGGCTTGCGGTGGCGCTTCTACTCAGCCTCGCCGCGGGCAACGCGCACGCGCGTGACATGATCGAGTACGGCCGGTACCTCGGCGTCCGCCTCCAGATGTGGGAGGAGTCCTACGAGGTCCTGGACAAGATCATCCAGAGTGGCAGCGCCGAAGAAAAGGCGCGCGCCCGGCGCAACAAGGCCGAGGTGATGAAGGTCGAGGCTGACGTCGTCTACAGCCAGGATCAGAACGACAATGAACGCACGGCGCGCTACGGCAAGGCGCTGGCGGTGTTCGGCGACCCGGATGACCCGGCGGGCGTGGCTGCCAAGGGCATCATGCAGCTCGACCTGGCTCTGGCCCTGCGCCGCACGGACCCCAACGCAGCCCGCAGCTACTGCGAAGAAGCGATCGCGATGCTGAAGAAGCAGCGCGAACACCTGGATAACAATGTGCGCTTCGGCGATCCGCAGTTGTGGACGAAGGTCTATCCCGACTACAGCCGCATCTACTACCACTTCTGCCGTGCGTACTACGTGAAGGGAATGAGCTACGAACTCGGTTCCGATGATCGCGAGGCGCAGTTCAAGCTGTGCGAGAACGCCATCGGCGAGTTCCAGTTTTCGCTGGAAGACCCCACCGAAGAGCTGGTGCTGACCTTCCCGCTGCTCGGCGACATCGAGATCGCCCGGGGCAACCCCGAAAACGCGGTGTCCAAGTTTGAGGGTTGCGTCAGCTTCCTGAAGGGCGAAGCCTCCACCGGCTACCTGGGCCGCCTGGCCATGGAGCACGGCTACCTGCGGGCGGCCGAGCTGCTGACCAGCGAACTGGACTACGACCCGCGCAACCTGGAAAAGTGCGTCAACCTGTACGCCGAGGCCTTCGCCAAGTACGGGCAACTCTCCGAGTTGAGCTTCCAGTTCAAGCGCTTCCAGCTGTACCGCATCAGCGCGCTGATCAAGCTGGGCGACGAGGCCAAGGTGCGCGGCGCAATCGACCAGCTTTTCAAGCTGGCCGCGGACCGCGACATCACGTTCCGCCGCCAGGCACTGGTGGTGCTGGCTGACATCGCCACGCGCGACAGCCTGGACAACGAGTTGCGCTTCAAGTGCGCCGGCATGGTCTACGCCGAGCTGGACACCAACCCGGTGTCGGTGATCCTCAAGAACATCCAGGCCTACCAGTCGCTGCTCGCGGCCTGCAAGGACGCCAAGACCTTCGAGACCTACGCGCCGGCCTGTTTCACACGCATCGGCGAAATGTACGCGCGCATGTGGCGCTTCCTGGACGCCGCGCTGGTGTACCGCGAGGCCTGCTACCGCACCCTGTACTTCGCCGAGAAGTTCGGCCCGGACGACGCGGTGCCCGAGCACATGAAAGACCGCTGCGCGCTGATCAAGGACGGCAAGTCACTGAACAGCTTCCCGGCCGAGATGTCCAATCTGTTCGCGCGCCACGCCGGCTTCCTTGTGCACAAGGACCTTGGCGAGCCGAACAACAAGTTCTTCCAGAAGCTTTCCTCGGATGCCGACCAGCTCAAGGCCGAGCTGGCGGGCAAAGCCGCCAAGATGGAACTGGCCTACAAGTCAGCCAACGACCTGTACCGCGAGAAGAAGTTCCACCAGGCTGCGGTGCGCATGGTGAGCCTGCCCGCGGACTTCCGCAGCTATCACATCGCGCTGTACATCGGCGCCAAGGCCTACTTCAACGTGTCCGAGGATCCCAACGCCCCGCGCCACAACCGCCGCGGCGAGCAGGACAAGGACAATTTCAAGTGGGACATCGAGGATGCCGAGTGGTACCAGGGCCAGCGCGACCGACACGTCGCCGACCTCGGTGCGCTGCCCGCATCACTGTATGACGGCATCGAAAAGCCGCACTGGGACGCGATTGTCGACAGTAAAACCGCTGACCAGCTCGCGAACTGGCACAAGGCGGTCTACTTCTACAAGAAGTATTTCCTCTTCGAGGCCAAAAAGGCCTGGGACGAAATCAGCCCGCTGCTCGAAGGCAAAGAGAGCCTGGGCATCGCCGATGCCATGGGTGCGATCGCGGAAATCCGCAACGCCAAGTGGATGCGCGACAATCCGAGCGGCCAGGGCGCCGCAGACCTGGACATGAAGCGCATGGGTTTCGCGGCCTACGACCTGGCCTACCTGCTGCGCAATCCTCCCAAGAAGCTGGACGACGCCACGCGTGCGGCACTGCTTGACGCGGAGCGCCCGCTGGCGCTGGCCATCCTGGCCCCGTACTGGAAGTGGTACGGCATGCACCTTGCCGACAGCCCCAACTACAAGCAGGGCTCGCTGCGGCTGTCGTTCGGCGCGCTGTCGGAAGCACGCGATGAAGACGCCTGCGAGGAAGTGTACCGCGCCTACATCGAGGCTTTCCCGGACGACACCGCCCAGATTCGCTACATGGTCAGCAACCTGTACGCGATCCTGCGCGACAAGCTGACGCCCAAGACCAGCGCCATGGCGCTGGCGTCATCCAAGCTGGTGTCCTACTCGAACCTGCTGAAGAAGAACTCGTTCGAGCGCATCAACGGCGCCGCCAAGGACGCCGAAGGCAACCCGCTGGCCGGGTTCGCCGACGACGAAAAACGCCTGAACGAAGCCAAGGGCCTGCACCAGAAGCGCATGGTACTGGCCGAGCACTTCTGGCAGCGCTGGATGCTCGACCTTTTCCTCGACGCCGAGCGCAACCAGGACCTGCGCGAGTACCTGCCTGACCTCAAGGAGGCCGTCGAACAGAAGTGGAAGGCCATGGCCGCGGAGTACCCGGCGCGCTGGGCCAAGGCCGTGCGTGCCGAGTACGACGCGCAGATGAAGAAGGAAAGCTTCAAGCCGATCAAGGACGAGCTGGCCAAGGCACTGTCCGGCGCCGCCGACCACGAACTGGTGGACAAGATCAAGGCCCTGCAGGATGCGGAAGCCGCCAGGCAGGGCGGCGACGGTGCCAAGATCGCCCTGCTGGCCGACCTGCTGGCGTTCCTTTCCGTCTCGACCGACGCGCTGGCCTACTTCACGGGCACCATCTTCATCTACGACCTGGGCAACCACCTGGAAAAGCTGGCCCAGGACGTGGACGAGCGCGCCCGTCCCTCCACCACCCGCATCCTCAAGTACTACGAGGAGTACCGCATGCAGCGCGGGCAGGGCGGCATGGAAAGCCTCACCGAGAAGGACGTCAAGCTGCTGGGCAAGCAGTACTTCCGCATCCGCGACTGGTCCAACACCGTCAAGTACCTCGGCGACTACGTCGAGCGCTTCGGCGGTGAGCGCGCCTGGGGCAAGGAAACCGAGGTGCCCGTAGACCAGCGCAGCAAGCGGATCGGCAAAACCTCCAGCGGCAACGAACTGGAGATCAAGTACATGCTCGGCACCGCCTACCTCGAGCTGTTCAAGGAAGGCGGCGACGTCGAGAACCTGAAGAAGGCCGCTCTGCTGCTGCGCCGCTGCTGGTGCTTCAACCTGGTCCGCGACGCCAACGAGGTCGGCGGCAAACAGTACAGCTGGGTCAAGAGCACAAACCAGGATGACACCGACCTGCAGAAGGCGATTGAGGACTACTACCTCTACATCGGACGCACCATGGCCGAGATCTTCCTGCTGATGCACGAGCAGAAGGATCTCAAGAGTTCTTGGCCCGCCTACGCCGACCAGTACACCAAGACCCTCGAGCCCAAGAAGGATGGCGACAAGGTGGTGCGGCAGGCGGTGCCCGCCGACGCGGCGGGTTGCCTGTGGCACGCCTCGCAGATCCACCTGCGCATCTGGGCCAGCTTCAAGCTGCTGAGCGCCTACCAGTTCCGCAGCGAGTTCCGCGAGAATCTCGAGAGCTGGCTGAAGCTGAGCATCCGCTGGCTGCAGGCCTACGGCGACAAGGACATGGGCATCGAGGAGCTGAAGGGGGCCGGCGTGCAGACCCAGGCCCAGGGCGCCTACGACGTGGCATTCAGCGAGGGCAACCTCGACGGCACCCACCTGCCCGAGGAGATGAAGCAGTACCTGGCGCGCCTGAAGGAATACGCCAAACAGCTCCAGGCCGTGTGCAAGGAAAAGAAGATCGAACTGAAGACCGCCTAGTCGCGGACACCGTAAGGAAATGAACATGCGAAACTTCATCCTGGCAACCACCGCCACACTGCTGTTCGCGGGCGCGCTTTCCGCGGCCGCCGGCGGCGTGATCCAGACCAAGGACGGCAAGTCCAACACAGCTTACGACATCCAGGCCGAGACCGTGTCCGGCGTGATCTGGGACCAGGAGCGCAACCGGCCCGGAACCAAGGTGAAACTCTGGGACCTGGAGAGCGTACGCTACAGCGGCCAGGCGATGGACGAGTACAACGGCCTGGCCCGCAAGCTCTCGGGCGGGCAGGCAGCGCGCCTGATTGCCGACGCGGAGACGGTGATGAAGCTGGAGGCGCCGTCCGGTTTCGACAAGGACGCCTGGCGCCGGGTGCAGATTTCGTGCCGGTACTACCTGGCGATGGGGCGCTACCTGCAGGGCGACTGGAGCACCGCGCAGAAGGAGCTGGAGGACTACATCAAGGAGTGCGAGAATCCCGAGAACCTGTATACGCAGAACATCATTCCGCGCGTCACCCTCAACTCGAAGGTGACCGGCAGGCCGGTCAGCAACGCCGGTGGGCTGAACCGCTTCTACCTGGATGCCCTGGAGACGCTGGGTCTGGTGTACCTGAAGCAGGGCGACGCCAAGTCCGCCACCGAGAAGGCATTCAAGCCGCTGCAGGAGCTGGCGGAAGGCCTGTCCTCACAGGGTGACCGCGAGTACTTCGACTGGGGCATCCGGGGCCTGCGCGCCTCCGCCCGCTACGCCGAAGACCAGAAGGATTTCAAGGGCGCCCGCGAGGCCTATGACGAACTGACACGCGTTGCGGTCAAGAAACAGGGCGGCAAGCCCTCCCGCACCTCCTACGAAGCCCAGCTCAAGGGCGGTTTCATGCAGATCCGCGAGGGCGACACCCGCAGCGCTCAGGCCCGCTTCTATGAAGCGATCAAGAACTGGGAGGACGGCCACAAGACCACCCGCACCGCACCGCCCCGCACCGACTGGATCAATCCTGACCTGGCCTACCTGACGGCCGGCAGCTACGTCGGAATGGGCCAGGTGAAAGCGGCGGGCGCCAAGCGCGCGGAAGAGTGGGCGGAAGCGCTGCAGAACTTCAGCACCTCCCTGGCAATATTCAACGCCGACGACGAGCTGCGCAGCCTTGCGCTGCTGGGCGCGGCCAACGCCGCCGCCCAGCTGGCGGAGATGAACAAGAGCAGCCAGGCGACAGCCTCGAACTACGCCAAACTGGCAGACAAGTACCTGGCAGAGTTGACCCAGTTGCTGCCCAAGACCAAGGCGGCGAGCGATGAATCTCTGCCGGCGATCCAGAAGACGATCAACGCGTACAAAGGTGACTGAAAGGTGGCACAAGCAAGTGGGCCGTTTTAAGCATTTTTCTGAACCATTTGCCCAACCCCTCGTTTTGACGTTGTCCAACTAAACCTATCTGGCGGAGGTCCCGAGCGGCGGGGCTGTCCGACCGAGTACAGGGCAGGAGAAGAATCACATGAACTTGCAGATTTCCAAGAAGGCTGTGGCCGTGATCCTGATGTTCGCAATCGGCGCGGTGCTGGCACCGGCTGTGTTCGCGCAGGAAGGCGGCAGCTACTCGCTGGGCGAAAAGATCCTGGGCATCCCGGGTGGTGCGCTCGGCATCATTACGCAGCTGGCGATCATCCTGACGTCGGTGTTCATGTTCGGCTGGATCATCGAGTGCTTCGTGAACGTGCGTCGCGACAAGATCGTGCCGCCGGAAGTGATCGGTGCGCTGCAGAACTACATCGACGAGGGCGACCTGGAAGGCGCGCTGCAGTACTGTGAGAGCGCCCCGAACTTCCTGACCCGCACGGTCGGCGCCGCGCTGAACCGCATGCAGTACGGTCCGGACAGCGTCAAGGACGCCGCGATTTCCATGAGCGAAGCCGAGCAGGGCAAGCTCGAGTTCCACGTTTCGCCGATCGCCCTGTGCGCCTCGGTAGGCCCCCTGATGGGTCTGTTCGGCACGGTGACGGGCATGGTCATGGCGTTCGGTCAGATCGAGAACGCCCCGGGCGGCCAGGTGAACCCGAAGATGGTGGCCGGCGGTATCGCTCTGGCGCTGCTGTCGACGGTGCTCGGCCTGATCATCGCTATCCCGGGCCTGACCTTCTACTGGTACTTCAAGAACAAGGTGGCGAACATCGGCACCTCGATCAACCTGGTTGCTGACGACATGGTCGAGACCATCTCCGCTTACGCGGGTCAACAGCAGTAAACCCGCTGGAACCAGCCTGTACCGGGTAACGGAGAACGAGATATGGCAAAGAGTCGCAAGCCAAAAGAAGAGGCACAAGGCGCGGAAATCGACATGACGCCGATGATCGACGTGACCTTCCAGCTGATCATCTTCTTCATGGTGGTGACGCAGATTACCTCGCAGGAGAACGTTGACCTGCGCCTGCCGGACGCGCTCGCTGCCAACGACGAAGAGGAAGACGCCAAGAAGCTGTTCACGGTGCACATCGCGCCCGTGAACCAGGGTACCGTGGAAGCCATGCCGGAAAACTTCGGCTGGTTCTGCTACGGCGAGCCCAACCCGCGTAACCTCGACGAAATGCGCAGCATCCTTGAGAAAGAGGCATCCCTGCAGGATACCACCCGTGACCTGCCAGGCCGCGGTCCGGACGGAATCAGCGAAAACATGGTGCTGGTGCGCTGTGACGCGCGCTGCCCGGCCGGCGAGTTCGGGAAGCTGATCGAACTGATGGTCCAGGTGCAGATGTACAAGATCAAGATCGCAATCATGAAGGACCAGAAGGTCGAGTAGGCTTCGGTCCGGAGAAACCAATGGCACGTTCCAGGAAAAAGCGCAAGAACGATGAGAAGGCCTCGCCGGACCTCACGCCGATGATCGACGTGACCTTCCAGCTGCTGATCTTCTTCATCATCTGCACGCGCTTCAAAGTCGAAGAACGCAACCACCAGGTGCAGCTGCCCAAGGACGAAGGCCTGCAGAGCACGCCCTCGGTCCCCAAAGAGCAGATCAGCATCTACTGCATGTGGGACCCCGCGGCCAAGGCCAACAATTACGTTGTGGCCATTGACGCGAGAGGCCGCAAACCGGTCGAGAACAGCTACGCCACCTTGGAGCAGCTGGTGATCTTCCCTGGCGATACCGGCGCGCAGATCCGCGAGAAGAAGATCCTGTATGCCCAGATCTTCGAGAACGTGGTGGCTGCGACCGAGGCCTACATCGCCAAGAGCGGCGCCAAGATCGAGAAGCTGGAAATTTCATTCGCGGTGAACGCCATGGAAGGCGCGCAGTCCGGCACCGCGCCATGGATGTTCGTGTCGCTCGCGATCGACGCGTCCGCCCAGATCAACAAAAACCGTGAAGCCAACGGCCTGGAGCCCCTGACGGTGACATTCAAATTCGCCGACGCGCTGGGTGCGTTCAAAAAGTAGCACCGCTGGTTCAACCCGCATCATCAAGGGGGCCTGCACTGCAGGCCCCCTTTGCATTTGCCTGATCCTTCCCGCGAACGGCCCGTTTAATCGGGATCTCATCCCGGGGCGAATCTGACAGGAGATTCGCCATGAGACCCAGACGCCGCAAACGCGATGCCGACGAGACCGCGGCAGACCTCACGCCGATGATCGACGTGACGTTCCTGCTGATCATCTTTTTCATCGTCGTCACCCGGATCACCTCGCAGGACCACGTGGACCTGCGCCTGCCCGACGCCATCACGGCCATCGAGAACCCCGACCGCGCCGCAAATCTGTTCACGATTCACCTGGCCCCGCTCGACCAGCGGGAACTGCAGGCCATCCCGGAGCGCTTCGGCTGGTTCTGCTACGGTGACCCGCACCCCCGCAACAGCGATGAAATGGCTGCCATTCTGCGGAGCGAGGCGGCGCTGGTGGACTACAGCCGCGACCTGCCGGGCCGCAACGCGGAGGGAATCAGCGAGAACACCATCCTGCTGCGCTGCGATGCGCGTTGCCCGGCCGGCGAGTTCGGCAGGCTGATCGAACTCATGAGCGAAGCACGGCTCTACAAGGTCAAGATCGCAATCAGCAGGGACCAGTCGGTGGAATAGGCACTTACGGAGAATGCAAATGCACAGGCAAAGAAAAGGCCGTCGGAAAGAAGACAAGGCAGCACCCGATCTCACGCCGATGATCGACGTGACGTTCCAGCTGCTGATCTTCTTTATCATCTGCACACGCTTTAAAGTCGATGAGCGCAACCACCAGGTTGAGCTGCCGAAAGACGAAGGCCCGGGGCCGATCGGCTTTCCCAAAGAGGCACTGACCATCTACTGCGTCTGGAACGAAGCCACCCAGGCCAACGGTTACGTGGTCGCGCTTGGCGCGCGCGGCCGAAAGCCGGTGGAGGGCAGCTACGCACGCGTCGATGAGCTGTTGATCTATCCCAGCGACAGTCCCGCCGCCGAGCGGGCAAAGCGCGAGCGCTATCGGCAGGTCTTCGAGCGGCTGGTGGAAGCCATGCAGAGCTACATCGCGCGCAGCGGCGCCGGTATCGAGAAGGTGGAGATATCCTTCGCGCACGATGCGACCGTGGGAGCCGCAAGCGGCACGGTGCCCTGGGTTTTCGTGAGCACGGCCATCGACGCCACCACGCGACTGAATCAGCAGCGTGAAGAGACCGGCCAGCCGGCCCTCGGCATCACGTTCAAATTCGCAGACGCCCTGGGCGTGTACGGAGGATAGGCCCAACCCCTTGAATAATCGGGCTTTGCGCGCAGCATATTCGTTTAATGCCTGTCAGATACAGGCCTGAAACGGAACCACAGGTGTGATGATGAAGCTGCGCGCATTGGGTTTGTATGTTGTAGCCCTGCTGGTGCTGGGGGCATGCTCCAACGTGACCGCCAACTCACCGGCCAATCAGCCCGCATCCGCGCCTGTCAGCAATACCGAGGAAGCCGACCAGCCCGCCCAGCCGGCCAGGCCTGATACCCCGGCCACCGCCCAGAAGGAATCCGAATACGTGGCGTTCGAGGGCGGCCTGCGTGCCTACCCGGAAAGACGCGTAGTGGAAATGGACGCCTGGCTGTTGGGCTCACAGACCCGGCCGCTTGAGTACCTGCTGGTCTCACCGGGCGGCAACACCCACGAAAGCCTGTTCGCCACCTCGGCCAGTGGACTGCACCTGAAGCGCGCGCTGGAGATCATCCTGCTGCACGAGGGCAAGGTGAAGCGCTCCGGTCGCGGCTACCTCGACAAGCCGCTGGGCGACCGCGTGAAGCTGAGCGTGCGTTTCACCCATGCCAAAACCGGCGAAACGACCACCGTGCCGGTCGAGAAGTGGCTGTGGGACCACCAGAACAAGGGCCACCCGAAAGAGGTCGGTTTCATCTTCACGGGCGGATTCGAGCAGTATCGCCCGGACCTCAACCGATCACTGTTCGAGGCCGACATGAAGGGCAACCTGATCGGCATGTGGCGCGACTCGGCCTGCGTGCTGGATAACGACCGCGACGACGCCTACCTGCCCGATATCTACTCGCCATACCCCGAAGCAGACGGAATCCCGCAGGCCGTGCGTGGTGTTTCGCCGCCCGTTACGCTGATCTTTGAACCCTGGCCCACCTAGCAGCCATGAACGCTTTGAACACCCGAGTTGAACTGGAGTCACGCCTGCGCGGCGTTGCCGCGCGGCTGGTGGCGCGTCAGGCCGTCCGCGCGGCCTTCAGCGGTCTGGCCGGCGCTGCGGCGGCGCTGGGACTGGGGCTGGTGTTCCTGTATCTGCTGCCGCGCCTGCTGTTCGCGTCGCAAGCCGGACTGCCGTCGCTGCTGCTGATAACCCTGGCGGGTTTCCTGGCCGGCGCAGCTTGGGAGTTGCGCCGCTACCGGACGCCGAGCCTTCAGGAAGCGGCGTTGTCCCTCGAAGCGCGACTTGCCCACGACAGCGGAGCCCTGGCCGCCGCCCTGCGTATCCCGGAAGACAGCGCTTTCGCGGCGCCGGTTTTCGCCCGCGCAGCCGACGAGTTGCGCCAGGCGCAGCAGGCGCCCGCACCTTTGCTGATCCCGACCCGCAAGCTGGTGCTGGTGCCGCTTCTGGCCCTGGCGGCCGGCGTTGCGCTCGTCGCCGTCGTCGGTGCGCAGCCGCCCCGTGCCGCGGATTCAACACCCGCGGTGGGGGATACGCCGGGAGTCTCAAGCGACTGGCCGGGCGTTGATACCGGGGGCTCCCGCAGCGCGGCCGACCGTGAGGCACTTCGCAAGGCGCTGGGCATGAAAGAGACTGCCGCGCAACTCAACCGCACGGCCGCCACGCTGCGCAATGCCTCTTCCGATCCGGCGGCGCGCGAGACTGCACTGCGTGAAGCAAAGCATGCCCTGGGCTCAAGCGAGAGCGAATCCAGCGGCCTCAGCGCGGAAGAAATTCCGAACGTCGCGCCGGACACTGAGGCGAACCGACAGGCACTCGCCGACCGGCTTGAGGCGGCAGCCGCGAGCTTGCAGGCGACGGCCGCGAAACTTGAAGAGGATGGGCGCAGCGGCGTGGCGGATAGCGGCAAGGCGGGCGACTACAGGCCCGGCACACCGCGCACTGAACTGGTGCCCTTCCCGGCCGTGGCGGAGCGGGCAAGCGCGCCGACCGAATCCGTGGCCGCCCAGACACCAGCGCGGCGGGCCCTGGCGGAACGAGCGGTGAAGGCGCTGGAGCAGTTGCAGAAACCGTAGAGAGCAACCATGGAACGAATCGGCGTATACTTCATCGGCGCGCGCGGCAACGTGGCAACTACGGCCATGGTGGGCGCAAGCGCGATCGCACAGGGCCGCATGCCGGCCACCGGCCTGGTCACCGACGGGCCTGAGTTCAAGGGCCTGCCGTTGGTTGGGCTGCAGGACATAGTGTTCGGCGGCGCCGATGTTTCCGGCACACCGCTGCACGAGAAAGCCATCGAGCTTGGTGAAGCGCGCATCCTGCCCGAAAAGCTGGCGCACGAGTTACAAGCCGAGCTCGCGGCGCTGGACAGGCAGATCCACACCGTGAAAGGTTTCGCCTTCGGCAGCGTGCCGGAAGGCGGCTACCTGGCCGAGCTCACGCGCATTGAAGAACGCCTGGCGCGCTTCCGCAGCGACCACAACCTCGCGCGCGTGGTGGTCGTCAACCTGTGCAGCACCGAGCCGCACTTCGCCGAGACCGCGGACTTCGACACCCCGGAAGCCCTGCTGCAGGCGCTGGCCAAGGCCGGCGGCGGCTTCTGCACCGGCACGCTGCTCGGCGCGCTGGCGGCCCTGCGCCAGGGCTGCGCCTACGTCAACTTCACGCCCAGCCAGGCCAGCGAGCTGCCGGCCCTGCGCAAAATCGCGCGCGAGTCGCGCCTGCCACATGCGGGAAAAGACGGCAAGACGGGCGAGACACTGCTGAAGACCGTACTGGGGCCGATGTTCCTGGCGCGCAACCTGAAAGTCATGAGCTGGGTGGGCAACAACTTCCTCGGCAACAATGACGGTGCGGTATTGGACGCGCCCGCCAGCAAGGACAGCAAGCTGCGCCAGAAGGACGCGGCCCTGCGCGAGATGCTGGGCGGCGCGTTCGTGAAGACGGACATCCAGTACGTGCCCAGCCTCGGCGACTGGAAGACGGCCTGGGACCTGATCCACTTCCAGGGCTTCCTCGGCACGCCCATGACCATGACCTTCACCTGGCAGGGCTGCGATTCAGCACTGGCCGCACCGCTGGTGCTGGACCTGGTGCGGCTGACGGACCTGGCCTGGAGGCGCGGCGAGTCAGGCCTGCTCGCGCAACTCGCGCCGTTCTTCAAGAACCCGCTGGACGGCCACACCCACGACTTCCACCAACAGATGGCCGGCCTGTACACCTGGGTGGACTCCGTCCGCTCGGAGGTTAGCCGGGAACGCAAGTAACACCGCGCTGGCAATTCGTTCGGGATGCGACTAACCTTGTGCGCTCGAACGAGGACCGCGATGTCCACGGATGTCCGCAAAGTTGAAGATTCCGGCTGGCGCAGGCCCCTTGAGGCGCTGATCGCCCAGACCCCGCAGGTACGCGAGAACTTCGCGTCGCACCTGGATTTCACCTTCAGTAAGGCGCTGGTCGGTGACGCCGACAAGCAGGCCGCCGCCATCATCGACGCCGACCGCAAGGGCATGATCGCGCGCCTCAACGGCTGGCGCAGCTTCGTGCCCACGCGCAACGTCACCTGGGCCGAGGTGGTGGACCGCCTCACCAACGCCTTCGGCGTGCCCGCCCAGCTCGACAAGTCCATCGAGCAGCGCGAGCGCCACCTGCACAAGCTGTTCCACGAACGCGGCCTGCCCAAGGGCTCGGTCCTGTACTCCGTGGCCGACGCCGTGCACGACGGCCAGGTGGTCAAGACCGCCACCCGACGCTTCCTGTTCGATCCCGTGCGCCTGGTGATGCAGACACTCAACGGCCTGGCATCGCTCTACACCACCGACGCCGCGCCGGCCGTGAACTGCGTCTACGCCATCCTGGAGATGCTGCACCCGGCCGAGGTGCAGCCGCCCTTCAGCGCGCTGCCCGAGCGACTGTAACACGGTCAGCTGCACAGGCTGTTCGCACTCACAACGATCTTGGGTTATGATCGTGGTGAAATGGCCGACACCCAGCGCAACCAGTTCAACACGATTCTGAACGCCATCCCCGATGTGATGGTGCTCGTGGATGCTGAGTTGAAGATCATCAGTGTCAACGCGGCGTGGGGCCAATGGGCGAGGCAGAACCAGTGCGCTGAAGAGTATGTCAAACCCGTCGGCGTCCCGTATCTATATGCGTGCGCGCAGGTTGGTCTTGGCGACGAAAAAACCGGCAATGACCTGGAGCCCGGGCTGCGTGAGGTCCTGAGCGGTACCCGCGATGCATTCGAGCTTGAATACCCCTGCCATAGACCCTCCGAGCCTCGGTACTACCTGGTTCGAGTCTCGGCCATTCCCGCCGAAAATGGGCGCGCGGCGCTGTGCACTCACCTGGATGTCACGCGCCGCAAGCTGGCGGAAATGGAGTTACACCGCGAGACCCGCAAACTGCGCGAACAGAGCCTGACCGACCCGCTGACCGGCCTTCGCAACCGCCGAGCGCTGGAATTGCTGGGGCGTCAGTACTGGGCAAACGCGCAGCGGCGCGGTGGTGTGCTGGCGGTTGTTTACATCGACCTGGATGACTTCAAGCCGATCAACGACAACTTCGGGCACATGGAGGGCGATCGCGTGCTCACATACATCGCCGACTACCTGCAGAAGACCTTCCGCGAGTCAGACGTGATCGCGCGCGTCGGCGGAGATGAGTTCGTGGTGCTGGCCTGGATGGCGCAGGCCGAAGACCTGGGGAAGATTCAGGCTCGCCTCGTGAATCGCCACCGGCTGACGACGAACGCGGGCGACGTTTACGAAGTGGGTATGAGCATCGGTTACGCTGTGCACGATCCAAAGCTGGAAGGCGATCTGCTGTACCTGATCCAGCGCGCGGACACGGCCATGTATGAACACAAGAGGTCCAGGGGCAGAAAGAATTCATGATTCGCCAGCGAGTCGTGCGCTGAGACGACTATAGACACGGATAACCCATGACACTCAGCGGTTTCAACACCATCCTTCACGCGATACCCGACTCCCTGGCCCTGGTGAACAAGGATGGCCAGATACTCTCCGTCAACCGCAGCTGGAGCCGGTTTGCCCAGAAAAACGGCGCCAATGAGGCGACCGAGAAGGGTGTCGGACTCAACTACCTGAGCGTGTGTCGCCACGCACTAAGCATGGGAGTGCAAGAGGCAGGGCAGCTGATCGAAACTATCCAGGAGGTGTGCGAACAGCGGCGTGAGATGGGCGAGGTAGAGTACGAATGCAACTCGCCCACGCAGCGCCGCTGGTTCATCGCCCGCGTCACGCTTGTTTCGCCTGACCCCGACGCGATCGTGCTGATCTCCCACGTTGACATCACGGCGCGCAAGGAAGCGGAGCTGCGCGTCCAGCGCGAATCCCAGGATCACCTGGCCGCCAGCCTGACGGACCCGTTGACAGGACTACGCAATCGGCGTGGCCTCGAAAATGCCGCTACCGTGATGTGGGAAAGCGCAAAGCGGCAGGGCGACAAACTGGCCGTCATCTACCTCGACCTGAACGACTTCAAGCCGGTGAACGACATTTGGGGGCACCAGGAAGGTGACCGCGTTTTGAAGTTCGTTGCTGAGCATTTACTGGCCACGTTTCGGGCGTCTGACCTGATTGCTCGCGTCGGCGGCGACGAGTTCGTGGTGATGGCCCGCATGGGAAACAACACGGACAAACTCTTCCTCACACGACGGCTGCGGCGAGAGTTCGAGTTTCAGGTCGGCGACAAGGGCAAGTACAGCGTTTCCGTAGCGATGGGCGTGGCTGTGCATGGCGAAGACCAGTTCCAGTCACTGCAGGAACTGATCAGCTGCGCTGACCAGCGAATGTTCGAGGACAAGAAAGCCGGGAAAGAAAAGTAGGGACACGCCGCCGCGTGTCCCTACCGTTGAATGCGTATTCCTCTTACATACCCAGCAGCTGCGCGGCCTGCTTGATCGCGCCGGCCACATGCTCGTTGCTGGTGGCGAGCAGCTTCTGCTCGGCGTCGTTGAGCTTCAGTTCGTAGATCTTCTCGATGCCGTTCTTGCCCAGCATGCAGGGCACGCCCTGCCAGGTGTCCTTCAGGCCGTACTCGCCCTCAAGCAGCGCACAGGTGGGCAGGATGCGGCGTTGGTCCTTCACGATGCTTTCGACCATCGCCACCACGCTGCTGCCCGGCGCGTAGTAGGCGCTGCCGGTCTTCAGCAGCGCGACGATTTCCGCGCCGCCCTTGCGGGTGCGGTCGTTGATCGCCTCGATGCGGTCGGCCGGAAGCAGGTCCGTGATCGGGATGCCGCTGACCGTGGTGTAGCGCGGCAGGGGCACCATGGTGTCGCCGTGGCCGCCAAGCACCATGGGGCTGATGTCCTTAACGCTGCAGTTGAGCTCCATGGCGACGAAGCTTGCCATGCGGGCGCTGTCCAGCACGCCTGCCATGCCCATCACGCGGTTCTTGGGGAAGCCCAGGCGCTTGTGCGCGACCCAACTCATTACGTCCAAAGGGTTTGTGACCATGATGACGATTGCGTTCGGGGCGTGCTCGCGGATGCTGTCAGCGACGGACTGGACGATTTTGGCATTCGTGGTGAGCAGGTCGTCGCGGCTCATGCCCGGTTTACGAGCGATGCCGGATGTCACCACCACCACGTCGCTGCCGGCCACGTCGGCGGGCTTGTTGCTGCCGTTGACGCGGGCGTCGAACCGCTCCACGGGGCTGCTTTCAAACATGTCGAGGCCTTTGCCCTGGGGCATGTCCTCAACGATGTCGATCAGCAGCACATCGCCGAGTTCACGGTCAGCACAGCGCTGCGCAACAGTGGCGCCGACGAAGCCGGCGCCGAATACGGAGATCTTGGGTCGGTGGAAGGCCATGGATAGTCCTCGCAAGCTAGCCGAAAGAGCGGCGGAAGGCTCCGCGCGCGGTGTCAGGGGGTTCTATACTGGCGGCGCGGTGGGGGGTCAATGGCAGTGGTTTCTGACACACCGGGGCGCGGAACATAGGTTGAGAGTGCCTAACGTCAAGACCTTTACACTTCAAATGGGCCAAAGACTCCGTATAATTATGCCCCGATGCCACTCTGTCGCTTCCGTTTTTCCGGCCAATGACGAAGGGATCCGCGATGCAGCTTCCACCCCGACTTCGACCCACCGACGCAGCTACCATTCTTGAACCGACCACCAAGGCGGCGCAGAAGCGCAAGCGCACCAAGAAGGCGGAACCGCCCAAGAGCGCCGTTCGGGCCCTGACCCTGATTGACGTCCGCATGCCCCAGGAACTGGGCGGCGGTACCATCCCCGGCAGCGAGCACATCCCGCTCGACAACATCCTCGACACAGTGCCCAAGTCGATCCCTGACCCGCAGGCGCCCGTCGTGGTGTACTGCAAGAGCGGCATGCGCGGCGGCATGGCGCAGGGTGCCCTGCGCAAGCTCGGCTAC
>JAANMY010000506.1_pt1 | contig 54563 bp, 43 predicted proteins | sample 7279691 | NCBI WGS metagenome assembly JAANMY01 (sample SAMN14094543, study PRJNA606508) | bioreactor metagenome | isolation source: A lab-scale SPAN reactor treating ammonium-rich wastewater day 388 | place: Ireland: Galway | collected 2018-02-07 | reverse complement strand
GGCAAGCTGCGCATCTACAAGAACGTCGGCGAAGACAACGCGCCGAAGTTTACCGATTTCGAGTACCTCAAGGCCGACGGCGAGATCGCCAAAGTCCCCACCGGCTGATGCATCGGCTTCACCCCACAGTTCGTGGATCTCAACGGTGACGGCCGCAAGGACATCCTCACCGGCAGCTACACCCCGGGCGATCTCTACCTGTTCGCCCGCAAGGAAGACGGCAGCTTCGCCAAGGGCGAAATTCTCAAAGACAAGGACGGCAAGAACATCGCGGTCGGACGCGCCACCACCCCCTACGCGGTGGACTGGGATGGCGACGGCGACCTGGACCTGCTGGTGGGCGACATCCAGGGCTACGCCTGGCTGGTGGCCAACGAGAGCGGCGGCGCTGAGCTCAAGTTCGCGGCGCCGACCAAGCTGCAGCACGACGGCAAGGACATCAAAGCCGACCACGGCGACTCGCAGGTGGTGATCGTGGACTGGAACGGAGACGGCACCCACGACCTGCTGCTGGCCCACGGCTCGGGCGCGGTCAGCCTGTACGCGGGCATCGCGGGCAAGGGCGCGCCGAAGCTGAGCGCGCCGGTCACGCTGGTGGAGAAGCCGGGCGCGGCGAAGGAAGGCGAAATTCTGCCCGGCTCGCGCGCCAAGGTGTGCGTCAGCGACGTGGACGGCGACGGCGCGCTGGACCTGCTGCTGGGCGACTTCGGCTACATCATGCACCCGCAGCCGCAGCTCAGCGAAGAGGAGAAGAAGGAGTACGAGGCGCTCAAGGAGCTGCAGAAGGAAGTGTCGACCAGGTTCAGCGCGGTAATCAGCCGCGTGCAGAAGGCCGTGGAGAAAGAGTTCGGCAAGGAGCGCAAGGACCTCGCCACCAAGGAAGAGCAGCAGAAGTTCGCCGAGGCGTTCTCCAAGGCCCTGCGCGCCGACGAGGAGTACCTGGCGGTCAGCAAGGAAAACAGCGAGCTCTACCAGAAGATGGCCAAGTACCAGCCCAAGCGCGAGTACCGCGGCAATGTCTGGCTGTACAAGGCCAAGAAGGCCGAGAAAGAGCCGGCAACGGGCAACTAGGCGCTCAACAAGCTGGAAAGCAAACACAAGCCCGCCGTGCAAACGGCGGGCTTTGTTTCGGCCGGGCATTCGCCACGGGAGCCAGGATGTTTTACGTCAGCTCGCGCAAAATCGCCTTGGTATGCGGGCCGTAGAACGGGTCGTCTTTTAAGTCCGTGGCGCGGGTTTTTACGTCGAAGTTGGCGCCCTCATTCTCCAGATGCTTGACGCCCATTTCCGGCGGCAGCTCCAGCCCTTCCAGGTAAGTGGGGATGTCGTCAACCGTAATCAGATATTCGCCCAGGCCGCGCAGGTGGTTGATCACCTTGGCCGCGTACGCGTCGGCGCCCCTGGTGCTGGTTTCCTTGGCCCAGTTCTGCACGCCCTGTGCGGTCAGCCTGGTTGCTTCCCATTCGCCGAGCACGCGGCGGATTTCCTTGCGTATCGCGTCCGACATGGCAATCAGTATCCTGCGCGCGGTTGCAATGTTCAATCACCAAACGACGCCCATGGAAAAGCTGCTCGACTTCCTGCACAGCGCCGAGCCCTACACGAGCTATCGCTACGTGCTGGGCCTGGTGCTGGGCGGCATCACCGTCTACTTCGTGGTTACCGCGATCATGTCGTTGCGCAACCTGCAGGGCCTGCTGCAGGACTTCAACCGCCAGGTCAACGAGCAGCGCCTGTTCGATGACGTGCGCCTGATGCTTGATCCCGACTACGACCTCAGCCTCGAGAAGCCCCTGCGCGCCAAGCCCGGCCGTATCATCAAGCTTTCGCTGCTGTCGGCCTGCCTGCGGCTGCTGAGCTTCCGCACGCTGGTGTACGTGTTCCCGGAGTTGATCGGCGTGGTGATCGTGGGCAGCGCGGCCGCCGTGGCGTACTGGTACGTGTTCACCATGGAGATCTGAACCCGGTCGCCGGTTGCGGCCCAGCCCCGGCCGGCAGGCCGGGGGAGTTTGGTGAAGCGGGCGATGGGGCAATTCCCCCGCCCTTCCGGGCGGGGCTGAAGCGTTCACCCCTTGCAATTCGTTACCCCACTGGTAGCTAGAGCGCGCGTTGATTTTGACGCGAAGAAAGGCGTTGGGCCACAAAAACACGAAAGCACTAAAGGAACTACCACCAAAGCCTTTTTCGTGTCGCAGTGCCTTTTGTGTTTTCGTGTTTTCGTGGCCAGTCATGCAGTTGCAGTTCTTCCGACTTCGCCGAGGCTACGTCGGATGAATCGCGACCATCGCCCCCTTCGCGTAGGGCAGTACTACGGAGCAGACATGCCGGCCAACAGTCTTGAGCAAGTTCGCAACCTCTGCATGCGGCGCGGGTTCGTGTTTCCGGGCAGCGCCGTTTACGGCGGCGTCGCCAGCTTCTGGGATTACGGCCCCCTGGGCGTGGAGCTGCTGAACAACATCAAGAAGGCCTGGTGGCAGGACACCATCTACACCCGCAACGACATGGAAGGGCTCGATGCGGCCGTGCTCATGAGCCGCAAGGTCTGGCAGCACTCCGGCCACGAAGCAACCTTCAGCGACCCGCTGGTCGAGAACAGAAAGACCAACCGCAGGCATAGGCTGGATCACCTGTTTGAGATGAACAATGCGTGGAACCTCAAGTGGCTACTGAGTGGATTCGGTAACGTTATCGATGAGATGGTTAGTGAAGCTAGGGCTGTTGACGCCAATTCGCTCACCGAGTCCCAGAGAAGAAAGCAAGAGTGGCTGCTCGGCAACTTCGCCAAGCTGAAGAACGACCACGAGAGCGCAGTTCGTGATTTGGAGGAAGGAAGGGTAACAGAGGCGGCGACATGGTTAACCCAGACTCTCCTGGAGTACCCGCGCGGTGCGGAGCTTGCGCTCAATGATGGTCCGAATGGTCCGATGAAGGATCCTGATGCGGGCGAACCCGGAGAGTGGACCGCTCCGAGACTGTTTAACCTTATGTTCCAGACGCATGTCGGTCCTGTGTCTGCGGCGCCGGGGACTGACGAAGAAAAGGCCGCGCGCGTTTACCTGCGGCCGGAGACTGCCCAGGGCATCTTCATGAACTTTGCCCATGTGCAGCGGGCGATGGCGCGCAAGGTTCCCTTTGGTGTGGCCCAGATCGGCAAGGCTTTCCGCAACGAGATCACGCCCGGCAACTTCATCTTCCGCACCCGCGAGTTCGAGCAGATGGAGATCGAGTTCTTCATCAAGCCGCCCCAGTTCGTGAAGGAGGGCGAAAAGAACGACCAGCAGTGGCACGAAGAGTGGGTCGAGCAGAGGTTCAACTGGTGGCTGCGCTACGCCACCTCGCCCTCGGCAACCGTCGAGGAACGCGACGCCACGGCCGCGCGTTTCCGCGCACGCGCCCAGACGCCCGACGAGCTGGCCCACTACGCCAAGGCCACAACGGACATCGAGTACCTGTTCCCCGGCTCGCTCGGATGGGGAGAAATCGAGGGCGTGGCCAACCGCACCGACTTCGATCTCAGCGCCCACAGCAAGGAAGTGCCGGAGGAAGACCTCAAGCGCCTCAAGCTCGAGGCCAACCACGACAGCACCGAAAAACTGGACTACTTCGACCCGGATGCCAAGGCCCGCTACATCCCCTGGGTGATCGAGCCCTCGGCCGGCGCCACCCGCGCCATGCTGACCTTCCTGTGCGAGGCCTATCACGACGAAGTGGTGACCGAGCCCACCAAGCAGCAGATCGACCAGATCAAGTCCGACGCCGCCATGATCCGCAAGAACGCCGAGAAGAAGATCAAGGAGGCACAGAAGGAACTCGCGGCCGGGCGCGAGGCCAAACACGATCCCGCCAAGGTGGAAGCTTTCCTGAAGCAACTGGACGAAACCGTGGCGCGCCTGCCGGAAAGCCTGACCGAAGTGCTGACAGCCCTCGACCACGAGGGCGCTGCGAACCTCGAGCCGGTCAAGAAGTTCCGGCCGCCCACGGAAAAGCTGGTGGAGGACTGCACCCGCACGGTGCTGCGCCTGCACCCGGCCCTGGCACCGGTGAAGCTGGCGGTGTTCCCGCTGAAGAAGAACAAGCCCGAGCTGGTGGAGCTGGCCCAGGCCATCAAGGAGCGCTTCCAGCGCCACTTCAGGGTGGTGTACGACGACAGCGCCGGCATCGGCCGCCTGTACCGCCGCCAGGACGAAATCGGCACGCCGTTCTGCATCACCGTGGACTTCGAAAGCCTCGAAGACGGCACAGTAACCGTGCGCGAACGCGACAGCATGGAGCAAGAGCGGGTAAAGATCGACGACCTGCCCGCATACCTGCTGCCCCGCCTGCAGGGCGAGTAACCGGCGCTTGTACGATTCCGGCCGACGGAATTCCAACGCGACGCAGGTCGCAGACCGCAGCCGCCAATGGCGCCGGGCTGGCTTGTCGCTGTAAACGACGTTGCTGGTTGTCGTTACGTGCGCGGCAACGAATCAGCACATTTTGGCATACTGAGTTAGGTATGGTGCGTGTAAAATCACGCCGAACACCTGCGCACGATTCTATTACATTACTAAACGTCATTAAAACCTTGCAAATTGCCTCGAAATCATATACATTGATAACTGCGTTCAACCCGAGGCACACCATGGACATGAAGATCGTTGCCATAGCGGCCGGCGTCCTTTTTGCCCTGGTGGCAGGCTTCCTCGGTTTCGTGATCTGGTATGGCTCGGCAGATAGCGCGCCGCCCGCCGCGGGAGTAACGCAGGGATCTGCGGACGGGTCTCTGTCCGTTCTCGAGCAACAGGTTTTGCAGGGGTATGAAGTTGTGCTCTGGGGCGAAGGTCGGCCTTTCGTGCGCTAATACGACCCGGGCGCCGGCGAGTACGCCACAACGTCGATCGAGCAGGCCCTGTTCTGGCAGGCCCAGTACGCCGGTGGCGGCTTCTCGGAAAGTGGATTCGGCACAGAGCCGACGAACAAAGCCGGAGTGGAAGCAGCCTATCGCCTGGGCCTGGTGTATGAGCATGGGCTGTTTGGTAGCGCGGTGGACAAAAGCGAGGCCATGCGCAACTACCGCATTGCCAAGGTGGCAGGCCACCCGCAGGCCCCCGCCGCCGAGAAGCGATTGCAGTCGGCGGGCGTGAAGTAGGCCCGGCGTGTCGCAGGCCTTTCCAGCCAGGTGCGGCCGGATCGCAGGCGAAGGGACCAAAATTGTGATACGACGCATTGCACAGATATCATCAAGGAGACATGTCGCACATCAGAGAAACAGATAGACGAAAATAGGGGCATGCTGTACGGTATTGCTTGTATTTTGGATGTATCGGGCTAGCGACACGACTCACGACATCGCAAAGCGATTCAACTCAGCACAGCAGAGAATCAAGCTACAGCAGGCGGTTCTAGACGGGCAGGTGCAGGCCGCTTCGTCGATGCACCCACTTGAGAAGTTTCGTGAGCGCTGCGCGTAAAACAGAACTCGTCCTGCCGGTGTTGGCCGCCCTGATAGCCCTGGTGGCAGTCATTGGCTGGTTCTTCCAGATTGAGTGGATGGTGCGGCCGGGCAGTTTTTCGGCCGTGATGTCGCTGACCACGGCAATCTGCGTGTTGCTGTGTGCCGTCCTCGTGGCGGGAATCCGGGGGCGCCGTCGGGGTTTGTTCCTGGCCTGCGGCGGCGTAGTAGTCGCGATCTGCGCCGTCACCCTGGCGGCCAACTTCGCGAACATTGAACGCATCTTTCTGGACACCCTGCTGGTGTCGCCCTTCACGGAAGACCACGTATCCACCCGCGGCCGCATGTCCTCGGCTTCAGCGCTCTCTTTCCTGTTCATCACGACCGGCGCGATGATGCTTCTGCTGCGCCCAAGCCTGTGGCAAAGGCTGGGCGCGAGCGTGCTTGGTGTTTTCGCGCTCGGGAACGCGATTTTTACCCTCACGGGGTACGTCGGGGGCATGCTGTTCGACTTCGGCTGGGGCATCCTTACCGGCATTTCCGTGATGACGGCCGTCAGCGTGCTGCTGCTGTCCATCGCCCTGACCCGCCACGGCTGGCGCGAGTTGTCCGAGACGCTGCACGCTCCCGTGTCACAGGTCGCCGTAGTTGTCGCCCTTGGCGTGTCCACGCTCGTGGTTGCCCTGGCCACGTACCTGGAAGTCCGGGAGACCGGGGTGGTTCGGGCCCGGGACACCGCAGCCATGGAGGAATTGGCCTCCGTGGTCGCAATCGAGACCAACCAGTCGCGCAAGGCCATGGAGCGTATGGCGCTGCGCATCGAGGCAAGCCCCGAGTTCGCGGACAGCCTGTGGCAAGCCGATGCGGAAACTTACGTGAAGGACATTCCGGGGATGGTCATGGCCGTGTGGGCCAGGCGCGACGGTGAATTCAGGCAGGTCTCGAAGGCGGGGCGCGGCGATGATTCGGGCCATGTACGCGAACTGCTCGCGGCAACGTCCAGTGAGGTTGCGAAGGGCAGGCTGAAGGACCGGATTTCCTTTATGCATGGCCCCGTGAAGCTGCCGGAAGGCGCCCCGGGTTTCCTGATCGTAGCGTCGATCGACCGGGGAGGAGAGCACGAGGGCTTCGCGATTGCCCTGATCGAAGCCGAGGCATACCTGGAGGCCTTGGTACCGGAACAGGCATGGAACGAATTCGAGATCGCGCTGGCCAGTCCGAACGGCCTAATTCTGGCACGGTCGGCGGTCGGGACGCTTCAGGCTGAGGCCTTCCGCGCGCGGTCAGAATTCCGCGCAGGCGGGGAAAGCTGGGAAATCGCCATTACCCCGACGGTGGCCCATGTCGCGCTCCAGCGCACGCGCATTGCCGAAACCATCCTGATGGCCGGCCTGGTCCTGGCCAACCTGCTCGGTTTCAGCATTCAGCTTGGGAGCACAGAAAGAGCAAACGCAAAGCGACTCGCGGAGAGCCTTGAGAAACTGGAGGAACGCGAACAGAAGCTGGCCAACCTGTTTGCTTCCGTGCTGGACGCGGTCCTGATCGTGGACGCCAACGGCCGCATCGAGGAAGTAAACGAATCGGCCGCTTCCATGTTCCGGGGCACATGTCAGCAACTGGTCGGCAAGGGCGTGGACAGTCTGGTGGTGCAGAGCGGCGGCCTGCCGGACCTGCTGGTCAGCAAGGTCCGCACCAGCCGCATGGAGGACCTGGTCGGGTCCCAGTCCGAGGGCCGCGGCAAAAGGCTGGACGGAAACGAGTTCCCGGCGACCGTGGCGATTTCCGGATTCAAGACCGCCGCGGGCCGCAAGTACGCCTGGGTATTGCGAGACATTACCCAGCGCGTAAAGGCGGCCGAAGAGCGCGAGAAGCTGCTGAAAGATGTCGAACGCAGCAACGTCGAGCTGCAACGCGCGGTGACCCGCTCCGAGGACAACGCCGCGCGCTTCGAGTCCCTCGTGGCCTCGGCCCCGGACGCGACGATCCTGGTGGACGAGGATGGTTCCATCGTCGAGTTCAACCGCCAGGCGGTCAGCCTGTTCGGCTGGACGCGGGAGGAGGCGATCGGGCAGAAGGTCGAACTCCTGCTGCCGGAGCACCTGCGCGAAGCCCTCGTGGGCCAGCGGGCTGCCTACGCCGCCGCGCCTGACGTGCGATCGATGGGGTCAGGTCGCGAACTCAATGCCGTGAATCGAAGCGGTGAGTTTGTCCCGGTAGAGGTCAGCCTCAGCCCCATAAACATGGACGGTCGGCCCATGGTGGTCGCCTCCGTGCGCGACATCACGGAGCGCCGCCGGGCCCAGCAGGCTATTGTCCAGAGCGAGCAGCGCCTGCGGCAGGTGAACAAAGAGCTGGAGAGCATCGTTTACGTCGCCTCTCACGACTTGCGTTCTCCCCTGGTGAACCTGCAAGGCTTCAGCCGCCAGATGGCGGACTCGGTGGCCAGGCTCAACGAGCTGCTGTCCAACGGCGCGCTCAGGGAAGAGCTGCGCGATGAGGTCGGACCTCTGCTGCGAGAGGAAATCCCCGAAGCTCTGGGTTACATCGACTCAAGCACCCGCAAGATGGACCGCCTGATCAAGGGCCTGCTGCGACTCTCGCGCCTGGGGCGCTCCATCCTGCACCCCACCGTCGTCGACATGAACGCCCTTATGAGCGAGGTGGTGGGCGCCATGCAGTTCGTGATCAACGAGCGGGAAGTGGCAGTGAAGGTAGAGCTGCTGCCCCCGTGCCATATGGACGCTGACCAGCTCAGCCAGGTCTGTTCGAACCTGCTGGACAACGCCATCAAGTACCGCTCGCCCGACCGGCCGGCCGAGGTCGTGGTCAGCGGGCGCGAGCTGGAAGGCATGGTCGAATACACGTTTTCCGACAACGGCATCGGCATCGCCGAGAACCACCTGGGGGTGATCTTCGAGGTGTTCCACCGCCTGAACCCCAAGGACGGCGTGGACGGCGACGGCCTTGGGCTGGCGGCGGTGCGGCGCATCCTGGAGCTAAACGGGGGCGACATCCGTGTCGAGTCGGAAAGGGGCAAGGGCAGTCGATTCATCGTAACCGTGCCGGCACCGCCTGTGAGGCGCGTCGGAGCGACCACCAGAGGAAACCGCAGCCATGAACCAGACCGCACCTGAAGCAAAGAGGAGGAACACCAAGATGGAAATTCTGCTAGCCGAGGACGACCCCGGCCACGCCACGCTGGTGAAGAACAACCTTCGCAACGTGGGAATCCGCAACACCATCCGCCGTTTCGAAGACGGGCAGCAGGTGCTGGATTTCCTGAGCGAGAAGGAGAATGGCAGCGAACACGTGGACTTTGAGAACGCCTACCTGCTGCTGCTCGACATCCGCATGCCCAAGGTAAGCGGCGACGACGTGCTGAAGCACGTGAAGGCGAACCCCAAGCTGCGCCTCATGCCGGTGATCATGCTGACCACAACGGACGAGCCCCAGGAAATCCGTCGCTGTCACGAGCTCGGCTGCAACGACTACATCACCAAGCCCGTGGATTACGACGAGTTCGTGGACGTGATCAAGCGGCTGGGAATGTTCCTGCACATCATGCGCGTGCCGCCGCTCGAGGAGTAGCCAGGCGCGAAAGGAGACAGGTATGGTCACCCCCAAAGTCCTGATCGTCGAGGACGACCCCGGCCTGGCGAAGCTGGTCAGCAACGCCGTGGCAAAGGTCGAGTGCGAGCCTGTCACGGTTGACACGGGGACCCAGGCCGTGCAGTGGCTGCTTGATTACAGCGCAGACCTTCTGTTGATCGACAACATGCTGCCCGACATGCGTGCCCTGGACCTGCTCGAGCAGCTCGAGAAAAACGGCAAGTGCTTCCCGTTCATCATCACCACCGGCCAGGGCAACGAGTCGCTGGCTGTCGAGCTGATGAAACGCGGCGCGGTCGACTACATCGTGAAGGACACCGAATTCCTGGACAGGTTGCCGGCCGCGCTGACGAGGGCCCTGGAGGTGATCCGCACACGGCGCAGGCTCTCGGAAATCGAAGCATCGCTGTTGCAGTACACCATCGAGATCGAGGCGATCCTGGAGGCCGCCGCCGACGGCATCGTCACCTTCGACCACAGCGGACGCATCGTCACCGCCAACGCCGCGATCTGCGAGATGTACGCCATGCAGCGCAAGGATCTGGTGGGGGCGGACATTGATTGCCTGTTCGCACACGACCAGGCCGGCCCCGTGCTGCCCCTGCCCGGCAAAGCCGCAACCGCCGACGTGCGGAAGCAGTTGCGGTCGCCGCGCGAGTTCGTGGCGACCCGCGCCGACGGCCGGCTGATGGACGCCGAAGTGACCATCAGCGAGGTGGAAGGGAGCGCCAAGCGCCTGTACATCGCGGTGATACGCGACATCAGCGAAAAGAAGCGCATCGAGCGCCAGCTTCTGCACGATGCCTTCCACGACAAGCTCACCGGCCTGCCCAACCGCGCGCTCGTAATGAACCGCATCAACCACCTGCTGAAACGCCGCGAGGATCAGCCCGGCAGCCGCTGCGCGGTGCTTTTCGTGGACCTTGACCGATTCAAGCTGGTCAACGACAGCATGGGACACACCGCCGGCGACCAGATGATCGTCGAGGTTGCCAGGCGCCTGGTGAATGCGGTGCGCCCGGCCGACACGGTCGCGCGCCTTGGCGGCGACGAATTCGCTGTGGTGGTCGAGGACGTGCACGACCTCCGCAACGCGATCCAGCTGGCGGAACGCATCCAGGCGGCGCTGGAGCCGGAGATCGTGGTGCGTGGAACGCACGTCAAGACCAACGCCAGCATCGGCATCGCCATCTGCCAGAGTGAATACGAAGACGCCGAAGAACTGCTGCGCCACGCCGACATCGCCATGTATCGCGCCAAGGAAAAGGGCCGCGGGCGCTACGAGGTGTTCGACATCGAGATGCACAGCCAGACGGTCATGATGATGCGCATCGAGACCGACCTGCGGCGCGCCATCGGCACGGACGAGATTGTCGTGTTCTACCAACCCGTCGTGGATCTGCATAAGCGTGTCGTGGCCGGCTATGAGGCCCTGGTGCGCTGGATGCAGCCCGGCCGCGGCATGGTCTCGCCGGCCGATTTCATCCCCGTGGCCGAGGAAACCGGCCTGATCTGCGCGCTGGGCCGCCAGGTGTTGTACGAGGCGTGCCGCCAGAACCGCCAGTGGATGGACCAGTTCGGCGAGCCCACCATCATCAGCGTCAACCTGTCGGCCTACCAGCTGCAGCGCGAAGACGTTGTCAGCATGGTGCGCGACGTACTGCGCGACACCGGCCTGCCGACCTCGGCGCTGAAACTCGAACTGACTGAGAGCGTGTTCGTCGATTACTCCAAGGGCGACCTGCAGGCCCTGGACGAGCTCAAGGCCATGGGCATCGGCATCTCCATCGACGATTTCGGCACCGGCTACAGCTCGTTCAGCTACCTGGGCAAACTGCCTGTGGAGGCCATCAAGCTCGACCGCTCGTTCATCAGCGGTCTGCCCCACGACAAGGACCATGTGGCAATCAGCACCTCGATCCTAGCCCTGGCCGAGGCGATGAACCTTCGGGTGATAGCGGAAGGCATCGAGCATTCGGGCCAGCTCAAGTTCCTGCACGACCACGGCTGTCGCTGGGCCCAGGGCTACCTGTTCGGCCGCCCCGTGCCCGCGCCCCAGGCCGAAGAGCTGCTGTTCGCGAGCATCGACGTCAAGCTGTAGCAGCTTGCCCGCAATCGTTCCACAACTTGCCAACGGGCTGTGATGCCCTTCACCGAGCGGGTTTGCGGGTGATTGTTGCCCGCGTTTGCCGCTTGTTATCGCGCCCAAACCCGCTAAATTGCGGCATCTTGGGGTCTGGCTCAGTTTCCGCGCTGTTGCGGAAACTGTGCCTGACCCCTTCCAGAATGGACAGGACCGCATGGCCAAGAAGGAACCTGCCGCACCTACACCGCCCTCTGACGGCCGTATCGAGCCGCTGAACATTGCCGACGAAATGCGCGAGTCGTACCTGACTTACGCCATGTCGGTGATCGTCAGCCGCGCGCTGCCCGACGTGCGCGACGGCTTGAAACCCAGCCAGCGCCGCGTGCTGGTGGCCATGCACGACCTGAACCTGGGCGCCACGGCCAAGCACCGCAAGTGCGCCAAGATCTGCGGCGACACATCCGGCAACTACCACCCGCACGGCGAAAGCGTCGTGTACCCCACGCTGGTGCGCATGGGCCAGGACTTCAACACCCGTTACATGCTGGTGGACCCGCAGGGCAATTTCGGCACCATCGACGGCGACCCGCCGGCCGCCATGCGCTACACCGAGGCGCGCATGACCCGCGCCGCCACGGACATGCTGGAAGACCTCGACAAGGACACAGTCGATTTCATCGACAACTTCGAGGGTACCCGCAAAGAACCCACGGTGCTGCCCGGCAAGTTCCCGAACCTGCTGTGCAACGGCACGGCCGGCATCGCGGTGGGTATGGCGACCTCCATGGCGCCGCACAACGTGAACGAGATCTGCGACGCCATCACCCATGTGGTGGACAACCCGGAATGCAGCATCGACGACCTGTGCAAGATCGTGAAGGGCCCCGACTTCCCGACCGGCGGCGTGATCTGCGGCGTGAAGCCGATCCGCGAGGCCTACAAGACCGGGCGCAGCATCGTGACGGTGCGCGGCCGCGTGGAAATCGAGCAGGGCGACCACGGCAAGACCAACCTGGTGATCACGGAAATCCCGTACCAGGTGAACAAGGCCGCGCTGATCGACCGCATTGCGGGTCTGGTGCGCGCGGGCAGCATCACGGGCGTCAACGACATCAACGACTACAGCAAGAAAGACATCCGGCTGGTGGTCGAGGTCAAGCGCGGCGACGACCCGAACATCGTGCTGAACCAGCTGTACAAGCACACCCAGCTGCAGCAGAGCTTCAGCATCATCAACATCGCGATCGTCGAGGGCCGGCCGCACACACTGAACCTGAAGCAGCTGTGCGAGGCGTACCGCGACCACCGCAAGGAAGTGATCCTGCGCCGCACGCGCTGGCTGCTGAACAAGGCCCGCGCACGCCAGCACATCGTGATCGGCCTGCTGCTCGCCCTCACGAAGATGGACGAGATCATCAAGCTGATCCGCGCCTCAAAAGACGTGAACGAAGCGCGCGAAAAGCTGATGGCTTTGAAATTCCCCAAGAAGGTGACCACCGAGGGCGGCCACATCATCGAGGGCAACGAGACGCTGACGCGCGCGCAGGCCGACGCGATCCTGGCCATGACGCTCAGCAAGCTGACCGGCCTCGAGCGCGACAAGCTGGAGGAAGAGTACGCGGCGCTGCTGGCCGAGATCGCCGACCTGATGGACATCCTGGCCCGCGAAGCCCGCGTGCTGTCGATCATCAAGGACGACCTGGCCGACGTGAAGAAGCGCCACGGCGACGAGCGCCGCACGGAAATCCAGGCCGCCGGCGCCGAGGAATTCGACATCACGGACCTGATCCCCGACGAGCAGATGGTGGTGACCATCAGCGCCGAGGGCTACATCAAGCGCGTGCCGCTTGAGGCCTACCGCCGCCAGCGCCGCGGCGGCATGGGCAGCACGGGCAGCAAGGCGAAGGAGGGCGACTACGTCGAGCACTTCTTCATCGCCAGCACCCACGACTACCTGCTGGTATTCACCAGCCTGGGCAAGCTGCTGTGGCTGAAGGTCTACGACATCCCCGAGTTCAGCAAGACCGCCAAAGGCAGAGCGCTGGTCAACCTGCTGAACATCAGCCAGGTCGAAAAAGTCAGCGCCTGCATCAAGGTGCGCAACTTCGACACCGGCCAGAAGCTGCTGTTCGTCACGGCCGAGGGCACGGTCAAGAAGACCGAGCTGGAGGAATACAGCAACGTCACCAAGAAGGGCATCAGGGCGATAAAGCTGAACGAGGGCGACCGCCTGATCGACGTGCTGCTGACCAACGGCAGCGACGAGATCGTGCTGGTGACGCGCAACGGCTACAGCATCCGCTTCAATGAGACCGACGCGCGCACCATGGGCCGTGTGGCCGCGGGCGTGCGCGGCATCGACCTGCGCAAGGGCGACATCGTAGTCGGCGCCGCGGTGGTGAACCGCAACGCCAGCTTCCTGAGCATCTGCAGTAAAGGATATGGCAAGCGCAGCAGCTTCGACGACTACCGCATCCAGAGCCGCGGCGGCAAGGGAATCATCAACTACAAGATCAACGACAAGACCGGCCACGTGGTCAGCGCCAAGAGCATCTTCGAAGGCGACGAGATCATGCTGATGACCAGGGGCGGCGTGGTGCTGCGCACGGCCGTGACCGAGGAAAGCCTGCGCGAAATCGGGCGCGCCACCCAGGGCGTGCGCATGATGCGGGTGGAAGACGGCGACGAGATTACCAGCGTGGTGAAGATCATGAACGAGGAAGAGGCCTTCGAGAAAGCCGACCAGGCCGAGGCCCAGGCCCACGTGGACAAGGTGATCGAGAAGGGCATCGAGACCTACCCCGGCGACAAGAAGGGCAAAGCAGAAGCCGAAGAAGAAGAACCCGAGACCAAGCCCAGGAAGAAGAAGGGCAAACAGGCCGAGGAAGAGTAGGCAAGGCAACAGCGCCCCGCCAGAACCAAGCGACTGTAGCGCCACGGCCCTGCCGTGGCGCTGTCATGCAACGTTAGAATGCTTGGTTCGCACGTAGTGAACTGCAACCACCTTTGAACACAGGTACACATGTTCACCTGTGTTTAGTCGTGGTTGCATTTTGCAGTTTGTTGTTTTCGGGCGGCGGCGAGTCCCCTGCAACAGACGCCGAACATGGTCCAACCGCCGGACTGTTTGCCTGACGCTGTACTACGGAATACGCCACTGTCGCTTCAGTGAACTCATCACTTTGGCACGGTTTGTTGCGCTCAGCTTCTTGATCTCCCGGGGTTCCCATAAGCCGGAGTGTTCCCCATAAACATTTTCAATCAACACGCATGCCACTTCATCTCCAACGTCCGGTTCCGGACGGTATAGACTGAACGGCGCGCGAATGGATTGAACCGGATGTTCCTTTTCAAAGCGGACCTCGTAGACACGCTTGTATCCTTCTCGCTCGCCTATCCCAACGACGACCCCGGTTGCCAGCACGCGCTGCACGTCACGCAGTCGGGAAACGACTCGCTCTTCGTCTACCGCATCGATGTATTGGTAGGAGAACGGCGCAGCTTCGCCGACCTTTAACTTCAGTCCCTTGCGCCAAGCTTCGATGGCCCTCGGTCCGATCCAGATGTGGCGGACTCTTTCACCCACCTCGGGTTTGTGGTCCGAACTGTAAATCAACCTGTTCGAGTAATGCTTCTTGATCCAGCTTCGCAGCGACTTGTACCACTGTGCCAGCGCATCGGCTCTCGCTGGATCCCTTGGCTTGCCGTATTTGAACTCCGTTGCGATCGCTACTCGACCGGGCGTCAGAACGCCATTGGTTGTTCGTGAGCGGAGAAACTGGAGAACAGAGTCGTTGCAGTCCAGCCGATAGCTTGCCGCTCCTTGGGGAGCGTACTCCCGCACAGCCGGCTCATCCAGCAGTTCCCTGTCCCAGAGGAAGTACTGGATGACTTCATCGTCGTCGGCGATTCGGGTGCTTGGGACCTCGGGTCTGGAAAAGCGTGAGTCGGTGATCAATGCAACAGACGGGTTCTGCAGAACGAATTCAAGGAACTCGACTTCATCTTCCCGAACCATGAAGGTATCGATTGCGGATCGCATATCGCCATGCCCCGGCCAAGGAACTCCAATCTAGAGCCCCCCAGCAGCAATGCCATGCACTTCCGAGTCCCCGCGATGCACACTCCAACAGTCTCGGTGGAACGCAAGTGCCGCCGCCGAAACAACGGAACCGATCCCCGACACTTCATTGGCAGCGTTGGCTGCCAGGGCGGAGCCACCGGCTGATTGTGGGACGCTATGGCACCCCGGTCGCGTTCCGGCTGTATGGTGGGCGTTGCTTTCACTGATTCCGCTGTGCTGGCCGCGTTCGGGCTGACCCTGCTGGCCGGGCTGGCTACCGGCATTGGCAGCGTGGCGGCCTTCTTCACGCGCCGAACGAACAAGGCGTTCCTGTCGTCTTCGCTGGGCTTCTCGGCCGGCGTGATGATCTACGTTTCCTTTGTCGAGCTGTTGCCCGCGGCGAACCGGTTGCTGGCCGATGCACAAGGCGACGGCCCCGGCGCCTGGGCTGCGGCGCTCAGCTTCCTGGGCGGCGTGGCGGCCACCGCGTTGATCGACCTGGTCATACCCAGTGCCGAAAACCCACACGACGCGAGTGTGGTGGAAGACCTGCAGGTCGAGGGGGTACAGCCCGCGCTCAAGCGCGTAGGCCTGCTGACGGCGGCGGCGCTCGCCCTGCACAACTTTCCGGAGGGTTTCGCCACCTTCGTCTCGGTCCTGCATGACTTGCGGGTGGGCATCCCCATCGCGTTCGCGATCGCACTGCACAACATCCCCGAGGGGCTGGCCGTGGCGATCCCGATCTACTTCGCGACCGGCAATCGCCGCCAGGCGTTCTGGTACTCGTTCCTGGCCGGGCTCGCCGAGCCGGTGGGCGCGATGGTCGGCTTCCTGGCCCTGCAGCGCTTCCTGACCGACAGCGTGGTGGGTGCGTCGCTCGCGGCCGTGGCCGGGGTGATGGTGTTCATCTCGCTCGACCAGCTGATCCCCAACGCCAAGAAATTCTCACAAGGCCACTACGCGGTCTACGGGCTGATCGCAGGCATGGCGGTGATGGCGTTCTCGCTGCTGCTGCTCTAAGCGCGTCGCGCCCGCACGCACACGAACAGGCCCTGGCCGCGGCCGGGGTGGGCGGGTTCGATTTCTTTAATCTGCTCGAAGGGACGGGTGATGGTCTGGGCCCACACCAGGTCACGGAAGCCGGTCTGGGCCAGCATGGGCTCCAGTTCATCGCCGGCCACGAAGGTTGCCGCCTTGTAGAACACGTTGGCCAGCCGCCGATACAGGTAGTCTTCGCCAAGCGCGCTGCCGCGGTCGATGAAACCAAGCAGCAGCGTGCCGCCCGGGCGCAGCACGCGGAAAGCCTCAGCCAGCATGCGCGGCAGGTCATCCACGAAGCACAGGGTGGTGACGCTCAGGGCAATGTCGAAGCCGGCGTCGGGAAACGGCAGCTCCTCGGCCGTGCCCTCGTGCACTTCGATGCCGCGGCGCGCGGCGTACTCCAGCATGCGGGGCGAGGGGTCCAGGCCGACCTGGATGCCCAGCGGCGCGGCGAAGCGCCCGGTGCCCACGCCGATCTCGAGTCCGCGGCCGGCCAGGGGCATCAGCGCGCGCAGGGCCAGCAGCTCCGACAGGTACACCCGCGGGTGGCGTTCGAACCAGTCGTCGTAGCGCGCGTGGTGGGCCTCGAAGGGGGCAGATCTGGCCATGAACTCAATCCTTCAGCGGCCTTTGTATCGTTTCCGTCCAAACTCGTGCGTCGCGCAGAAGCCCTACGGCTTTCGGATTCTGCAACGGGAGCAAGTATACAAGTTCAGAGCAAAGACAGTCGCTCGCGTCCCGCAGAGGGAAGCTTCCACCCCGTTGACTTGGGGCACGTTGCTGTTACCCTTCCGCGCAACTTTTTGGCGCGTCAGTTGCGGCCACGGCTGCGCCTGACGTAAGTGCAGGAGAAAACATGATCAGCACGGAACGACGGGCGCAGCTCGTCAAGGAATACGGCAGCAACGAGAAAGACACCGGCTCTGTGGAAGTGCAGACCGCGCTGCTGACCGAAGAAATCAACAACCTGACCGTCCACCTCAAGATCCACAAGAAAGACCACAACAGCCGTCGCGGCCTGTTGCGGATGGTCGGCAAGCGCAACGCGCTTTTGAAGTACCTCAGCAACACCGATGAGCAGCGGTATCGCGACCTGATCGGCAAGCTGGGCATCCGCAAGTAAAGCAGGGCAGGCCTTCGCGCCTGCCCGCTTCTTTTGCGGCAAAGACGTGCAAGGGGTTCGGGATCCTGTCACCGGCCCTGGCGGACACAGAGGCGTGCGCTGTCATTGACAGCCCTGGCTTCTCTGCCCGCCCGGGTAGCCTCCGGGCCCCTTGCACACCAACAACGAAGTCAGACCGGCGCAGACAGGGCGCGGGTCACAGTGCGTACATGTACGCAGAAGAGTGTGTTATGGCAGTAGACAAGATTAACCAGAGCAAGCAGGTCGTGACCGTCGAGATCGGCGGCCGCAACATCTCGTTCGAGACCGGCTGGCTCGCCAAGCAGGCGGCCGGCAGCGTGCTGGTGCGCGAGGAAAACAGCGCGGTGTTCGTGGCGGTGACCACCGCCGACCCGCGCCCGGGCATCGATTTCTTCCCGCTGACGGTCGAGTACCGCGAGAAGACCAGCGCCGCGGGCAAGTTCCCCGGCGGCTTCTTCAAGCGCGAGGCGCGTCCCAGCAGCAAAGAGATCCTCACCATGCGCATGACGGACCGCCCCCTGCGTCCGCAGTTCGTGGAAGGTTTCAAGAACGAGGTCCAGATCAACGGCATGGCCATGAGCGCCGACCCGAACCTGGACCCGGACATGCTGATGATCAACGGCTCCAGCGCCGCGGTGATGCTGGCGGGCCTGCCCTTCGACGGCCCCGTGGGCGCCGTGCGCATGGGCCGCGTCGACGGCCAGTTCGTGGTCAACCCGAGCTACGAGCAGGTTGACGAAGGCGAACTGAACATGGTGGTGGCCGGCACCCTTGACGGCATCAGCATGGTGGAAGCAGGCGCTAACGAGCTGACCGAAGACCAGATCATCGAGGCCTTGGAAATGGCCCACAAGGCTATCGTCAAGCTCTGCAACGCGCAGCTTGACCTGGTCAAGAAGGTCGGCGTGCAGCGCCAGGCCTTCACCGCCCCCGAGGGCGTGCCGGCAAGCCTCAGCCGCGAAGTGCGCGAGAAGTACTACGCCGAGTACAAAAAGAGCATCCGCATCAAGGGCAAGCACGAGCGCTCGGCGGCACTCAAGGCCATCAAGCAGCGCGCCTTCGAGGAATACGCGGCCGCGATGGAAGACAGCAAGGTCCAGGTCGCGGAGACCGAAAAGGCCGCCAAGCAGGCCGGCGAAATCGTCGGCGAGTTCAAGTACGACGCCCTGCGCGACATCATCCTGAACGAGAACAAGCGCATCGACGGCCGCGAGCTGCACGAGGTGCGCGACATCATCATTGAGATGTCGCCGTTCCCCCGCAACCACGGCAGTGTGACGTTCACGCGCGGTGAAACCCAGGCCTTCGTGACCTGCACCCTGGGCACGGCCGAGGACACCCAGCTGATCGACGGCCTGCGCGAGTCGCGCGAGGAAAGCTTCCTGCTGCACTACAACTTCCCGCCCTTCTGTACCGGCGAGGCCAAGCCGATCCGTGGTGTAAGCCGCCGCGAGATCGGCCACGGCGCCCTGGCCGAGCGCGCCCTGCGCCCGATGCTGCCGGCGGAAGACGAGTTCCCGTACACCATCCGCGTGGTCAGCGACATCCTGGAAAGCAACGGCAGCTCCAGCATGGCAACCGTGTGCGGCGCGACGCTGTCGATGTTCGACGCGGGCGTGCCGCTGAAGAAGGCCGTGGCGGGCGTGGCGATGGGCCTGGTCAGCGAAGGCGACAAGTTCTGCGTGCTGACGGACATCCTGGGCGACGAAGACCACGCCGGCGACATGGACTTCAAGGTGTGCGGCACGGAAGACGGCATCACCGCGCTGCAGATGGACATCAAGATCAAGCACCTGAGCAGCGACCTGCTGCGCAAGGCGCTGGGCCAGGCCCGCGACGCGCGCCTGCACATCCTGGGCAAGATGAAGGCCGCCATGGCCGCCCCGCGCGAGGAGATCAGCAAGTGGGCGCCGCGCTACGAGGTGATCAAGATCGACACCGAGCAGATCGGCATGATTATCGGCCCGGGCGGTAAGATGATCCGCGGCATGCAGGACGAGTTCGGCACCACCATCAGCGTCGAGGAAGACGGCACCATCAAGATCTTCGGCGAAGACGGCGAGGCGGCCAAGGCCTGCCGTGACCGCATTGCCTCAATGACCAAGAAGGTGCAGGTCGGCGAGCGCGTGCACGGCACGGTCGGCAGCATCCGCGAATTCGGCGCGTTCGTGAACTTCAACGGCGGCTCGCACGAGGCGCTGATCCACGTGAGTGAGCTGAGCGACGAGTACGTCGAGAACCCGGAAGACGCCGTGAAGGTCGGCGACGAGTTCGAGTTCGAGGTCATCAACGTTGACCCCACCGGCAAGATCAAGGGCAGCCGCAAGGCCGTGATCCTCAAGGACCGCGGCGAAGAGTACAAGGCGCCCGCCCCCCGCGAACGCAGCGGCGGCGGACGCGGCGGTGACCGCGGCGGCCGAGGCGGAGGCAGAGGCGGCGACCGAGGCGGACGCGGAGGCCGAGGCGGCCCACGCCGCGACCGCGACTAGCCAGTCAACCGAGCAACCCACAGAGCCCGCCATGCCTGCCCCGAGCCAATCGAGGTGGTAAATGGCGGGCTTCTGCGTTCAGCCGGAAGTGGCGCGCATCCGGCCCCCGGTTTACAATGCCGACATGAGACTGGCCGACTATCCGAGACGCAGCAAGAACGGCGACCCCGTATGGGAGCTGACCGCGCTCTACCCTCGCCAGGGCCAGTGGACCGAAGCCGACTACCTTGGGCTCACTTCGGTTGAGACCGGCATCGAATTCAATTGTGGACGCCTGGAGTTTCTTCCCATGCCCACCAGGACGCACCAGGAGATTCTCCAGTTAATCTGGTTGGCGTTGCGTGAGTTCCTTGCGCCGCGGGGCGATGCCTGGGTGTCAGGCCTGCGGGTGCGAACCCTCAAGGACAGAATTCGCATGCCCGACGTTGTGGCATTGCTGGACAAGTCCCAGGGTGCGGACGAACTCTTTGAGCGTGCGGACATTGTGGTTGAAGTCGTCAGCGGCTCCGACAGCGATCGTGAACGCGACTACACGGAAAAGCGCGCGGAGTACGAGCAGGCCGGCATCACGGAGTACTGGATTGTCGATCCAGCCGAAGGACGCATCACGGTGCTGTCCCTGCAGAATGGCAAATACATCGAGTACTCACGCGCGGAAAAGGGTTCGAAGGCTGAGTCCGCCCTGCTCGAAGGGTTCGTGGTAGACGTAACACCGCTTTTCGAACGCACACGCTAGCGCACGACCGGGCAAACAGAAGCCCGCCATGCCGATGGCGGGCTTTGGTTCGGGAGCAGCACCCGAGATGGAAATCCGGAGAGCGCGCCGACCCAAAGCCCGTCGTTTGCACGACGGGCTTTTGTCTCGACTGGACGTTGTCGCCCCTGCCTGACCGCTGGAAGATTAGCCGGTCCTAAGTAGGCTTGTCGCGCTTACAGGAGGCTGCCATGAGCGGTGTTGATCGTCTGAACGTGCCCGAATTCGAACGACCCATCGTCGAGCTGGAAATGCGCATCGAAGGCCGGCGCATGGACCTCGCCAACGCGGACAAAGAAGAAGACCGCAAGTTCATCCAGTCCGAAATCGACGAGCTCGAGAAAGACCTCAAGAAGCTCACCGATTCCGTGTTCGGCAACCTCGACCCCTGGGACCGCGTCCAGCTCTCGCGCCACCCCAACCGGCCCTTGACCAGCGACTACATCGGCGCATTGTTCGACGACTTCCAGGAGCTGCAGGGCGACCGCTCCTACATGGACGACCCGGCCATCGTGACCGGCTTCGCCACTTTCGAGGGCACCAAGTGCATGGTGATGGGCCACCGCAAGGGCAAAACCCTGCAAGAGCGCCTGCGCTGCAACTTCGGCTGCGCCCACCCGGAAGGCTACCGCAAGGCCCTGCGCAAGATGAAGATGGCCGAGAAGTTCAAGCTGCCCATCATCAGCTTCATCAACACGCCCGGCGCATACCCCGGCATCCAGGCCGAGGAACGCGGCCAGAGCCAGGCCATCGCGGAAGCCATCCGCGAGATGTCCGGCCTGCGCGTGCCGATCATTACCCTCACCATCGGCGAGGGCGGCAGCGGCGGTGCTTTAGGCATCGGTGTGGGCGACCGCTACCTGATCATGGAGAACGCCTACTACAGCGTGATCAGCCCCGAGGGCTGCGCGGCCATCCTGTGGCATGACGCCAAGAAGGCCAGCGACGCCGCACGCGTGCTCCGGCTCACACCCAACGACCTGCTTGAGCTCGGCATCATGGACGAGGTCGTGCCCGAGCCCTACGGCGGCGCGCACCGCGACCCGCGCCGCACCTTCGACAACGTGCGCAGCTACCTGCTCAAGCACCTCAACGAGCTGATGGCGCTGGACATCGAAGACCTGATGGAAAAGCGCTACCAGAAGCTGCGCGGCATGGGCAAGTACATCGAAGTTGCGGCGTAGGGTCTGGCTCATTTTCTGCGCGCAGCGCGGAAAATGTGCCTGACCCTTTTGACACTAGGCGCGCCAGCGCCGCACCGACTCGGCCACCAGCTTTGCGCGGCCGTGGAAGTACAGCGCGACGTAGGCCAGCACCGGCAGCGTGAACACGGCGCCCACGAACGCCAGCACCGCTGTTTCCAGCTGCTTCTGGCTGCCGTGCAGCAGGGTGTCTGCGCCAACGAGGCCCGCCACAACGGTCGCTCCCAGCAGCGTCATGCAGCCGAAGAACAACGCGCTCCAGAACCGGCGCTTGTTTTCGGCCGCCTGCAGCACCACGGTGCGGCGCGATTCCAGCAGGTCGCGCCCGTCGATGTTGTGCGGGCGCCGGCGCGGGTCGGAGTAGGGGACCGGCGCCTCCAGCGCCGGCAGCAACGCCAGGCCGCGCACGCCGCCCTGGTACAGGAACACCAGCTCGGCGCCGCAGTTGTCGCAGCGCATCACGTGCAACTGTTCGGGCACACGCAGGTGGACGGCGCAGCAGGGGCAGAGGTGCAGGTCAGGGGCCATGGTTCGCTCCGTGCCCAGTATACCCCGCGAAACTGCGACGTGCGTTACTTCTTTGGCAGCTCAGCCCAGAACCATCCGCGCAAGTCGCCGGCCGCGAAGCCGCGGGCCTGGTCTTCGGGGTACTGCTCGGCCAGGACGTTCTTCACTTCGGTCTTCAGCTGCTCGTCGGAGCCGTGGCACTGCAGGCACATCTCGATTGCCACGATCGGCGAGGCTACGCCCACGCGATCGCCGAGGTCGAACACCAGCGGCTTCACGTCGGCCCCCTTCTTGCCGGCCGATTCCGTCACCACCGACTGCAGCCACGCCGGCGACGCGTTGGCCGGGTTGCGCAGCTTGTGGCTGGTGCGCCCGACCGCAAAGCCGACCTCTTTGCCGGCCTCGTCGGTCAGGGGCTGGGCGACCTCGCGGCAGACTTTCACGGCCTCGACGGGCCCGCCTTCGCTCAGCGCCTTGGTGAGGCGCGGGATCAGCCGTTTCCCCACGGATTCGAAGGCGCCCTTGGCCTGGTCGCGGTAGCTTGCCAACTCGGCCGGCGTTTCCTCGAAGCTGTAGGACTTCACGGGCGCGGGCGCCTGGTTGGCTTCCTGGTGGACACAGGCGGCGGTGAAGAACAGTGCGGAAGCGAAGGCTAAGGTCAGGGTCAGTGCGCGAATGGGAACTCCTCCGGCCGCATGCTAGTCGGAACGCCCGAGCCATGGAATCACTTCCAGCGTGCCGTCGGCGCCGATCTGCAGCGTGATGGCGCCGTGCTGCCAGGTCTTCCAGACGGCGGCGCCGGAAGCCTGATAGGCCTGCATGGCGTCTTCGGAGGGGAACGTTTCACGCGCCGACAGAATCACGTGTGCCGGGCCCAGGCGCTGCAGCAGGCTGTCCAGGCCTTCCACGTGGCTGCCCTGGTGGGGGGCGAACAGCACGTCAGCGCCCTGCAGGTGGGGGACCACGCCGGCCAGGCCGTCGGATTCGACGTCGCTGGGCAGCAGCACCCGGCGTTCACGCGCCTGCAGCTCAAGAACCAGGCCGCCGTCGTTGCGGCGGGTTTCTTCGTTCATGATGTCGCGGGCGAAACCGGCGTCAGGCCACAGGCAGCGCAGGTTGAGGCCCTCCGCCAGCTGCAGGGTTTCGCCGCGCTTCAGCACGCCGACCTCAGTGCGCTGTTGCAGCCAGGCCAGCAACTCAGCGCCGGCCGCGTCGTCGGCAAACACTTCGGAAACGTAGACGCGCCCGACGGGGAAGCGCTCGAACAACTGCGGCAGGCCGTTCACGTGGTCGGCGTCGGCGTGGCTGATCAGCAGCACGTCGATGTGGTCGCGGCCGCGCTGCCACAGGTAGGGGGCCAGCACGCGCTCGCCGACGCCGCCCATGCTGGTGCTGCCGCAGTCCAGCACGGCACAGGGGCCGCCCGCCACTTCGAACACCACGCACTGCCCCTGGCCGACATCAAGCGCCGTGACGCGCGCGGGGCCAGGCTGCTCGGAGTGCGCCAGCGACAGCACCGGCAGCACGCAAAGCCAGCCAAGCCACGCAGCCGCACCAAGTACGCGCGGCAGGCCGAGCCGCGGCGCCGCCAGCATCAGCAGCAGCGCGGCGTAGTACAGCGCCAGCCACCACTCCGGCGGCGACGGCAGGAACATGTGGCCGCCCGGCACGGCCGCAAACGCGCCGGCGATCAGCTCAAGCAGGCCGGCCAGCATCGACAGCACCCAGGCCAGCGCCGCGCCAATGAAGGGAACCAGCGCCAGGGGCAGCAGCAGTGCGGTACCCAGCATGGCGGTCAGCAGCGGACCCACCAGCAGGTTGGTGACCAGCATCGCCGGGCTGACCACGTGCACGCTGTACGCCAGCAGCGGCCAGGTGCACAGGCCGACGGCGAACGAGATGCGCAGCGACGCGCCCAGCCAGTCGCGCGCGACCTCGACGGGCCGGCGCGTCATGCGCGCGGAATCGCCCAGCGGGCGGCGCAGGCGCAGCGCGGGCGCGACGGCCAGGATGCCGAGCACCGCCAGGTAGCTGAGCTGAAAGCCGAGCTCGGAGACGTCTCCCGGGCTGATCGCGAGCGCCACCAGCGCGCTGGCGCCCAGCACGTTCAGCGGATCCGGCCGTCGCAGCAGCACTTTGCCCAGCGCGTAGATCACCACCATGATCACGGCACGCAGCACGCTGGGCTGCACGCCGGTCACGAACAAGTAGGCCAGCGCGGTAAGCCCCGCCACGCCCCAGCCCCAGCGCGGGTCCACACCCAGCACGCGCAGCACCAGCAGCACCGAGGCCGCCAGCAGGCCAACGTGCAGGCCGCTGACCACCAGCAGGTGCACGGTGCCCGAGCGCACGAAGATCGAGCGCTGGGCGGGCGTCAGGTTGCCGCGCTCGCCCAGCAGTGTCGCGCCGAGTATCGCCGCGCGCTCGCGCGGCATGCGCGAGCCCACCAGCTCGTGGAACTTGCGGTGCACCCAGGGGGCCAGGTTGCGCGGGTCCCAGCTTGAGGGCTCGGCCAGCACCACCAGCTGGGCGGGCGTCTTCAGTGTCAGCGTGTGCGAGATGCCGCGCTGCAGGTAGCGCGCCCGGCTGTCGAGCTCGCCGGGGTTGCCCGCGCGGCGCGGCATGCGCAGACGGCCGAGCAGGCTGACGCGCGAGTTGATCGCGACGGTCGTCTCCGGCGGCGCGTAGACTTTCAGCAGGCCGGAGGCGTCGCGCCCGAGATCTGGCAGGCGCTCCACGCGCAGCAGGAACGACACGCTCTGGCGCGGGTCGGCGCCGATCGGGAAACCCGGCTCGGGGCGCGGGTTCTCGGGGTACTCGAAGGCGGCTGGGTCGCGCTGAACGTAGTCGCCGCCCTCGATGATGGTGCCCTCGATGCGCACCAGCTCGACTTCGCCGGGGAAGATCACCGCCAGGTCGTCGTCGGCCGGCTGCGCGCTCACGGCCGCCCAGGCCGCGAACAGGGCTGTCACCGCCAGCAGTGTCAGCAGCGCCGCGGCGCCGTGGCGATTGCGCTTTGACAGCAGCAGCGCGCCCAGGCCGCCAGCGCCGCCAAGCAGCGCCAGCGCCAGGTTCAGCCAGCCGGGCCAGGACAGCAATGCCGCCGCCCCGCAGCCGGCCACAGCGCCGATGCCCGCTAACAGTGCGGGCCGACGCGGTGGCGCCAAAGGCTGGTCAAGAACACCCATGCGGCCGCGCACTCTAGCTTGCGACGACGACGCCGGAAAACCTGAACCCGCGACGAGGCGAAATCACGGAAACGAACCCGGGCCGCCCAAGGCGGCCCGGTGTGAAGTCTTGCACGCTTAGCCTTCCCAGGTGCGCCAGGTGCCCGGCACGAATTTGGCCGTGGTGTTGTAGGCACGCAGGAAATAGGGCGGCATGGTGATGTTCATGCGGTAATCCCAGTCGTAGTTACGACGGTAGTAGGTGTTGCCGTTACCGCCACCGTAGCTGCCCTGGCAGATCAGGCCGCCGCAGTACCACATTTCCCCCAGCGGTCCGTAACCCGGCGTGTAGCCGTAGTGGCGTGTCGGCGCGATGGTGTTGATCGCCAGGTAGACGCCATCCATGCAGTAGTCGCCGTTGGCGCTCTTGATATCGGGGTAGTCGTGGCCCGGTATGGTTTCGCCGGTCAGGTTGCCCGTAACGCGCTGGGCGGAGGGCAGGGGCTGCCACCAGGTGGGTGTGGGGTGTATCTCCGTCTTGGACATCACGCCCAGCATCTCCTTCATGTTCATGGCAGCGTCGCTCTGCTTGCCGGTAGCGCCGTCGTTGAAGAAGCGGCGCTGATCCGGGTTGTTCAGGTTGCCCTGGTAGGCGATGCACTGCTTGACGATAATACGGTGATCGCACACCAGAGTGACGCGGCGATCGCTGATCACGCCGCTGAGCAGCAGAACACGGGTGTAGCCGGACGGAACACCATAACCGCCCACGTTCCTGAAGATGTCCGCGTTACTTCCAGAGACGCTGTTCCCCGTGTAGGCCTGGGTGAAGCCGTTGGTCGCCGAGCCGCCGAACAGAGAGTCGCGGTTCCAGGGCGCGCCGGTCAGCGGGCCGGACGCGATGGTGGATGCGGCGCCGGTCTGGATGTAGATCACGCCTTCGTCGGGGATGTCCAGTGTTTCCGAGACCCACTCGTAGTCCGCGTTCACCAGCCGCGGATTGGCCGCGGAAGAGTTGGTGTAGTCCACGGCGCCGTTAGTGGGGTTCACCCAGCTGTCAGAAGAATTGTCGATGCGCCCCGGGTTGCTCGGGATCGTGCCATTGCCCGCCGTGTTCGTCTTGCGGCGCACGTACCAGCGGGTGAAGCTGGTGCCGTTGAAGATGATCTCCATGGTGTTTTCAGCGAAGATGTAGCCGGTCGTGGCCGCCACCGTCTTCATGTAGTCCCACTCCGTGATGTCGGTGGGGAACGGAACCGGCGCCACAATGGTCGGGTTCGAGTTCGGGAAGATGGTGTTCATCGACTCGCCGGAGGAGATGCTCACGCCGCCCGTTACCTCGGTGCGTCCGTAGATGCGGGCGCCGAGGTAGGGCACGTACAGGGTGCCGTTGTTGTAATAGTTGCCGACCAGTTTGTAGTCCTGGCCCAACGAGGACGAACCACCGGCGAACACCGAGTAGTCGCTGAAGCTGGCCACCTTCACGGTGTACTCCACCCAGCGGGTCTTGCCCGAAGCCGTAGCGTTGGCGCGCACCCGGGCGCGGGGCACAGAGTCACCCGGGAAACGCTGGGCCGCAATGTTCACGTTGATGCCGTTGACCGACACTACGCCCAGGCTGGTCCAGGAGCTGTCACTCACCCAGCTCCAGTCATCCTGTACGCCCTTGATGAGGGTGAAACGGCCGCGCACGGATTCCACGGCAGCCTCACAGGCGATCATCAGGCGCACGTCGATGCCGTTGCGAACGGTTTTAAGGCGCTGGATGGTGGACATGGACAGGATGGCCGTGCCGGCCACCGTCACCATCACGAAGAACAGCATGGCGGCAGCCAGAACGCCGCCTCGCCGGTTGGTCCGCAGTGAGCGGGCTGGATAGAACATGGTTCATCCTCGGTTCGTGAGTACAGCAGGAATATTACACGCTGCAGGCAACGTGTCAAATAAATGCGCAATATTCCGCCCGAAAACCTGACAAATCGAACGCTGCACCGCCGAGTCCAGACTTTCACAGCCACCCTCAAGGGCGGGCGTGGCGCAACGGCCGCGCCGTGGCGGCCTTTTCCCTGACATTGTGCAAGATCACACTGGATAACCAAGCCGCTATCGTGTGGATTCCTTCAACCCCCAGCACCTGCAGCCGTATCACTCGTGACAGGTTGTTGGCGGGCGGGGGCGGCCTATGATGCCGGTCTCGATTCCATTCCAGGCGGGTCCGGTGGCGCGACGTATCAGCGAGCAACAGACCGAAAAACTCCCCAAACCCACGGCCCGGCACGCCACGGCCGCGGAGTTGAAGTCCATTGAGGGCAAGCAGCCGGAAGAACGCAGCGATTTCGACCTGCTGAAGCTGTATGTAAAGAAGAAGAGCAACGAGGCCTTTGAGGCCCTGGTCAACCGCCACCGCCGCCAGGTCTACAACTTCATCTACAAAATGGTGGGCCGCGCGGAGGCCGCCGAGGACATCTTCCAGGAGACGTTCCTGCGCGTGATCAAGAACGCGCACACCTACACGCCGCGGGCCAAGTTCACCACCTGGTGTCTGCAGATCGCACGCAACCTGACGCTGGACTACTACAAGCGCGAGGGCCTGCGCCAGCACGTCAGCATCGACGCCTCTCCCAACGATGACGAACGCTCACTGGCCGGGCTGCTGCAGGGCTCTGACCCCGAGAGCGGCGAAATCCTGGTCTCGCGCGAACTCATTGAAGAAGTGCGCCTGGCCGTCACGCGCCTGCCTGACAACCAGCGCGAAGCGCTGGTGCTGCGCATCTACGACGACATGCCCTACGCCGAGATCGCCGAAGTGCTGGACAGCCCCGAAGGCACCGTGAAGTACTGGGTGCACGAGGCCGTCAACAGCCTGGCCCGCTACCTCGAGCGCAGGGGGTTGAAATAGCCAACGAAGTGCAGGGCCGGACGTTTCACAGGCCGGAGAAACACATGGACACGCGCGAAAAACTGATTGCCTGGATGCTGGGAGATCTCAGCGCCGAGGAATCTCGCCCCTTAGAGGCGCGCCTCGCCACAGACGCCGAGCTGCAGCGGCAGCGCAGCGTGCTGGAGGGCACCTTGCGCGCCGCCCGCGCCGTTCCGCCGGCTGATGTCAGCCAGGCTGCCTTGCAACGCCTGTTCAGCGCGGCTGCGTTGATCGACCCCGAGCCTGAAGAAGCACCGGCAGCGCCCGCCGCCCACCAGGACGCCGACATCCACGTGGGCGAACTGATCCGCATCGACTTCATGCGCGGCGTGCTGCCGCGCGTGGCGGCCGTCGCGGTGATCGCCTTCGTGCTGGGACTGGGCGTGTGGCTGACGCCCGGTGAGCTGCAGCCCACGGTGGCAACCGTGCGCGACGACAACGGCCTGCACGTGGTGCTTGATGGCGAGTTGGTAGAGGCCCGCGTCGGCGAGACACGCCGTGTCACCTTCGCTACCGGTGAAGTGCTGCTGGACGGCGCGTCCTCGGTGCGTGTGCGTTCCACGGGCGCCCATACTGCCCCCGCCTTTGAAGTCGTGCGCGGACGCGTGGTGGTGACGGCCGCGGCCACTCCGCTGGAGCTGAAGGTTGCCGACCGCGACGTGCGCCTCGACAAGGGCGCCGTGCTGGCGGTGGATTACGACCGCGCCTACGCCAACATCGCGGACAACGGCTCGGTGGTTGAGGTGCAGCGCGTGCCGATCGGCGAAGTGGCGGCCCTGGCCGAGAAAGCCTACGGCATCAAGCTCGATGTCGGCGGCATACCTGAGAATGTGCGCAAGTACCGCGTCAGCTTCTATGGCAGCGGCCTGGATGCCGATGCCTTCGTGGACAGTTTCATCGAGTCCGCCTCGCGCTTCGGAATCACGCTGGACGACTCGCGCCGCTACCTGGGCTATCAGTCGCGCACCGGCACCGCGCCCCTCGAGGAATGGCAGCTCGATATCGCGCTGCTGGAAGGCAGCGCCAGCCTGCGCGCCGGCGCCGAGACGCTGCAGCTCGCCGGCCGTACGCCCGAGGCGCCCAACTTCGTGAGCGTCAGCTCGGCCGCCGCGACCGACGCCCGCACCCTCGACGCCGAGGCGCTGAGCGAGCAGGTGGTGTGGGCCGCGGGTGCGGAAGGCGCGCCGAGCCGCCATCTGCGCGACGTGCGCCAGAGCAACGAGACGCTGCCCAGCCGCACGGTGATCCACACCGACACGCTGGTCCTGAACGGCGAGCAAGGCCGCCGCATCTTCAAGCTGGGCGGGCCGGAGTTCGACTTCCCGCTGCCGGGCGGGCGCAAGGGCCGCCTGGTGCAGCTGACGTCCAGCGGCGCCGCCTTCGAGGTGGAAGGCGAGCTCGTTCGCGAATTCGTACCCTTCGGCCAGCAGGCCCAGGACTAGACCCCGCCATCGCGACGCGCCGCGGCCCCGCCGTGGCGCGTGCTGTTTAAAACCCTAGGATGCCGCCATGGGCATCCTGATCACGGGCTTGGGCCGCAGCGCGCCGCTGGCGGGGTTGATTGCCAGGGCCGGCGGTTTCCGTCTCGCGCCCGCCACGGAGCAGCAGTTTCCGGATGGCGAACAGTACATCCGCCTGCGCGGCAGCCTGAGCGGCGCCGACCTGTACATCGTCAACAGCCTGTTCCCGCCCAACGATGAAGTCATGGCAGCGCTGATCGCCGCCGATGCCGCGCGCTCCCTGGGCGCGCGCAAGGTGTACCTGGTGGCGCCGTATCTGGCCTACATGCGCCAGGACAGGCGTTTCAAGCCCGGCGAAGCGGTCAGTAGCCGCACTGTGGCGGCGCTGATCAGCGAGCGCTTCGACGGCCTGCTCACGGTGGACCCGCACCTGCACCGCTACAAATCGCTGCGGGAGGTCTACAGCATCCCGGCCGTGGCGCTGCACGCCGACGAAGCGATCGCGGCCTGGGTGAAACGCAGCGTGAAGCAGCCGGTGCTGGTCGGTCCGGACAGCGAAAGCCGCCAGTGGGTAAGCCGCGTGGCGAAGCTGTGCGGCGCGCCGTTCACCGTGATGCGCAAGCAGCGCTTCAGCAGCACCAGCGTGCAAAGCAGCGGGCTCGATGCGAAGCTGGTGAAAGGACGCGACGTGCTGGTGCTGGACGACATCATCAGCAGCGGCCACACCATGGCCGGCGTGATCCGCCAGGCGCTTGAACTCGGCGCGGCCGGCGCGTCAGGCGTCGGCGTGCACGGCCTGTTCGCGCCCGGCGCGCGCAAGCTGTTGAAGCAGGCCGGCGCTTCGCACGTTGTAACTTCGAATACCGTGCCCAACGGCGCCGCCCGTATAGACGTGACGCCCTGGATCGCGCAGGCGATCAAGGAAGGAATCGCATGACCCCCCGTGTGCCCCAGCAGCTTGCGCTCCGGCGCGTGCCGATCGATACCTCGCGCGAAAACGTGGTGTTCCTGCATGCAGACTGCGCGGCCTTCCCCGGCCTGGGCTTCCGCCCGCTGGCCAAGGTTCAGCTCAGCTACAACAGCCACACGGCCGTGGGCTCGCTCGACATCGTGAACGCGGACTGGCTGGGGACAAACGAGGTTGGGGTGTGCGAGTACATGTTCCAGCGCCTGGGCGTGCCCGAGGGCACCATGGTGACGCTGAGCTACCCGGGCATCCTGCACTCGACCAACTCGATCCGCCGCAAGCTGGCGGGCGCGCGCCTCAGCCGCGCCGAGTTTGATGAAATCGTGCGCGACATCGTGTCGGACCGCTTCTCGAAGGTCGAACTCACCGCCTTTGTGTGCGCCTGCGCGCAGAACAACCTGGACCGCGACGAGATCGTGGACCTTACGCTGGCCATGACCGGCGTCGGCCAGACGCTGGACTGGGGCGGCGGCATGGTGGTGGACAAGCATTGCATCGGCGGCATCCCCGGCAACCGCACTTCGCCGATCGTGGTGCCGATTTTGGCCGCCTACGGCATGAAGGTGCCCAAGACCTCCAGCCGCGCCATCACCTCGCCCGCCGGCACGGCCGACACCATGGAGGTGTTCTGCAACGTCGAGCTGAGCCTCGAGCGCATGCGCGAAATCGTCGAGAAAGAAGGCGCCTGCCTGGCCTGGGGTGGGGCGATTGACCTGAGCCCCGCCGACGACGTGATCATCAGCGTGGAGCGCCCGCTCAACATCGACAGCCAGGGGCAGATGATCGCCAGCATCCTCAGCAAGAAGAAGTCCGCGGGCAGCACCCACCTGCTGCTGGACATCCCGGTGGGGCCTACGGCCAAGGTGCGCCGCATGGAGGTTGCCGCCAGCCTGCGCCGCCAGTTCGAGTACGTGGCCAAGGAAGTCGGCCTGCACATCGAGGTGATGATCAGCAACGGCGAGCAGCCAGTGGGGCGCGGCGTCGGCCCGGCGCTGGAGGCGCGCGACATACTGGCCGTGCTCGAGAACCGCGAAGACGCGCCCTCCGACCTGCGCGAGCATTCGCTGCAGCTTGCCGGTCGCGCGCTCGAGTTTGCCGAGGGCATCAAGGGCGGCGAAGGTTACGGCGAGGCGCGTGAGATCCTGCGCAGCGGCCGCGCGCTCGAGAAGTTCCAGGCCATCATCGAGGCGCAGGGGCGCCGCAACGGCCGGCTGCAGCTGGGGCAGTACACTTTTGAAATCGACTCCGACTGCAACGGACGCGTGAAGCGGCTGGATAACTTCGCGATCGCGCGCCTGGCCAAGCTGGCGGGCGCGCCGCTGAGCCGCGGCGCGGGCGTCGAGGTGCTGCGCAAGCTGGGCGACGAGGTGAAACAAGGCGAGCCGTTGCTGCGCGTCTACAGCGGCACCCCGGCCGAGAGCGCCCTTGCGGAAGACTACGCCGCGACGGAAAAGACCATCATCTACTGCGCGTAAGGAGAGCAAACATGGTGCGGACCCTGAGCTTCAGCCTGCTGGCGTTGTTGTGCCTGGCCGGCATCACCCGGGCCGAAGACGGCAAACTCGAGGTCGGCGGCGTGGGCGGAGCATCCGCGCGCTACCAGACCGCTGACTACACCCGTGAACTCTGGGTGGGCCTCGGCGCCGAGGGCGTTGACTCCGCCGAGCTGCTGAAGGCCCTGCGCAGCGCCTGCGACGACACCACGGCTGTGGCCGTGATCGACGCCAGGCTGGACAAGGCCGTCAGCAGCGACGCCTCCGAGCGTGAAGCGCTGCAGTCCATCAGCACCAAGCAGGCCCTGCGCGGCCTGACAGAGAAGCTGGGCCTGAACCGTGCCGACACCCGCGTCATCCTCGTGGCGCTGTTCGAGACAGCGAACCTCGCCCTGCGCGTTGCGGCCGACAGCGGGGCGTTGGCCGACGGCGTAGTGCTGATCGACCCGCCCTGCGGCGACCTCGGCGGCCTGCAGATTCCCAAAGGCCGCAACGTAGGGGTGGACGTGCTGCTGCACCCGCGCTCGGACGCCGAGTTCGAGCGCGACGAGGCCGCGCTGGTGGCGGGCCTGGGCGCCTGGGGCGTCGGCGTGCGCGTGCTGCGCGGCGCGGACCGGCTGGCTGGGCTGGATGCGCGCGTGAAAGACGCCTGGCAGCAGTTGCGCGGATACACGCTGCTGGAGGGCAACAAGGCCGGCAACGCCTACGAGCTGACGGGCCAGTTGAAGAATTTCAACGTTGTGTTCGTGGGCGAGCTGCACGGCAACCCCGGCGCGCACCGCGTGCAGCTTGAAGTATTGCGCCGCATGGCCAAGGACGGCGGACCGCTGGCCCTGGCCACCGAACAGTTCGAGCGCGACACCCAGCAGGTGCTGAATGATTACCTCGCCGGGCGCATCAGCGAGGCCGAGTTCCGCAAGAAAGGCCGCCTGTGGCCGAACTACGCCGACTACCGCCCGCTGGTCGAATTCTGCAAGGCCAACAAGATCCCGGTGATCGCCGGCAACATCCCGCGCCCGCTGGCGAACCGGGTCTATAAGGAAGGCGTCGAAGTGCTGGAGAAGTTCACCGAGGAAGAGAAGTCCTGGTCGGCCCCGGAAGTCCGCGCGCTGCCCGGTGCCTACCGCGACAAGTTCTTCGAGGCCATGGGCGGCTCCGACGGCCACAACGACGCGCTGGACCGCATGTACGCCTCCCAGTGCTTCAAGGACGACACCATGGCCGAAAGCGTCGCGAAGTGGCTGAAGGACAACCCCAAGGGCCGCGTGCTGCACATCAACGGCAACTTCCACAGCAAGGGCGGCCTGGGCGTACCGGAAAAGCTTGAAGCCATGGTGCCCGGCGTGAAAATGGCGATGGTGACCTGCATCCAGCCCGGCGAAGAGGAAGACGCGGCCGCTGACGAATGGCTGATCCGCGTGCCGGGCATGCGTCCCATGCGTCGCGCGCCGCAAGGCGGCTCCGGCCATTGATGGCGCGCCTTGACCATACCGGAAGCCGCACGCAAACTCGCAGTTCGCAATCAGGCAGGGGGTATCACGTGGCCAGGCAGGCAAAAAAGAAGCCGAGCGCCAAACGCAAGCCCGCCGGTAAGTCGGCACGGGCGAAGCCGGCGAAAAAGCCGGCGAAGAAGCCGGCGAAGAAGGCCGTGAAGCAGACAGCAGCAAAGACGGCCGCCCTGTTCGGCACCGACGGCATTCGCAGCGAGGCCGGCAGGGGCCCCCTCACGCCCGAAAGCGTACTCGCCATCGGCCGCGCGCTGGGCCGCTTCCTGGCCGATCACGCAGAAAAGGGCGTGCGCCCGATCGTGCTGCTGGGCGTGGACCCGCGCCCCAGCGCCGACCTGGTCGGCACCACCCTGGCGGCCGGCCTGATCGCCGAGCATTGCGACGTGCACTGGCCCGGCATGATGAGCACGCCTGAGGTCGCCTTCCTCACCGGCCACGGCAGTTTCGCCGCGGGCATCAGCGTGACCGCCAGCCACAACCCGGCCGAGGACAACGGCATCAAAATTTTCGGCAAGGACGGCCGCAAGCTGCCCGAGGCCATCGAGAAGCGCATCGAGCAGGCGGTGCTGTCCGGCAAGACCGCCGGCGCCGCCCGCCACGACGGAACGCGTTTCGGCTGGCTGCACCTGGGGCGCGAGCGCCACTACGAAAGCTACATCGTCAAGACATTCCGCAAGAGCTTCGCGGCGCTGAAGAAGCGCCCGCTGGCGGCGGTGATAGACGCGGCCTACGGCGCCCGCAGCATCGACCTGCAGATCCTCAGCCAGCTCGCGCACAGCCTGGCCTTCGGCAAGACCGAGCCCGAGTTCCGGGTCGGCTCAAGTATGGTTGCCGGCGGCGAGGCGGCCGACAACGCGCTGGACGTTTACTTCCTGAATGCGGCCTCGCCTTCGCACCCGGAAACGCACTTCCTGATCAACCGCAACTGTGGCTCGCTGCACCCGGAGGGATGCGCCCGGGCGGTGCGTGAGTTGAAGGCGGACATCGGCGTGTGCTTCGACGGCGACGGCGACCGCTGCATCCTGGTGGACGAAACCGGCGCCGTGCGCGATGGCGACCACATGCTGGCGCTGCTGGCCGCCGACATGAAGGCGCGCGGCGTGCTGAAGAACGACCTGGTGGTCAGCACCACCATGGCCAACCTGGGTCTCGAGCGCGCTTTGAGCCAGATCGGCGTGAAGCTGATCCGCACCGACGTGGGCGACAAGTACGTGCTGGAGGCGATGCACAAGCACGGCGCCGTGCTCGGCGGCGAGCAGAGCGGCCACATCATCCTCGCCGACGAGGGCCACCTGGCCGGCGACGGCCTGTACACCGCCCTGCGCGTGATCGAGGTGATGCTCGACTCCGGCAAGCCGCTCTCCGAGCTGTGCGGCGCGGTCAGCAAGTTCCCGCAGACCATCGTGAACGTGAAGACCAAAGCCAAGCCGCCCATCGGCTCGCTCAAGCACCTGAAGAAGCTGACCGGCAGCCTGGAGTCTGAGCTCGGCAACCGCGGCCGCATCAACGTGCGCTACTCCGGCACCGAGCCGCTGCTGCGCATCATGGTGGAAGCCGAAGACCAGGCCACGCTCGACAAGGTGGCCGGCGCACTGACCGACGCGGCAAAGAAGGATCTGGGCTAGCAGGGCCCGGCACTGCCGGTCTGCTGTGAAAGCTGTCAACCGCAAAGAACCGCAAAGGGCCGCGAAGGAGAGGCTGATGGCGACAGGAAACTTCGCGGCGCTTCGCGGTTCCATCAGGTTCCATTGGTTATTGGAAATTGGTAATTGGTCATTTGCTGTTCAAGCAGCGTTCAACCACGATCGATAACCCATGGACGGCATCATCCTCGCAATCGAAACTTCCGGCGACATGGGCGGCGCCGCGGTGATCCGCGACGGCGAACTTGAGTCGGAAGTCGAGGTCTCCGGCCCGCGCCGCCACGGCGCCGAGCTGATGACCTGCATCGACCGCGCCATGATCGACGCCGCCCTCAACCGCGCCGACATGGTCGTGATCGCCGTCAACTGCGGCCCCGGCAGCTACACCGGCCTGCGCATCGGGCTGGCCACCGCGGCGGCGCTGGGTTTCGCGCTGGACAAGCCGGTGGTGGGAGTGCCCTGCTTCGAAGCCATGGTGCTGCAATACGTGATGGCGCCGGACTTCGGGGTCGAGCTCAAGCGCGAGCTGTGGCCCGTGCTCGATGCCCGCCGCGACGAGGTGATGACCGCGCGCTTTCTGTATGAGGGCGGCCAGTTCGTGCGCGAGACCGAAGACATCCTGGTGGCGCCCGACAAGCTGCATGAGCAGGCGCAGCGCCAGGCCATCGTGTTCGGCGCGGGCGTGCCACCCTACGAGGGCAAGTTCAACCACGACCACCTGTTCGTCGATCGCCGCGAGTTCGTGCTGAAGCCCGCCAGCCTGGCATTGGCCGCGTTCCGCCAGCTGGCGGACGTGCGGGGCGCCGCCGACCTGCCGCGCGAGCCGGTGCAGCCCCGCTATTTCCGGCGCGTGCTGGCCAAGACCATCGAAGAACGCGCCAAAGAAGTCTGACGATTTTGGATTTTGGATTTTGGATTGAGCCCGCATGTGGAATCCGGAATTCAAAATCTAAAGTGTCGCCGAACCGGTTGCATGACAAAGGACAAGACATGGCTCTCGTAGAAGTCCCGAAGGAATTCCCGACCAGGCTGTTCATCAACGGCGAATTCGTTGACGCCGCCGACAAGCGCGCCTTCGACAACATCAACCCCGCCACCGAAGAGGTGATCGCCAAGATCGCCATGGCCGGCAAGGCCGACCTCGAGGCCGCCATCGAGGGCGCGAAAAAAGCCCAGCCCGAGTGGGCGGCCGCACCGCCCGCCAAGCGCGCCAACCTGGTCTGGAAGATCGGCGACGAGATCATGAAGCGCCGCCACGAGTTCGCGGCCCTCGAGGCCATGGACTCCGGCAAGCCCTACAAGGAATGCTTCAGCATCGACGTGCCCATGGCCGCCGACCATTTCAAATACTTCGCGGGCGTGCTGCGCTCGCTGCAGGGCGAGACGATCCCGGTGAACGACAACCTGTTCGTCTACACGTTGCGCGAGCCGCTGGGCATCGTGGCCGGCATCACGCCCTGGAACTTCCCGCTGCTGATGGCCGCGCGCAAGATCGCGCCCGCCATCGCGGCCGGCAATGCCGTCATCCTCAAACCCGCCAGCCCCACGCCGCTGACCGCCAACCTGCTGGCCGAGTGCATCCGCGAGGCCAAGATCCCCGCGGGCCTGGTCGCCGTGCTGAACGGCAAGGGCAGCGAGATCGGCCAGGCCATCGTCGAGCACCCGGACATCGCCGCCATCAGCCTGACCGGCAGCACGCAGGTCGGCGTGAAGATGATCCGCGACGCCGCGCCCACGCTGAAGAAACTCACCATGGAACTGGGCGGCAAGTCGCCCAACGTGATCTTCGCCGACTCCGACCTCGACACGGCCGTGAAGGGCGCCCAGGCCGCGATCTTCTACAACAAGGGCGAGGTCTGCACCGCGGGCTCGCGCCTTTTTGTGGAGGCCAAGGTGTACGACGAGGCGGTCGAGAAGCTGGCCGCGCGCGCCAAAAAGATGACCTGCGCCAACCCGCTCGATGAAGACTGCAAGTACGGCCCGCAGAACAACAAGGCCCAGTTCGACACCACCATGGGCTACATCGAGAAGGGCAAGAAGGAGGGCGCCAAGCTGGTGGCCGGCGGCGAGCGCATGGGCGACAAGGGCTACTTCGTCGCGCCCACGGTATTCGCCGACTGCACGCCGGAGATGACCATCAGCCGCGAAGAGATCTTCGGCCCGGTGCTGGCCGTGCAGAAGTTCAGCGAGTTCGACGAGCTGATCGAGAAGGCCAACGGCAGCGAGTACGGCCTGGCCGCGGGCGTCTGGACGCGCGACGTAAGCAAGGCGCACAAGTACGCCAAGGCCATCAAGGCCGGCGCAGTGTGGGTGAACTGTTACAACTGGTACGACTCGGCCGTGCCCTACGGCGGCTACAAGCTAAGCGGCTACGGGCGCGAAATGGGCCTGCAGGGCCTCACCAACATGACCCAGACCAAGAGCGTGTGGGTGCAGTTGTAGATACCCGAGCGGCCTGAATGGTGGGAGTATGAGCTGGCAATCATTGAGCATGCGGAAGAGCGCATGCAGGTTCGCCACTTCACCGAGGTCGAGCTTCGCGATATGCTTGAGCGGGCAACCGGCTATCGCACGGGGCGTGTTCCCGGTCGATGGTTGATCGATACCCGGCACGATGGGGAACCCCTGGATTGTGGTGGTAGAGCCCAACCCGGCAGACCGGCAGCTCGAGATAGTGACGGCGTTCAAGGCAAAGAAATGATCGGGACAAGTCTGCAAGTGACTTACCGGCGCGGCAAACCCTACGTCGCGTACTTCTATTTGCCCCATGAGCGCTCGGACAGTGCGGCGGACAAGCGGGCATTCAGCGACGACCTCGTTGTAGACTACGCAGACGACGGGCGACCTATCGGCATCGAGATTGTTTCACCGGGGTACGTGACACGCTCCGAGGTTGTGTCGCTGCTGCGGCATCTCGGGCTTGATCCCGCGCTGCTGGCAGAATTCGAGCCGGTACTAGCCAGAGCCGAAGCGGCGTAGCGCACTGCGTTACCGATATCACCCGGACCAACAGCATGTGAGTTCACTTGTAACAGATGCTTGCGCACCTTCTACTTCAGGCAAATGCAGTTGATGCCGCGCCGGGCCGCCCGGCTGTGTTTGGCATCGGATGTTGCATTACTCCATTTCTGATGCTCGCAGCGACGGCGTGGGTTTTTTCGAAGTGGCCACAACACGCCGGCGGGCGCATCCTCGTGGGTGGCTTGCTGGCAGTGCTTCCCTTTCTCGGGCTGGGGCTCCGCTTGGTTGCCGGGGAGAGCTTCACTGTCGAGTTGATTGGTGCATCGGCGGGACATTTGTTGTGGATCGGGCTGTTCGTGTACTCGATGGTTCAGATTCGCCGTGCGAATCTTGAGGATCCGCCGGTACCGCCACCCGTGCGCAAGAGGTCTGCGCCGGTGCAAGAGCCTGAGTTGCCTGCGGAGACACGCTTCGAGGGTGTGGACCCGTTGGAACTGCTGACGAACGGGGTTCCACCGGACACACCAATGTTTGCCCGCTGCAAGAAGTGCATGGGCCGGTGGCGGACGACACTCGGAGATGTCAACGCGCTGGAGGCATGCCCAAAGTGCAATGACTCACCGCCAACGCTGATCATCAAACAGGCAGAGTAATCCACTGTCGCGTCCGAAAGCGGCGAGATTGTCGCGCCGCTTTCTATTATCACCTGTGCATGGCGCTGGACTTCGACAACTGCTACCGGGCCCTGGCCGCGCGGGACCGCAGCTTCGACGGCCGCTTCTTCGTGGGCGTCAAATCCACGCGCATCTACTGCCGCCCGGTCTGCCCCGCCCGCACGCCGCGCCGCGACCGCTGCAGCTTCTACGCCACGGCCGCAGAAGCCGAGGCCGCCGGCTTCGTGCCCTGCCTGCGCTGCCGGCCGGAACTTGCGCCGGGCCACTCCAGCGTGGACGCCAAGGCACAACTGGCCAAACGCGCGGCCGTGATGCTGCAGCAAAACGCGGGCCTGCGCATCGAGACCCTGGCCGCGCGCCTGGGCGTGACGGCCCGCCACCTGCGCCGCGCCCTGCGCGACGAGTTGGGCGTGACGCCAACGCAGCTGCGGCAACAGAGCCGCATCGCGAAGGCTAAACAGCTGCTGCAAGAGACGAAGCTGCCCCTGACGCGCATCGCCTACGACAGCGGCTTCGCCAGCCTGCGTCGTTTCAACGCTGCGTTCCGGCAACTGGAAGGCCGCGCGCCGTCCGCCCTGAGGAAAGCCCGATGAACTACAGCGCCACCATGGAATCGCCGATCGGCCCGCTGCTGTTGACCTGCAGCGACACCGGCCTCACCAGCCTGCAGATGGGCGCCCGCGCCGAGCGCGAGCAAGACCACCCGCTGCTGCAACAGGCGCGCCTGCAGCTTGGGGAATACTTTGCTGGCGAGCGCACGGAGTTCGAGCTGCCACTTGAGCCCCAGGGCACCGAGTTCCAGCGCGCCGTGTGGAACCAGCTGTGCGCCATCCCTTTCGCCGAGACTGCCAGTTACGGCCAGGTCGCCGCGCGCGTGGGCCGACCGAAAGCCTCCCGCGCGGTGGGGGCGGCCAACGGCGCCAACCCGATTGCCATCATCGTGCCCTGCCACCGCGTGATCGGCGCCGACGGCTCGCTCACGGGCTTCGGCGGCGGCCTGCAGCGCAAGCAATGGCTGCTTCAGCACGAGCGTGAAGTCGCGGCCGGGCTGGAAGCGGCGTCCAAATCTGCTGGCTGAAAACCCGGGTGCGGGTATCATTCCCGCAATCCACCGGGGGGCCCCATGAACCTTGTGTTGTTTATTGCGCAGGCTGGAAAGCACGCGCCGAGGTCTGATTCCACGGCCTCGTTTGAAGCTGGTGCGTCCCTGGGCATGATATTCGGCGTGCTGATCCTGCTGGCCATGGTCGGCGGAGCTATCTACGTGATCATCAAGTGGCCCGACGCCGGCGGAGAACGCTGGGCGATCGGCATCCCCATGCTGCTGCTGCCGTTTACGGGCGCGATTGTGTTCGGAGGAGCTCGCCTGCTGGAAGCGCGGCTGCCGGATGGGGCGATTATGGTCGTGCCGGCCTCGTGGGTCGTTTACATAGGCCTGTTGATTTTTGCCAACCGCAGGATCAAGAACCTGGAGGAGGCAGCGGGCCGGAGCGCCAGGCACGCCCTCACCCAGGTACGCAAGGACCGCTCGCAACCGCAGCCATCAGCGGGGCTAAGGCTTCCGGGCGCCTCCCGCAACCAACCTGAACCTGAAGAGGTGGATGAAGTAGAGCCCGAACCCGAGCCCGAACCGCAGGCGCCCGCACCGAAACAACCCGCCATCACCCCGGACACGCCCGTGATCGCCCGTTGCGGTTCCTGCATGGGGCGCTGGAAAACCACGGCCGGCGAAGCCAAGGCCCTGCAGGCCTGCCCCAAGTGCGGCGTGTCGCCGCCGCAGTTGCGGCTGCAGCGGGCCTGAGAAACAGTTATCATGCCGCCATGTTGCCGTTAGCCGCCAAGACAACCGAAGCCGTCACCGAAGGCACCTCGATCGCCGAAATCCTCGGCTACGGCATGCTCGCGTTCCTGCTGGTGCTGACGGTGGTAAGTACCCGCATCGTGATGGAATGCGTGCGCAAGCAGTACGTCAGCCCGCTGATCATGGCGCCGGTGCTGTACGGCACCAGCATCGGCCCCTTCCTGCTGATCCTGCTGACCCTGGGCGGTGTGCTGCCCGAATCGGATGGCATTTTCTACGCCATTCTGGCCTGTCCCGTTTTGTGGATCTTGGCGCTGGTCGTTTACACCGTGGTCTCCGGGCCCAAGAAGCGCGCCGAGGACCAGGTCGAGGACGAACGCCGCGAAGCCCTGTACTCGGAACTGGATGTCCCCGTCGGCAAAGCGGCCGTGAAACCCCGACCACCCGCGGCGGAGGAGTTCACAGTCGATGACGTTGTAGAAGCCGAGCCTGAACCCACCCCCCGCCGCGCGGTTACGCTGCCCGCGGCCGACAGTGACGACGGCCCCGGCGGCGCCAGCCAGCAGACGCTCAAGCGCATGTCGCTGGAGCAGGTCGAACAGAAGGCCGAAAAGGGCCCGCGCGCGAGCGAGGTGCCCGGCAACCCGATCCTGCCCGACGAAGTGGTCAAGATCCGCTGCCTGGCCTGCGACAAGAAGATGAAGGCTGAAGGCTCCAAATTCATGAAGCAGCGCCGCTGCCCCGCCTGCAAGGCCGAGCCCTTCCGCTACGTGACGGCCGTCTAGGAGAGCTCATGCCCACCGCCAACGCCACTTTCCGCATCGCGAGCTGGAAGGAAGAGCCCTACAGCACCGAACCCCAGAAAATGGTGCAGGCCAAGGTCGAGCGCAGCTTCGAAGGCGACCTGCAGGGCGCCAGCCACACGGAGTACCTGATGGCCTACACACCCGCGGGCGCCAGCTTCGTGGGACTGGAGCGTTTCAGCGGCACGCTGCACGGCAAGGCGGGTACGTTCGCGCTCCAGCGCGAGGGCAAGGTCGGGGCCGACGGCATCGTGCACGAGAGCTTTTTCATCATCCAGGGTTCCGGCACCGGCGAGCTGGAGGGCATCAGCGGCAAAGGCTCATGGCACTCCGGCCACGCCGACAGCTACCCGCTGACCTTAGAGTACGAGCTCTAGTTCCAGGCAGTTACCCCCAAGCCCGGGCTTGTCAATTCGCCCGTCCCGGGCCATATTCTCGAACTCTAAACCATTCCGGGCCGCGAAGGGCGGCAGTTGAGGAGATATCAGCATGGCCATTAAGCAACCGTCGGTAGACAAAGAGCGCGAATCGATGCAGGTCGTCAAGACCAGCCGCCCCGTCCCGGGCGTCTTCATGATCGAGCTCGCGGATCCGCCGGCCAACACCTACACGCACCAGATGTTCCGCCAGATGGACGCCGCCATGCTGGAGGCGCGCTTTGACGACGAAATCAGCGTCATCCTGATCACCGGCGAGGGCGAGAAGTTCTTCTGCGCCGGCGCCAACATCAAGATGCTCGAGGAGTCCAACCCGCACTGGAAGTACTTCTTCTGCCTTCACGCCAACGAGACCCTCAGCCGCCTCGAGCAGACCCCCAAGCTGGTGGTCGCCGGCCTGAACGGCCACACCGTGGGCGGCGGCCTCGAGATCGCCATGGCCGCGGACATCCGCATCGCACGCCGCGACGCCGGCCGTTGCGGCCTGCCCGAGGTGAACCTGGGCGTGCTGCCGGGCACGGGCGGCACCCAGCGCCTGCTGCGCATGGTGGGCAAGAGCAAGGCCATCGAGCTGATGTGCACCGGCAAGCTGTTCAGCTTTGAGGAGGCGCTGGACTGGGGCATCGTGAACGAGATCTACGACGGCGACGCCAAGAGCTTCCGCGAGCAGATGATCGACTACTGCAAGCAGTTCACGCTGCCCAATAAGGCCACCAAGGTGGTGGGCAACATCAAGCGCAGCGTGCAGAGCGGCGCGGAGATGAGTTTTGAGAGCGGCCTGACCCTGGAGCGCGAACTCCAGAAGGCCCTGTTCGACTCACAGGACGCCAAGGAAGGCCTGAACGCTTTCAACAGCAAGCGCACCCCCAGCTTCAAGGGCGTCTAAGCAAAACAGACAGAGAGCCCCGACCGTAAGGTCGGGGCTTTTTCATTGGGCACATCCCGACGATCAAACAGGAGCCCGGAGCGTCAGCGACGGGTGGACTCGCGATCCAACAAGTCCTCCCTTGGCCTTTCGCCAGCCTGTGACCACCCCGTTCAACACCACACAATGTCGCTCCTTTGAGTATGCTGGGACGCATGAGCAAAAAACCAATTCACCCCGACCGAATCGACTGGACGCGCTTCTGGTGTCCGCGCACCGGTGTGTACAACCTGACGGATGACGAATTCCTCTACAAGGATCCCGCCAACATCTTCAGTAGTAAGGATCTCAAGGCGCTTGCGGAACTCACGGATGTTCCCTGCCTCGTTTGTCTGGGAAGCCCCGGTATGGGAAAAACGGAAGAACTGATGGCGGCACACGAGGGCGATCCTGGGCCGAAGTTGTACGTTGACCTCGGCAGTTTGGACCCCGCAGCACCCCTGCGCGAGACGCTCTCCGAAAGCAACGCGGTCAAGCATTGGAACAAGTCCGGTGCAGAATCACCGACCCTTTGGCTGGACAGTCTTGACGAAGGCGTCGGCGACATTGCCAATTTGGCGCGACTCCTCGCAGACGAGATGGCCAAGCTCAAGGACGCGTTGCCTCAGTTGCGGCTGCGGGTTGCCTGCCGGGTTGCCAACTGGCCCGCCTCACTGGAAAGCAGGTTGCGGGAACTCTGGCCGGACGGCGGGTGCGTGGTCTACGAGCTTCTGCCCCTGCGCGCGGAAGACGCCAAGATGGCCGCCGCGCATCAAGCTGTGGATTTCGACGCGTTCCTCGAAGCGGTTCGCAGAGCCAAGGCGGGCCCCCTTGCCGCCAAACCGGTGACCCTTCTGAAAATGCTCCTACCCGAGTTCAGCGAGAACGGCCAACTGTCAGGTAGTCAGGCTGAGTTGTACGGAGTTGGCTGCAAGCGACTAGCCACCGAATGGTCAGATGGCCGCCGAGAAAAGAAACCATCGGCCAACGACGAGGCCGAGACTCGTTTCAAGGCCGCACAGTTTGTCGCGGCGGCAATGACGTTCTGTGGCCGCAACGGGCTTGACTGCAATCCTGACCGCAATGGTGGTGACAACAACGCCGTGCATTCACGCGAGATTGGCTCCACAGGCCACATGGAGACGGAACTATCCGCTGCGCCGTCGGTCGCCGATGTCGACGCCGTAGCGAAGACGGCGCTTATGTCCGGCGCAGCGTCTCACCACCAGTACCGCTTTGAGCATCGCACGTTTCAGGAGTTCCTCGCCGCCCGGTTCCTCCACGCGCAGAAGCTGCCGTTGCCCAAGGTGCTCAATCTGTTTCTGAATCCGAGCACGTCCGACAAGCGTGTGGTTCCGCAGTTGATCGAAACTGCCGCGTGGCTGGCCGCGCTGGACCCGAAGTTCCGCAACGCGCTGCTTGCTGCCGATCCAGTCGCCGTGCTGCACAGTGATGTTGCCAGTCAGGACGACGCAACGCAGAGCGAACTGTTCGACGCGCTTTGCAAGGGGCTGCGCCTGGGTGAGATCAGCGAAAACGAGTGGAACGGGCGGCGCGATCTCCGTGGCCTTCGCTTCAGTGGCATTGCGGACAAGATTTTGGCGGTACTCAACAATACTGCCGAGCCCGAACAGGTTCGCGAGTTTGCCATTGACGTCGCATGGCACGCAGGGGTCTACGATGTTTACGACAGACTGGCCGACATTGCGCTGGTCTCTACCGGGCCGATGGCTGAGCGTGAACATTGCACGTACGCGCTCGCACACGCGCACGACGATCACGAAACGGTTCGTAAGGCAAGGATGCGGCTTACACCCCTATTGGACACAATACTCGCCGATGATCCGAACGACACACTGCGCGGAAACGCCCTGCATGCGCTGTGGCGCACGCTTGAACCGGACAAGCTCTTTGGTTCACTCCGGCGGCACCACAACGCGAACTATCTTGGTGCTTACTGGTCCGCGCTCGAGGCCATCCGACGCGGCCTTGAGGCCCGGCATCTGCTTGCCGGTCTGGCGTGGGTCGAGACGCAGCCGCAGGCTCACGCACTCGACAGCAGCTTCCGCAAACTCATGAGTCGCGTGCTCAACCTTGCCTGGCGGAACTTGGACCAGCCGGGCGTCCTTGATGCCCTTGCCGCGGCCGCTGCGGCCCGTATGTCGTTCAACGAGGATGTTCGACTGGACGATACCGGTGAAGAGGATCGCGATCGATACAATCGGCTGCCGACCGACCCACCCAACGAACTCGCTAGTGATGATCCGCAAGTCGTAGAACGCCGGCGCCGGCTTTGTCAGGCCATGGTTTCGCGGCTCGCGGGCCACGAATCCGCAGCATTCTGGCTCTCGTACTACATGCGGCTTACCCAGCCCCTGGATTTTGAGTGGCTGCTGGATCAACACGTTGCCGCGACAGCGGAAGCCGAACGGAAGGTGTGGTTGGAGTTGGCCTTGAGCCGAGGCGGGTGGATCGGCACGGATCAGCAGCTTGCGCTAGTAAACCGGTTGGGAGAGCAGCACGAATCAATCTGCGAGGCCTTCCAAAGGCCTATCGCCCTGCTTGACCCCGAATCGCCCGAATCCAGGGCCGCGCGCGAAGCGTCGGAGCGTCACGAACAGGAGTTGCAGAACATCAAGGCCAAGAACACTCCTGAACTGCTTGTCCCGCTGCCTGCCCAGAGCATTACCGCGCTGTTGGATGACTTCGATCGGGGTGCGACCGACGCATGGTGGCAGATACTGACCTTAATCAGAATGGATGACTATGGTCGTTCGCCTTGGGGTCTCATCGATGGGGACATTCGAAATGCGCGAGGTTGGCAGAGTGCTTCGCCAGAAACGCGCGCGCGACTGACTGTCGCCGCCGAAAAGTACGTCGCACAAGCTCAGGAAGATCCGGGGGAGTGGGTGGGGAAGCAAGTTGTCCACTACCCTTCTGCTGCCGGTCTATCAGCATTGATGCTGTTGTATCACGAGAGACCCGAAGTTCTTGACACGCTCCCAAACGAGGTGTGGGCGCGGTGGCCGCACATCGTTCTCGATTTTCCTAACGCGGGACACGATGGCGTCTGGGCCGACTTGCTTGCTGCCGGTTATGGGAAGGCGCCCGATGCCTTCCGCAAAGCCGTCGGTCGCTTGCTCCGCACTCAGCTACAAGAATCGATCGGGGCGCAAGTTCTTTGGCGCCTTAAGCCGGTCTGGGATGAGCCTCTGTGCGGTGATATCCTCGGCGTCGTCAGCAAGCAACCGTGCTCGGAAGCTGTCCTCACCCAAGCCTTGGACCTGCTTCTGGAGCATGGCCACCATCCCGCCCGCGAGTGGTGCCTGAAACGTATTGACGATGCTGCCGCAACCGGTCAAACCGACGACCCGCGCCTCAAGCCCGCAGTTGCCGCCCTGTTGCGCCACTGCCCGACCCGCGACGAATGGATCAGACTGTGGGGCCTTCTAGCCCGGCCCGCTAGCAAGGATTTTGCCCTGAACGTTTTCGGACAGGATCGCCACCGTCATGGCATTGCGTGTGACAACCTTTCGGAAGTCCAGCTTGCCGACTTCTACATCTGGCTTCGCCGCAATGCTCCGGTCGTGCCCGAACATCACGGCGTGTACAGTCCCGGTCCGGCAGAGTTTCTCGGTGATCTGCAGAGGGCCGTCCTGCACACTTTGAAGACTCGGGGAACCCCCGCTGCGGTCTCGCAGTGCGAGCGCATCCACGGCGAACTCAAGGAAGATTGGTTCCGCCGTGTAATCGTCGAGGCGAGAGCGCAAACCCGTCTCGCTGGCTGGGTACCAATGAAGCCTCACGACCTCTGGCAGTATGTAGCGCAGGCAAAGCGCTTGATTGCGCGAGGTGAGCGCGAACTTTGCGAAGCCGTCATGGGGGCCCTTGAACGCATCAATGAGGAACTCCACAGCGCGAACCCGAGCGCACCGGACCTTTGGGACGGCAAGAAGCCAAAGAACGAACGACATCTCTCAAATTGGCTGACGCGGCAGCTTCAGCGCCATCTCTCGCACGCAGGCGTCTTCATTGGCCGCGAAATCGCGGTGGAGTTGCGTAGTCAGACCGACATCCAAGTGATTGCCAAGCCGGTGTCAGACGAACCGGAATTCGGCGTTATCATTGAGGTTAAGGGGTGCTGGCACAAGGAAATCGACACGGCAATGGAAACGCAGCTACGGGACCGCTACATGGCGAACCACTCGTTCACTCACGGTGTTTACATCGTGGGATGGTTCTACTGCAACGCCTGGAAAGAAAGAAGGCATGCCCATCCCAAGAAGTTTCGCACACGGACCCGTGACCAGGTGCAGGAGCGGCTGCAGAAACAGGCCGAGGGGCTCAGTTCCGCCACCATGACCATCCGGGCCTTCGTTCTGGACGCGACTCTCCCCGACTAGACCGCCAGTCAGAAACAACGGCCGCTGAGTCATATGACTTTCCTAGAGCGGCGGCCGAAGCTGCGGTGCCAGCCATGGTCGGTGTCATTGGGACGGTGATTGGCGGGATCAGGCTGTTGTTTCCGGGCATGATCCGGATGACGGGCGGGCTCCAAACTCTGGCCCCCCGTGGCGTAGCGTAGTTGTCTGATGGGCAAGGGAGATCACCGTGGCGGATGCGAATTGGGTTGAGTTGGGTGAGGTCTCCGAGCTGCGCGAGCCGGGGTTGCGTGTTCTCGAAATCGGCAAGCGCAGGTTTGCCCTTTCCTTCAAGGACGGGCAGTTCGGGCTGATTGACAACGTCTGCAACCATGTGGGCGGGCCGCTGGGTGAGGGCAAGCTGGATGGCGACTACGTCGTCTGCCCCTGGCACCAGTGGAAGTTCCACCGCTGCACCGGCCTTGGCGAGCCGGGCTTCGAAGAAGACAAGGTCCCCGGCTTCACCCTCAAGGAAGAGGGCGGCAAGCTGTTCGTTGACCTGAACTCCGGCACCAAACGCCACAAGGTACCCCACGAGCCCCACCCGCTGGCACGCAAGATCGAACGCGGCGAAGGCCCCGTACGCATCGTCGGCATCTCCACCACCGCCATGGACGAGCGCAACCCGCGTTACTCCACATCCGACGCCATGCTAGAGGTCGCGCTCGAACACGCCAAATCAGGCGGCCTCGAAACCCGTTACATCCGCCTGAGCGCATTGAAATTCCGCGCCTGCGAGGGCTATTACTCCAAGGCCGCGCGCGCCTGCACCTGGCCCTGCTCGATCACCCAGATGGACAGCAAAGACCAGCTCGACCAGGTCTACGAGGCCATCGTGCACTGGGCCGATGTCATCCTGGTCGCGACACCCATCCGCTGGGGCGCCGCCAGCTCTCTCTACTACAAGATGGTTGAGCGCATGAACTGCATCCAGAACCAGGTCACGATCGCGGACAGGGTGATGCTGCGCAACAAGGTCGCCTCGTTCATCATCACCGGCGGCCAGGACAACGTGCAGGGCGTGGCGGGCCAGATGCTGGGCTTTTTCGCGGAAATTGGCTGCGCCTTCCCGCAGTTCCCTTACGTCGCCCACACCCGCGGCTGGGATGCCGAGGACATGGCCGAGAACGTCCGCCAGGTCCAGCACAGCGAAAAGCTGCGCGAGGGCGTGCGCGCGCTGGTCGATCGCTCGGCCGCCATGGCGCAGACACTGCTCGGCGCCGAGGCCTGCCAGCCCAAGGTAAACCGCGGCGGCCGCAAAGCCGGCCCGCTGTAGGAGGTACCAGCCCCGGCCGGCAGGCCGGGGGAGTTGCGATTGACGAGCATGCTTCCCGGCCGTTCAAGGTTGTAACGATTGATAGTCGTAATTCCCCCGCCTTCCGGCCGGGGCTGACGCGGGTACTGCTTCGGCTTGAAGCCGATGCTACTCTCTGCGCCCATGTTCACCGTGATCACCAGTGTCCTCGGCGGCGTTGGGCTGTTCCTGCTGGGCATGATCCTGATGACCGACGGGCTGAAGGCCCTGGCCGGCGACGCGTTACGCACCGTGCTGGCCAGGTTCACCGACAACCGCTTCAAGGCCGTGACCGCGGGCGCCGGCATCACCATGCTGGTGCAATCCTCAAGCGCGACCACCGTGGCAACCATCGGCTTCGTGTCGGCCGGCCTGCTGGCTTTCCAGAACGCTGTGGGCGTGGTGATCGGCGCGGCGGTCGGCACCACGGGCACGGGCTGGATTGTCGCGCTGCTGGGTCTGAAGCTGTCCATCGGCAAGGTGATGCTGCCGCTGATCGGCGTCGGCGCGCTGGCCAAGCTGATGGGCCGAGGGAAGATCAGCCAGGCGGGCCTGGTGCTTGCCGGCTTCGGCGTGATCTTTGTGGGCATCGACGTGCTGCAGACCGGCATGGAGGGCCTGGCCAGCCACCTGAACCCCGCTGACTTTCCCGAGGCCACCTTCGGAGGCCGCCTGCTGCTGGCGCTGATCGGCATGGCCATGACCGTGATCATGCAGAGCAGCAGCGCCGCCGTGGCCACAACGCTGGCGGCCCTGGCGGGCGGCACCATCGACCTTGAGCAGGCGGCCTCGCTGGTGGTGGGCCAGAACGTCGGCACGGCGGTGAGCAGCAGCCTGGCTTCGATCGGCGGCACGGCGCCGGCCAAGCGCACCGCGCTGGCCCACGTGGTTTTCAACCTGAGCGCCGGGATCATCGGCTTCCTAACTTTGCCGGTGGTGATGCACGCGCTGGACCGCTGGGCCACCGACCTGGCCGACGGCAATCACGCGCTCGCGATCGCGGCCTTCCACACCGCGTTCAACCTTGTGGGCGCCGTGCTGTTCCTGCCGATCCTGCCGTACTTCGCGCGCGGCATCGAGCGCTGGGTGAAGCCGCGCGGGCCGCGCCTGACCCAGCACCTGGACGCCTCATTGCTGCAGCTGCCCAGCGTGGCCATTGAGGCAGTGCGCAACGTGCTGAAGGGCATTGCCGCCACGCTGTACGACAGGCTGCGCCAGATGCTGGAGGGCGGACGCAGGTGGCAGGGCAGTCCCGAATTCAGGGAACTCGAGGAGGCGCTGGCGGAAACACGCCGCTTCCTGCAGCGCATCACGCCGCCGGAGACCACCGGCTTCGAATTCCAGCGTCAGCTCTCGACCGTGCACGCGCTTGACCACCTCGAGCGCATGCTCGAGGACGCCAATGAGCCGGAATCGCTTGCCGTCGCGCGCCGCAACGACAGCCTGCGCAAAGTCGCCGAAGACATGGGCGACCTGCTGGTCGTGCTGGTCAAGCAGTTGCGCGACCCGGACGTCGAGCCCGATGCCAAGCCCGCCGAAGCCTTCTCGCGCAAGCTGGCCGAGGACCGCCGCACTGCGCGCCCCGCCATTCTGGAGGCCACGGCCGCACGGCGCATCGACGCCGAGCAGGCCCTGAAAGACCTTGCCGCCCAGCGCTGGCTGGACCGACTGGCTTATCACATCTGGCGCTCGGCCCACCACCTGCGCGAGATGACGCGCAAGGAGGCCAAGGCCGCGCCACCCACCGCGACAGCCGCCGACGCCGGGATGCCCACGCGCATCCTGACGCGTGAAGATGTCGCCAAGGCCACGGAGACACCGGGTGAGAATCCGCCCCCTCCAGCCGCCTGACTTGGACGCCTGGGTGCGCATGCGAAACGCCCTGTGGCCGAACCACACCGCCGACGAGTTGCGCGAAGATGCCGAGCGCATGCTGGCCGGCGACCCGACCCCATTCCTGAAGATCGCCGTCTTCGTGGCCGAGGACGATCAAGGCCTGTGCGGCTTTCTCGAGGCCAGCCTGCGCGGCAACGCTGAGGGCTGCAGCACAAGCCCGGTCGGCTACATCGAAGGCTGGTACGTGGCGCCTGACCTGCGCGGCGAGGGGGTCGGCAAGGCGCTGGTGATTGCGGCCGAGGACTGGGCCCGCAACCAGGGCTGCAGCGAGATGGGCTCCGACGCCCACGCCGACAATGAGCCCAGCCGCAGGGCGCACCGCGCGCTCGGCTACAAGGAAAAGCGCCCGGTGGTGCACTTCCACAAGCAGCTCTGACCTTGGCGTGGCCCATAACGGCGCTATTCTTGTGGCCCCTGCCTTGCCCCTGCATGAGCCATGGAAATCGGTCTCTTTCAACCTGACGGCCGCTGCAACCCCGCGTACCTGAAGCTGGACCTGTACTGCAAGGGTCTGCGCATCGACGAGTCGTGCGCGCTGGGTGAGGACGCGCGTGAGATTATTCGTAACCGCGCCGGGCTCGGCAGCGGGCTGGAAGTGGTGATCGGCGAAGACATGTACACCAACATTCCCGTCGTGGAGTGGTGGGTGCAGAACTCGCCGTACTGGCTGGTGAAACGGGGTCAGGCTCCGCTTGCGGTGCCTGACCCCGTTTCAGCGGACGCCGGGGCCGCAAAGGGGTCCATTGCGGGCTACGAAATCTGGCGAGAAAAACGCCCCTTCGACTACGACGCTTACGACGCCTTGAAACCCGTGGGCAAAGGCCCCTGGCTGGGCAAGCTGGATCGCGCCAACGCCGAGCTGGTTGACACCGTGCGCATCCCCGAAGAGCCCAAGTGGTACAAGCAGCGCACCAGCAGCGGCAAGCTGATGCAGCGCATCGGCTGCCTGCAGGGCACATACCTCGGGATTTACTGGGGGCCGCGCTGCCAGAACTGGGGCCCCAACGGCGAGAACGAGTACTGCAAGTTCTGCACCGAGGGCCAGAACCTCGGCAGCCAGGAAGAGGTAGAGAAGAGCATTGAAGACGTGGTTGAGACCGTGCTGGCCGCGCGCAAGGAAAGCCGCATCACCTTCGTGCACATCAATACGGGTTTCATCGACAGCAACGACTACTGGGGGCTGTTCGAGAAAGTCATGCGCGCGGTGAAAGAGCGCACCGGCCTGCTGCTGGGCTTGCAGGCGCCGCCCGACGCGGATTTTGAGAACTACCGCAAGTTCAAACAGCTGGGCGTGAACAACGTGAGCCTGTGTTTTGAGGTGATCGACGAGGAGCTGTTCAAGGAGATCGGCCCCGGCAAGGCGCGCCGCAGCGGGCTGAAGCGTTACCTGGACGCGATCGACTTCTGCGCCAACGACGTGGGCTTTGATACCGTCAACGGCGAGATCATCGCCGGCCTTGAGCCCGTGGAATCAAGCATCCGTGCCATTGACTGGATCGTGGACCACGGGGCGATTCCCACCGTGTGCGTTTTCAGGCCGGTGATCGGCGCGGCCTACGGCAAGCGCAAACCGCCGCGCGTCGAAGACATGCTGCCGGTGTTCCAGCACTTTTACCGGCGCTGCATGGAGAAGGGCCTGCCCATCGGCATAGCGCCGAACGTGAAAGTAAGCCTGATCATGCTGCCCGAAGAGTGCCGCGGCCTGATGCCCAACCCAGCCGCCTGGCCGCTGACAAGAGCCAAGCTATGGCTGATGCGAACCATGTTCGGAGCCTGGTTCAACGCCCGCGTAAAGGTGTAGGGGCGGTAGTTGCATCGCCTGCAGCGCTATCCGATACTCGCAGGTTACGTAACTCTGAGTCGCACAAGAGAGGATGTTATGCCTCGCAGCGTCGTTATTGCACTTGCGTTCGTCCTCCTTTGCCTCGGCGGCGGAGCTGTCTTTTATCTTGTCGGGATGGGTGGTTGGGGCGAGTGGTTTCCAGAGGACCCGCCGCCCGTTGACTATGCCGCCGTACAAGATGCAGACCAGTTGATTGCCCTGGAGTATGCCCGCTACAAGCGGATGCACGAGTCTGGCCACCGTTACAACCTGCATCCCCGTGCACAACACATCCTCGACAACATGAGTACGGTTACAACCGAATACCAGTTTCGCGTCCTGGTTGTCAGGCAGTTGCACGAAGTGCTGGCCGCCCACGCAGAGAAGTTCAAGGCAGCGCATCCGGATATCTGGGCGGCGGCCGCGGCGCCACCACCTGGAGACGGGGCCAAGCTCTGTAATGACCAGGTTGCCGCGCTGCCGTATGCGTTGTATCCGGAGTCAAGCGTGAAGGACATCGAGTCGTGTCGTTTCGTCATGCTTGTGAAGCAGCTTCACGGTCCCGAATACCAATCCCCTTTAAATGCACCTCTTTCACGGCGCGAAGTCGACACCTACGAGAGCGAAGTAGATGAGTTCCTGGCTGCTACAGACGTCCTGGCGAACAGGCTCGAAGCAGCGCTGGCAAAAGAGCGCGTTTACTTCCCAACCAAGCCGGTTCTTGACCCGGAGGAACCGATTGAGTTCCCATGGCCCGTTGGTTGGGATGGCATGATGGCGCTCAGGGTTCAGGTCCTCGCCTTGCGTGGTGAGCACGTTCAAGCTCGGCGGGAAGTGTTCGCGATTTTAAAACTGCTGGAGCGGGGTGGCATAACGAAATCCCTGTTGGGCGCTCTGTTCCAAGTCGTGATGGTGGACCGCTTCGTCGCCAAGTTCGTTGTACCTTGTGCGTGTGCTGGAGCCCTTTCCCCGACAGACCTGGAGGAGATCGTTCGACGTGGATCGGCGATCGGTTTTGACGCAGGAGTCGGACTTGCTCACGAGTTGTGCTACCTCATCCTGCAGCACCTTTCGCCAACCTGGACGGAGAATCAGGAGATCGGTACCGCCGGTCTTCCCAAGTATCTGATGGCTGAAGCGGGCAAGGTGGACATACAGGCTTGGCTGTCGTACCTGGAGAACAATCATCCGGTGATGGTCACTGCGTTCGAGGCAGAATTGCCAGGGATGCTCGGTGGAGAATACGTGCTTCTGGACGAAGGTTCCTTCCGTCGTTGCGTTGACGTATGGGAGCGGGTCGGTGAACCCATTGTCGGTTCCCTAAACACCAACTTGCTGGACATGTACATCAGTCAGCTGAGATGGAAGGAATTGACTGTTCGGGCCAGAGAGTTGCGTGAGCGCAAGCGGCTTCAGGATTGGGACGATCCGCTTGAGCCGTTTAAAGATCTTAACGGACTGGTGGCGAGGCGGAATCAGGATGGAATTGCGTTGTACCTGGACCAGGACTATTTCAGTTCTGTCGGAATCGACATAAGCCGAGAAAAGCCGGAGTTCCTTGTTCGTTTCGTTGAGTACGACTTCAAGGACTGAGGACCGCCTTGCAGCCGGGGACGGGGACAGTCCCCCAGAATAAGCCAGTGGCATGCGCTTCCAGCGCATGAGTAGTGCCACGCGCTTCAAGCGCGTGCAAAGCCATGGCCTTGCTTGCCCGACGTAGCCTTGGCGAAGTCGGGAAGGCCATGGCACTACTCACGGCCTGGAAGGCCGTGCCACTCCCATCGGGGTTGCAAAGCCGACGTTTAAATGTAGCGGCTGCTGTCGTGCAGGCATGGGACAGTGTTCCCATGCGAAAGTGGCTGATTCCACTTCTTGTATTGCTCCTGCTGCTGGCTGGCGGCGGGGTTGCCTACGTTTTCTGGTTCGCGGGGCGGGTTGAGATGACCGCCAGCCAGCGCGGGCACCTGGAGGCAGAGGCCAATCGACTTGCGGCAGATCGCGACCGTGTTGAGCAGCAGGATGCCCGCTGGATTGCACTACAGCTGCCGGACAATCCCTCGGCCGAC
>JAANMY010000505.1_pt1 | contig 54600 bp, 34 predicted proteins | sample 7279691 | NCBI WGS metagenome assembly JAANMY01 (sample SAMN14094543, study PRJNA606508) | bioreactor metagenome | isolation source: A lab-scale SPAN reactor treating ammonium-rich wastewater day 388 | place: Ireland: Galway | collected 2018-02-07 | reverse complement strand
GTGGCGCCCTGGGTGACGGAATAGAGCCACGAAGGGTAGGTGGTGTTGGTCAGCAGGCGCCATGCGAGATCGGAGCGGCCGAAGCGGGAGAGGACCGGAAGCAGATGGTCGACTCCGACGAAGCCGACGGTCAGGTGGTTGCCATGCGCGTCGAGGTTCTCGATGAGTCGGGCGAACGCGGCCCCTCGCAGCTCGTTCGGGAGCAGATCGAACTCCAGCGCGAGGAGGTAGGCGGTCTGCGATCCGCCTCGGATGGACCCGGGCTTGTCGGGGCCTCCCGCCTTCGTCACAAAGTCCCGGGTGAACGCCCGGGCGATCTGATCTCGGAGCTGTTGGTAACGGATCGCGTCGACCTTCTTGCCAAGGACGGTCGCTGCCCGGGAGAGGAGATCCGCCGAGCGAGCGTAGAACGCCGTGGAGATCACCTCCTTCGGCGTGTTATCCTGCACGTTGAGCCAATCGCCGTAGCCCTCGGCAGGCCGGATGCCGTCCTTGCTGTGCTGGCGCAGATACTCGACCCAGCGTTTCATGCCGTCGTAATGGTCGCGCAGCATCCGAACATCCCCATACTGCTCGTAGAGCGTCCACGGACAGATCACGCCCGCATCGCCCCACGCAGGCGAGACGCCGCCGAACTTCGGCGATACATCCGGATAGGCTCCGTCGGCACGCTGTGAGTCGTTGAACGTGCGCATCCAGGCCGTGAAGAACGACGCGGTATCCATGCAGTACGCCCCGGTTCCGACGAAGACCTCGGCGTCACCGCTCCATCCCATCCGCTCGTCGCGCTGCGGACAGTCGGTCGGTACCTCGAGATAGTTCCCCTTCTGGCCCCACACGATGTTGTGGTAGAGCTGATTGAGCAGAGGGTTCGACGAGGTCCAGGCGCCGGTGATTCCGCAGTCCGAACCCAGGACGATCCCCCTGACGGCGTCCTTGCCCGGGCGGCCCGGATAGCCGGTTACCTCGACATATCGGAATCCGTGGAAGGTGAACTTCGGCTCCCAGATCTCGACGCCGCCCCCTCGGAGCGTGTACCGATCGGTGCACTTCGCGCCTCGGAGGTTCGCGGTATAGATGGACCCATCCGGATTGAGCATCTCAGCGAATCGGAGGGTGACCGTCGTGCCAGCGGCGCCCTGCACTCGGAGCCTGACCCAACCGACCATGTTCTGCCCGAGGTCGTAGACGTAGACGCCCGGCTTCGGCTCTGCGATCGTGCGGGGCCGCAGTTCATCGGTACGCCGCACGGGAGCCCCGGGATGCGCCTGCAGAACCGCCTGCCTGACCTCGGACGGGGTCGTATCGGCGCCGTACTCCGCCTTCAGGATGGCCAGCGGGTCCCGCCCGTTGCCGAGCGTCAGCGTCTGCCCTTCGTTGACCCGTTTCTCGGCCATCCGCAGCCCCTGTCGATAGCGCACGCGGAGGGCTTTGACGACCCCGTACCGGGGATCCCCGAACAGGTCGTTGCTCGCCCGGATCGTCAGCCTGTTATCGCGGACCCTGGCCGCTACCGTGTCGGTCACATCCTTCCAGACCGCTGCGGTCTGGCCCGCGAAGTCCAGGACCACCGGTTTCCACGCTCGGTCGTCGTAACCGGCGCGGGTCCATCCGGTCGGCGCAAGCCGCGCATCGTAGGTCTCGCCGTTATAGATGTCCGACGTCCGAACGGGGCTACGGTCGGTCGTCTTCCACGATGCATCGGTGGCGATGATCTCCCGGTGGCCCGAGGCGTATTCGATCATGAGCTGGGCCTTCAACGCCAGCCGACCGCGACCGCTGTGGTGGAGACCATACCAGCCGTCCCCGAGGATCGCGCCGATCGCGTTGGGCCGGCCGTTCCGCAGGAGGCCGGTCACGTCGTACGCCTGGTAGTAGAGGCGTTTATGGTACTCGGTCCAGCCCGGGGTGAAGAAATCCTGACCGACCCGTTGTCCGTTCAGGTAGAGTTCGTACAGCCCCGCCGCCGTGGCGTACACGACGGCCCGACGGACCTTCCCGGCGACTCGGAACTCCCGTCTCAGGAGCGGCGCCGGCAAGTACGTCGGGTCATCGGCCATTGAGCGATCGACCTCACATCCGATCCATTTCGCCTTCCAATCGGATCGCTTGAGCAATCCCATGGACCAGCGGGCCGGAGCGCTCCAGGCCGACGCGCGGCTCTGGCCATCCCACACCATGACCTGCCACCAGCACTCCATGGTCGAGGTCAGAGGCTTGCCGCGGTATTCAATGTGCAGGCTTTCGTCCGAGGCAACCCTGCCCGTGTCCCATAGATCCGCCTTGCCGCTGAGAAGGGCGGCGCGGGATCGGGCTGCGACGACGCGGTAGGCGGTCTGCCGAGCGCCCCTGCGATTCGATGTGACGATCCAGGACAGCCGCGGTCGCGTGGTGTCGACCGCAAGCGGCGCCGGGTGGTATTCGCAGCGGAGGCGTTCGGGGCGCAGATCTCCGGCGCCGATCGCGACGGCCGGGAGCAGATGCAGAAGAACCGCAGCGGCGGCCCATCGTAGACGCATAACCATGACTCCTTACGGGTGAACACGGCGCGATGCCGCGCTAAAACGATACGAGAAGATGCCAGATATACATATGCGCCAGCGAGTCGATATCCTCCCAGACGCGCTGGACGATCCCTTCATCGCCGGGTATCGGCCCGAGTTCCGATCGCTTCGTCGCCCATGGGATGCAGACGCCCGCGTCCGGACCATGCGGCGATGGCAGCGATGCGGGCCGGGGGGCGGCAGGGCGGGAGGGGCCGACGGAAGAATGGCCCTGTGAATAGACTCCGTACTCCCGGACGAAATCGGTCATCACGCGGAGGTTGTCGCCATTCGTGTCGTTCTGCATGATCGCGGACGCGTCGACGATGTAGCCTCCGTCCCGCGCCACCTCGTCGATGATCTTCCTGCAGACCGCACGGACCTCGTCGGCGGACCCGTAGCTCAACAGGACGTTCGGGACGCCTCCGCTCAGGCAGAACCGATCGCCGAGCACGGCATGGGCGTGGAACAGATCCCCCCGGTCGACGTGGTATACGATACTCCCCTCGGGCAGATCTCGAAAACGCTCCAGGTGGTGGGTCCAGTCCCCTTCGGCGTAGAAGAGCGTTTGCTGGCCGTCGCGCCAGAGCTCCTCGATGATGGGCCGGAGGGTGGGCCAGTAGTGGGTTTCGAACTGGTCGGGCGAAACGAACGGCACGCAGCCGCGATGCATCCACAGGCCTATCGGTACCTGGCGAGCGGGATCCGCGGAGGTTCGCGCGGTATGCAGCAGGTGGGGCGCGAGCGCCTCACATGCGGCGAGGACTTTCTCCGGCTGCTCCATCATATCCATGGTGAGACCGACATAACCTCGAAGCTTGTCGCCAAGGATATCGAATGGGGCCTTCAAGATGCCGGCGATGGCCGAGACGGCGCCGCATTCCTCCCGCAGGAGCCGGTTCTGCGTCCCGAATGCGTTGAAGTACTGGAGCATGGCCATCCCGCCCTTGAGGAAGGAGAGGTTGTTCCGGTACGTGCTCGGTGCGCCCATCGGGACCACATCGGCGGCAATGCGCGGCAGCCACGTCTCCATGAGAAAGCCCGTCGGATCGGCGATGAGCGCATCGTACTCATCAGCCCTCATGAACGCGCGGTCTTCCTCCGGTTCGCGATACTGGAACCCGGTGTCGGGCGGGACGTCGACTCCCGGCACGCCGTAGTATACGAGGCCGATCGCCTGGGTCAATCCCGTCCAAACGTAGACCATGTTGCTCACGACGGCATCCCAATCGAAGTCGGTCGCGCAGCGTCGGACGGCCTCGAAGCCAAGCTCGTAATCGTGGGTGATCTGCTGAGCCGTATAGCCGGCGTGCTTTGCCGTGAACTCGGCGACGAACGGCCGAATCGGAACCCGATCCGGCATCCCATTGGCCAGCGCCGTCGTATAGCGCGCCAACCGCTCCTGATACCGCCTCTCCGTCTCCATCGCCGTCGTGGCCTCCTTCCTCGCGCCGAGGTCTACGCTGGCACACTTCGCCATCGGGGGGCCGAGTCCTGCCGGCAGGCTTCCGTGAGCCTGCAGACCGGCATGTCGCGCCATCCGCCGGCCTCCCGTCGTGTACAATGGCGAGTACGGGAATGGGGATGCCACGGCTCGCGCTATCCGATATCGTCCGACGCTTCGGGGACCGCACGGTCCTCGACGGAGTCTGCCTTACCGCCGAGGCCGGCGAGACCGTCGCGATCCTCGGCCCCTCGGGCAGCGGCAAGAGCACGCTGCTCTGCATCGTCGGGACGATCGATCGGCCGACCTCCGGTCGGGCGCTGATCGACGGCGTCGACGTTTGCTCCCTGAGCGGCCCGGATCTCTGGCGATTGCGGAACCGATCCATCGGGTTCGTCTTTCAGGAGCATTTTCTGCTGCCCCAGCTCACCGCGCGGGAAAACGTCCTCCTGCCGACGGAGGGGGAACCCATCGCGCAGGCGCGCGCTGAGGAGCTGCTGGAGCGGCTCGGCATCGCCCATCGGGCCGACGCCTATCCGTGGGAGATGTCGGGGGGCGAACGGCAGCGGGCCGCCCTGGCGCGCGCTGTGATCAACCGCCCGACCGTGCTGCTGTGCGATGAGCCGACCGGCGACCTCGATGCGGAGACCGGCGCGCACGTCATGGATCTTCTTATGGACCTCATCCATTCGACTGGAGCCGACTCGTCGGCCCCGGTGGCGCTGATGGCGACGCATAACCTCGCGCACGCAGCCCGTTTCGCGCGCCGTTTCGAGCTGGTCCGCGGCGTGCTGCAGCAGGTTCCTTGAGCCCGCGCGATGCGCGAATCGCTCTGATATGAACGGCCTTCGGCTGGGAGTACGGAGCATCCGGTTCTGGCCGTGGAGCGCTGTCGGATCGGCTGCGTCGGTGGCCATCGCATCGGCGGTGATCACGGGAGCCCTCACCGCCGGAGGATCCATCACTGCGACCATCCGACGGACGCTGCTGGGCCGCCTTGGCTCGACCGACCTCGCCCTGACCTCGGTGCGGCCCATGCGAGGATCGCTGGCGGAGGCGTTGGCAGGAGAACCGTCGGTCCGTCTTGCGGTTCCGATCCTGATGTTCGACGCATCGGTGCGCCACCCGGATACAGGGGCTGTGGCCCCGAGGGTGCGGCTTCTCGGCGTGCCGCCCCGGTTCTTCCGGCTCTTTCCCGACCAGAGTCCGGGCAGGATCCAGGCCCGGGAGGCGGTGATCAGCGCGCCCCTCGCGCGGGAGACGGGGATCGGAGCGGGCGGTGACTTGTTGGTCAGCATCGGCATGCCTGACGACGTTCGGATGACGTCGCTATTCGCGCGCCGCGACCCCGATCGCCTCACACGCACGTTTCGGCTGGGCTGCCAGTCGGTGGCAGACCCGGATGGTCCGGGAGGGTTTTCGCTGGATCTCGAGCCCGCGCCCCGACGAACCGTCCTCATGGACTACGATTGGCTCGCAGATCGGATGGGCCTTGCCGGTCGGGCCCACGCGATCCTGCTGGACACGGGCGGCGCGGCTCCCATCGGAGCGCTGACCAGGCGGCTTCGCGCCCAACTCCGGCCCGAGGACCTCGGGCTGAAGCTCGGCGCCAGCGGCAGCGCGCTGCGGATCACGAGTCTCGGCGTAACGCTCTTGAGGGATCAGGTCCAGGGCATTCGGGACGCCATGGCGCCTCTCCGTCGGGCCTGCGAAACCGCGTCCATCCAGCTGGCGACTCGGATCGCGACGCCGTCGGGCAGGGCAGCGCATTACGTAACCGTTGCCGATGCGCCGGGCCTTACAATCCCCGATGATCGGATCGTGCTGTCCCAGTGGCTTGCCGAGACGCTCAAGAGCGGGCGCGATGATCTGGTGAGCGTGAGCTGGTTGGAGCCTTCCGACATCGGCTCGTATCCCGAGCGGACCGTCGCCCTCCGCTCGTCGGGCGTCCTGCCCACGCCGGTGGCGGCTCACGCGGGTTGGATTGTGCCTGAGTTCGCCGGCATCACCGATGCCCGACGAATCTCTGAATGGGATCCTCCGTTCCCGGTCGATCTCAGGAAGATCACGCCGCGGGATGAGCTCTACTGGGAGCGGTATCGGGCGGCGCCCCAGGCGTTCGTCTCGGAGCGCGTCCTCCGGAGGATGTGGAGCGCGGATGGACTCGGAGGCGACTGGGTGACCGCGATCCGGGTGGCTCCGAGCAGTGCGCCGGAGGGTGGTCCCGATCAGGAACTGAAGCGCCTCGAGAGGGCTCTGCTCGACTCCCGGGCGCTGAGACGCTACGGTCCGGCGCTCCGATCGATCCGAACGGAGGCGCTGCAGGCTGCCGGCGGCTCGACTGATTTTCGGGGTCTGATGGTGGGCCTGAGCCTCTTCCTGGTGGCTTCTGCCCTCGGCCTCGCCGCGTTGATGATGCGGTTGACGGCGGAGCGGCGGGCCTTTCAGATCGGCCTGCTCCTCGCTATCGGTCGGAGCCCGCGACAGGCCTGTGCGGGCGCCGCGATGGAAGGGGCGCTCAGCGCAGTGGCTGGCGCACTCCTCGGCGCGCCGGCCGGCATACCGATCGCTGCCGCCCTGGTCTATGGCCTCAATCATGGCTGGAGCGGCGCCGTGGCCGGACAGGCGATCCGCCTTTCGCTGACCCTGGAGAGCGTCGCCGCGGGATTCGCCTCCGCTGCCCTGCTAGGCGCTGGGGTTGCGTGGCTGATCGGGCGTGGTATGGCGGATCGGTCCCCCGCAATGCTCCTGGGCGGCTGGAGGGCGCTGCAGGCGGAACGGTTTCGAAGCCGCGAGCCGATGGACCGCCTCCGGTCGGGGTTCGCCGGATCGTCATGGCTCGCCGCCCTGGCCGCAGTGACGGGGATCGGCCTGCTGGGCCTGGGCGTGACCGGCCATATGGCCCCGGCCACGGCCTATCTGAGCGCGGGGGCGCTGATGCTGATCTCCGGACTATTGGGCCTCCATACAGCCCTGGCGCTGGCGCTGCAGCCGCGGCCCGGCCGCACCGCGCGGGGCGGACGCTGGTCCATGGTGTGGAGGATCGCATGGAGGAATGCCGCCCTCGGCCGTCGGCACAGCGTGTTGATCGCCGGCCTGATAGCCGCCGCGTCCTTCCTTCTTGTCACCGTGGCGGCCAACGTCCGAACATCGGACAGCCTCGACACTCGAAACCGGCATTCGGGCTCAGGGGGCTTCGATCTGATCGTCCGATCGGCCGTGCCCGTTCCCATATCCATGGATCGTCCCGAGGGGCGTCGCAGGCTGGGATTCGGAGAGGCGGATGAGCGGCTCTTTCGCGGGGTGGAGATCGTGCCCTTCTGGGTGAGCGGCGGAACCGATACGAGCTGTCTGAACCTCGCCCGGCCCACGGCGCCACGGATCATGGGCGTGACCCGTGCCATGGCCCAACGGGGCGGTTTCACCATCGAGACGGCTGGTAACGCGGGCGCCGATCCGTGGCAGCTGTTGTTTCGATCGGGCTCGGGGTCCATACCGGTCTTCGGTGATGCCGACAGCGTCCGATGGATCCTCCATTCGGGCCTCGGGCGCATCGTCGATCGGCGCGCGCCCTCGGGCCTGTATCGGCTCCGATTCGCCGGTCTGCTCCGCTCCTCGGTATTCGCCGACGCGCTGCTCGTCGCTGAGGATCGTTTCCATACGATGTTCCCCGAGGTTACGGCTCCGAGCCTGTTCATGATCCGTACGCCAGATGGGCGCTTCGAGGAACTTGCCCGGGCGATGCGGCGGAACCTCGGCCCGCTGGGCGTCGAGGTCCGACCGACGCGGGAAGCTCTTGCCGAGCTGATGAGCGTGCAGAACACCTATCTCGCGGCCTTCCTCGTCCTCGGCGGCCTCGGCATCATCCTCGGCGCGGCGGGGCTCGGGGCGGTCCTGCTCCGCACGGCCTCGGAGCGGCGGTCCGAGTTTGCGCTCCTCGCGGCCATCGGCAAACCTCCGGGGATGGCGGCACGGATTCTCATCAGGGAAAGCGGCGTGCTGCTGCTGTACGGACTGGCTCTTGGAGTCGCCGCGGCGCTGCTCGCATCCTATCCGAGCCTTGCGTCCGGCGGCGCTGCGGTGAACTGGCGCGCGGTCGGGATGGCGCTGGGCGGCGTGGCCTCTGTCGGGCTCCTATCCACGATCGGGGCGGCCCGCCTCGCCGCTCGAGGCCGTCCGCTCGAAGCGCTCAGGACGGAGTAGGACGGCCGATCAGTAGGTCATCTGCTCCCGATAGACCTCGAACGCATAGACGAAATCGGCATAGGCGACGTTGGTCGAGACGGAGTGATCGGAGGCGAACGCGAAACGGGCTCCCCGGTCCTTCATCCCCTGAATGAAGTCGGTAACGCCGCGACGGATGGTGTCCCGGTCGCCGCTTTCGAGGATCCGCTCATCGAGGCCGCCGACGAAGGCGAGGCGGTCGCCGTACTTCTCGACGAAGTCGAAGATCCGATTGCCGGCCTTGACTTCCATGGGGTTCAGGGCATCGAAGCCCGCCTCAACGATCAGGGGCAGAGCCGGCGCCTGGTAGCCGCATGAGTGGAGGATCACCGGCAGATCGTAGGCGTGGAAGAAGTCGATCATCTCCGCGAAGTAGGGAAAGATGAGTTCGCCGAGCGCTTTCGGGCTGCAGAAGAGACGGCCCCGGTATCCGAGATCCTCAAAGAGCCATACCGCATCGGGCTTGCCCACCTCCTCGATCAGGATCCGATAGGCGGATTTGTAGAGATCGGTATAGACGCGGCAGTAATCATGGATCCAGTCGGGGTCCTCCACGAGCGCCGTGTACATCGTGTAGTCGCCGAGCGCCCCGCGCATGTTCTCCCAGACGAACTGATGGCCGTAGACGCACCACCGTCCCTTCGAGCGCCAGTAATCGAGGTTGCGACGGGTGGCATCGAGGTCCCCGAGGCGCTGGCGATCGAACTCCCCGACGAGCAGGGGCCTGTACTTTTCGTCCCAGACCTTCCGGCTCGTCATGTCGAAGTGCAGATGCTCGGGCGTGCCCGAATGCTTCTTCCACCATCGGAGGAGGCCGCCGCTCCCGTTGCGTACGACCTTCCACTCCTCCGTTTCCTCCACAGTCTCGCTGCAGCCGGCTATGGGATGCCAGTCGAACCATCCGCCGCAACTTGCCAGATCGAAGCCGAAATGCTCGGTGATGTCGATGGGCTCGCCGTTCTCGTCCGCGGGAAGCCCCTCGTTGAGCCATTTTCTGAGCGTGTCGCTCCAGGGAGAATCGTTGCATGGGATCCGCTCGGGATAGCGTTTCCGCATGATGGCATCGAAGGCGTCGCGTCCTGACTGCATTGCCATTCTCCTCTCCGTGCGCCGGATAACCGACGCGGCTCCCGGGGTCCGGGCTTGAGAAGGGTATTCGGAAGGACGTACTGCCGATCCTTCCGGGTCGGCAGTACGTCGAGGCGTATAGGTCGAGCGAACGGTCTAGCGAACGAGCGGATCGGCGACGCCGTTCCAGTAGCCGTTGTCGATGTTCCCGTCCCTGTCGTAATCGTCCATGGCCGAGAGTTTCATCGCCTTGGAATGACCGTCGCAGAAGGTAACACCGACGAGGCCGATGTGCCGTTCCGCCGGGACGGACCGGCAGCGCCATACCCCGGGGCCAGGAGCGCCGGAGCCGCATTGACCCTTGCTCGCTTCGCCGTAGCCCTGGGTGTCACCGGACGGGCGGCTGCCGCGCGCCGAGGGAAGCGGAGGATCGATCGCGTACGCTCCGGCGACGCTGGTGTTGTCATCGCGGCGGACGCCGGCGGTGTCGGCGATCACAAAGGTCTCGGATGGTGCGGTGACGGCGGCCTCGGAGACGGTAAAGGGGAAGCGGCTGTTGCCGAGGTACTGATAGTTGTATCCGTAGCCGCCGTAGAAGTGGTTGGGATTATGCGCCCATGGCCGCATGGCGGCGCTCATACCGGGCGAGGCGGCGAGCGACGGACAGGCGAAGATATCCTCATTCCGGACGTAGGGATAGATCTTGTCCGGCCATCTCGTTTTCGGTATGACGATACCGTAGGACGAGAAGATGGGGAGGGCCTCGTAATCCTGGATATACATGGCGACTGCCAGGCCCATCTGACGCGCGTTGGACACGCACGATATCTGTCGAGCCTTCTCCCGAGCCTGTGCGAAGACAGGGAACAGGATCGCCGCAAGGATTGCGATGATCGCAATCACCACGAGCAGTTCAATGAGTGTAAAGCCGGTCCGACGATTCTTCAATGGATGCCTCCGTAGCTTGGTGGTAGGACGGCTGCGAAGAGCGAAGGCGTGGTAGAATCGCAATGGTGAGTGTGGCCACGCCACATTCCGCTCGGCGCCCCGGGGGTCTGGCCGCCCTCGGGGCGTTGTTGATCGCCGCCTGATGTGCTGTCGTATTGCGGGATGGCGTCTGCCTAGCGCTGTTCCCGCGCGTTGCCTCCTGCGCATTCGGGGCATCGCGCCTGCACCTCGATCCTCGCCGAGGTGGCTCGAAAGCCCGTATGCGACGCGACTTCGTCAAGGAGAGCCTGGACGATGGGTGAATGCAGCTCCGTTACCCGGCCGCATTCGGTACAGCCGATATGGACGTGGTCCTGATGGCCGCGCATTTCGTAGTAATGGCCTCGTCCGTCGAGATGCAGCAGATCGAGCTCATCGATCAAGCCATGCTCTTTCAGCATCGCGAGCGTCCGGTAGACCGTGGCTCGATCCAGGTTCGGATCCCGTTTCCTCCCTTCACGCAGCAGGTCCTCGGCCCGAACGTGGTTGCCCGATACAGCCAGCGCATCGAGTACGACCCGGCGTTGCCGGGTGAGCCGTACGTTTCGTTCCTTGAGCGCGTTGAGCAGATGCGGTGCCGATGCCACGTTCGTTGCCTGCGTTGATGTTCTCTCAGATGCGACATTGTCGCAAATAGTATGTACTCAGTGTACCACTTCTTCCCATGAATCCTTAGCCTCGATGCATGTTGGCGTAAGAATCCAGAAGATTCCCTCAAACGCCTGTAGAATCGGGCCATCCTATCGTTCCGTTACCGTCGGCGTGCCCGGACACAGCCGCGAGCGAACGCCTACCTGGCCTGCCATTGTCGGATCGCGGCTTCCAGACTCTCCAGCAGATGTCGGACGGTATCAGCATACAGCTTGTTCGCAGCGCGAGCGGATTCGGGCGCCAGCCTGGCCGATCCGCCGGTTGCCTCGAGCCGTTCGCGGAGACCCGCCGCCGCAGCGCACTCTTTCGCGAGGCGGAGATGCGCCGCCCACGGATACGAATCGTCCTTGAGAGCGGCAATGGATCGCTCCAGAGCCTCGATCCTCTCGGCCTCCTCCTTGAGCGCCGTTGGGCCGGGCGATTCCAGCGGCGGAGCCGGATCGGGCCGGGCATGGAGGAACTCCGGTTCCGGCGCCGCACCGCCGAGCCCGATCACCACCCGGACGGTATCGCCGATGGAGTCATAGGGCAGGCGAACCTCGGCGGATGTATGCCGGCGCCACCGCCTGCCGTCGACCCAGACACGGGTAATGCGGCCGCTGCCCACGGTCGCCAGCCATATCCGCTTGCGTCCGAGCCGAATCGGGAAGCGCTGTTCGAGCTGCAGGATAGTCGGGGGGATTCTGGGCCTCAGGGTAAGGCCATCCGCGTTGTACTCGTATTGGAAGAGGCCCCGGAGCATGGCCGCCGGCGGGCCGAAGGCGTCGTAGGTGAGGTTCACCGGCTGGCCGGGCTGATAGACGTTATTGCCGAACTCCGTGAGCGGATTATCCATCCGAAACCGTTCGGCGAAGGTCAGCAGTTTCTCCATCGACCGCCGCGCATCGTCCCAGAGCCCGGTCCGGAAGTAGGCGACGATCATCCGCGCCTCACAGGTCGACCAGTGGCCGCCGTTGACCCAGGCGCCGTAGGCCCAGAGCCCTTCGGGTTTCTCATACATATCGTCGTAGGATGGGTAGTTCGGCAGGATGAAGTCGTGCGGGCGGAGGCCACCGACCGACGTCAGCTTCGCCATGATCCTGGTCGCGAGCTCGTCGTCCGCCACCCGGAAGCAGACGGCATCGTGGTTGGGCGACGCTTCGATGTAGCCGTGCTTCTCGGCTCCCAGCACACCGTGCCGAACGCCGTCCGGGTCCAGTGAGCGGATGAAGTAGCCGTCCGACTCGAGGAAGGAGTCCAGGCCCCTGCGGGTCGCGGCGCGCCGCTTAGCGAAGGAGGCGGCCTGATCCCGCCGACCCATCAACCGTTCCAGCTCGATGAGCCGATCCAGAGCGGCGATGGTGGTGACGGACAGGCCGGTCAGATAGGCCATGCCGTAGGTCCCGTCGGGCTTACGATAGCCCGCATAGCTGGGCGCCAGAAGGTTGCCCGCCGGGCCCGCCAGGTACAGGTTGTTCGAACGCTCCCTTCGGGTGTCGAGGAAGTGCGCAGTACGTTCCAGCTTCGGCAGGTAGGCGGCGATGGCATCGCGATCCCGGCCGATCAGCAGAAGCTCCGCCTGCATGAGCAGGCCCGCTGCGGCGAACTCCATGCCCCAATCGTGGATATCGACCTGACCGTCGCCCTGTTTGGCCACATAGAAACCGGGGGCCGCGGCGTCACATAGCGCTCCGTCGGGCGGCACCCATTGCCACCGCGCATGGGGCCGCACGCTTGTCCCATCGCCCATTTGATCGAACCACAGGGCCTGGGAGTTCGCCAGGAAGGCGGTCATCGGTTCCGTGAGCAGTGGGAGCGCGGAGAATGTCGTGCCGTAGCTGTTCTGGATCCACCACGTCCCCCATGTCGGTCCTTCGACGAAGCCGTTCCACCGAGGTTCGTGGAGCATCGGGAGGTTCGGCAGTTCGGGATCCGGCGCGAACATTCGACGCGCGGTATCCAGAAGCTTCAAGTACGCCACATCCCCCTTGCCCCGGATGAACCGGCCCTTATAGGCCCTTGCGCCCCGCAGAGGGTTCTCCGTTCGCTCCCGCCACATCCGTTCCAGAGCCTCCACCCGTTTCGTTCCCTCCCCCAGAGTCGGCGCGATCCAACCCCCTTCATCGTGTTCGTTCCATGCATAGACGAGGAGGGTTTGGGCAGGACAGACATCCCGATGCGCTTCGACCCAATCGGCGCCGTCCCGAACGTGGGCAGCCAGCTCGTCGGGGGTTGGCGGCTGAAAATAGCGGTTCATCCCTTCGCCCGGCTTCTGCCAGGGTTCCCACGGATGAGGGCGCTCGATCCTGGGCCGCCGGTCCCATCCGGCCATGGCGGTCGGCACGAGTCGGGCGCCTCGGGATCGGGCGCCGCTCCAGAAGGTGCGGGCCGCCTCCGTGAGCGCCGAGTAGGGGCTTTCGTTGCCGCCGTCGCCCGTGATTGCGTAGCAGCCGATCGCGTCGAAGCCGAGTGCGTCCGCAAGGTCCTTCGCACGTCCGACATCGAAGTCCATCAGGACAAGGTAGGGCGAAGCGCCGACCGCCTCCCGCACTCTGGCGCGAAACCCCTCCCAGAGCTTGCGGCCATTCTCCCTGCCGCCCCAGGCTTCGAGGTGCTTCTCGTCGACGAACCCGACGAAGAAGAGGGGGCGTCCTCCTGCGACACGGCAGTAGTTTGGCCGCCGCATGAGATCGACGAAGCGGCGCGTGCGTTCGACGAACTCGTCGGCGCTGCCGGACCTGCCCGCTTCGAGGATGTTGCAGAAGCGGACATCCGCGCTCCGTTTGCTCGCGAGATGGAACTTGAGGGCATCGGAGAGGTGGTCGGCAGGATCGTACGAGACGTAGGCCCAGTAATCGATCCCGGCCCGTTTGGCCAGGGCGATCTCCCGATCGACGATTGCCTGGGTATAGGGGCCGATCCGCAGCCGTCCGTCGGCTCCTGGCTTCGAAAAGACCGGTGCGCGGCCCCGGTACCGTTCAGGCGTCAGGCACTCCTCCAGCACCCGGCCCACCGCGCCCTGCTCGCCTCCGTACCAGCCGTCCCAGCGAATGGCGCCGACGAGCGGGCGCTCGGCCGCTGGCGTCGCCGCGGGAAGCAGCGCGATCAACGCCAGCAGCAGCAAGCTCCACACCCATCGACGAGCGTGGGGACCCGCCTCCGGAGCCCGGTATCGGAGGGCGATGGAACCATCCCCGGTCATCGGATCATCCTGCGCACGGGGCCCCGCAGCCGAAGGGATCAGGCTTCGTCGTAGCGCTTCAGCGGCCGGTACCAGATGCTCCGGAACCGGACGAGATCGCCGTGATCCTGCAGCTCCAGCGGGCCAACTGGTGGATGGGCCTTGTATTCCCCGACCACGCGATGGTTCGTCGCACCGATCGGCTGCGTATGGTTGTGGAGGACCACGCCGTTGAGAAGCACCGTCACGCAGGCTGGCTGGACCAGCGTATCGCCGTCGAATCGGGGCGCTTCCCACACGATGTCGTAACCCTGCCACTCCCCGGGCCTTCGGCAGGCGTTGACCAGGGGCGGGAACTGGCCGTAGATGGCGCCCGTCGTACCGTCGGCATACGTCGGGTTCTCGTAGCAGTCGAGCACCTGGATCTCATAGAGGCCCATCAGGAAGACGCCGCTGTTGCCCCGTCCCTGGCTCTCGCTCCTTACGACCTCAGGGGAGGCGAACTCCAGATGCAGCTGGCAGTCGCCGAAGTGGTCTCTGGTCCGGATATTGCCGGATCCCGGCGCGACCTGCATATAGCCGTTCTCGACGGTCCATCCGGCCGGGCCGCCGTTGACCGATTCCCAGGCATCCAGGTTTGAGCCATCGAAGAGGATCACCGCGTCCGATGGGGCCGCACCGGGCGCCGACGGGGGCGCGATGACGCGGGGTTGGGGGCGGGTTCCGTCGTGAACCCGATAGGGCGAACCGGGCAGAAACGGGGTGTCGTCGTACCCGATGTTGGCGGGGGGCATGGTGGGCATCTCCTTTGAAACGTACTTCGGTGTCGTTCGCCGTTGGTCGGCTGAAGTCCTCCAGTGCAGGTCGCGGGGCGGAGCCGAGGGGGAACCGATCCGATGATGTCGTTCAGTAATCGCGCCATTCCCGCGCGCGGCGGATGTAGTCTGCCGACAGCTGAATCTGCGTCTCGGTCGGCTCGCCGAACAGGAATCGCGCCACGGCATCCGGCCGCAATGGGAGGTCGGGGCGATCCAGCAGCACCCCTCGGACATAGGTCACGTTCATCCGATCCAGGGCCTCGACCTCGTCGCAGGCCGGTTTGGCCTTCTGACCAAAGATATCTTCGATGAACCGTGCGGACACGTTGATGCGAAAACACCGCCCAATATTCAGTGTATAGGTCAGCTTATACACGGCCTCGGTCGGGATATGGAAGCCCTGCTGCGCAGCATGGACTAGAATGCTGTCCGACATCTGCTGGATGGTCATGCCGTCCTCGGATTGCGCCAGCTCGCGCCAGAGGCCTGTGACCAGGGTCCGTCGCACCGCCCAGTCGACGAGGGTGACGCGCTTCCGATCCAGAACGGAGCGGTAGCGGTTGGTCAGTTGCGCCGTGGTCTCCTCGGCGGAGGGTTCGGGCATGTCGGACGAGAGAGACGCCGCCGACAGGACGACGGTCGTTCCCTGGCTGATGACTCGGATCAAACCGCGGCTGGCCACGCTGTTGGCAAAGTCGACAAAGCGGGGAAATCCGAGGTCCTGATGCTTGAAGGACGGATCGGTCTGGCGCATACCCTCATTGACCCGTGAGGCCAGCGCCGGTTCGCCTGACTCCTCGAAGTTCCGAACCACTTCGTGGCATAGAGCCGCGGCTTTCTCCAGCGGGTTTTCCCCCTCCGTAGAGGAGAAAGAGACCGTCGATCCGTGGGTCTCGACACGGATCAGGCCCTGTTCCGCGACATGGTTCGCGAAATCGATGAACTTGGCGAAGCCAAGATCCTGGTACTGGAAGCTCGGCAGCTTGCTGCGCATCATATCGAGGACGCGCGAGGCAATCGCCTGCTCATTGGCGGCCTCCATATTGCGGATGGTCTCAATGAAAAGGGCTACGATCTTATCGACCGGGTCGCGACGCCCCGACGGGCCGGGCGGCGTGACCGGGGCCGTGCTGGGGGCAGAAGCCTCTGGTCGGGCAATATCATCGTAATACCAGTAATCGTCGCACACGGTTTTCAAGCTGGCGCTGATGCTCCCAAGAAGGCCGACGCCGATCACCCGTGCGTTGTAGCGTCGGAGGCGCTGGACCAGCGGCACGTAATCGCGATCACCGGACCCGATCACAATGACCGCCGGCGGCGACGGCTGCAAGCACATCTCCAGTGCGTCGAGGGAGAGGAGCATATCGGCGGTGTTCTTCCCCTTCTGATCGGTCGGCAGCTGTGCCAGTTCGAAAACGCTGCGCCGGAGATCGTTGTGAACCGGCTCCATATAGCCTTTGGCGAAATCGCCATAGGCCCGGGCTACGATGACGCGACCCTCGCTCCGGGCACGGTCGAGGATCGGGCCGACCCGGAAGGTTACGCCCTGTTGGCCGGCATGGATAAACAGGTTCTCGACGTCGAGGAAAACCGCGATCGTGGGCTTGTCTTGAAACGAAGTCATGGCTATTGGGCTCCTTGGTGGGATGATTAGGGGGATTCCGTCCGCATGAGACGGAACTATTACGACGATGCAGAGCGCACGTGGGTTTCATTCTGTACCATCGTCAAACGATAACTCGTCATCGGACGCAAGAAAGGGGAAACGCGTCATGCACTCGACGCACAGCGACCTCACGACCGCCTTCGGAGCGGACCGATGACCGGCGTTCTTGCCGCGCTGGCGGTAGCCGTTGCCATCCTCGCCACGGTCGACGGCGCCGAAGCGGCCGATGTGTTTGCGCCCGACGCCGCGTCCCTGGAGCGCGTCGAGGCGATGCTGCCGGCAACGCCGGGGCGGCTCGGACCAACGATCGATGACCGACGAGCATGGTCGGCGCTGGCCCGCCGCAAGCAGGGGCGTGACCTCGTCGCCCGCGCCGTGGCGGTCCTCAACGAACCGTTGCCTGAGATCACCGATGACCTGTACCTGGATTACTCACGCACGGGCAACCGTCGGCGCGGTGAGGCGGCGCTCAGCGCCAGACGCTCCCGCATCCCCGCTCTCGTGCTGGGCGAATGCGTCGAAGGCTCCGGACGATTCCTGCCGGCGCTGGAAGAGACGCTCCGATCCGTCTGCGCCGAGAAGTCGTGGGTCCTGCCCGCCCACGACGCCAACCTGGAGAACTTCCGCGGCAAACTCGTCACCATCGACCTCGCCTCCTCGGCCCTCGGCTGGACGCTGGCCACCACGGAGTATCTGCTCGGATCTCGGCTCTCCCCGGATACCCGGAGGGTGGTCCGCGACGCGCTCCAGACGCGGATCTTCGAACCGTATCGACGGATGTGCGCCGGGGAACAACCGCAGTGGTGGCTCCTCGCCAGGATGAACTGGAACTCCGTCTGCCTCGCCGGCGTGACAGGAGCGGCCCTGACCGGCCTCACCGATCGTCGCGAGCGCGCATGGTACGTCCTCGCGGCCGAACACTATTCGATGAACGCGCTCAAAGGGTTCACGGAGGACGGCTACTGCGACGAAGGTGTCAGCTACTGGAACTACGGATTCGGGCACTACGCCGTTCTGGCCGAAACGGTGCGACGCGTCACCAACGGCGGCGTCGACCTGATGGCGCGCAGGGAAGCCATCATGCCCTCCGCCTACGGCTTTCGGATCGAGATCGTGCCCGGCATCTGCCCGGCGTTCGCCGACTGCCCCGTGAACGCGGCTCCGTCGCCCGGCCTCATGGCCTATCTGAACCGTCGATTTCGCGGCCCGACGAACGAGCGGGAGCGGCGACCGATCGCGGGCGGTCTGTGCGATCAGGTCATGGCGCTCTTTCCGGACGATGCGCGCGCGAAGCTCAGCCGCGTCGACTGGCCCGATCCGGACCCGCTGCGCACGTGGTTCCCCGCCCATTCCGTCTTGATCGGACGTCCGGCGAAGGGCAGCCGAAATCGGCTGAGCGTGGCCCTTCAGGGCGGGCACAACGCCCAGAACCACAATCACAACGACGTCGGGGTCTTCATGGTCGTCGTCGGGCGCACGGCCGTTCTGCCGGACATCGGCGCCGAGGTCTACACCCGTCGAACGTTCAGCGCGAGACGATACGACAGCCGTGCCCTCAACTCGTGGGGGCATGCGGTGCCGGTAATCGACGGACAGCTGCAGCGCACGGGCAGGCAGGCGGAGGCGAAGGTCCTGAAACGGGAGTTCACGCCCGAGCGGGACGCCATCGTGATGGATATCCGATCGGCCTATGCGGTGCAGGGAATCGAAACCCTCGAACGTTCGTTCACCTACGACCGCACGGGAACGGGCAGCTTCACGGTCGAAGACCGGTTCGCATGGGATCGGCCGCGTACCTATGAGACCGCCCTGCTGACCTTCGGGACCTGGGATCGGATCGACGCGAATACCATTCGTATCGCGGACGGACCGGAGGCCGTCCATGTCCGTGTCACGGCGCCCGAGGGCGCCCGGCTCGAGGTCCGCGCGGAGCCTGTGGAGGAGGATCTGAGCGCCCGTCGCCCGGCCACCCGGATCGGATTGAGGCTGGCCGATCCGCTCAAGGCGGGTTCGTTCCGGCTGTTTATCGAGCCGGAATCGAAACCGGGCCCGGCAGCCCTGCGGCGATTGCCGGAGATCGTAGCCCATCGCGGCGCATCGGCGGAGGCGCCGGAGAACACCCTGGCGGCCTTCCGAACCGCCTTCGAACAGGGGATCCGAACCGTCGAGCTCGATGTCTGGCTGACCTCGGAAGGTATCCCGGTCGTATCCCACGACGGCTCGACCGAGCGGACATCCGGCGAGAAGCTAACGATCCAGGCGACGCCGTTCGCTCAGCTGCAGCAGCTCGACGTGGGCCGTTGGAAGGCCGCCAGATGGCAGGGGGAGCGGATGCCGACCCTCGCAGAAGCCCTGGCACTTCTCCATGACGACCGCCGCTGCTTTATCGAGGTCAAATCGGGCCCCGAGGCGGTGGATCCGGTGGCGCGGGTGATCGAGGCGAGCGGTGTGCCGCTGACCCGACTCACGGTGATCAGCTTCAACGAAGACGTGGTCGGCGCGATGAAGCGGCGACTGCCCGCCGTGAAGACGCAGTACCTTGCGGCGTTTCGGAAGGACGATCACGGCGCCTGGACGCCGGAATGGGACGATCTGGTCGCAAAGGCCCGTTCGATTCAGGCTGACGCGATCAATGTTCATTACGGCGGTCCGATCACGGCCGAGTCCGTTCGGCGCGCCCGAGCCGCAGGCCTCGGCGTCTTCGTATGGACGGTGGACGATCTGGCGACCGCGCAACGGGTGGCCGCGGCCGGCGTCGACGGGATCACCTCGAATCGACCGGCCTATCTGCGTGCGGCGTTGGGGCGGACGCGCGCCGCAGCGCCGAAAACCGGAAAGGGAGAAGGGTAGATCGATGATCCAACTGGGATTTGTCAGCGCCATCCTGCCGGAGTTGACTCTCGAGGAGACCCTGCAGTTTGCGTCGGAGGCGGGATATGATTGTGTCGAGGTCATGTGCTGGCCGCCGGGGAAGGCCGACCGGCGGTATGCAGGCGTAACCCATCTGGATGTCACCGATGTCTCCCATGATCTCAGCATCCGTCTGGAGCTGGCCTGTCTGGATGCGAGCGTATCGATCAGCGGTCTTGGCTATTATCCGAACCCGCTGTCTCCCGATCCGGACGAGGCTTCCATCGCGCAGGCCCATCTCATGCGGCTTCTTGAAGCGGCGGCGATCTCCGAGGTCCGGATCGTCAATACCTTTATCGGCCGGAACCCGACGCTATCCATCGAGGAGAACTGGCCCAGGATGCTGGAGGTGTGGCGGCCCATCGTCGCTCGTGCCGAGGAACTCGGAGTCCGGATCGGCATCGAGAACTGCCCGATGCTCTTTACCCGCGATGAATGGCCCGGCGGCAAGAACCTCGCCATCAGCCCGGTGGTGTGGCGCAGGCTCTTCGCCGATCTCGACTCCCGGGCCATCGGGCTCAACCTCGACCCGTCCCACTTCGTCTGGCAGCAGATGGACTACGTGGCCGCGATACGGGAGTTCCATGACCGGATCGTCCACGTCCACGCCAAGGATGCGAGGATCGATCGTCATAAGCTAGCCGAGGTGGGCGTTCTGGCGGAGCCGCTCCAGTACCACACCCCCAAGCTCCCGGGTCTGGGCGATGTCGATTGGGGGGCGTTTTTCTCCGCGCTCTCGGATACGGGCTATACCGGTGCGGTCTGCGTCGAAGTCGAGGATCGGGCCTTCGAGGGCTCGATGCGTGATCGGAAGACGGCCTTGCGGCAGTCGGCCCAGTACCTCCGCCAGTACATCGGCACGCACGATCTGGTGTAGGCGATGGATGCCCCGGGATGGACCCTGCCGGACCTCGCGAGGATGATCGACCATTCGCTCCTGCAGCCGACGCTCACGGACGAGGCGCTGGAGCGAGGACTGCGGGTCGCGCTGGACTACGGTGTGGCGAGCGTTTGCGTCAAGCCCTACTATCTGGCCCGATGCGCCGAGGCCTTGCTGGGCTCAAATATCGCGCCCGGCACGACCGTCGGCTTCCCGCAGGGCGGACATGCGACCTCGGTCAAGGTTGCCGAGGCGACGGAGGCGCTGGCCGAGGGCGGCACGGAGCTGGATATGGTGATCAATATCGGCAAGGCTCTCAGCGGCGACTGGGGCTATGTGCGGCGGGACATCGAGGCGGTCGTCGAAGCCGTCCACGCCGGTGGCGGCCTGATCAAGGTCATTTTCGAGAACTGTTATCTGAGTGATGCGGACAGAATACGGCTATGCGAGATCTGCGGTGAGGTCGGCGCCGATTTCGTCAAGACCTCCACCGGCTATGGGACGGGTGGGGCGACGCTGGAGGATCTCCGGCTGATGCGTCGGCACGCTCCGCCCCATGTCCGCGTGAAGGCGGCCGGAGGGGTCCGCACCCTCGACGCCCTGCTCGAAGTCCGATCGGCCGGAGCGGACCGGTGCGGGGCGACGGCTACGGCAACCATCCTCGATGAGGCGCGACGCAGGCTCGCTGCCTGAACGGACCGATGGCGGAACGACAGCTCACCCGGGGCTCCCTTCCCAAGGACCTGGATAACAACATCAACTTCTCGCCGGACGGTCGAAGGGTCGTGTTCGACTGCCGGGACGAGGGCGGCATCAACACCAATACCCGCCTGGGCTGTGTTGACATCGAGACCGGAGCCGTCTCGATCCTCTATGCCCAGAAGCCTCCGGCGCTGGGCGTCGGGGCCGTGAGCTTTCTCAATGAGGGGTCGATCATCGCCATCCATGCCCTCACCAACGGCCTCCTGTACGATTTCACCGTACGAGGCGGCATGATCATCGCGGCGGACGGTTCCGGCGCCCACCGGTGGCTCGATAGCCGCAATGTGACGCCGCCCTTTACGCCCGGCGCTCTGCGGGGCGGCACGCACAAGCATGAGCCGGACGCGTCGGGCGTCTGGGTCGGCTTTACCTACAACGACCATCTGATGAAGGGCCTCGGCGCGGACCTGCGGCAGGTCGGGGTCTCTTTGCGAGGCAGGACGGTCGCTGTGCCGGATCGCCCGGACGGCGCCAACTTCCAGGGTGAGAGCTTCACGGTCCTCCTGACCAACTGCGTCGCGGATCCGCGCCCGGGTTCCGACGAGTACCGCCGCGCCGAAGGCGATTGCTGGGTTGGCCGTCACGGTTACCGAAAGGGGACCGGACGGCAGCGCGCCAGGGCGTTTCGAGGTTCCGTCGCGGTCGCGGGTGAGCCGGCGGTCCTCGGCGACGTCTTCATCGTCGACGTACCGGAGGATCTCACCGTTCCGGGAGATCTTGGACCGCTGGAAGGGACAATGCGGACCTTCCCGGCTCCGCCGAAGGGGGCGCTGGTCCGGCGTATCACCCGTACGGCTGTGCATTCGGACCCCCGTCTGCGGGGCGTCTCGGGCCATCTGCGGGCGGATGGCGCCGGAGAGTGGATATCGTTCATCGGCAAAACGCTACGGAGAGGCGAGGTGACGGCTCAGGTCTTCGTCGTCTCGCCTGTGACCGGTGAGGTCCGTCAGGTCTCGGACATCGAGGAGGGCGTCATCGGCGATCCCCGGTACAGCCCCGACGGCGCCTATGTCGCCGCCTGTGCTGGCGACGGGTCCGTCATGGCCTTCGATACGACAGAGGGGCGCTGGGGCCAATCGCGTCGTCTGACCCGACGCAATCGGGCGCCAGCCCGCAATATCGTCATCTCCCCTGACAGCTCGGTGATCGTCTACAATCGCCGGATGGACGGCGTAGAACAGGTGTTTCGATGCGACGCCCGTTAAGATCGCAGGATCCCCTGCGAGCCCACCCGTACCGCCGTATCCTGATGATGATATATGCGGCGGTGGCGCTGAGCCTCGCCGCCGGACCCGGATGGACGGACGACCCGTCGGGCGAACGAACCCTCTGGGCGTGGACCGCCACCCAGGGTATGGAGGCGTGGGCGGCCAACGGCGATATCGCGGACATCACAGAGCAGGGAGGGACGGTGCGGTTTCGAACGACCGGCGGCGACCCCATCCTGAACCTCCGAAGCCGTTTCGCTGTTCCCGCCACGCCGTGGCAGGCGCTCGAGCTTCGTCTGAAATCGGATCGGAGCGGGTTCTTCGAGATCTTCTGGACCGATACCGACGAGGGCGAGTATGACGGTTTCTCTCAGGCCCGCTCGCTCCGGATCGGCGTCTCGGGCGACGGGGCGCTCCGCACCTACCGCGCTTTCCCCTTCTGGCAGAACGTCGGCCGCATCATCAAGCTCCGGGTCGACCCGTTCGGCGGCGCGAAGTTCGAGCTGGAGTCGATCCGCATCGTGGAGACGCCGCCGCCCGAGGCTGCGACGATGACGGCCGGCGTCCTCCAGATCCCCGTGCGCACGTTGAGCCTGCAGGGCGTCGATGGGGTCCCGGTCCCCTCTGGCATCCGACTCCGTCAACGAACGCCCGACGGTTATGGGCTCGCGGCGGTATCGACGGTCGATGCCTTCTCGATGCCCTACGTGACCGTGAAGCTCACCTCGACGCGCGTGACGCGGGCGTCGCTGGTCTTCCTGACCGATCGCCGAAACGGTCTTCTGGAGATGCCCTTCGCGGTGCAGGCCGACGGTCAGCCTCATCTCTACAACCTCGATGCGCTCTCCTATCCGGATTGGGACGGCCGCATCCTGGCCATGGGCATCCGCCCCGGCTCGAAGGAGGGAGGCGAGATCGTGCTCCAGGGCCTCTCGGTTGGCGCCGCTCCCCAGGGGCCGCCCGACGTTCGAATCACCTCCTTCGACGCGGCCGAAGCGCTGCCTCGCGTCGGAGGAACCGTCCGATTGATCGCGCGCATCACCAATGTCGGGGGAACGAAGGCGTCGAACCTGGCGGTTGCCTTCACGGTCAACCCGAAGTCGGGAGCCCGGATCCTCCGATCGGAGCCGAAGCGTCCGAGCTCGCTCATGTTCGGTCAGGAGGAGGATATCGTGTGCACGGCCTCCTTCGCCCGAGCAGGGACCTACGGCGTCACGACCCGGGTGGTTCTCCCCGGCGGTCGGACGGTGAGCAGAACCTGCCGCCTGACGATCACCCCCCGCCCCTCTGTGGCGAGGACCGGCTATCCCCCGCCTCCCGTCCCGGCACGGGGCAAGATTGACGTCGGCGTCTACTACTATCCTGGCTGGCGGACGGCCGGGCAATGGGCGCCAATCGCGCGATTCCCCGAGCGGAGACCTGTCCTGGGTTGGTACCGAGAGGGCGATCCGTCGGTGGCCGATTGGCATATCAAGTGGGCGGTCGAGCATGGGATCACGTTCTTCGCATACGATTGGTACTGGTCCGACGGCGGTCGGTCGTTGGAACACGCCCTGCACGACGGCTTCCTCAAATCGCGATATCGAAAGGAGCTGAAGTTCTGCCTTCTATGGGCGAACCATAATCCGCCGAACACATCGTCGAAAGCCGACTTACAGGCCGTCTGCCGCTACTGGATCGAGCAGTACTTCCATCAGCCGGAGTACTACACCATCGACGGCAAACCCGTGGTGATCATCTTCTCTACCCACCGCTTTCGCTCGGATATGGGCTCGCAAGCCGTCCGGGAGGCGTTCGACGACATGCGGGCGGAGTGCCGAAAGGCCGGTCTGCCCGGTCTGTACTTGATCGCCTGCGTCGGAGGCGACGCTACGGAGCCAGCGACCGCTGCAGCGGAGGGCTATGACGCCGTGACGGCCTACAACTGGCCCGGCCTCGGCCTCAAAGGCGGCGAACGGGAGGCTCCCTTCGCGGACCTGCTCACGCCGTATGCGAAGGAGTGGCAGCGCACCATCGACTCCGGCCCCCTGCCGCTGATGACACCGATCCTGGCTGGCTGGGACAGCAGGCCATGGCACGGCGACACGGCGCTGGTCCGATCGGGCCGTACACCGGCCAACTTCCGGAAGCACCTGGAGGACGCCCGGCAGTTCATCGAAACCCATCCCGACCGGACCCTGCCGGTCGCCCTCATCGAGGCGTGGAACGAGCTGGGAGAAGGCTCCTATATTGAACCGCATCGGGAGTACGGCTTCGGGTGGCTCGACGCGATTCGTTCCGTGTTTGTCGGGAACAGCCCCCACGTCGATTTGACGCCGGCGGACGTCGGGCACCGGCCGCCGCAAGTCGATGTCCAGGCCGTTACGACGGGACGCTGGGACCTGTCGCGGGATGGCGCAGGTTGGGATTCGGGCATGAACCTCGCCGGATTTCGCGTCGTCGAAGGGGGGCTGCAGGCGCGCAGCACGGGCCATGATCCGGCCTTCTTCAGCCCGCCGATGCAGTTTTCGGCGGCCGGGGCTCGGAGGATCCGCCTCAGGATGAAGCTGACCGCCACGGACGGATCTCGTCGAGACGACATCGCGCAGGTCTTCTGGACCACACCGACCAGCGCCGCGTCCGAAGCCGCAAGCGTTCGCTTTCCGGTCCATATTGATGGGGAATGGCACGACTATGCGGTGGATGTAGGCGACCATGTCCGGTGGCGGGGCCTCATCTCGGGCCTCCGATTCGACCCGTGCAATCGGTCCGGAATCGTCGTCGTGCTGGCCAGGATGGCTCTGGAACCGTAGCGACCAGAGAGCGAGGCGCAGCGGCGAGCCGGAACCGACCGATTATCGGCTTTCGGCTTTGAACGCGATCGATTCGGTGAACGGCGGCAGGGCGACGGTCCACCGACGCTGAGCCGCATCGATCTCCCGCTGGCCGCATGGCCGTCCGGTCTTCGTATCCACAAAGGTTACGGTCCAGCGGCTCGCTCGCCCGGGCAGCAGGACCGTGACCGCCGCGCCGGTCACCGTTCGCTCGGGCCAATCCGGCGGCTCGCTGCGGATATCGCGGAACCAGCCGACTACGGTGTCCGGTCCGGCCAGCGCTGCCCCTTTGATGTCCGCTGAGGTTCGGCATGGCGCGGGACGAAGGTTGGTATAGGACAGGTCCTTCGTGATTCGGAGGATCGGGCGCGCCGCATCCCGGTATCGTTTGGCCACGTCACCCCGTTCGTTCTTATCGTAGCCGTCCTCCCACCAGAGCATGCGCCCGCTGACCGCGCCCGAGACCGCGGCGGCCCAGAAGGCGTGTCGGATGGCAACGTCCGCGCGGGGCGCTTCCGTGAGCGTCTTCGGCGGCGGGCGCCAATCGAGTCCGCACTCGCCCAACAGCACAGGCTTGCGATACCGGGCCAGCCGCTGGCGGGTGACGTCGATGATCAGGTCCGCGAGGCGCCCGAAGTAGGGCTGGTCGAGCGCATACGGATGGGCCTGGACGATGTCGACCGCCTTGCTCCCGAAGAGCTCCGGCCAGTCGCGAATCGTGGACAGGGATACGGTCACGGGGCGGCGGAGCCGATCGTGCCGGCGGATTACGGCAGCGGCCGCTTCGATGAACTGGGCGGCGGCCGCCGGCGTCGAGCCTGTGACGAGGTCGAGCTCGGATATGGGCTCCCACGCCAGGATGTTCCGTCTGCCCTGCCAGCGCCGGACGAGCGCTTCAAGCCACGTCAGCCATACGCGACGGCACTGGGTGTCCGCCAGAAGCGCTGCGGGCGAAGCGGCTGGACCCCCCAACCGGACGTTATACGGGTTGTCGTTCCAGACATACCAGAGCTCGCCGCCGCTGCCGTCGTTCCATTGGGCCCAGATGGTGAACACCGGGAGAACCGCGATCCCGTGCCGTTCTGCCGCGTCGAACACCCTCTCCCATTGCTCCGCCCAGGACTCGTCGATCTGGCCGGGTCCGCCCCGATAGGGGATGCCGTGCATCAGATGGAGCCTCGCGAGCGACTCACCCGCCGCCTCCATCTCCCGAAAGCGTTCCTCGAACGCTTCGACGGTTCGCTCCGTGGGGTTGCGACCCATCACAAAGCCGGGTCGACCCCGCACTCGAATCCATCGGTCCCCCGCTCGCATCGTTGGCGCGCGGGAGGCGCCGGGTTCCCTGATCGAGCCGACGGTTCGTACGCCATACGCAGGAGCCAGTACGAGCGTCACGGCCAACAGGGCGACGCGGCGGTGGTGTTTCGGGTTCAGAAGGCGCATGGGGTCGTCGGACGCGTGTGGTTCGAGTATAGCACGGCTGCGGCGCGGGATCCGCCCGGCCTCGAACCCGAGCCCGTCCTGGCGGAAATCTGCGGAAGATCGCTGGTCCGGAGGCAGGCCGCGGTTGACTCAGGGATGGTACTGCGCTATACTCACGCTCCGTCATACCCACGAACCCGGGAGTAGAGAGTGCGAATACGCGACAAAGAGATACGACGCGCCCGTAAACGAAAAGAGGAACGGATCAAGGCTCGGTTCAAGAGCGCCAGCTCCGCAGGGGCTTCGAAGCCTGCAGCCAAACCGAAGCCGCGTCGCAGAACGACCGCTGCCTAGGCTCGGCCTTGCTTCAGCCGGTGCGCCGTTACGGCCAGAGGCCGTGCGAATGGCGCCCGCCCCGGCAGATCGATGGTGTACACAGCGATGCGGGTCAGCCCCGACGCGACGATCACAGCGTAGGAAGTACGAGCCGCACGCCGTCGCGTCGGAGGACGATCGCCACGGCGGTTCGTCGCGCCTGTTCTGAGCCAATCCCGTGATTCGGGTACGTAATATGAGTCCAGTTCGATGATCCCCGTCACCTTCCCCCGCCGCCCCACACGCCCCGTCAGGGTCGGAGACATCGTCATTGGAGGGGACCATCCGATCGTCGTGCAATCGATGATCAACGCGGAGACGCACGACATCCCGAACGCCGTAGCGCAGATCATCGCCATGCACCGCGCCGGAGCCGAGATCGTCCGGGTCACCGCGCCGAACCTGCAGGAGGCCCGATGCCTTGCCGACATCCGGGACGAAGTCCGACGCCGCTATCGGGAGGTGCCGCTCGTGGCGGATGTGCACCACCAGGGGACGGCCATCGCCGTTGAGGTCGCGCAGCATGTCCAGAAGGTGCGGATCAACCCGGGCCTGTTCGTCTACCGTAAGAGGGTGGAGCGGAGCGAGGAATATTCCCGCTCCGAGGTGGACGAGGAGCTCGAAGCGATCGAGGCCGAGCTGAGGCCTGTGATCGGGGCGTGTCGGGAACGGGGCGTGGCCATGCGGATCGGGGTCAACCACGGGAGTCTGGCCGAACGGCTGACCGTGATGTACGGCGATACGCCGGAGGGGATGGTCGAATCGGCGCTCGAGTACATTCGCATCTGTGAGCGGCACGACTATAGGGATCTCGTGATCTCTCTGAAGGCGAGCCGCGTTCCGGTGATGCTGGCAGCGAACAGGCTGATGGCCCAGCGGATGGATGCCGAAGGGATGGACTACCCGCTCCATCTCGGCGTTACCGAGGCGGGCGACGGTCCGTATGCGCGGATCAAGAGTACGGCCGGGATCGCCACGCTGCTGGCAGAGGGGATCGGCGACACCATCCGCGTCTCGCTTGCCGAGGACCCGATCGAGGAGCTGCCCGTCTGCTACGAGATCCTCCAGGCGTTGGGGCTGAGGAAGACCCGGGTTGAGTTCATCGCCTGCCCATCGTGCGGGCGGACGAAGTTCAACCTGCCATCCGTCCTCCAGCGAGTCAAGGCGGCGACGAGCCATCTCGTCGGGCTCGACATCGCGGTCATGGGCTGCATCGTCAACGGCCCGGGCGAAATGGCGGATGCCGACTATGGCTACGTGGGCAAGGCGGGCGGTAAGATAAGCCTCTACCGGAAGCGGGAGGAAGTGAAGGCGAACATCCCGCAGGAGCGAGGTGTGGACGAGCTCATCGCGCTCATCAAAGCCGACGGACGCTGGATTGAGCCGGATGGGAACGATACGAGCGGAGGTTGCGACGCGTGAAACTCCATGAATACCAGTCCAAGATGATGCTTCGAGATCTGGGTGTGCCCGTACCGGAGAACGGCGGGACTGCGACGACGCCCGGGGCCGCGCGAGCCGCCTGCGAAGCGCTGGGCGGGCGGGCGGTGCTCAAGGCGCAGGTCCACACCGGCGGTCGGGGCAAGGCAGGCGGCATTCGGATCGCCGAGAGCCCGGCCGACGCCGAGCGACTCGCCTCCGAGATGCTCGGGATGCTCCTGAAGACTCATCAGGCGCCCGAGGGGCTCAGGGTTGAGACGCTGCTCATCGAAGCCCCGCTCGTCATGACCCGCGAGTTCTATGCCGGCATCGTGCCCGACCGGAGCGTTGGGCGGAACACGCTGATCCTCAGCGCAATGGGCGGCATGGATATCGAGGCCGTCGCCGCTGAGCGTCCGGAAGCCGTGGCGCGGGAGCGGATCGATCCGGCCCTCGGCCTCCGACCATATCAAGCGCGGCGCGCCTGCGTACACGCGGGGATCCCCGAGGAGCTGATCCGTGGCCTGACGCCGATGCTGGTGACTCTCTACGATGCCTACATCCGACTGGACGCGACCCTGCTCGAGATCAACCCTCTCGCGGTGACCGATACCGGAGCGCTGGTGGCCGCCGATGCGAAGGTGATCATCGACGACAACGCGATGTACCGCCATCCGGAGTTGGCCGACTGGAACGAGGACGCCGCGGACAACCCGATCGAGGCCGAAGCGCAGCGCCGGGGGATCCAGTACGTCCATCTCGACGGAACCGTGGGCGTCATGGGCAATGGGGCCGGACTGGTGATGGGAACGCTGGACGAGGTCGCGCGTGCCGGCGGCAAGGCCGCGAACTTCCTCGACGTCGGGGGCGGCGCTCGTGCGGATGTGGTCCAGAGCTCGCTGGAGCTGATCCTGATGAATCCCGCCGTTCGAAGCGTTCTCGTCAATATCTACGGCGGGATCACCCGGTGCGATGAAGTCGCTCGCGGAATCCTGCAGGCGACGTCCGCCATGGAGATCGACGTGCCCATCATCGTCCGACTCGCCGGTACGCGAGCGGCGGAAGGCGCAGCGCTGCTGGCCGGATCCCACTTGACGCCGGCGTTGTCGATGCAGGAGGCGGCGCAGCTGGCGGTGGACGCCGCGGCAGGAGGCCGGGTCGTTGATGGCTGAGTCTGGCGTCACGAGCGGTTCCGGGAGCGAGGAGCTGACGCCGGCTCGCATCGTCGAGGAGCTGGATAAGTTTATTATCGGCCAGAGCGACGCGAAACGTGCTGTCGCTGTCGCATTGCGCAACCGATACCGGCGCCGGATGCTGCCCGAAGATCTCCGAGACGAGGTGATCCCGAAGAATATCCTGATGATCGGCCCGACAGGGGTGGGCAAGAGCGAGATCGCCCGACGGCTGGCCGCGCTCACCAGCGCCCCGTTCATAAAGATCGAGGCCACCAAGTTCACCGAGGTTGGATACGTTGGGAGGGACGTCGACTCCGTTGTGCGGGATCTGGTTCAGACCGCGTACCGTCTCGTGGAGGCCGAGAAGCTGGAAGCGGTAGCCGCCGAGGCGCGGGAACGCGCCATCGATCGTATCGTCGATATCATGCAGCCGTCCGGACGGTCATCCGAGACTCACGAACACCAGCCGACCACGCCGTTTTCGATGACCCTGGGCTCGATCTTCGGGGGAGCAACGCAGCCGATCAAGCCGCCATCGGACGAGGATACCGGCGACGATCAAAAACAGGCGGAGCGACGGGTCCGGATTCGCAAGCGGCTTCGGGAGCAGGTGGCGGCAGGCCTCAAGGACGACGAGAAAATCGTCATCGAGGTCGAGCATACCCAGACGCCATCGCTTCAGGTCTTTTCGCCGCAGGGGATGGAGGAGATGGCGATGGACCTCCAATCTACCCTTGGGAACCTCATGCCGGGCAGAAGGAAGCAGCGGACGCTGACCGTCCGGGAGGCTCGGGAGCTGCTGCAGCAGGAAGAAGCTCGCTCGCTCGTCGACAGGGACGCGATCGTCCGGGAAGCGGTGCACCGAACCGAGCAGGACGGCATCATCTTCATCGACGAGATCGATAAGATCGCCGGGCGCGAGGGTGGGCACGGTCCCGATGTCTCCCGTGAAGGCGTGCAGCGCGATTTACTGCCGATCATCGAAGGCTCAACGGTTACGACGAAGTACGGCTCCGTCCGGACCGATCATGTCCTGTTCATCTGCGCCGGCGCCTTCAACATCTCCCGCCCCAGCGATTTGATTCCGGAGCTCCAGGGTCGGCTGCCGATACGGGTCGAACTCCAGAGCCTCGGCGAAGAGGACTTCCGGCGCATCCTGACCGAGCCCCGGAACGCGCTGACGAAGCAGTATTCGGCGCTCCTGGCCACGGAGGGACTGGTCGTCACCTTTACGGAGGACGCCATCAACGAGCTGTCAGGCATCTGCGCCCAGGTGAATCAACAGAGCGAGAACATCGGGGCAAGGCGGCTCCATACGATCATGGAGCGGCTTCTCGAAGAGGTGTCGTTCGACGCGCCGGACCTCGAGGATACAACGGTCGTTGTGGACGCGGCCTACGTTCGAGAGCGTCTGCAGGGAATCGCAGGGGACAGCGACCTCAGCCGGTATATTCTATAGATCCGAGCGGGTCGCGAGCTCGGACGTCCGTTCAGCGACGCAAGTGAACCGGGCGTCCTTGGGCGCCTCCTGCAGCCGTACTCAGCTGGGGATCGTCTCGACGCTGCCGTAGCGCCGGAACAGCTCGCCCCACGGCGTCTTCATCATCGCCGCCACTCGCTTCTTGCCGATGAACGGGAACCAGTAGCCGTCGTGGTAGGCTCGGGAGGCCCAGAACGACCACGGGACGATCCATGTCCGCAGCAGAAGCCGTTCCAGGGGTTTGAGAGGCCCCCAGTAGATGAGCTTCTGCCCTCGGCTGGCGAACGTGTCCTGCTTCTCATGGAAGTGCCAGTTGATGCCCGAAATGTCGTCGCCGACGATCTCGATCTCCTTTGGGTCCCCGACGCCCAGCCCCGCCTCGTGCGCCATGCGAATGAAGTCCATGGACATCGGATCGAAGCCCATCAGCCTGGCCTCGATGGCGTCGATGGCAACCTGGTCGGCGCTGGCGAGGATCGTGTTCTTGACATGCGGGACCATGGCCCTCGGACCGGGTCCGTCACCCGCGATCGTCCCGTCCATGACGGCGAACAGGCCGGGATGGATCTCCTTCTGGATCGCGAGGAGATCGACCAGCGTCTCGTGGATCACCGCGTGGGTCCAGTGCCGATTATCCCGCAGGAGGCCGCCGAACGCGTTCTTCATCGCTCCGGTGATGCCCGTGAAGACGTGTGTCTTCGTGGTCGGCAGGTGGACCGCGTTCTTACCCACGAACATCGCCGGTATGATGATCCCATCGGGAAAGACGCGGTCGAGAACGCGCATGGGCGTTTTCGGCTCGTAGCGGATCCATTCGACGCCTGGTTCATAAAGGTACGTGAACTCCACCCCGTGCTTCTCCGCGACCGGCGTGAGATGGTTGCGCACGGCCCCCACCTTCGGATCGACGACAACCGTACGGTTCTGCGCGGGTATCAACCCTGTGTACCCTTCGGACCGGAGTTTGCGGATCACAGCGTCGAACTGCCACGCGGTGGTAGAACAACCGGGAAAGTAGTGCTGCCATGAGATGTTGATCTTCAGCAGCGTGTCGTGTCCCTGGGGAAGGGCCGACCGAATGTCGGCCAGATCCATCAATCGCGCGTAGTCCTCGATGATGGTCCGGGGCGTCGTGTGAAGAACGGCGACTTTTGAGCGTGTCATATCGTTATCGGGGTGTTCCTGGAGGTCGCTGGCGGCCATCAAACCGGGTATTGCCGGGGTTCCGCAAAAATGCTCCGTCTATTTATACGCAGGGAAGAAGGGAACTATTGCAGTTCTGTCGAAGTCGGATACACGAGCAAGCGCGGAGGCTCCAACCGACGCGCCAAACCCAAGGAGGTCAACGGTGAAACGCTCAGGATTTACGCTCATTGAACTCCTCGTCGTCATCGCGATTATCGCTATTCTGGCGGCGATCCTCTTCCCTGTGTTCGCTCAAGCGCGATCGCAGGCGAAAAAGACCCAGTGTCTTTCGAACATCAAGCAAATGGGCCTGGGTGTCCTTCAGTATGTCCAGGACTACGACGAGAAGCTCCCCTACGGCGGACAGTCGGGCGATTGTACGCAGGTCGGGACCGCGTTCGACGGTCGTATCGTCCGGCGGGTATGGGATTGGCGCTACTCGGTCTATCCTTACATCAAGAACTCCGGCGTCTCGGTCTGTCCCATGTGGGAGCATGAGGAGGAACCGCTCTGGGCATGGGGTCGCTGCGCCGATACGACGCTGGCCTGGCAGCAGCCCATGGCTCGGCGCTCGTATGCCGGTTGCCACAGCTGGGCCCACAACGGTTACGCGCCGGCCGGACGATCCATCTCGGAACCGACCCGCCCCGCAACCCTCGTGATGATCATCGAATCCCGCGAGTGGTATCCGGACCTCGGCACCTGGACCCTTCCATGGACGGTCTGGTTCGACAATGCCAAGGGTATGTTCAACGGCCATGGCACGGGCAAGGCGAACTGGTGCTTCTATGATGGACACGTCAAATCCATCAACCCCTGCGCCACGTTCGGTGCGCTCACCTGGGCACCGGGACAGGTTCCCGCCGATGACTTCCTCTGGGAATGGTGGTCTGGCCCCGACAGCAACGTCCTTCGCGGCTGGCAGGTTCAGTGCCGCAACATCCCCGAGAACCGCTGATCCGTTCCGTATCGTAGCGGCTATCGGTCTCTCATCGGACGGGGGCGCCTCTCACACGAGGGGCGCTCCTGTTCTTTGTCTGGAGCGTCGATCGCGACTGGCCGCCCCGGCGGAATGGCCGATGGGAGGAGGAGGGCCCGAAGAGGTATCCTTCAGGTGTGCCCCGTGGGACCGAGGATGCCGAGGCCTATCGGCCCTGCCAGACCGACCAGGGCGGCGTGCGCGGACCGATACGATCGAACACGCGGCGTTGCGCCGGTACCGGTCTTGATCTGCCGAAGGGCGTCTTCGATTGTGCCGCTGCGGCCTGTATTGATCATGCCAGGCGCGTGACGCAGCGGGGTAGGAGGAGGAGACAGTGCTAATGATGGCGGCAAGCGTACCCGTGCCGTGCCCGCCGGCGCCTGCGGTCGTCGTTTTCCAACGTTCGGAGGACGATCTTACCCGGGTCACTCTGGCCAGCCATGCGCAACCTGCTGCCAGCATCGACCCCCGAGTCTTCAGCAACTTCCTCGAGCATCTAGGCGGTTCCGTCTATGAGGCGCTATGGGCCAACGTCATCTATAACCCGCAGTTCGAAGCCGAACGGGATGGAATGCTCGCCCGCTGGTCGCTCAACGGTGCGCAATGGCTGGAGGGGGGTGTGCGGGGCCGGTATGTCCGCTGCACAGAGGGCACGGCAGTCGTTCAACGATTGACCCTTCCGACGCATCGCGTCCTGCGCTACAGGGGGACGATCTGGGTCCGGTCCCTGGGCAGCAAGCATCCGGTGCTCACGGTTTCGCTGCGCAAAGCGGACGGTACCGTACTGGCCGAGGCGAACATCCGGACTGGGGGGAGCCGCTGGCTGCCGCGACGGTTCGACCTCCGGATCGCGCCCGGGGCGGTCTCCAGCCGGGAGCTGCTCGATCTCGAGCTGAAGGCCACGGTCGGTGAAGTGGATGCGGACATGCTGGAGGTATTTCCGGCGGACGCCGTGGACGGGGTCGATCCGGACGTGCTCCGCATCGCAAGGAGCCTGCGCATCGAGCTTCTTCGCTGGCCAGGGGGCAACTTCGTCAGCGGGTATCGGTGGAAACAGGGCATCGGGTTGCGCGAACAACGTCCAACGACGCCAAACCCAGCATGGGGCGGTTTGGAGACGCACCATTTCGGCACCGATGAGTTCATGGCGTTCTGTCGGCGCATCGGCGCACGGCCGCAGATATGCATCAACGCCGGCAATGGGACGCCGGAGGAGGCGGCCGCATGGGTCGCCTACTGCAACGCGGAGCCCGGGACGCCGATGGGATCGCTCCGGGCCGCGAACGGCCATCCGGAGCCCTACAACGTGCGAGTATGGGAGATCGGGAACGAGCTCTACGGCGACTGGCAGATCGGGCATACCGACGCCGCTGGGAACGCCCGACGATTTGAGGAGTTTCGCTCGGCCATGCTCGCCGTCGACCCGACGATCGAGATCATCGCCACGGGCAAAGGCGATCAGTTCACGGCCCCTGGCCTCGAAGGGGATCGGGTCTGGAACAGCGCGGTGCTCGACGCCGCGACGGCGTCGAGTGGGCCGCCCGACTATTTGTCGCTCCATCCGCTGCTCCCTCTGCCTCTTGGACTGGACCGGACGCATACGTATGAAGAGATCTATCTGAGCGCCATGGCGCATCCCCACTGGTGGTCCCAGACGTTCGTGCCCGATCTTCGAACGATACTGGCGGATCACGGCGGAACGCCTCAGCCCCGCGTCGCGGTCACGGAATGGGGGATCATCATCGGCGGCCCGAACTGGCACATCACCCCCAACCATGATCATCAGTCGGGCGCGGTCTATGCGGCTCTCTTTTTTCACGCCATGTTTCGCGCCCACGATCTGGTCGCTATCTCCAACACCACAGCCCTGATGCACGGCGGCTGCATTCGGAAGGATCGTTCGCTTGTGTTCGTCCTCCCGATGGTCCATGTTTCTCGCCTCTACGGCCAGGCGCGCCCATCGCGGCTCATACCGGTTACGGTCTCCGGCCCTGCTTACGACGTCCCGCAAAGGGGCATCATGCCGGCGGCCGAGGCCGTGCCCTGGGTCGATGTCGTCGCCGGTGAGACCAAGGGCCGATGGACGGTGATGATCGTGAATCGCGACCCATCGAAGCCGAGGACGGTCGAGATCACGGCGCCCCGGGCGGTATCGAGCGTTACCGTGGAAACCCTTGCGGGCGACCCTCGATCCACCAATACGCCGGAGGACCCAGATCATGTCGCTCCGACGCAGAAGGAGATCGAGGTGAACGGCAAAGCATGGAGCATGGAGGTTCCCCCATCCTCGGTAAGCATCGTTGCCCTGAGGTTCCGACGCTGATGGAGAGAGGTGCGGCATGGTCGTCCGGGCGGTTCGTGTAGTCTGCGCGATGATGATCCCGCTGCTCGCGATCCCCATCGGCGCGGTTGCGCATGTCGACGGGGCGCGGAGTCGACCGCCCGCACCGCGGGCGGGCCATCCGGGCAACGTCTTCCTTGTCGGTGAGCCGATCACGGTCGCCCTTCCCGATGCCGGATCGGCCTGGAGCCTGAGGGACTACGCCGATCGTGAGCTCATGGCGATCCCGGCTGGGCAGATCCGGGCGGATCTGGGCAAGCTGGCCGTCGGCTGGTACCGCCTTCGGCGCGTCGGTTCGGACGAGTGGGTTTCGCTCGCCGTTCTGGAGCCCCTCAAAGCTCCCATCCCGACGACCTCGCCGATCGGCGTCGACGTGGCCATGGCGTGGTTCTATCCGGAGGATCGGATGGCGGACGTCGCATCGCTTGCGGCGCTGGCGGGCATGAACCGGGTGCGGGATCGTCTTGCATGGGGGCATGTCGAACCCGAACGAGGCGTCTTCAAGCCGACGACCCATTACGATACATCGGCGAGGACCTGGGCGGAGAGCGGCCTTTCCGCGCTGCAGGTGAACCATTCGACGCCGAGTTGGGCGGGTTCCAGCGGCAAGCGGTTTCCCGATGACCTCCGGGACGCGTACACCTTCTATCGGGAGATGGCGCGGCGCTGGCGCGGGCAGATCGCCGCATTCGAGCCCTGGAACGAGGCGGACATCACTGCGTTCGGCGGGCATACGGGCTCCGAGATGGCGGCGATGCAAAAGGCCTCGTATCTCGGATTGAAGGCGGGCAACCCCGATGTCACGGTGTGTCTGAACGTCTTCGCAGCCCATCAACGGGCGCAGCTCGACGATCTCCATGCGAACGAAGCATGGCCCTACTTTGATACCTACAACCTCCACCATTATGAGGCATTCGAAGCCTACCCGCACCTGTACGCCGACCATCGTTCGGTATCGGCGGGCCGGCCGCTATGGGTAACGGAGTGCAGCCTGCCCGTGCGGTGGTCCGGCGACGAACGGCTTCAAGAGCCTTCGGAGGCCGACCTCCATGCGCAGGCCGAACGGGTGGCTAAGATCTTTGCGGGGTCGCTGCATGAAGGCTCGCGGGCGACGTTCTACTTCATCCTGGGCCACTATTGCGAGGGGCAGACCCAGTTCGGCATTGTACGACGGGATCTGACACCCAGACCGGCCTACGTCGCGCTTGCGGCGGTCGGCCGGCTCCTCGCCGATGCGACCCCTCTCGGGCGCTGCAACGCCTCCGACGGCGTCTACGCGTATGCGTTCCGCGCACGGCCCGAACGGACCTATCAGACGGTCATCGTCGCGTGGGCGCGGGACGGGAAGGCTACCCTGACCGTACCCGAACAACCGGGCGCCGTCTACGATCACCTGGGCCGTGTGCAGGCCCCGTCCGGTATGGACATCCGCCTGACGACCGCACCGGTCTTCATCGTCCTCAAAAGCCGGGATCTGCGCACCCTCGACCTGGAGGCGCCGCCCAGAGCGCCGGCCGAACTCACCGGCTTGCCGTCGCCGGTCGTCCTTCAGCCCGTGTTCCCCGAGGACACCACCCTCCTGTGGGCCTCGGCGCATCGGATCTCCGGAACGGAGCCAACCTCGGCTGCTCTGGCGGTTTATAACTTCGCCGAGACGGTTCAGGAAGGCGTGATCACCGCAGAGCCTCCCGAGGGCTGGAAGGTGGACGGTCTGGGCCCCGTTCGCATCAAGCCGATGGAGCGTCTGGAGATACCGATTCGGATCGATCCGGGGTCTCACGTGCGGCGCTCGGTCGAGACCCTGCGATTTCGAGGTGAGTTCCGCGGCAGGCCGCCTGCAGTTGCCTCGGTGCGCCTTGCGCCCGATTCCAGCTCCCTTGCGACCCGACCGGGCATCGCCGTGCCCGACGCCGCAACACCGAGCGCCTGGGAGCTCCTGGTCTCCGACGGACCGGCTCCCAGGGCTTCCGTCGAAGCGGATGGCGTCGTATTTGAGGCGGCGCCCTCGGGCGATCCCTGGTTCTATCCCCGGTTGAAGCTCACCGGAACGCCGCCCATCCCCGACGGTACCGCCGGGATCGCCTTGACGATCACGCTTCTCGAAGGCGAGGACGTTGTCCTGCGGGCGATCCTCGATGAGACCGGCGGCAGCAGCTACGTCTGTGATTTCGTAACCAGACCGATGCGGGGCAAAGCCGTCGAGACGGTGGCGCTGCTCGAAGGAGCCGTCTACGGCGCCGGGTGGTCCGCGCCCGATCCCAACGGCAAGCTGGACCCGTCGGCGGTGGCGGCGCTGAAAATCGGCTGCAACAGCAAAGCGGGCCCCGTGCGGTTCAAGATCAGCAATCTCCGCTGGGTCACCTGGTAGGTCGGTGTCTGCCTCGACAGGAGATCACCAGCGCAGGTCTGCTGCGAGTACAGGGGAGGGGTTTGCCTCTATCTGAGCGACCTGTCCGCTCCGAAGCCGCACGACGCGGTCGGCCATCCGGGTGATCTCCCCATTATGGGTAACGAGGAAGACGCTTCGTCCGAGCGTTCTCGCAGCCTGCTGCATCACTTCGAGAACCCGAACCCCGGTCTCGTAGTCCAGGCTGCCCGTAGGCTCATCGGCGAGTACAAGAGCGGGCCTTTTCACCAGTGCCCGCGCGAGCGCCACTCGCTGCTGTTCGCCGCCGCTAAGGGCCGACGGAAATCGGTCGGCGTGTTCCTCAAGGCCCACGGCTCGCAGGAGCTCCATCGCGTCCATGGGATCGGGCGTGAGTTCAGCGACGAGTTCGACGTTCTCCCGGGCGGTAAGCGTCGGCACCAGGTTGAAGAACTGAAATACGAAACCGACGGTGTCCCTGCGGTACCGGGTGAGCTGGGCCTCGCCCATGCTGCCAAGGTCCTTGCCCGCGACGCGCACCATACCCGTAGTCGGCGTGTCGAGCCCACCGATGATGTTGAGAAGCGTCGTCTTGCCGGAACCGCTCGGCCCGACGAAGACCACGAACTCGCCGGAAGGGATCTCCAGGGTGACGTCGGTCAGCGCCCGCACTGCGACATCGCCAGCGCCATACCGCTTCTCGACGTGTGCGAGGCGGACGAGGGGTTCCGACCCGATCACTATCGCCGTTCCCTCCGCGTTCGTACCGGTCGTCCGTCCGTCATACCGTCTTTGCCCGACAGGATGATGGCATCACCGGGCTTGAGGCCTCGAACGATTTCCGTGCGCTCGGCGCTCTCCTGGCCCGTTTCCACTATTCTCTTGTGGGCGCGGCCTCCGGACACCAGCCATACATAGGTCCTGCCATGATCCGTCAGCACTCCGTCCCCCGGAATAAGGAGCGCGCGTCGGCGCACGACGCTCGACCCGGTCACATGCACTTCCATGCCCGGTTTGAGCATCGATCGTTCCTCCGCGCGCAGGTCATCAAAGGAGATCCGCACCCGAACGATCCGGGCGCCCGTACGAACCTCCGTCTGGGGGATCGCCTCCTGGCCAATCCGTTCAATCCGCCCGGCGAACTCACGGCCCGCGTAGGTCGGAGTCTCAACGGACACGTACCCGCCCATCCGAACCGGCGCCAGGTCCTGCTCGTCCACTTCGGCCATCACCCAGATATGGTCGGGATCTACGATAGAGAAGAGCGGTGTCTGCGGCGACGCCATATCGCCCGGATCTGCATAGCGCCTGCCGACGATCCCATCGAACGGAGCGACGACACGGCGATCAGCTCGGACAGCCTGAGACTGCGCGACGCCTGCGCGGCCCTGAACAACGCGAGCCCTGGCGGCATCGCGGTCCTGGCGTAGAGCATCGACGCGGTGTCGCCCCGCTTGAACCTCCTGGAGTGCGGCTTCGGCTGCACGTCTTGCCGATGCCGCCTCATCCCTGCGTCGCTCGTCCATCCGCACTGCTCTGGCATCCGCTTTCGCCGCAGCTGCATGGGCTTCGGCGACTCGAACTCGGGCTTGCGCTGCCGCGATCTGATCTCGTCTGGCGCCCTTCCGCACAAGCGATGCGGTTTCTCTGGCGGCTTCGAGCGCGGCTTTCAACCGGAGATCCGCCTCGCGGGCGAGGTCGACATCGCGCTTCGACGCAGCTCCTGCGTGTTCGAGTTCGAGCGCTCGACGGTAATCCGTTTCCGCTCGTGCAGAGGACGCTTCGGCCTCGCGGAGGGCCGCGTCCGCTCTGGCAATCTCCTCGGGTCGGCCTCCCTCCTGGAGGTCTCGCAGCGACGCCGTTGCCGCATCGATCTCGGCGGCAGCGGCTGCCACAGCCGCTCTGGCGGTCTCCCGCGATCGAGCCAGGGACAACAAGGCCTGCTCCTCCCGCATCCTTGCTGAGATTACTTCATCCCGTGCACGACGCTCGCGGCTGGCCTGCCCGACAACCGCTTCAGCGAGGAGCGATGAGGCCGATGCCTCTTGCGCCTCTGCGACACGGGCGTTTGCCGCAGCCCCCGTAAGGCCGGCGTCCTCGATTGCGCTCTGGAGTATGGCAAGCGTCTGGCCGCGGCGGACCTTCGCTCCTTCCTCCACCAGCACCCGGATGATCCGACCCATTCCGGGTGAGGTGACCGACGCGGAGATGGACTCGACATAGCCGACAGCGGACCACTCGAGGACAAGAGGCTCCACCTCAGCGCGGCCGACGACCACCTCCAGGGGCGCATTCACGGCCACCACGCGCCAGATCGTGAGGGCGGCCAGGCCGATGACGATCGCCATCGGGATCCCGAAACGCCGGACAGTCATCGCGTGGTCTGCCCACCGCCGATCGGTCGCGCCGGCTGAGACCGAAGCTCGACCGTGCCCTCCCGGTCCATCGTAACCGACAGTGAGCCGTTCTCCGCCCGGGCGAGACGGGACCTGCCGCCGGCAGTCAGCCGGTAGCGTCCATCCGGTCGGAGCCCTCCGACGGTCAAGCGAGCCGTGCCGGAGACCCGAATGCGAATCCGTCCAGGGGTCCAGGTTTCCACATGGACGTCCGTCGGGGCCGTCAACCCTTCGATGTTGAGGGGTACCTGACGGAGCAGCTTCGCTCGGCCCGTGAACGTGCGTGTCGGCGCGTCGGGCGCCAGTCGATGGACCCCTGGGGCGAACATGGCGGGAGCTTTCAGTCGCCATTCCCCGATCTTTCGGGCCTCCAGTTCGAGATAGCCGTTCCGGTCCCGAGCCGCCACGATCTCTTCGCTGCACTCGGCCCGGGTTACCACGATGTCGTGAGTCTGCCCCTCCCGATGGGGCAGTGTGAAGATCACCCGATATCCGCCCGCTCCGTCCGGCTGCACCTGGTAGCCGTCCCCGCCGTGAACCTGATGATCCTGCCAGACGCCGCCAAGCCAGAGGAGCGGCAGCTTCCAGCCTTTGAGCCCGTCGACGATGAGGGGAAGGTCGCCGTGTCCGCCCTTCAGCGTCAGGGCTGCCACCTCGTCCCGCGCCCGGACATGGGGCGGCAGGTCGGAGATCCTTGCCCCCTCGTTGACGTGGATCTGCGTCGGCGCCAGGCCATACCGACGCCGCTCCCGCTCGGCCTTAAAGCCCAGCGGCGTCGGTTCACCGTGGGGCATGAGCATCACCTCCGCTTCGATAAAATCGCCTGGCTGGAGCTGGAGGTCCGAACGATCCACCGTCAGCCATGTCGAGGCATCCCGTCCGTCGAACGCCGCCGAGAACGCCGGTCGGTCGTAGTCCTCACCTCCAAGGCGGGCTCGGAAGCTCCGTACCAGTGTGAGAACGTTGTACTTATCGCCGGGGCCTTCCGCCCCCATGAACGGGCTCGCCGTCGCCATCGGTTCGCCGAGGATCGTGACGTCACCGCTGGAGGGGAGGTCTCGTCGGACCGTCTGGCCGTCAGGTCCGGTCCATAGGAGGGACGCGTTGCGGCCGGTGAAGAAGCTCATATTGAGCCATCGGAAGTTCCTCCGGGCGTCTCCTTCGATGGCGCAGGGCATGTCCCAATCGTAGCGGAGTTTCACCATTGTCCGGGCCTCGTCCCGCTGAGGGGCTTCCCAGGCCTGCACCGTCGCCCGGGCCGTGTTATCCGAGGTTCGGAAGTGCATGGTGAATCGGGCCAGGTTGGGTGCGATGCTCTCGAATACGGTCTTATCGTAGCATAACCGACCTCTGGCGCCGTTATACTGGAGCCAGCCGGGCCAGTGCTGGCAGTCGTGTTGGGGCTGGCCGGGCCAGAATGGGCCCGACATGGGCCGGAAGTCCGGGATATGGAAGACGGCGCCCAGCGTCTCCATCCAGTTCATGCACCAGCAGGTGGTCTCCGAGGCGCCTGTCGAGCAGTGCCAGTAGATCAGGAAGAACCGAATGCTCGATACCTGCTTCAGCGGCCATATGCCCCAGCCGTGGGTGAGCGGGTGAACGGTGAAGGTCGCGCGGGCGGCGGGCGCCAGCCTGAGGGGGAAGTAGACATCCCCGTAGGCCGCGTCATCCGGCTCCTCCATCTCACCTGCGAAGTTCTTGGCCACGAACGCCGGTACGGGCAGCATGAATCCGTAGGGGTCCGTCAGGACGCCGGCCTCGAGGTTGCCGGTTTCGGTGTGCAGCTTGACGAGCATCTCCCGCGGCTGAGCATCGTTGGTCAGATCGAAGGACGCGGCCATCCGTCGGGTCGGATTCTGGTAGGCCGGCTCGAAGCTGAACGCGCCCCCGTTGCGGTCGAGATCGGCGATGTACAGGCCGGAGGCCTCGTCGAAGCCGAGCCAGGCGCCGTCGGTCAGCGTCACCGACCATCGGGACAGAGGATGGATGTCCGGGGCCATACGGCGCTCCGGAGCCAGCCCGTCGGACGGTCGGAGCGCCAACCACGCGCCGTCCGCAGGCATGCTGAGTTCGGCGCCAGACTGAAAGACTCCGGGCGCGGCCAGGCCGGCGAGACCGGACCGTTCCTCGCCCAGCTGCAGGACGAGACGCTGATTGACCGTGTGGCTTCGCAGGGACCCGTCCAGCGTCAGCAGAATGCGCCCCGGCGACGGGCCCTCGGGCCCCTCCACCTTGAACTCCAATCCGAGCCGATCCGGCTGGGCGTGAAGGATGATCTCGCCTCGAAGAGGGCGGGGCATCGTGCGCCCGGCACGGCTTCGTATCTCGACGCGGCTCAGATCGGTGACGCTGGTTTCGCCCGGCGGATCCAGTCGGAGGGTCGTGATCCTCCGCTGGATCGGCAGATCCACATCATAATCGTGCCAGTCGTTGTCTCCGGCTACGGCAAAGATCGCTACGTTCTCGGCTTCGATCGGTCCTCCGTCTGCGGCCCAGTATACGGCTGCGCCGCCGCCCTGGTTCGACCGAAGCCTGAGACGGAGGCGCACCGGTCCCTGCAGATCGACGCTCGACAGCGTCATATGAGGATCGGAGCCCGTGGCTTCGATGCGCATGGCCCGGTCGGGGGCTCGACTGAGGGTGATGTTGTTCAGGTCCCGGCTGTCGCCGTTGTCCGCGCTATAGTCCAGCGTCATCAAGGAGGGCGGTTCGGGCCGCGCGTACTCGGCGACCTCGGCGGTCGAGAGGAGCGGGATATCGAGGATATGGGCGTCGTAGTAGTAGGGGCTGGCGTTCCAGACGTTCATTCGCGCCCGAGCGTCCGTTGCGGGCAGCCATCGCTGCGATCGCCATACATCCCAATCGGGACGGACGCCAACCGGAGCCGGCAATCGCGCCACGCCCCCGGGGTCCACATGGGCAACGGTCATTCCGGCGGGACCCAGAAGGGGCTGGCCGTCCAGCTCCAGCGAAAGGATCCGCGCCGGGAGCGTCCCGATGCGGCATCGGTAGCGGGCGCCCTGGACGACGACAACGTCCTTTTGTGCGGCGTCCTCCCAGTGGACCGTGATCTGAGGGGCCTGGCTCGGGGCGTACGGCGGCCAGAAGGCCGGGCCGATGAAGGGTGCGAACATGGCTATTACCTCCCGCTGTAGATTCCATCCTGGAATCCGCCGGCGCCTCCGCGATATCCGCGAAGCGCCCGATCCGCGGCGCCACGATCCGGCCGGCGATCGTGGCGCAGCGTAGACGACAGGGTGCGACGGGCTAGCCGGCGTCGGCCCGGTCGATCCGCTCCAGCTCCAGCGGATGCTCGTGCTCCATCTGGCTTCGGGATTTCCTTCCGGTCCACCAGGTCGGGCTCATCGGAAAGTCGCCCGGGCTGAAGTGGACGTTGTAGAAGTGCCAGACTGCGATGGCGAGGAAGGCCAGGATGGCTTCATCGCTATGGGCGATATAGGCTGCCGATAGCCCGATCTCCGGCAGGACGTTGCCGAAGTAGATCGGGAACCAGAGCACGAAGCCCGAGAAGACCATGATGGGCATGCCCCAGTAGACCGCGAAGTAATCGAACTTCTGACGGAAGTCGAATCGGTCGAACCTGGGCTGCTCCCGGGCGATGCCGAGGTAGTACTTGCTGAGGCCGATGAAGTCGTGCACGTCTTTCTTCGTGGGGAGCATGGTGATGGAGGAGAGCGTAAAGCCGGCTCGCTTCCATCGGACGATCAGGTCGAGGGTATGCCAGATCCACGCGACGATCATCACGACTGCCGCAATCCGATGGGTCAGTCGGGCCACCGGCATACCGCCTATCGCCATGTAGAGGGCATGGAGCCAGTCGTTGTGCGGAAACCGCAGCGGCAGACCGGTCAGCGCAAGGACGATGAAGCTTGTGAAGAGCAGGATATGCTGCAGGCGTTGCGGGAGATCCAGCCTCCGATACTCTTTCTGGCGGGGCTGTTTCGCCGGTTTGGGAGCAAGGGCCCAGATGACGATCGCAAGGACGAGGAGGATGATGGCCGCGACACCGGTCCAACGGGGCCGGCCGAAGCCGAGCAGGCCCATCGCCAGGGCGGAGACCAGCGCGAGATAGCTCAGGCTGACGAGGAAGGAGATCGCCCTCGTCGGCCACGGTATGGAGCGCCGGGTGAAGGCCCGAACTCGCAGATCGAGGGCGATCCCGCCCAGCAGAAAGAGCATGGTCCCGATCGTCAGCCACTGGAAGCCCAGTTCCTCCAGTCGGAGGATCAACGATTTCTTGACCTTCAACGCGAGGTGGTTCGCTCCGGACATCGCGAAGTTCATCTTCGCTCCGGGATGACAGCCGGCCTGGCCGCAGGTCGCCGCCGCGTTGGTTCGGTGCGTAGGAGCTTTGGGATCCGATGGAGCCCGAACGTCATGGTTCCCGTGGCAGCTCACGCACGTCGCGGCGTTCGTCATGCCGAACCGCATGAGCGCTTTACCGTGAAAGCTCTGGCCATAGGAGTGGGCCGCGTCGGGATCGACTCCATACCGACCCATCATCGAAGCGTCGCTATGGCACCGTGCGCACAGGGCGACGACGTGGCGGGGATCCCGTTTGCCCCTTAGGATGGCGTGGGGGTTGTTGTCCGAGGAGTGACAGGATACACAGGTTGGATGGTCGCCCGCCTTCTTGTCGGAGCGCCCATGGACGCTCTCGGCGTACGCGGAGAGCGGCTCGGGGTGGCAGGTTCCGCACGCGGCTTTCTCCTTAAGCATCGCTTCGGTGTGGGGAGCCGAGGTGATCGAGCTGTGGCAGTCCTGGCACTTGAACTCCGCATGCGGCGATTGGTCGATGTCGGCTCGACGGACCGCCCGGACTTCGCCCATGTCGGAGCCGTGACACGAGAGGCACGTCTCCTCGTCATCGCGCGCGATCTGCGCATCGGGGGTGTCCTGTCCTCCGACGGGCAGCAGGGCGCCGCAGATGAGCACGGCGCCGAGACCGCCCATGAGGAGTCCGCCCCATAGAGTGCGTTGACGGCATAGCTGACGCAGCATGACAATCCTCTTACGGATGCGTATCTCCGGATAAGCCATATTGAGCCCGGGCAGCCGCAGCGGCCTGTAACGGACCCGATCGAGCTGAGGGCAGGGTGACTGCTCCCAACCGTGATTGCGTTGATATTCTGCGAAGAAGGAACCCGTTCCTTCTATCGGTGAGGCCGGCTGTGCGGCTGAGTCTGAAACGGGCAGGATATCCTGTCGCCGGAACGTATAGAGAAGTAGCTGTACCGTGAGGTTCCCGCATCCATAAGGAGATCGAACATGCGCATCGAAGGCACCGACCATGGGCTGACGGACAAACGACTCACGGAGTACTTTCTGCGGCAGAAAGCGGCCAGGGAGCGGTCTGTCCCTCGCGAGGAATCCCCGGACATACCGTCGGTCATCACGGTCTCGCGCCAGTTCGGCGCCGGCGGCCGGAGCGTCACCTCCATCCTTCGAGACCGTCTGGGCCCCACCTGGGACATCTGGGATCGTGAGCTCATCGATGCCGTCGCGATGAGGGCCGAAGTGCGCCGCGAGATGGTCCAGGCGATGGATGAACGCCATCAGGATTGGCTCGGCCAGATGGTCCAGAACGTATTCGGCGGAGGGGGTATGGACACGCAGGCCTTCCGCCGTCATCTGGCCGAGGTTCTTCTCGCTCTGGCCCAGCAGGGCCGCAAGATCATCGTCGGACGGGGCGCCAACTTCGTCCTGCCCGACGCCCTCAACGTGCGGCTCGAGGCGGATATCGGCTTCCGGATCAAGGCGACCATGGAACGGCTCGGCCTCACCAGGGACGCCGCGACGACCGCGGTCCGTCGGGCTGATCGGGAGCGAGCCGATTTTACGCGAGGGCTGTTCGAGAAGGATATCCGGGATACGTCGGCCTACGACCTCATTCTCCGGACCGATTCCCTCGGCTATGAGACCTCCGCGGAGGTCATCCTTACGGCCGCACGACGGTACTTCGCCGCCCCGAGCCCGTGACCTCCCGGGAACGGCTTCTGGTCGCCCTGCGCGGCGGCGCGCCGGACCGTGTGCCGGTGGCGCCGTTCGGCATGGGCCGTATCCATCCCGAAACGGATCTGGGCAGGGAACTGATCCGATCGACGGACATCTTCATCGATGTATGGGGTGGCGGCGCGCCGTTCCTGGGCAGCGCCGCCGTTGTGCGCCAGCATGAGGATGGGGATACCGTTACGGTCGTGTACGAGACGCCGAAGGGCGACCTGACGCGGCGGATCCGACGGACGCCGGTTACCTCCGCCACGGTCGAGTTCCCGTTCAAGACGCTCGATGACGTCGAGCGTTTTCTCTCCATACCCTTCGTTCCGTCGGCCATCGATCTCTCGGCATACCGGGCGTGGAGGGAGCGGATTGGCGATGAGGGCTTTGTGATGATCGGTCTGGGCAACGCCGTCTGTCTGCCGGCCGAGTGGTTTTCGCCCGAGGCTTTCGCCCTGGCCTGGGCCGATGCCCCGGACCTCCTGTGCGACCTCGTCCGCATGGCGGCGGAGCGGCTGGAGGCATACGTGGAGCGGCTGTGCGCCATGGGCGTGGAGGGTTTCCGGATCGTCGGCGGCGAGTACGTGACCGTGCAGCTCGGTCCGCGAGCGTTCGATGCGCTGATCACCCCGCACGATCGGAGGCTCTGCGATCTCATCCGGCGGCACGGCGCGGTCGCCTATTACCACAATCACGGCCCCGTCTGCCGCTATCTGCCCCGGCTCGCGGATCTGGGCATGGACGCGCTCGATCCGCTGGAAGCGCCGCCCTGGGGCGATGCCGCGGATCTTGCCGACGTGCGGGCGATCGTGGGGGATCGTCTGTGCCTGGTGGGCAATCTCGACGATATGGAGGCGCTCGAATCGCTGCCGACGGCAGCAGTCCTCGAGATCGCGCGGGAGCGGCTCCGACAGGGGGGCTCGACGGCCTTCGTCCTCGGCGGCACCGCCTCCGGCACCTATACGGAAGCGGGTGCGCGCAACTTCATCGCGATGGCCCGGATGGTGGCCTCCCTCTGACTCGCCACCGCCCGTCGCGCCATCGATATCCCACTACGGCCCATCGCCGAAGGTGACTTTGAGGAGCTGCAGCCAGTAGCGGCGATTATCCACATAGGTGACGTAGATGATCCGGCCCCGATCCTCAGCCAGTTCGGGATGCTCCTTGCCCGCGTAACAGAAGGCGTTTTCGAAGGCCTGGTGCGGCGCACCGATCTCGGCGATCGTCCTATAGGGCCCCCAGGGGTTCGGGGCCAGGCTCAGACGGATCCGCTCCGAGATTGCGACGGAATGGACGGCCAGGTACCCCTTCAACCATCGGTTGTAGGAGACCGAGAGCTCGCTGGGGAAGTCCGACAGCCCTTCGATATCGGCCGAATCCTCGACGCGACGGGACCATGAGGGCCGAGCGGGCGTGCCGGAGAAGTACTCATAGGCCGCCAGATTCTCGATCTGATCGCGCCGGACTCTGGCCAGCTTGCCCGGTTTCCTGCCCGCCGCTTCGCCGAGGCCGACGATGTACAGATAGGGCTCGTTCTCGGGGACGCCGCCGACGACCGCCGACCCGAACACCGGCGGGGATGGCCGGGCGCCCTCCTTCGACGGAGGACGATAGGGCCACCAGATCTCCGATCCGTCGGCGTTCGGGAGGCGCCGGAAGGACAGGTCCTCCGGAGAGGCGGCATCCGCCGCCGCGAGCCCGTAGCCCTCGACGACGAAGCCGAACGGTCCCCCTTCGCCGGTCGTCCGTATCCGCGCCCAGTAGAGGTAGATCCGACGCTGCCGGGTGTCGTACCATCCGCCGAAGGGCCAGAGCCGGACCTCCGGACCCTCGCCCGCGAGATACGGGATCACCGGGCGGGCTAGCCCCGTCGTTCGATCGGTAAGGAACGTGTAGCGCCGGAGCGCCTTGACGCCGCCGCGGGGGACGAGGAGCCCGGTATTGGTGACCCCGCCCACATAGCGCCGCTCGGGGTTCGTCGGATGGAGCAGGAACACGTCGCCGAACAGCCAGAGCGTCCGCGGGCCGATGGGAAGCGAGTAGCCGGCATCGACGCCGCTGACGCCCGCCTGGTTGTCCGTGAAGAGGAGGCCGCCGTTCTCGACGCTGAGGACCCCTGGGCCGGCGCCGGCGGCTGTGCAGGCAGCCAGGAAGCCGATGATGAGGATGAAGAGGCTCATGGCAATCCGATCACGAGGACTTCGTGGATCGATCCGGAGTGAAACCGGACCCTGGTCGCGCTGCGGGTCAGGTTCGTCGAGCTCCCCGCCAGCCGGACGCCCCGCGCCGGCGTGTTGATCCGAACTTCAGCAGGATAGATCAGCGGCTCCTCCATCATGGGCGGGAGCACGCGCCTACCCTCGGGAAAGCCCGCTGCCGAGAACGTCGGCGCCCCGCTCCACGCAAGGAAATGGACCAGCAGTCTGTTCTTCGTTCGATCGTGCGTCACGACCGTCTCGACGTTGGGGGGCGCAACGACGTCCACCGGCGGCTTCGGGTTGAGCCATCGGATCACGCTCCGGAGGAGCCGCCGCTGCTCGGGCATCCGGTATTCGGAGACGCAGGCCGCGTCGACGGAGCAAGGCGCCGTCACAACGACGCCCTTGCCCAACGGGTGCACGAGCATGGCGGGACCCGCCTCTCGCCCGGGGCTCATATGCGAGGCCCACGGGTTGTTCTCGGAGCGGTACGGGAACATCAGCCGCCCGAAGCCCGCGGCCGTCGTCGGTTCATAGACCGCCATCGGTCCCGCGCAGAGCATAGGCCAGCCTCTGGGAAGCTCACACGCGGCCTCCAGGCGGCCGGCCAGACCGGCCACGGCGTCGTGCGGGTCGAGCCTGAGATAGTGATCGCGGCGTTCGGCCTCCACGGACCTCAACACGCCTCCGATCAGGGGTTCGGCGGAGGATCGGTCCATCAGACGCCCGTGCTGATCGGCGACGCCCGTGATGCCGGTGATGAGAAGTCGTCCCCCCTGCCGCACGTAGGCCTCGAAGACTTCGACCTCCCGAGGGGTGAGGATCGCCGTCCCCGGGAGCCAGACGATCGGATAGGGCGCCAGCGCTGCGGCTCCGATTCTCTCGTCCAGGATCACGCCCGTCGGGATGTGCGCCTGTGCCATCGCAAGGTGCGCGCCCCAGAAGGCACGCATGTACCGGGGCGGGTCGTCCCGGCCCCACCAGTCCCGGCTCAGCGACGAGTAGTAGAGGCCGACCTCGGGTCTGGGCTCATGCCCGAACATCTCCCGTTTCGCGAGCCCTTCGGCGAACGCAGCGCCGATGGTCTCGTAGACCCGGGGCTCCAGGGCGCCGTCATAGTAGAGCTTATCGACGACGGTGACCTGCGCGCCGTGGGCCAGAAAGGTCAACACCTCCCACGTCAGCTCCGCCGCCGGCTTTACCGTGAAGTCGTGATAGGTGTATACGTTGGCCGATGTGACGGCCTGGACGAGGCCATCCTCCCGCGCGCCCTGCAGAAACTGGACCAGTAGGCCCGGCGCGTTGTGGCCGAAGACCCAGGGCGATCCTTCCGCGGTGACGAAATCGCCATGGGCAGCTTGCTGGACAGGGAGCTGGCCGGGATGCCAGTTGAACGGAGGGTAGCCGTGGTAGTTGAAGTCGACGGAGACCTCCGGCCTCGTCCGTTCGACGAACGCCTCGACCTCCTTGCAGAACCGGGCGCTGGAATCGGACCGGAACTGGAGCATGCGCGCCCACGCCTCATCCCACGTCACCCCGGGAGGGAGATCGGCGCCGTAGGTCATTCGGAACGCGGCCCTGCAGGAATCGCACCAGCATCCCACGGGCGGGAAGAAACCGTAATCGATCATGTCGACATGGAACCCGGCGATCTCGTACGCCATCATCTCGGCCAGGACCGACTCGATGAACTCGATATAGCCCGAGTTGTAGCAGAGACGTCCGGGAATATCCGCCCCGTCGGAGCTCTTCATCCGCCATTCTGGGTGCGCGCGCCACGAGGATTCGTCGTACTGGACCTGGCAGTAGGCGATCATGGGCAGGCGATGGGGGCGGGCGGCGTCGAGAACCTCCCTCAGGAGATCACGGCTGCCCATGTTGGGGCAGGGCCGCGCGACGCGGGAGCGATAGTAGGCGAACTCCATATCCTTCATGAAGACCACGCCATATTCGGCTCCGGCGCGCCGGAGCCCCTCCACCCAATCGCGGCCCGAGGCCCGGGAGAAGAAGGTCCGGTCCCGATCATTGGCGCCTGTGGGGCCGATCTCCATACCCACGAGGCGCTCTCTGTACCACGGCAGTCCAGACTGCCGCTTGCCCGTGCCGCGCCCCATACCCTGTCCTCCCGCACCGACGGCGAGTCCGAGGGCGCCTGCACCCAGCACGAACTCCCGCCTGGTCACATCGTGTTCCATACGCCCAGTATTAGCCGCCGTCGCGCTCGATCCTTCTATCGCTGTCGACCCCTGGCCATCCGCCGGAACCTGCTAGATCATGGCATGAGGTCTTGACAAAGGGTTATCGATATGACATTATGATTGGACTGCGGATAGGTCCCTCTCTAGTAGCTCGATGCTCCACAGGAAGCGCCTGTTCTTCGGTTCATCAGCATCGGACCGACCGCAGGCAAACCCACTCCTGAGGAGGAGTACTGGTGAACAATCGACGAGGTTTTACCCTGATCGAGCTTCTCGTCGTCATCGCCATCATCGCTATCCTGGCGGCCATCCTATTCCCGGTGTTCGCTCAGGCTCGCGAGAAGGCACGTGCCACAGGTTGTCTCTCCAATACCAAGCAGATCGGCACCGCTATCATGATGTATGTCCAGGACTATGAAGAGACCATGGTGCTGGCGGTTGAATGGAACAACTGGGGTATCTGGACGGATCGCATCGAGCCCTATCGGAAGAACTGGGATTTGATGTACTGTCCGTCCGGCGGCAATCTTCGCCTCCCCGTCTCCTGGGATTTTCCGCCATACCGATGGTGGGCGAACTGGCGCTACTTTACCCAGTACGGCTTCAACGCGACCTATCTAAACCGCGCCGCCGGCGACTGCTCCGACATCCAGATTAATGGCAACGCCTTCGGCCCGCCGACCGCGTTGGCAGCGATCAACCAGCCTGCGTCGACGGTGATGTGCACCGAAACCGGCCAGGATGCCCAGAACGACATCCCGGACGGCCTCGGCACCAACATCGTCTATTCTCCCGCCGGCTGGACCGCCCCTGACTGCTGCACCTATGGCGACTGGGGTCCCTTCGCCGACGGTACGCTCTGGTATGGCTTGAACGGCAATACGAAGAACACCCGCATGGGCTTCTTCCGACCGCGACACAACGAGGGCGGCAATGTCGTCTTCTGCGACGGTCACTCCAAGTTCATGCGCCCGGGCGCCCTGGCGGCCGGCACCGACTGGAATATCAACAAGAACCCGGGTGATATCTACATCGTCGATCGCTCACAGTTCCTCTGGGATCTCCAGTAATGCGTACAGGGCTGGCCATAGGCTTTGCGATGGCCGCCGTGTCGTTGGCCTGTTGTATGGGGTGTCAAAGCGGACCGGATCGCATGGCCAAGGAGTGGACCCAGGCGCCGCCTCCGGCGAGTCCCACGGCTCGTAGAGAGATGAAGCCGAGCAACATCCGCCCGCCCGCCCCGCCGGCTATGGGTGGACCCGGACGGGAACCCCCAAAGGCGTCTCCAGGACCGCCGAGACCGGGCGGCTAACCGAATAGTCCCGTATGCTGCAAATGCGGAGTCGAGATCGTCTCTCGGCTCCGCATTGGCTTGTCGCCTAACCTTGGGTTCTTCGCGCTCGAACAGGTAATCCTTAGTCTTGACAAACGGCTACCTCGGTGTTATGATTATTAGTCTTGGATCGGTCTTCCCAACCGCGCAGGCGGCAATGCACCACCCGAGGCTGAGATTCACTGGTTTCTGGGCGGTAGGCCGGCGTGAGGCCATCAACAAGGCAATATCTCCCAAGGAGGAGTACCGGTCAACAATCGGCGAGGTTTCACCCTGATCGAACTGCTAGTCGTCATCGCCATCATCGCTATCCTGGCTGCCATCCTGTTCCCTGTTTTCGCCCAGGCCCGCGAGAAGGCACGGCAGACGTCCTGCTTGTCCAACTTCAAGCAAGTGGCGCTGGCTCATCTCATGTACGTCCAGGACTTCGACGAGACGTTTGCGCCCTTCATGTGGGGGCCCGGCGACGGCGGGTTCAGCTATGACTGGGCCACCTGTTTCACGTAGCCTCAGATGGTCGTACCCTATGTCAAGAACTGGCCGATCTTCCGTTGCCCCAGCGACGCGTATGCCAAGGATTCCCAGTCGTTGGTCAATATGGGCTATCCGGCCAACGCAACCGGGCGGCAGCGCGATTACGCCGTGGGCCTCAACACGGACCTCGGCTACAACTACATGCACCTCGCCCCGATGAAAGGCTCCGCAGCCCAATCCCAGGGCAAGGGGATCGGTGCACTCGCGAAAGCCGCGAATACCTATATGTTCCTGGACAGCACCTGGGATTACGCTGGGTGCGATGTGCCTGCAGGCGGCGGCAACTGGTTCGTTGAGGCTCCGAGCTACTGGTATTCGACCTCGGAATGGTGGTTCGGCGGTTGGGATATCGACGACTGCAACAGCTGGCTCCACTACGGCGGCACGTTCCCGCGCCACAGCAATGCCGCCAACGTTGCCTTCACCGACGGCCATGTCAAGGTGCAGCGGGTGGGCGACATGCTTCAGGGCGTCAACCCCCGGACCTACGAAGTTACGGATCGCGCCGCGTTTCACTGGAGCGCGGACTGATCCTGACTCCATGCCCTAGCACGCGTACGTGCTCACATACGCGTGGTAGGGCCATGGCGATCGCCGGACAAGCGGGGCGGTTCCTGAGCGACACCGCCCCGACTTCCTGCGGAGGACGCATTCCGCGAGAGGTATGATGCAATGAATCAGCGCGTCGGCTGGCCTGTGCTCGTCCTTGTCGCGGTCTTGCTGGCAGGCGGTATCTATGTGTACGCGAAGAAGATCCTGTCTCTGGGACCTACCCCGGTGGATACAGCGGCGAACATCCCTCCGAGACAGCCGGGCGATGATAAACCGGCCCAACCACCGCCGGGTATGGTCGTCCCCGGTACGATAAAGCGGTAGTTCGCATAGGAGAGCGCAGTCAATGCAAAATAAAACGTTCCTCGTCATCGTTGTTGCGATCGTGGCGGTTGGGCTCGCGGTGATCATCGGCGCGCGCGCGTTGAGCCATGCGGGCCGTCCCGATACCGCTGAGGCGCAACAGGCGATCGAGACGGCGTCACAGGGGCGGGTTACAAACCCCGCGATGATGCCGACTGCAAGTCAACGGCAGCAGCCGAACTCCCTTGCCGGACGATTGCCCGGCAATAAAGGCGGAGGACGATAAGAATAGCCTGCAACCAGACGCTGGTTGCCCCAGTCTGAACTCGTAGTGATGGTGCAGGTACGATGCCTGGCCGCCTGCTCGTCACGTAAGACTGGTACGGTACGCGTCCTATTTATGGCTCCTCCGTGGGCCTGGGCAGGACTCGATACGTATCAGCGAGCCATGGAGGCAACCAGTAAGGAACCATGCAAGACCGTAAGACCGGCTTCACGCTCATTGAGCTGTTAGTCGTTATCGCCATCATCGCAATCCTCGCGGCCATCCTCTTCCCGGTGTTCGCGCAGGCCCGCGATAAGGCTCGCCAGACTGCCTGTTTGTCCAATACCAAGCAAATGGGCGTCGCGTTCATGATGTACATCGAGGACTACGACGAGACCTTCCCGCTTGGCTACGGCTATAGCGCGTCTGTCGGCTGGATGTGGAACTACAACCACGCCGTACCGGCCAACTGGCGGCCGCTGGGCGGCGGTGACCATCGACTCCCGGGATATGCCGTCCACTGGGCCAACTCCACCCAGCCCTACATCAAGAACTACCAGTTGCTCGAGTGCCCGTCGGGCGCCGAGATCCGGTTGAATGTCCCGGATTACGACACACCGAACGCACCGTGGGCCAACGTCACCTACACCTTCAACGGCCTGCTCATGGCCTATGCCCAGGCAGGCGTCAACAGCCCGTCGAAGCTCCCGCTTCTCTGGGAGGGACGCGGCAAGGTCAAAGTCGCCGGTTTCGCTCTAACGAACCCCGCGCTGCGCTGCGAAGGCATGGGGCCATGCACCTATCAACCGGCGGCTGATGGGTGCGACTCCAACGTCACCGGCGGACGCAGCGCGATGTTCACGCCATCGGGGACGATGTGGGTGCACACCGGCGGTGCGAACTTCGTCGCTGCGGACGGCTCTGC
>JAANMY010000503.1_pt1 | contig 54789 bp, 42 predicted proteins | sample 7279691 | NCBI WGS metagenome assembly JAANMY01 (sample SAMN14094543, study PRJNA606508) | bioreactor metagenome | isolation source: A lab-scale SPAN reactor treating ammonium-rich wastewater day 388 | place: Ireland: Galway | collected 2018-02-07 | reverse complement strand
CTCTTCAGCCGCGGCCCCATTGAAGCTTCGCCGGGCGGAGGACGACTTCTGAGAGTGAACCCCCTTTCCGCGGCTCTTCAGCCGCGGCCCCATTGAAGCCATTTCAAGTGGCTGGAGCGTGGCGCGCGTCTGCCCTTTCCGCGGCTCTTCAGCCGCGGCCCCATTGAAGCATCCGTCAGGCGTGCCTCGCGTGCCTCGACGAGAACCTTTCCGCGGCTCTTCAGCCGCGGCCCCATTGAAGCACGAACCCCGGGCCGATGCGGAGCGGGCGCGCCGAGCTTTCCGCGGCTCTTCAGCCGCGGCCCCATTGAAGCGTGCGCCCCCGAGCCCTGCCACGGCGACGTGCTGGCCTTTCCGCGGCTCTTCAGCCGCGGCCCCATTGAAGCAAGTACAGGAAGCGGACGCGGGCGGGCGGTTGACCTTTCCGCGGCTCTTCAGCCGCGGCCCCATTGAAGCCGCGAAACTACTTCCTTGCCAACGCTGCCAAACTGCTTTCCGCGGCTCTTCAGCCGCGGCCCCATTGAAGCGTCGTCGCCATTCGTCTGCTCCTGCCCCCGTGGGCTTTCCGCGGCTCTTCAGCCGCGGCCCCATTGAAGCAGTCGCGTCTCGCGCAGGTCCGCGGCCACGACGCCTTTCCGCGGCTCTTCAGCCGCGGCCCCATTGAAGCAACAATGGGCGCGGAGTCGAGAACCTGGAGCCTGCTTTCCGCGGCTCTTCAGCCGCGGCCCCATTGAAGCGCCTTGTCCGCCTTGGCCTGCGCCCGGCAGGTCGCCCTTTCCGCGGCTCTTCAGCCGCGGCCCCATTGAAGCGTATTCTTCGCACGTCGGCATGGCATCACTCCTTGGCCTTTCCGCGGCTCTTCAGCCGCGGCCCCATTGAAGCCCGATCCGGCCCGCTACCCCGTTCTCGCCCGCCACCTTTCCGCGGCTCTTCAGCCGCGGCCCCATTGAAGCCGCGCCCGAGTCGGGCGCTGAGATGGGGTGGGGCGCTTTCCGCGGCTCTTCAGCCGCGGCCCCATTGAAGCGGGTGATATCGGCCTGGTCTGCCGGTGCCCGTTCCCTTTCCGCGGCTCTTCAGCCGCGGCCCCATTGAAGCCCGTGGTGGCGGCGTCCGATCACGTTGCCGCCGAGTCTTTCCGCGGCTCTTCAGCCGCGGCCCCATTGAAGCTCGGCGCCGGTCGAGAACGTCGCCCCCGCGCTGGCCTTTCCGCGGCTCTTCAGCCGCGGCCCCATTGAAGCGCCGTCACCGTGTTCGAGCCCCCGACCGCGGCGATCTTTCCGCGGCTCTTCAGCCGCGGCCCCATTGAAGCCTGCTCGACCTCGAGGAACGCCCCGGGGATGAGCCCCCTTTCCGCGGCTCTTCAGCCGCGGCCCCATTGAAGCTCGGTAATCTCATTTCCACATCAAGGCACCAACCCTCTTTCCGCGGCTCTTCAGCCGCGGCCCCATTGAATTGCGAAGGCCAAGGAGGAAGCTGATTGTGCAGTCTCAGTCATCGCGAACGGTACGGCGTGGCATCCGCCGGCTCCTCGTAATTCGAACCCAGTTCCTCAAACTTGTCGTGGAAATCCCCGATCTCGATCGTGAAGTTCAAGCGGCGGCTGGCAAGTATCGGGCCATCTGTCGCCGAGTCGAGGAAGTCAAGGAAGCCACACGTCACCAAAAGAGGGCGCATGCGAGGTCGATCCTCCACCGCGGGTTGGTCGTGGATCCCTGCCCGGCTCTGGAGCGGCATTGCGACCACTTCGAGATCCACGGATTCTTCCCCAAGCCGATTGTAGAGCGAATGCAACGAATCAACCCGCTATGCCCGGGGCGTGCAGCACCCGCGGATCGGAAGTGGTGGGCTAAGGGCGGCCAGAAACGCCTCGCGAAGGCGATGCTGCGAGCCATGGATTGGGACGAACGCTTCCAGTCCCGGGAGACGAGCGAGAGACAGCGAGAAGCCATGCGGCGACAGCATCTCATCCGCAAGTGCGGAGGCAAAGTTGAGGAAGCAAAGTTCTTCGTCTGGTTCGTTCCGCCGCCAAGCAGGCCGCTACCCCCAGATCCGCGCGGGCTCGAGCCCTCGGAGTTGTCCAAGCTACCCGATGAGGAGTACCTGACCGTCGCGCTGCACACGCTCGGCGGGCTCGCCGATATGAGGGCGGGAAGGCCGCTTGTTTCGCCACCGCCAGTTCGGAGTGTCCGTTCGTCCTGCGGTCGGCAAGACTGCTCGGCGATCATCGATCAGATCGAGCATGCCGCGCGCTTCCCATTCGCACTCGGCGAGGATCGCCCAATGGACGGAGCGCCCGATCCCGAACAGCTCGATCCGGGTCTGGCCGGGGAGATGCTCGTCTTCGTCACCAATCGGTTCCGGGTGCCCACCGTACCGAAGGGCTACATGCCTGCGTCGTATTTCGGGAAGCGCCTCGGCTCTCGTATTCGCAAGGCCACTGCTCCGGGCCGACTCACCAAGCGAGTCAACTTCAGAGTCATCGCTGAGGTCAAGTACTACTCCGAGGCGGATATCCGGCGGCTCTGGCCCGGTGACTTCGACGCAGTTACGGGTTCGCCGCGAGCGCGTTGAGCCAGAACGCGACCCCCTCAAGCGTGAAGCCGCGGGATTCAGCGTGAACGTGCGGGAACGGCCTGACCTGATCCTTCCCTTCGGCGGAAGACGAGGGAAAAGTCGGCCATGGGTACGAAGTTCATCACATTGGGCGAGCTCTCCGATCGGACCGGCCTGCCCGTCGCTTGGCTGAGGCGAGAAGCCAGCGCCGGACGGCTCCCGTCGGTCACGATCGGGCGGAGGCGCATGTTTGACCTGGACGCGGTAGTGCGCGCCATCACGGCGAATGAGAGGAAGGGGGGTCGCAATGGTTGATCCCCGGACCGTCACCGAGTGGAACCACCCACCCGTCACCCCGTTCTTGCCCATGGTCGTCGATAGACGTCAGGCCGCCGAACTCCTCGGTGTGTCGCCCGGCACGATCGACAACCTCCGCCTTCGCGGAGAGCTCCCGAGCGTGAAGATCGGGGCTCGCCGGCTCTATGACGTCGAAGACCTTCGCCGTTTCGTCGAGGCGCGGAAGGCGGTGGGCCGATGACCGCCCTTCAACCTCCCGCGGGCGTTCCCGCCGATGCCTGGGGTCGCGTCGCGCGGGAAGAGGGCTCGCGCTGGTCGATCCCCGAGCGCGATGCGAGCGGCGAAGTCGTCGGCACGGCCTACCGCGACGCCCATGGCGGCAAGACCTTCAAGCCGGATGGCAAGCGTGGGCTCATCGTTGCGTGGCCGCTTGAGCCGTATGCCGGCTCCAGCGCGAGCAAGCCCGTGTTCGTGTGCGAGGGCGCGTCCGACACGGCCGCGCTGCATGGGCTTGGGCTCGACGCGGTGGGCGTCCCGATGGCCGGGCACTGCGGCGCAATGCTCGCTGAACTGCTCGCCGATCGCCACGTCGTCCTCGTCGCCGACGCGGATGAGGCGGGCCGCCGGGGCGCGAAGACGATCGCCGGTGCGCTCGTCGCGCGCTGCGCTTCGGTTCGCATCATCGAGCCGCCCTTGGGCGCGAAGGATGCGCGCGAGGCGGTGATCTCGGGGGCGGATCGCGCGGACTTCGATCGCCTCGCCAAGGAGGTTCGGTCCCTCGAACCTCCGCCAATCAACGGTGCGCCGGTGATCGTGCGGCTGGCGGACGTGAAGCCCGAGCCGGTGGCATGGTTGTGGCCTGGTCGGATCGCGCTGGGCACACTGACCCTCATCGCAGGCGATCCCGGCTTGGGCAAGTCATTGCTGACGCTGGACATGGCGTCCCGGGTTTCGACGGGGGCGGGCTGGCCCGATCGTCGTGGGGAGAGTTTTGCGCCCGGCGGCGTGGTGCTTCTGAGCGCCGAAGATGGGGTATCGAACACGATCCGCCCGCGCTTGGATGCGGCGGGCGCGTGCGTTTCACGGATCGTGGCGCTGGAGGCAATCCAAACTGTGGACAACAACGGGCGAGAGTCGGCCCGCACGTTCGACCTGTCGCGCGACCTGCTGGCGCTGGAATCCGCGATCCGATCGGTGGAGGATTGCCGGATGGTGGTGATCGACCCGGTGACGGCGTACCTGGGCGGTGTCGATTCGCACAAGAATGCCGACGTCCGCGGGCTCCTCGCGCCCCTCTCCGCGCTCGCGGCGGAGCATCGGATCGCGGTGATCGCGGTCACGCACCTCAACAAGTCGGGCGGCGGGCCGGCGATCTACCGGGCGATGGGTTCGCTTGCGTTCCCGGCGGCGGCGCGTGCGGCATGGGCGGTGAGCAAGGACAAGGATGACTCGGGCCGTCGGCTCTTCGTTCCGCTCAAGAACAACCTGGCCCCGGACGCCGGCGGGCTCGCGTATCGGATCGAACCGAACGGCGCGGGAGGCTATCCCATCGTCGCGTGGGAACCCGACCCTGTGAACGTGAGCGCCGATGATGCCCTTGGGGGTGATCGTGAAGAAGGCGGCAGGCGCACCGAGCGCGACGACGCGGCTGATTGGCTGCGGGACCTGCTGGCCCACGGCCCATGCCCTGCCCGCGACGTGGAGCGGGACGCCCGCGACGCCGGGTATTCGATCGCCACGGTGAGGCGAGCGAAGGCGGCTATTGGCGTGATGTCCCGAAAGCCGGCATTCGATGGCCCGTGGGTATGGACCCTCCCCGCCGAAGATGCTCAACCCCCCAAGATGCTCACCGAAGGTGCTCACACCCCGCCAAGTGAGCATTTTGGGGAGAAACAAGCGGAAATCAACGGGAATCCGCCCAATATGCTCAACGGTGAGGGAGTGAGCGCCTTGGGCGACGGTGAGCGCCTTGGGAACACGGCCACGGACACCGGCGTTAGTCGGGGGGTGCGATGATCGAGAGCCCACGATGCCGGCAAGTGCGATCAGCCTCCGCAGAGCGCTGCCACCGTCTTCACGAGCACAACGGTCTCGCTCCAGACCGTTCGCAGGTTCCTCATTTCGCATGGGTGGTACATGACCGCAACGCCGCAACAAAGCGAGCCGGGGAACCGCACGGACGGGATCAGGCCGCGATCTGCGGATGCGAACAGGCTCTTGATGGTCTTCTTGCCTCCCCGTGGGCCACGCCACGCGACAGCGATCTCCGGGTTAAGGCGTACGAGCATCTCCTGAGCGTCGGCACCCAACGCGAGGATGCACCCAGGCCGCAGCACCTCTACTTGGTATCCCAGGAAGTCGGAGCAGTGCTGCCGGTAGTCACAATCGTCGCTGAGTGCACCCACGCAGCCCCCGGCGTCGTCCTTGAGGCCCATCAGGGCGTTGGTAAAGAAGCAGCGACTCGGCGACACTTTGGCTTCGGCGAGAAGCCCCAGAAGATTGCGCCACGTCGGGCCACGCAGGTCCTCCATCCCACGATTACTCGCCTCTTCCATCGCCTCAACATCCCCGAAGTTGTGGCCCAAGAGCATGAGAGGCCGCTGCGCAAGCGACGGGAGCAATCCGGCATGGTCCCACAGGCCATTCCCCGCTGGAAAGAACGCGGTACCGGGGACTCGGCAGCTGTCGTCGATCGCGCGGACACCGGTGGGGTACTCCCCGAACTGTCTCAGTCGCTCGATGAGGAGCCCTACTGGATGGTCTGTGATGGGGGCCTGCATCAGTGCAGCGTAACGGCTCGGTCCCTGGTCCGTTGCGCCCGTTACCCGCCGCTTTCGCGCCCTGTCAGGCAGTCGCTGGGGTGTAGTTGCGGCACAGCAACGGATCGAGTACGCTGGGGGCATGGCGAAACTTACGAACGCGATTCGGGCGGCGGTGAAGGCGAGCGATCAAACGCCCTACGCGATCGCCAAGGGGTCGAACGTGGCCCGTAGTCAACTGTCGCGGCTGCTGAGCGGTGAAAGCGGGATGACGGTGGACACGATCGAACGGCTGGCGGACTACCTGGGGTTGCGAATCACGGTCGAACCCAAGGGCAAGACCACGAAGGGACGGTGACGTATGGCGAGCATCGGATGGGAAGGCAAGCGGGCGCGAATCCTGTTCCGCGATGGTGCCGGCAAGCAGCAGACGATCCGCCTGGGCGAGTGCCGCAAAGACGACGCGAGAACCGCGAAGATGGCGATCGGGCATCTTGTGATCGCCAAGCGGCACGGGAGCGTGCCCCACCCCGACGCGGTGCGCTGGCTGGGCGGCATCGACGATGTGCTGTACGCCCGCGTGGTCGCGCACGGCTTGTGCCAACCACGCGAGGGCTTGGCGGTGGTGACGCTCGGGATGCTGCGGGACCGGTTTGACTCCACGGTGCGGGTGAAGCCCGGGACCACGGCCGCGTACAAGCAAGGGCTGGACTCTCTCTGCCAGCACTTTGGCCGCGAGCGTGACTTGTCCACCATCACGGTGCTGGAGGCCGACCAATGGCGGCAGTCGATGGTCGATGCGAAGTACGCGCCGGCCACGATCAGCAAGCGGGTCCAGACCGCCCGCAACCTGTTCCGCAAGGGAGCGCGCTGGGGCATCCTCCACATCTCGCCGTTCGCCGATGTGCGCGCGGGCAAGCAGCACAACCCGGAGCGGCAGCGCTTCATCGACCGCGAGACGATCGGGAGAGTGATCGATGCCTGCCCAGACCATGAATGGCGGCTGATCGTGGGCCTGAGCCGCTACGCAGGGCTCCGCTGCCCGAGCGAGCACCTCGCCCTCACGTGGCAGGATTGGGACGTGCAGCGCTCCGCGTTGACCGTGCGGGCCGCCAAGACCGCGACGGTCCGGCAAGTGCCGGTGTGCCCCGAGTTGTCCCATCTGCTGCAGGCGGCGTTCGACATGGCCGAGCCCGGCGCGATCTGGATGATCGCCCGTTACCGGGAGCGGAACTCAAACCTGCGTACTCAGCTTCACAGGATCATCCGTCGGGCGGGCCTGACCCCCTGGCCGCGGACCTTCCACAACCTCCGGGCGTCCTGCCAGACCGAATGGCAGGAACGGTTCCCGCTGGCGTCGGTGTGCCTGTGGATCGGTAACACCCCCGACGTGGCCGCCAGGCACTACCTGACCGCCCGCGACGTCCACTTCGAGATGGTGGGCAAAGGCGAGGCGGCAGCAAATCCGGCAACAAACAGGCGCCCAAACGCTTACAAGGGCGACCAAGCCGATTCCGCCGACCACACGAAAATCCCTCAAAAGCAAGGGGTTTTGGTGGAGTCTGGCATCGGGTGGGACCCGGTGGAAAACACGAAAGTGGGCGCGGGTGGATTCGAACCACCGTAGGCAGTTAAGCCACCAGATTTACAGTCTGGCCCGTTTGGCCACTCCGGCACACGCCCGTGTACGGCAAAACGTATCCCTCCCGCATCGCCCGGGCAAACCCACTTTCGCCACAGCCGCCTGCGGGACTCGAACCCGCAACCTGCGCTTTACAAAAGCGCTGCTCGACCAGTTGAGCTAAGGCGGCGTTCGTCGCCGAACCATAGCGCGCATCCCCTACAGCCCTCTCGATCGTGTACGGCTCGTCGTACGGGAGGCCAAACCCGAACTCGGTGCGGTTCGATGTCTCCCTCGCCAGGGGAGGGGTCATGCCACGCCCGAGAACCGACGCTCCGCGATTGGAAGCCCTCGAGCCTCGGACGCTCCTCGCGGTCGATCCCCTCTCGCCCGACCACGAACTCTGGCTCGCCCCTCCGGGTATGGCCGTCATCGATGGTCTCCTCAGCGACGCGGGCTGGGACACGGCGTTCCGCATCGAGCGGGCACAGCCTCATCGCCACGCTTCTGTCACGATCCTCCTCATGCACTCGCCCGATGGTCTGTTCGTCGGGATCCGGGCCGACGACGAGCACCTCTGGGCCGATGGCTCGGGCGGGGGATCGGGGCCGCGATGGGCCCTCGAGGACGACGATTCGGTCACGCTCTACTTCGATCCGGACCTCTCTCGGGACGAGTGGATGGCACCCCAGGACCGGGCGATCGGGTTCAACCTTGCGCCCATGCAGGCGCCGTTCTCAGGGAGCGGCTCGGTTCGGCGTGCAAAGTTCGTGCGCGGCGATTCGCTCGGCGGCGCGCCCGATGCCCTGCCCGGCGGCGAGCTTCCCCCGGGTCTGATCTACGCGTCGCAGCTCCTCGGCACGGTGAACGACCCGAGTGATCTCGACCAAGGCTGGACCAGCGAGGTGTTCGTCCCCTGGAACGCGATCGGGATCTCGTCCCCCGGGCATGGGCTGGTGTTCGGGATGAACTTCGACGTCATCTTCGACAACGACGGGGGCACGAGGAACTTCGCGGACAACAGGGCTTCGCCCTACCGGTTCTCCCTGCCGGCTTTCGTGGACGACCACCTGCAGGGGGCACACTCTTCGTTCGCGGACTCGCAGGCGGGTGTCCGAGGGCCGATCAACTACGCCGACGTGATGCTCGTGGATCCGGCAACGGCGACGACCCCTGCGGGAGTCGTTGACCTGACATCCGCACGCCCGTCTCCGTTCGGCGTTTCACTGGAGTTCCCGGCGCCGGCAGGCACGGGAGCGGGCGCGGGCCGCGCGTGGCGTTACGAGATCAGGATCGGGAACGGGCCGATCGTCACCGAGAACGACTGGGACGCGGCAATCATGTACAAGCAATCCGCCATCCCGCGCGGGCGGGGGATGGCCGAGTCGATCCGTGTGGTTGCGCTGACCCCGGGAACGACGTACCACGCCTCGGTGCGAGCGAGAGACGCTTTCGGCAATCTCTCTCCGATCACGCTGTCAGCGGCGTTCACAACGCTCGCGGACAACACGATCGTTCCCGTCGACCGGATCGTCCCCTCACCGCACGGGGGGGGACTGGTGCACGAACGTGACGGACGGGCGTTCGTGCCGATCGGTGACCATCTCGGGCTGAGTTGGGGGTATGCCCGCTCGCTCTTTCCAGGTGACGTGTGGGATGCGGCGACGGGCGTCTACCACAACTTCCACGCGCAGCCGTCGTACGAAGGACCACCGGACCCCTACTTCTTCATGCTCCAGTCCCACGGTGTAAACACGATGCGGGTGTTCATGGAGTTCCACGGCGTGGACCAGGAAGGGAACCCGGACCTGCCGCGGGGCTCGTACTGGCTGGAGTCGCCGGCGGGCGAGTTCAACCCGGACATGCGCGCGTTCCTGCACAACCTGCTGACGATGGCGGAGCGGTATGACCTGAGGCTGATCCTTTCGCCGTTCGATACGTTCCTGTACGACGAGACGTTTGACGCCCAGAACCCGTTTGCGATCGCGCAAGGGGGGGTGCTCGGGGACATCGACCGCTTCTTCCATGAGCCCGGGACGCTCGCGCAGGCGAAGGCGAGGATGGACGTGCTCGTCTCGTGGCTGCACGAGAGCCCGTACGCGCACCGCGTGCTCGCATGGGAGGTCGTCAACGAGTGGGACAGCTGGGAGTGGACTCTCAACCCGGAGTACGCCGATGCACGCGAGCGTGAGATGCACATCCGATCGTTGTGGGTCCTGGAACTCGCACGGCATCTTCGCGAGATCGATCCCGACCGGCTGATCGCGAACCCGAGCGTCTCCAGGGATCCTCGTGGACCGAGCGCGAGGCTCGCGTTCAACGCGCGTGAGTTTGACCTTCAACTCCCCCACTTCTACACGAGCGGGAGCGAGGAACCGATCCACAACCCGGCGGACGACCGACGTTTCCTCGCGGCGAGCCAGCACGCCTCGCTGACGGCGTATTGGCTCACGTCGAGGATCGACCTTCGTCCGGTTCTCAATGCGGAGTGGGGGCTTACCCGGGCAAACTGGCCGGGGGGCACGCCGGGGTACTCACCGGCCTATACCCGCGCCGAGGATGAGTCCCTGTACCGGGCCATCCTGTGGACATCTCTGGCAGCGGGACAGGCCGGGGGATCGCTCCGCATCGCGACCGATGAACTTCAGCCGTGGTATCACTCCCTGACGCCGGCAATGCGGCTGGCTCAGCAGGCGATGGCCGGATTTGTCGCGCATCCTCAGTTCGACGTGGACTGGGCCTCTGTTCGGATGCCGATCCGCGTCGCATTCGGCGAAGGGGCGGCATTCGCCTCTGGGGACGCCCTGCAGGCCGTCGTGTACATCCTGCGAGACTCGTCGCTCACGGTCGCAGGATCCCCTCTGGTGATCGATGGGCTGGGAGTTGATCGGTTCTTCGATGTGGAGGGGTGGGACCCCGCGAACCCCGCGCTCGGGCCGTTGTGGGTCGTCGAGGCTGTGTACTCCGGTTCGGGCGACCTGGCAATCTCGTTGCCGTTCTTCACGTCTGAACTCGCGGTGAGAGTGAGGGCTCGAACGGAATCACCGGCACGGCCCATGCTCGCGGCGATCGAGCACGCCGGCGATGTGTGGATTTTCACGACGGATGGCCGGGGCGCTCTGATCGCGAGCACGGGCGGGACGACGGTGCCGTTGTCAGGGCGTGTGGGGATCGATCGTCCGATTCGGGACGCGACTCCCTTCATCACGCCCGAAGGGCGCCTGAATCTTGCGTTGCTCGACGACCGGCACGAGGTGTGGAGGTTGCTGCGGGAAGAAGACGGGACGTGGTCGGCCGTGAACCTCACCCGGCTGATCGACGCCCCGGGCTTGTTCGGCGGCCTGACCGTTCTGCAGACCTCCTGGGGCGCGGTCCACCTCGCCGGGCTCGACGCACGCGGACATGTGGTGAACGTGTGGTGGACGCCGGCGGTCGGCGAATGGCTGCATACCGACCTGACGGAAGCGACGGACGGCGCCCGGCTCGTCGGGTCGCTCGCTGGGTACGTGACCCCTTGGGACGGTCTGAACCTTGCGGGGCTCGATGCCCGGGGCCACATGCTCGTGTATTGGTGGGCGCCCGAACTGGGCCCGGGGGCGTGGCGGACGCAGGACCTCACGGACGACTTCGGCGGAGCAACGCTCGCCGGCTCGCCGGCGGCCTCGGTCACGCCTTGGGGAGGGCTGAACCTGACAGGGGTGACGCATACGGGCCGGCTGCACACCTACTGGTGGGCGCCGGGCACCGACGCATGGTCGATTACCGATCTCACCGCGACGACCGATGCGGCACCCATGCGGCCCGGCGCGTCGGCATTCGCGGGGCCCTCGGGCCAGATCGAACTCGCGACGCTCTCGATGACAGGGAGTTTCATCCGGTGGCGATGGACGCCCGAGTCGGGGATCTGGCGAACAACAACGCTGGCCCGCGCATCGTGGGAAGCGTTGCCGACGCGGTGGACGCTGACGTCGGCGTCGCTCCACTGGCTCGACCCCCTGCCGGGCTCGATCGCGCTCGAAGAGATCGGCGACCTCGCGACCTGAGGGCGGCGCGGCGTGGTGCGCCGCGATAGGCTCATGGCTGATGAACGAGCGAGAGAGGTTCGAAACCCGTCGGGGTCTAGAGGACGAGCTTCGAGCCTCCTCGGTCGGCGAGGTCCGATTCGGAGTCCATGACCGTCTGCTTTACTCCACGGATGCCTCGCTGTATCAGGTGGAACCGCTTGGGGTCGTGGTCCCTTCGAGCATCGAGGGGGCGGTGGCGACCATCCGTGCGTGCGCGGCCCGACGCGTGCCGATGCTGGCCCGGGGCGGAGGGACGAGCCTGGCGGGGCAGTGCACGAACCGCGCGGTGGTCATTGATTTCTCGGCGCACTGCCGGGGAGTCCTCTCGGTGGACGGCGCCGGGCGTCGCGCACGGGTCGAGCCCGGAGTGACGCTCGACGCGCTCAACGCACACCTCCTCCCGTACGGCTTGTTCTTCGCGCCCGATCCGGCGACGGCCTCTCACGCGTGCATCGGCGGGGTCGTGGCGAACAACGCCGCGGGGGCAAGGTCGATCCGTTACGGTCGGGCAAGCGAGAATCTTCGGTCGTTGGACGTCGCGTGGTGGGACGGGACAAGGGCGACGCTCGGCCCGGGTACCGCGCGCGACGACGCCCGGGTGGCGGACATCACGCGGCGTGTCCTCTCGCTTGTTCGCGCGCACGAGCGGGAGATACGCGAGCGGTTTCCTCGGACGCTTCGGCGCAACGCGGGGTACGGGCTTGACCTGATCCTCGGGCAACTCGACGCCATCGGCGCGGGTGAGGATCCCCTCGATCGCGTGAACCTGGCCCCGCTCATCTGCGGGAGCGAAGGCACGCTGGCGTTCGTGCTCGGGGCGGAGGTCATGCTCCATCCCATCCCGGCGGCGAGGTCGCTCTGTGTGATCGCGTGCGCGTCGACCGACGATGCCGTGGACCTCGTGCCCGAGATCCTCGCGACCTCCCCGACGGCGGTGGAACTCATCGACGATGTGATCCTGTCGTTGGCAAGGGAACGCGTGGAGTATCGCGCCTACGCCGAGATGCTCCCGGGGGCCGAGGCGCTGGTGTACGTGGAGCACACCGCGGATGAGACCGCGGCGGTGCTCGCGGAGAACGTGGCCCGCCTCCGGCGTGTGGCCGGGACGCGGGCCGTGCTGGCGTGCTCGACCGAACAGGCGGAGCGCGCGTGGCGGTTGCGACGGGCGGGGGAGCCGCTGCTGCACGCGCAGGGAGGGGCTCGACGGCCCCTGACGTTCGTGGAGGACAACGCGGTTCCGGCAGAGCGGCTGGGGGAGTTCGTCAGAGCGTTCAGAGGCATCTTGGCCTCGCATGGCACACGAGGATCGTTCTGGGCGCATGCGAGTGTGGGGGTGCTTCACGTTCGGCCGCTGCTTGACCTGCGGGATGGTGAAGATCGTGAGCGGATGGAGCGGATCGCCCGGGAAGTCGCGGCCCTGGCGTGTACGCTGGGCGGGACGATGTCGGGCGAGCACGGGGACGGGCGGGCAAGGTCGCCGTTGCTGCGACAGGCGTTCGGAGAGGAGTTGGTCGCGGCGTTCAAGGAGTTGAAGTCGATCTTCGACCCTCACTCTCTCCTGAATCCAGGGAACATCGTGGAGCCTTCGGCAGCGATCGCCGAGCGATTGCGGGTGATCCCCCAGCCGGGACGCGGAGCGGTGTCGTTGTCGCCAGTGACGCCAGCCTACGAGCATCCGCACGGGCTGCTGGGCGAACTGGAACGCTGCAACGGCGCGGGATTGTGCCGCCGGATGTCCCCCGGAACGATGTGCCCGTCGTACCGAGCGACGCTGGACGAGCGACACTCGACGCGTGGGCGGGCCAACGCGATGCGACTGTCTGGGACCGGGCAGGGGCACGCCCACCCGTGGGCGGATCCGGAGACGATCGAGACGCTCGACCTCTGCCTTTCGTGCAAGGCCTGCAAGAGCGAGTGTCCATCCGGGGTAGACCTGGCGCGGTTGAGGAGCGAGTTCCTCCACCAGTCGCACGTCACACGAGGTCGCGTGCCGATGGAGGCGGCGGTCTTCTCGCGGACGCCGGAACTGCTCGGCGCGGCGTCGTGCCTGCCCCGTCTTGCAAACGCGATGGGGGCAGGAAGGTTGCTGCGTGAAGCCCTCCACCGGGCTGGGCTTGTCGATCGTCGCCGTTCGATGCCAACGGTGGAGCGGTCGGTCACGGCGCGATGGGGTGACGATCCGGCTGATTCGGATTGCGCCGTTCTGGCGGACTGTTTCACGGGCAGATTGGAGCCGGAGATCCCGCTCGCGGTGAGGGACCTGCTCCGGTCGCACGGGTACAGGCCGCGGCTGCTGGTCGGGGTGTGCTGCGGACGGGCGGACTTCTCCCTGGGAACACTCGATCGGGCGAGGGGCCGAGTGGAACTGGGCGTGAGGAAGATCGGGACACAACTGTCCAAGGAAATCCCGATCGTGGTGTGCGAGCCGTCGTGCCTCTCGGCGTTCCGGGACGAGTGGCTCGGCCTGCGGTGCTCCGCGGCAGTCGGGGCGAGGAAAGAGATCGCCTCGCGGGTGGTGTCGTTCGGCGAGTTGCTCTCAGGGGCGTCACGCCGGGCGACGGTGGGCCTGCCCGAGCGAGCGATCCTCCACGAGCACTGCCACGAAAAGGCGTTGGGGATGAGCGGGGATGCCCGGTTCCTTGCGGGGCTCATGGGGGAGAGGCTGTGCCGGGCGGAGACGGGCTGCTGCGGCCTCGCGGGGTCTTGGGGGTTCCCGCCGCGGCGATTTGATCTCTCGATGGCGATTGCACGGCAATCGCTGGCGCCCTCGGTGGAAGGGTTCCTGGCGACGCACCCGGGCGGGGCGGTCCTGGCGACGGGCACGTCGTGCCGGCACCAGATCCGCGATGTGCTGGGCGTCCGGGCGGAGCATCCGGCGACGGTCCTGGCTCGCGGCCTGCGCCCGGGCGGATAGACTGCGTGCAAGGAGGCCGCCCATGCTGCATCTTGTCGCGCTCGTTCCCGTCGTCCTTTCGGATCTTCCAGAGGTGAGGGTGACTCGGGACGACACGCGGATCGATCGGTCGTGCCGCATCGTGATCGCCGAAGGGGTCGTCATCACCGACACGAACCGCGACGGGGTGATCCACATCGCCGCGGACGGGATCGAGATCGAGTTCGCGCCGGGGACGGTCCTTCGAGGAGCCGGGGACGATGCCGCCGGGGATACGCTCGAGGGGTTCGGCGTGCGTGTGCAAGGGCGCAAGGGCGTGACGATCCGGAACGCGGAGATCCGGGGGTTTCGCGGGGGGATCTTCGCGACGGACGCGCACGACCTGACCATCCACGACGTCGCGTTCTCGAACATCCGCAGGCACAGGCTCCGGTCCACGCCGGCGGCGGAGGACGGGGGCGACTGGCTCTGGCCCCACAACAACGACGACAACCAGTGGCTGACAAACTACGGAGCGGCGCTCTACATCGAAGACTCCTCGAACGCGACGATCAGGAACGTTCGCGTCCGGCACGCGCAGAACGGGATCGCGCTCGATCGGGTGACGAACTCGCGGGTGTACGACAACGACGCGAGTTTCCTCTCGGGCTGGGGCCTCGCGATGTGGCGGTCGTCGGACAACACGGTCACGCGCAACGCGTTCGACTTCTGCGTCCGCGGGTACTCCCACGGCGTCTACAACCGCGGGCAGGATTCGGCGGGCATCCTGTTCTTCGAGCAGAACAACCGGAACCTGATCGCCGAGAACTCGTGCACGCACGGGGGGGATGGGATCTTCGGGTTCGGTGGTCGGGAGGCGCTGGGCGAACTCGCGGGCGACCGGGCGAAGCCCGGGGAGTTCGCACGCCGCGGGTGCAACGACAACCTGTTCATCGCGAATGACCTGTCCTATGCGCCGGCGCACGGGCTCGAGCTGACCTTCTCCTTCGGGAACCTGGTCGCGAGGAACCGGATGGCGGGCAACGCGATCTGCGGCATCTGGGGGGGGTACTCCCAGGAGACCCTGATCACCGACAACGTCTTCGAGGCCAATGGCGACATGGGCTACGGGCTCGAGCGTGGCGGGGTGAACATCGAACACGGTCGGAACAACGTGATCGTGGGCAACGCGTTCAAATCGAACAAGTGCGGGGTCCATCTTTGGTGGGACAACGACGAGGGCTTCCGCCGCCTGCCCTGGGGCAAGGACAACGACCATGCGGAGAGCCCGCGGTTCATCCCATCGATCGGGAACGTAATCGTCGGGAATACCTTCGAGGGCGATCAGGTCGCAGTCCACCTGCGGGAGTGTGATCCGACCGTGATCGCGAAGAACACGTACCGCGGCGTCGGACGCGAGCTCGACGCCTCGGCGTCGGAAGTCCTCGCGGAGGCCAGGCCGCTCGAGGCCGCCGTCCCCGACTACACGGCCCTGGGGAACACGCGGCCGGTCGGGTCGAGGAACCATCTTCGAGGCCGAGAGAACATCATCATGACCGAGTGGGGCCCCTGGGACCACGAGTCGCCTCTCGTGCGTCGTGGGCCGGGGCGTTCATCCTCGGAGCAGTCGTGGGATGTCTTCGGGGTGGAGGGCAAGGTCGATTTCATGCTCCATCCATCCCCAGGGGTGAGCCTGCGCACGGTCGAAGCGACCGGGTCGGCCAAGGCCCGCGCGGTCGTTTCCGCGGCCCCGGGTGTGCATCCCTACACATTGGAGGTTCGCGCGGCGGGGTTCTCGGAGCGGGTCCGCGGAACGATCATCGCCGCGGAGTGGGACGTGAAGGTCTGGACATGGAAGGCGAACCCCCTGGAGGACCTCGAAGCATGGAGGAAGGAGGCCGACGGGCCAGGCGTGCTCCGCGCAAAGGTCTCGGCGATCGACTTCCCCTTCGCGATGGGTGGGCCGAGGAACGTCGGCATCTCGCCCGAGATCTCAGCCGCGGAATCGTTGACATCAGATCGATTCTCGATCCACGCATCAACGCGCGTGCCCCTCCGCCGAGGGACGTGGAAGGTCTCGACGCTGTCGGACGACGGCGTGCGGGTGTTCATCGATGGGAAGATGGTGATCGAACGCTGGGATATCCACGGCCCGACGAAGGACACAGCGGAGTTCGAGGTCGTGCGGAACGGCCCGGTGGAGATCCGGATCGAGCACTTCGAGAACAACGGGTACGCGGTGCTCTCGCTCGGCCTGGAACCGATTGGCCAAGACGACCAAGGAGGCTGAGCAGCCATGCCCGATCCCGAGAAGGCCCTGAACTGGCTTGAACTGCACCACGAGGGCTCGGTCGCCAGGCTGATCGACTGGTTGCGCATCCCCTCGGTGTCGACGGATCCGGCGTTTCGGAAGGACTGCCGGAACGCCGCGGACTGGGCAGCGCGGCACCTTCGGGATTCGGGCCTGCGCGTCGAGGTGCGCGAGACGGGGACGCCCGCGAACCCGGGACACCCGATCGTGATGGCGTTCTCGGAGGGTTCGTCGGATTACACGGGACCGCATGTGCTTTTCTACGGGCACTACGACGTGCAGCCGCCTGACCCTCTGGAGCAGTGGGAAAGCCCACCGTTCGAGCCGCGGATCCGGGATGGCGAGGGCGGACGGCGCGTGGTGGCACGCGGAGCCGTGGACGACAAAGGGCAGGTCATGACCTTCCTCGAATCGCTGCGAGCCTGGAAGGAGACCACGGGTCTCGTGGCGGGCGGGGTCCGTTTCACGGTGCTGCTGGAGGGAGAGGAAGAATCGGGCTCGGCAAACCTCGAAGCGTTCATCCGGACGAACGCGGAGGAGTTGAAGCGGTGCGCATTCTGCCTGATCTCGGATACTGGAATGCTGGCGAGGGACAAACCCGCCATCACCTACGGGGTTCGCGGGCTGGCCTACACCGAGGTCTCGCTTCACGCCGCCAACCAGGACCTCCACTCCGGGCTGTGGGGCGGGCGCGCCCCCAACCCCGCGGTGGAGTTGGCGAAGATCCTTGCTGGCTTGTGGGACAGTGAACGGCGGGTCACCATCCCGGGGTTTTACGATCCCGTGCGCGAGCCCTCGCCGGAGGAGCGGCGGGCATGGGCGGATCTCGGATTCGACGCGGCGAGCGCGCTCGCCAAAATCGGACTTCCCGCCGTGGCCGACACGGGGGAAAAGGGCTATTCGCCCCTGGAGCGAGAGTGGGCACGCCCGACCGCCGAGATCAACGGCATCGTTTCCGGGTACACCGGACACGGGGCCAAGACGATCATCCCCGCCAAGGCCACCGCGAAGGTGTCGTTCCGTCTGGTCGCGGATCAGGCCCCTGATCGCGTGGCCGAGTCGTTCTTCTCGTGGCTGCGAGGACGGACGCCCCCGGGGTGCCGCTGGGAGTTCATCAACCACGGCGGCGGGCATCCCGCGACATGCCCGACGGATTCCGCGCCGCTGCGGGCGGCGAGGCGGGCCCTCGAGCGTGCCGCCGGGACACCCCCCGCGCTCATCAAAACCGGGGGGTCGATCCCGATCGCCGGGATGCTCAAGGCACGCCTCGGGCTGGACACCATCTTCATGGGGTTCGGACTCGACGACGACCGGGTGCACTCCCCCAACGAGAAGTTTGAGTTGGCGTGCTTCCGGCTCGGTGCGAGGGCGCACGTGTTGCTCATCGATGAACTTCGCCGGGCGGGTCGGGGCTGAGGCCATCGCTCGAACCGGCGGCGCGCCCTGCGAGGAACCCCGTGGCCCAGGCCCACTGGAAGTTGTACCCGCCGACACGCCCGTCAACGTCGAGGATCTCGCCGCAGAGGTGGAGCCCCGGACAGAGTCGAGACTCCATCGAGTGCAAACGGAGTTCGGCGAGGGGGACACCGCCGGCGGTTACTTCGGCGTAGGTAAAGCCGCGATCGCCGGTGACGGGCAGCGGATAGGCGGTGATCCCCAGAACGAGCGATCGGCGGGAAGGCCTGGAGAGCGTGTGCACGCGTGCACCCGGGTCGATGGAGGCGTGTTCGAGCAGGACGCGCGCCAGGCGCTCGGGCATCTGTTCGCAGAGCCATCGAAGGATGGAGGTTTGTGGAGAAAGCCCAAGCAGCGCACGATCGCAGGACTCGGGATCAAGGGCGGGCAGCCAGTTGGCCGTGAGCGTGGCGCCAGAGCCGCGGGCGGCGATCACCGCCCGCGAGACATCGAGGACGCCCGGACCCGACAGCCCGAAGTGGGTGCACAGCACCGGATCGGTGTACGCGGCGAGGCGCCTCCCCCCCCGATCGCGGAGCTCGAGCGTGGCTCGTTGGGAGAGGCCCGAGAGGGCGCAAAGCGGATGGGCGCGATCCAGCGTGAGGGGGACAAGCGCGGGGAACGTCTGCGTGACGGTGTGACCAAGGGCACGTGCGAGGTCGTAGCCCCGGCAGTCCGATCCTGACTTGGGCAGCGAGCGTCCCCCGGTTGCCAGGATGGCCCGTTGCGCAAGAACTGGCGTCGTGTCGGGATCATCGGATCGGATCTCGAAGCCCTTGGCGGACCGCTCAATGGACTGGACACGCCAGGGGTGCAGGAGACGGACGCCCAGGCGCTCGGCTTCGCCGAGCAGAGCGTCGAGAACGGTGCGGGCGCGATCGGAGACCGGGAACAGTTTGCCGGTCGCTTCTCGCTTGAGAACCACGCCCAGCCCTTGGAAAAACTCGACGGTGCGTTCGACGGGAAACTCGGCGAGGACATTACGGACGGCATGACGAGAGAGGGCATGGAAATCGTCGGGAGTGACCACGTCATGGGTGACGTTGCAGCGCCCGCCGCCCGAGACCAGGATCTTGGCGCCGAGGGTTCTCGCGCCATCGAGGGCCAGGACCGAGGGACAGCCTGCGCGTGCGGCCTGGATCGCCGCCATGAGGCCGGCGGCTCCGCACCCGACGATCACGACGTGCGATTGCATGCCTGGCCGGCGAGTGTACGTCATCGAGCGGCTCGCCCGCGAGACGGGTCCGGGCGATGATCGACGAGGATTCCGCTTCCCCGGGGAAGGCACATTCTGGTAGGCTGATCACGTCGGGAACGCCGATGGGGAAAGGACCGCCCATGAAGACCCGCGCGTTCACACTGATCGAACTGCTCGTGGTGATGGCGATCATCTCGATCCTCATCAGCATCCTGCTCCCCGCGCTGGGAAAAGCACGAGATGCGGCACGCCAACTCAAGGATGCGACGAACCTCCGTTCGATCACGCAGGCCAGCGCGTTCTGGGCGTTCCATGATCAGGACCATTTCCCGCTGCCGAGCCGGCTGGATTCTGCGGCCAAGACGACCTCCGACCTCTTCCCGCACCACCGGGACAACACGGGCAACATCCTTTCGATCCTGCTCTATCACGGGTACTCGGTCCCAGAACTGATGGTCAGCCCGGCAGAGGTCAACGAGCGGATCGTGGTGGATGTCGAGTATCAGAAGTCGCACCCCTCCGCGGCGGTGGATCCGGTCGGGGCGCTGTGGGATCCGGGTTTCGCGGGCGTGGTCAACGAGTTCGGGACGGGCGTGGGGCTGGGCAGGAGGTCGGCCAACGGCAACACCTCCTACTCGCATAATCCCCCCTTCGGAGGCCGGGCCAAGGTGTGGCAATCGACCTTCGACGCGACGACGGCGCTTTACGCGAACCGGGGACCGATCTACACGGGTTCGGCGGGCGACTGGTCGCTGCCGACGGGCCCGTTCGGGACCGAGTCCAACACGCTGCTCATCCACGGAAGCAAGCGGCTCTGGGAGGGGAACATCGGGTTCCACGACGGGCGGGTGACGTATGTCAATCGCCCCGACCCTCCATCGATCACGTTCTCCTTCTCCGGGCTCCCCGTGGGCGAAAAGACGCATAACGACAATATCTTCGTCAACGAAGACGACGTGACCGGGGTCGGCAGTTCGACTCTCTACGCCGCGCCGGGCATCGGGCTGAACACCTATCTCGCCCAATACTCGAACGTGGTGGGCAACGATCCCACGGGCGCGGTGATCCTGGTGTACTGGGACTGACGCAGACCCGCCCAGCGCGATCAGGCCGCGATGTTCGTTGCGTTCTCGATCGCCTCGACAACCTGCCGGACCTGGAAGGGCTTCTTCAGGAACGAATCGAACCCGGTGCCGCGGAGGGCGTGGGCCTGGCCATCGGTGAGTTTCCCACTCATGGCGATGATCCTGGTCATCTGCAGGTTGTCCGAGGATCGAACCATCGCCGCGACGCTCCGGGCGTCGCCCTCCCCGAGATGGATGTCGAGGAGCAGGACGTGCGGCTTGAACTTCTCGCACTCCATCCCCGCCTGGAAGGCGGTGGTCGCGGAGCGCACCTCGTAGTTGGTCTGCTCGGTCAGGACGCGTTCAAGGACATCCACGATGTCCCGTTCATCGTCGACGATCAGGACCCGGGTGCGGCCCGAGGCCAGCCCCTCCATGGGGATGCCGTGGGCTCGCATGAACTTGATGAGCTCGGAAGCCGGGATCCTGCGGTCCTTCGAGCCGGGGATTCGATAGCCCTTGAGGGCGCCGGAGTCGAACCACTTGGAGACGGTCCGAGGGGCGACATTGCAGATGCGAGCGACCTCGCCGGTCGTGAGGACGTCTTTCTCGATCGCCATGGACCACCTCGAGTCGGGGCATTCGGATGGCACCGGCGAAACGGATCGCCGGATCTGTTCGGAAGAATCGGATGATCCGGAGAGGGGCTTGATGGCCGACCGACGCCAGCCCCGAGATTGGGGTTCTGGGACCCACACTCGGGGGGCGGGGTCCGCCCAAGATTGACACCAGCCCCGGGGTGAGGCTAGATTGCGGACCTTGGCACCCGCGGACCCGGGTGGCAACGCCCCATGACCCGCGTCCACGGCGGACGGCGGGGGCTTGGTGTCTCTCTCTGCTGGAGTTTCCCGTGCGACGATCCTTCGCGTGTGTCCTTCGGTTGGTTGCGGTTCGGGGTCTCGCGGCCACGGCCATCCTCGGTGCGGGTTCGGCGGCGTTGGCCCAGGACGTTCGGACCTCCGAACAACTGCTTGCCGATTTCCTGCATTACACGATCATCAACCGCGATGACGCGGCGATCGGCTTTGGCCGGGAACTGCTGGCCAGGGGCCTGTCGCCCGTCGAGTTCGTCATCCTCGTCGAAAACTCGCGCGATGGCGCGGATCGCTTCTCGGACACCATCGGTCTGGCGATGCGCCGCCCGGGGCTGGAGCCGACAGCGGCGAGCATGATGTCCCTCTTCCAGCGGGGCAAACTCGAGCGCGTGCGCGATCCAAAGGAGATCGCGAGGAACATCTCCCTGCTCACCGGGACGCAGCGAGGGCGTCTGCTCGCACGCGAACGCCTCGTTCAGGCCGGAGAGTACGCCCTGCCCCAGTTGTTCACAGGGCTGCTCCAGAGATCGGACCCGACCTTGAGGGCCGAGGTCCACAGGCTGCTGGTGGACATGGGACGGCAGTCCGTGACGCCGCTCGCGTCCACGCTCTCCCTCCTCGATCCCTCGAGTCAGGAAGTGGTGATCGACGTGCTCGGACAGATCGAATATCGCACCTCGGTGCCCTATATCGTGGAGATTCGCGAGACGACGACCACGCAGCGGGTCCGTGAGGCCGCGAACAGGGCACTGCTGCGGCTGATGTCGAACCAGACGCTCTCGGTCGGTTCCGGTGAGTTGTTCCGCCAACTGGGCGAGGGGTACTACGAAGAACGGGCGGAGTTGACCTCCTTCCCGGGAGAGGACACCCAGCTCCTCTGGACGTACGACCCCTCCGCGGGCCTGCACATGACGGCCATCGCCTCGGAAGTGTTCCACGAAGCGATGGCGATGCGCTGTGCCGAGCGGTCGATGGTTTCGGGCGCAAGCGAGGACGTCATGGCCCTCTGGGTGGCGTCGAACTTCTCCCGAGAGATCGATTCGAAATCCGGGTACGAGAACCCGGCCTATCCCACGTCGCGCCGGACGGCGGATTACTACGCCGTGGCGGCGGGCACCTCGGTCTCGCAGAAGGTCCTGGCCAGGGCGCTGGATTCGCGAGACACGCCGCTGGCTCGCCGGGCGATCGCGTCGATCGACCTGACCGCGGGTGGGGCGACGCTGTGGTCGGGCGAGGGACGCAAGCCGCTGTTGGAAGCCCTGCAGTACCCCAGCCGGAGGGTGCAGTACGAGGCGGCCCTGGCGCTGGGCAAGGCCGAGCCGTCGGCGGCATTCACGGGCTCGGAACGCGTGGTGCCGATCATCGCCAGCGCGGTGCGGGATGCATCGGATCGCTACGCCGCGGTTATCGCCGCGGATGTCGAGGGCTACCAGGTCGTTCGCGGAGTGCTGGAGGGTCAGGGGTACAAGGTCCTCCCGCACGGGCGAAGACTCGCCGATCTCGATGAAGCGATCCAGGCGGTCCCCGGCGTCGATCTCATCGTGACCCGACTGCCTGGCGAGAGCACCCGGACGATGATCGAGAGCGCCCGCGGGAGCAACCGCCTGGGCGTGACGCCGATCCTCTCGCTCGCCAGCGCGCAGGGCTATGTGGAACTGCGTCGGCAGTTCGAGCGCGACGTGAGCGTTCAGGTTCGCCAGGAGGGCATCAGCGAGAACGAGCTCGCCGAGGCCGCGCGGCAACTCGTCGAGGCGGCGAGCGGCGCGCCGATGAGCGTCCCCGAAGCAACCATCTATGCTTCGCGAGCGCTGCGCGTGCTCCGAGACCTCGCGGTCGGGGCGAACCCTGTGCTCGATGCGGGCGACGCGGCCGGCCCGCTGATCGCCGTGCTGGCGAGAGGAGATTCCCCCCTGCGGATGGACGTCGGCGACGTCCTGGCCCGAGTGGGCCAGAAGCGAGCCCAGGTCGCGCTCATGGACGCGGCCATGGCCTCTTCAGGCCGTGAACGGGTCGCCTTCATGGCCCGGGTCAGCGAGTCCGCAAAGCGGTTCGGTAACCTGCTGGAAGCCTCGCAGATCGATCGCGTGGTCGAACTTGCCCGCAACGGGTCCGAAGAGGAGGCGACGGCGGCTGCGGCCCTGCTCGGGTCGCTCAACATCGAGAACTCGCGTTTGGTCGAGTTGATCCTCGAGCAACGCTGATCGGACGCGGCGGAAACCCGCCGGAACAACCAAACTCCGCCCCATAAGCCCGGGTCAGCCCCGGGCTTTTCTACGTTCAGGACGGGTGTCGTCTTGGACTCGTCGGCGCAGACGGCATGGGCGTCGCGATGCAATCGCCCGCGCGACGGAGCCCCGCCCAATCGTCAATGTCGAGGCCGGGTTCGTCGATGCACACCCATGCGTGCCGGATCGCTCCGGCGCGTGGATCGGCCTCCGGGGGGATGGCCGATCGCCGGCGCGCCCGAGCGAGAGCACGGCGCGTGCCATTGGACCGGGCGCAGGCCCGGACTCAAGACCTCACCCGGCGAAGCGACACGCCGGGCGCAAGGAGGATGTCGCAGGTTCTCGTCGTCAAGGAGAAGCATGCATGCGAGCACGGATTCGGAAGGCGTTCACGCTGGTGGAAATCCTGATCGTCGTGGTGATCCTCGGGATCCTCGCGGCGATCGTCGTCCCGCAGTTCACGAACGCGGCGGATGAGGCCCAGGTGGGCAACGTCCAGACGCAGCTGCAGACGATCCGCAATCAGATCGAGCTCTACCGGGCCCAGCACAGCGGTGATGTGCCCCCGAGCTTCGATGATGGGACGTGGGACGACCTCGTCGGGCCCCAGTACCTGAAGACGGCCCCCATCAATCCCCGCAACGGGAACTCCGCCATCGGCACGGGCACCGACCACACGGGCGGCGCCGACACCGACGGCTGGGTCTGGGACGCCGCGACGAACTCCATGTTCGCCAAGGGGTTCAACGAGCAGACCAAGCAGTGGGAGTGATCTGACCTACGCCTGATCGCGATCGGCCCCTTCACGGGGGCCGATCGCCTTTGCACACGAGAGAGAGCGCCCGGAACGACAGGCGGCGGCCTGATCCGGGCTGGGAGGGAGGAACCATGTCACGGCGCTACCGAGCCTTCACCCTGGTGGAGATCCTGATCGTGGTCGTGATCCTCGGGATCCTGGCCGGGATCGTGGTTCCGCAGTTCGTCGAGGCAACGATGACGGCCGAATCAAACTCGACCACGACCGAACTGCAGAAACTCCGCCGGCACATCGAGGTCTTCCGCGCGAGAAACGGGGACCTTCTCCCCTCGATCACTGAGGGCGATGGCACCTGGGGCGAACTGGTCGGCAACGAGTATCTGACGGCCGCGCCCGTGAACGCGTGGGTCGGCGGGGCCAACGCGAGGGTCATCGTCTTCGGCGACGGCCCGGATGACGGGTATCAGGTTGACTACGGGTGGATCTATAACCCCGATACAGGCGAGTTGTGGGCGGGATCCTACGACGGGGAAGACCTTCCCCTGCCGAAGTAGCGATTCTGCGGGGCGACGCCCGGCGTCCTTCCCCCGCACGTCCCCGAACGTCTCATGACGCGAGGAGGGCATGACGATGGAACGTGACACCAACGAGAGAATGCCCATGCGCCACCGATACCTCAACGTGATCCTGACCATCAACGCGGCCCTCCTCGCGTGCGTCGTGCTGGGGGTGAACGCCCCGGGGCTCTCGACCCCGGCGATGGCATCGGAGTCCGTGCTTCAGCCCGAGGGCGGGCTGGTCAGCGCGGGCGAGCAGCGAAAGCAGATGATCGCCGAACTGCGAGCCCTCAACAACAAGATCGAACGCCTCGAGACCAAACTGGACAAGGAACTTCGGGTGATCATCACCAAGATGCCCAAGGTCGAGGTCTCCGGCGACTGACCCCGGACGCTCCGGGGGAGAGGGAGCTCGCGTGCGTCGTGCCTACACATTGATCGAGGTCCTTGTCGTCGTCACCGTGCTCGGCATCGCGGCGGCGCTGGTCGTCCCTTCGATGGCCTCGGCCGGCGTCCTCCGGATCCACGGGGCCGTCCGTACGGTGATCTCGGACATCACCTTCGCCCAGAGCGACGCCCTTGCATACCAGACCCGCCGCGCGATTGTCTTCGACACGGACATGGCCGTGTACTCCATCTGCGAGGTCAACGGCCCGACGATCAATCCCGCTGACGACGCCCTGTGGGTGTCCACGGGGCGTAGCCACCGTTACGTCGTGGACCTCAAGCGGCCGGAGTTCGGGGATGCCGCGATCACCGCCGCCAACTTCGACGGTAGCAAGGTGCTCGTCTTCGATGAGATGGGGGGCCCGGTCAAGACCCCGCTGGGCGACGAGCCCCTGGCGGCAGGAACGATCACGCTCGTCGGTTCCGGGGCGACTTTCACGATCTCGGTCGAAGCCTACACGGGCCGCGTCACCGTCGAGAAGTCGGGCGAAGGAACCGGGAACGGCTCGGGGGACTGACGTGGGGCTCGCACCCAGAACTCGACGGTTGGCCTCACTCGCGACGCTCTGCGTCGCCGTAGCGGCTCTTTTCTGGGTCAAACTCAAGCTCGTCCGCAGCATGCCGCGCACCGCGTACGCGGAACCGACCGAAGGCTTGGACCCGGACGAACGCCGCGGGGGCTCGCCCGACTGACCGGCTACAGTTGGCCCGCGTCGCGCAACGCACGAGCGACGAGCGAGGCGCGGCGAGGCCGCGGTTTCGATGTCGGCCATCCGCCGCACTCTCAGGTTCAGCACACTCGATGGAACGGCGTATGCCGTCATGGTCGGCGTCGGAGAGACGTACCTCGCGGCGTTCGTGCTCGCGGCGGACCTGGGTGAGGTGGCGGCAGGTCTGGTGATGACGGTCCCCCTGCTCGCAGGCGCGCTGCTCCAGCTCGCCTCGCCGGCGGGAGTCAGGCTCCTTGGGAACCTCCGCAGGTGGGTCGCGCTCATGGCCGCGCTCCAGGCGCTCGCGTTCGTTCCGCTGGCGCTGATGGCCATGACAGGGTGGGCGCCGGCGTGGGCGATCTTCGCGTGCTCGACCGTCTATTGGGGGGCGGGCATGGCGTGCGGGGCGGCCTGGGTGACCTGGGTCGCAGGGATCATCCCTGGCCCGATCCGTGCCCGTTACTTCGGCAGGCGCTCTCGCCTGGTGCAGATGGGGGTGCTCGCGGGCCTGGTGCTCGGGGGCGTGACGCTCGAGTGGGGGCGTCGAGTGACGCCCGGAGAGGGTGTCCCGCTCGCGCTCTTCGCGGCGCTCTTCGCGACGGCGGGTGCGTTCCGGCTCGTCTCCGCGGCGCTGCTGACACGCTATCACGATCCCGGCCGACAGGCGACCGCGCACAAGGTCGTGGGCTTCAAGGAGCTGGTCCGGCGAGCCCGGCACGGGAAGGACGTCCGGTTCCTGGCGTTCATGCTGATGGTCACGGCTTCGGCACAGATCGCGCAGCCGTTCTTCACGCCTTTCATGCTTGGCCAGCTCCGCCTGACCTATGGGGAGTTCCTGGTTCTCGTCGGTGCCTCGTTCGTCGCGAAGTCTGTGGCGATGCCGATCTTCGGCCGCTATGTCGCGAGGATCGGTGCCCACCGCCTGCTTTGGGTGGGCGGGCTGGGGATCGTTCCGCTGGCGGGGATGTGGCTGGTCAGCGACTCGTTCTGGTACCTGTTCGCGACGCAACTCTTCGCGGGGGCGGCGTGGGGGGCGTACGAACTCGCCACCCTCCTCCTGATGTTCGAGACCCTGCGCGACGACGAGCGAACTAGCCTGCTTGCGAAGTTCAACTTCGGGAACGCGGGTTCGATCGTCGCCGGATCGCTCGTTGGCGGGGCGATCCTTTCCTCCCTGCCCGACCCGGGGGACGCCTACGTGATCGTCTTTTTGCTCTCACTGGGGGCAAGGCTGATCCCCGTCCTCTTCCTGCTGCGCACGGATCGGAGGGTCGAGCGACCTCTCCCGTTGAGCGTCGAGGTCGAGGCGGTCCGACCCGCCGCGGGCTCCATCGATACCCCGATCCTGGAGAGCCTGCCCAGGGACGCGACTCAGGGGCCAGCCCCCGCGGCAAGACTCAGTCCCTGAGGCTGAAGGGTGTGAAGTTGGTGCCGTTGTCGTAATAGTCCTCGTTCTCCGCGCGCTTCAGGAAGTTGCAGGCGGCGTAGGTCGCGGGCGTCATCAGCGCTTCGATCCCGACCTTGAAGATCCAGTTGAAGATGCACACCTTCACCAGGGTCGAGTCTTCCCACTTCCCTGCAAACGCGATGGGGTAGAAGATGAGGCTGTCCACCCCCTGCCCCACGATGGTTGAGCCGATGGTCCTCGCCCAGAGGAAGCGGCCCTTCGTGAGCACCTTCATCTTGGCGAGGACGAAGGCGTTGACGAAATCCCCCGCCCAGAACGCGAGGATGGACGCCGCCACGATCCGCCAGGTGCTGCCGAAGACCTCCCTGAGCGCCGGGACGATGGTCTCGTTGTAGGGCTCGCCTGGGTTGACGGGAAGCGCGAGGACGACGCGCGACATGATCGTCGCGAAGATCATCGCCGCGAAACCCGCCCAGATGACCTTCCGGGCACGTGCGTATCCGTAGACCTCCGTCAGGATGTCCCCGAAGATGTAGGAGATGGGAAAGAAGATGTTGCCCGCTCCGAAGACGAGCAGCGCTCCGAGCGTGAAGCCGGTCTCCCGCGTCCAGTCGGGAACGATGTTGACCCCGAGGTCGATCGCGCACGACTTGCCCGGCCCGATGAGATTCGAGCACAGCAGCACGGTCACGAAGCCCGCCATCACGAGGTCGTAGTACTTGTAACTGCGGTGACGGTCGTGGATCGGCGGCTGGGGCATCGGTGGGTTCCAGAAAGCGGCGGATCGGATCATAGCGGAAGGGGCTCCGGTGCCGGCCTAGCGTTGGAGGCATGACCCGCACGCTCCCCACCGCGACCACGGAGTTCGAACGCAAGGACCGCTGCGCCGACCTCGATCATCGGCCGAGGGTCCTCCTCGGGAAGATGGGGCTGGACGGGCACGACCGAGGGGTCAAGGTGATTGCCCGGGCGCTGAGGGACTCGGGCGTCCACGTCATCTATTCGGGCTTGTGGCAGACGCCCCGTTCGCTTGCGCTGTCCGCGCGGGACGAGGACTGCGACGTCATCGCCGCGAGCATGATGTCGAACTCTCACCTCGTCCTCGGACCCCGCCTGGTGGAGTCCCTCCGCGAGGCGGGGCGGGGCGATATCCCGGTCTACATGGGGGGGATCCTGCCCCAGGAAGACCTCCAGAAGTTGCTGGATCTCGGGATCGCCAAGTGCTTCACGACCGGGGTGGGACTCCTGGACATCGTCAACGCGGTCCGGGGAAGCGTGCGGACGCTCGAGCCGGTCGTCGACGGAGCGAGCGCCACCGCGCAACTCGCACGAGACATCTCGTTGGCGCACGCCGGCCGACCTCTTCGAACCGGGGTTCGTCGCCGTCGGCCCGCTCGTGTGATCGGGGTGACGGGCTCGCCCGGCGCGGGCAAAAGCACACTCGTCGCTCAACTCGCAGGCGAGTTCACCAGGCGGGCGAAGGCGGGAGGCATCGGCGGGCGGTGCGCGGTCGTGGCCTTCGATCCCAAGAGCCCGATCACCAATGGCGCGCTGCTGGGGGATCGCCTCCGCGTCGACTTCAACACCCTCGGCGAGGCCGTCTACTACCGCAGCCTCGCGATCCGTGGGGAGGACTACGCAGGACTGGACGTGATCTCGGATCTCATCGGCGGGGCGGGCGAGGGCGAACTGGCGTACGACACGCTCTTCGTCGAAACGGTCGGAGCCGGGCAGAACGAGACGCGGATCCGGGACCACGTCGACCGCACCGTGGTGGTGCTTACCCCCGGGATGGGCGATGCCGTCCAGATGGACAAGGCGGGAATCCTGGAAATCGCGGACCTCTTTGTCTGCAACAAGGCCGACCACCAGGGGCAGAACGAGCTTGTCAGGGACCTCAAGGATGTGGCCGGGCGAAGGCCCGTCCTTGAAACGGTCGCGACCAACGGGAAGGGAATCCCCGAACTGCTCGACTCCCTGCTGGGGTAAACCCGCTCACGCGACCACGCGGTCGAGTAGCTCCACGGCTTCAAGCCGCTCGGCGTGCCCCGGCCTCGCGGCGAGAAGGAGATACTCCTTGTTCGTGAGGTGGCTGACGGTGCCGACGCGCACGCCCTTCGGGTTATGGATCCCGATGCGCGCACCGATGTAGCGGCGGAAGTCGTACGCCATGCTGACGACACGCCCGCCGCCGGGCCTGCCCGCACCGACGATCTCTCCGAGGAGGGCTTCCATCTGCGGCCCGGGCATGTACCCCTCGTTGCTGCACGACACGATGAGGAACGGCGCCCGCACGCCCGACAGCACGCGGCGCATCGCCTCGGGGAACGCGGGACGAGAGTTGAAGACGCTCCGGCGATCGCGGGTGTCCGCACGCTTGCACGCGACGCCGTAGTACGCCGGCTTGTCCCAGCGGACAAGGGATTCCCAGACGTGATAGTTGCCGAGATACGAGTGCTGGTTGTACGGCGGATCAACATACGCCAGGTCGGCTTCAAGACGATGGACGGCGTCAAGGGCATCGAGCGCGTGGGCCTCTCCCCTCCCCCACTTCGCGCAAGGGAGGACGCCGGGGAGGCGCAGTTCGAGCGACTGATGGGCCCTGGGTGCCCATGTCTTGAGGTACGCCATCTGAACACCCGTCGTGGAGTCCACACGATCCGCCGCCTCCATGAGCGAGGTCAGCATCACCGCTTCGAGGTCGGGCGGGAGGGCCTTGCAAGCGATGGCCTCGCGGATCGCGTCGATACGCTCGGCGTTTCGGGGATGAACATAGCGCGCGCGGAGGGCGAACGTCTCGGTGAAATACCCCGGCGAACCCGGCAGGGCGTTGAACTCCGCCACAAGCCGGGCCGCTGCGGGGAGAACGTCCGCGGCGTCGGCCCGGACATAGCACGCGGCGAGCGTGCAGGCATAGGCATTGTGGTCATTGGCAAGGACCCGATAGCCGCGGGATTTGAGGGCGTGACCCACGCGGGAAGTGCCGGAGAACAGGTCGAGCACGGTCCGGACATCGCCGGTCTGCCCCGAGCAGCGGGAGACGGCGTCCAGGATGGCGGGGAGGAGGACTCGTTTGGAGCCGATGTATTTGATCACGCTCGGAATCCGCTCGCTGGTCAGGCCGTTTGGAGGATCGGCCATCCGGGTCGTGCGGGGTGAGGACTTCCGCGCCTAGCCTCACCCCATGTCCAGCGAGGCGGGGTCGGGGCACACGATGCAATGCATGGAGGTCTGGGGCGGGAACCGGGGAATCGATACAGGCGTCGAGGTCCCCGGCCTTGAAGGCTGGGTGCTGGCGCGTCCGCACGCGGGAGCCGAGGCGGGCGGGGATATCCATTACGTGTCCAGCTGCGCGACGGGGCGGATCACGAGGCTGCTCCTGGCCGATGTCAGCGGGCACGGGTCGGGCGTGGACTCGGTGGCGGTGGAACTTCGGAACCTGATGCGCCGCTACGTCAACATGATCGACCAGCGAGCACTCGTCCGATCGCTCAACCGAGAGTTCGGGGAGTTGGCCAGGGATGGCATGTTCGCCACGGCCGTCGCCGCGACCTACTTTGCCCCGGCGCGACGGCTGGTGATCTCCAACGCCGGGCACCCCAGGCCTCTCGTCTTCCGGGCTCGGGAACAGACCTGGTCGTCGATCGGCATCGAGAGCGCGGGCGAGGACGGCCCGGCGAACCTCCCGCTTGGCGTCCTCGCGCCCACGAGTTACGACGAACGAGCCATTGCCCTGGTCGAGGGGGACCTCGTTGTCTTCTACTCGGACTCGCTGATCGAGGCTCGAAATGCCCAGGGCAGGACGCTCGGGGAAGAGGGGCTTGTGCATCGCCTCAGGGCGATCAAGCCGGGCACGCCCGAACAGGTTGCCCGCTCGATCGTTCAAGGGCTCGATGGCTTAGCCGACGACGACGTGACGCTCATGGTCCTCCGAGTCAACGCCTCGCGAGTTCGGCGCGGGGCCTGGTCGACGCTGGTCGGGAGCGTGGACTTCGCCAGACTCGTCTGGAGGCGGCTGCTCAGGGGGCCCGGCGAGCCGATCCCATGGCCAGAGTGGTCCGGCGCCAACGTCCTGGGGTTCTTCTCCGATCGCCTGTCTCGAGCCTTCGCCCCGAAGGAGGGAGGGCGTTGAGCAGCCCGAGCCCCCCAGCGGATGGCGCTCCCATCGAGCCCACTCCCCCTCCCCCTCCGGTCCTCTCTCCCGCCTCGCTGGATCCCACGGAAGAGGCGCCGCTGAGAGCGCCCGAGCCGCTCATCGAGCGACGCCACGCGTCGCACCTGCGACGGGCCACGGCATCGGGCCTGACCGCGGACGGGAGGCTGCGGTCGGGGCGACTGGCAGGAATGACCATGCGCCGCGCGATCCTGGTGCTCAGTTGGCCGATCCTGGTCGAGTCGTTCCTCAACTCGCTGGTCGGGCTGACGGACACCGTGCTTGCGGCCGGGCTCGAGGAGGGGCGTGCCGCGACGGACGCGATCGGGGCGGCGTCGAACGTGCTCTGGCTCGTCGGGTTGGTTGTGATGGCGTTGTGCGTAGGAGCAACCGCTCTGGCGAGCCGCGCGGTGGGCGCGGGGCGTCTGGCGATGGCGCGTGCGGTCGTGGGCCAGACGACCCTCCTGAGCGTTGTGACGGGACTGGTCGTGGGCGCGGGGCTGTGGTGGTCCGCGCCGATGCTCGCGTCCATGTATGCGCTGGACGAGTCGTCGCAAGCACTCTTCGTCACCTACATCCGTCTGACGGCCCCGGGGGTGCCGTTCATCGCGGTCCTGGCCGGGGGCATCGCCTGCCTGCGAGCCGCCGGGGACTCGCTCCGCCCGCTCTGGGCGGTGGCCGCGGTCAATGCCGTGAACATCACGGCGAGTTGGATGATGGCGGGAGTGGACCTGACGAGGACGGTGAGCGAGGGCGATGGATTCCTGACGCAAGTGATCGCGAAGAATCCATCCCCGCTCGACATGGGCGTCTCGGGGATCGCGCTCGGGACGATCCTGGGGCAGGCGGTGGGCGCGCTCATCATCGTGCGGATGCTTACGAAAGGAGTCGCCGGGATCGATCTTCGCTGGTCGAGGCTTCGCCCGCATCGCGTGACGCTCTCGCGGATCCTGCGCATCGGCTCGGTCAACTTCATCGAGACGATGGGGATGTGGATCGTCAACACCCTCATCGTCCTCATGGTCGTCGACCTCGCTCCGGCGAGCGATGGGCTCCTCGGAGCGCACATCGTGGCCATCCGGATCGAGGCGTTCAGCTTCCTGCCCGGGTTCGCAATGGGCGTCGCCGGATCGACGCTGATGGGGCAGTATCTCGGCGCCGGGAGCGTCGCCCATGCCAGGCGTGCCGTCTGGGCATGCGTCGGGGTCGCGAGCGCGACGATGGGCTGCACGGGGGTGCTTTTCATGGCGTTCCCGGTGGCCATCACCGGGTTGTTCACGCCACAGGCAGAGCACCTGGAAGTGGTCCCCGAACTGTTGTTCATCACCGGGACTGTGCAACTCCCCTTCGCGGTTTCCATCGTCCTCCGGACGGCGCTCCGCGGCGCAGGCGATGTGCGGGGGGTCATGGTCCTCACCTGGGCCACCTTGATCGGGGTCCGGCTTCCGATCGCGTACGCCTTGTCCGGGGTCGATGTCGTCCTTCCCCGCTGGCTCGGCGGGGGGGTGCTCGATCACCCGTTCATGGCCGAGCCGAGCCTCGCCTGGCTGTGGATCGGCCTCTGTGTCGAAGTGGTCATACGCGGCGTGGCGTTCCTGGCCTGGTTCCTGTCCGGGAGGTGGGTCAGAGCACGGTTGTAGATCGTCGGTTCACGTTCCCCTGCCCGGGCGAACCTCGCGGACCGGAAGCCGTCCCTTGGTTCGGATGGTTGGCCGGCGGGAGGGGAAGGTCTGGCAGACGCCGCCGTTTCCGGAAGGTCAGATCCAGCCTGAGAAAGCGGGCGAAGGGACTTGAACCCTCGACTTTCACGTTGGCAACGTGACGCTCTACCACTGAGCTACGCCCGCGATGCGTGCCGGGTCGCTCCCGGCAGGAAGAACGTAGACCCGAATCGCTCCGCTGTCAATCGGTCGATCGACCGACCGACTCAATCCCCGGAGGCCGATCGGGGCGATCGGGCTCGTTCGACGGCGTCAAGGACGGAGGTGATCGTGTAGGTGTCGTATTTGATCGGTTCGGGCAACCCGGGCCCGAAGATCGCAAGGAGGGGGATGTTGGCCCACTCCAGTTCCCGCATGAACGCGGTGCCCGCCGGGTACCCGCCGGTGATATCGACCTTGACCGGCGTGACGCCCTCGGCATTCAGGACCTGGGCGATGCGTTCGGTATGGAGGACCGTGGCCTCGAGCGCCTTGCAGTTGAGGCACCACTCGGCGGTGAACTCCACGACCACGACGTCACCCCGGGCGATGGCTTCCTCGAAGCGATGGGGGGTGTAATAGACCCAGTTGATGGGCCCGCGGTCGTTCTGCTCGATCGCGAAGAGGACCGAGGACGCGGCCAGCAGCAGGCCGATCAGGGCCACGACCCCGCGCCTGACCGGGCGTCGTGTGATCCGGAACGTTCGCACGACGACCCACACGCACGCACCGACCGTGACGCCCGCGACGATCCACCAGTGGAACCGGGTCGGCGGATCAACCGGCTCTCGGATCAGGGGGTCCACGCCGGTACCGATGAAAAACACCGCGACGGCAAGAAGCAGCAGGCCCATGGACTGTTTGACGAGCGAACTCGCCGGTCCGGTGCGAGGGATCCGGCTCACCCACCTGGGATTGGCGGACAGGACGACGTAGGGCAGGGCCATCCCCACGCCGATCGCCGTGAAGGTGGTAAGAGTGATCCACGTGGCTTGCTGGGTCGCCCAGGCGGCCGCGGCGCCCATGAACGGGGCCGTGCACGGGGTCGAGAGGACCGCAGTCATCACGCCGAAGACGAGCGACCCGTGAACCGAGTCGTGCCGGGGGTTGATCGTGTAGACCCAGTTGGGCAGCCCCGTCGTGAACAGGCCGATCATCCCCAGCCCCATCACGGCGATGAAGAGCCCCACGCCCAGCGAGAACCAGGGCTGCTGGAACAACTGGTTGATCGCGCCGAAGCCCGAGATGAACGAGATCGCCAGTCCCATCCCCAGCCAGAAGAGAACCACGCCCAACGACATCAGCGCGCCGTAGAACAGGCACTTCGCCGGGTTCGAAGCGATCGAACTGATCCCCATGATCTTGATCGGGATCACCGGCAGCACGCAGGGCGTCACGTTGAGAATCAACCCCCCAAGGGCCGCCGCGAGGAACAGAAGCACCAGCCCGAACCCCTGGGGATCAATGGAAAAAGTGCTGCCGAAGAGGACGAACTCGACCCGCTTGACGACCGGAGCGGCGGCGGACCCGAATACGCTCGGGTCGAACTTCTCGAACAGGCTGGAATCGACTGCAAGGGGGTTCGGGGCAACGGCACCGAGGGGAACGAGCGGGATCGAGAGCGCCAGAACGCGGTCCTCGGGCATGAGGCACCCGCGATCGTTGCAGGCCTGGTAGGCCACTCGAACCCGGACGGCATACTCCGAGCCCACGGCTTCGGGCAAGATCTGGACGGGGATGGCGATGACGACCCGACCGTCGAACACCTCGTAAGGAACGAGGCCCGACGTGCCGTTAACCTGCGCAACATGGGTTTCCGGCCACTGGGGCGGCCAAACCCGTGCCTGACCGGGCGAGATCACCTCGACCTCGGTCGCAATGGCGACAAAGTCGACTTCCGGCGGGGGGTTCGGGTCATTGGTGTGGATGTGGTACCCCGGCTCCATGTCAAAGACCACGGCGAGCGCGAACTGGTCGCCCGGAGAGACCGAACCCCGAGAAGTCTCCAGCCTCACTCGGACGAGGTCCTGGGCCCCCGCCGGGAGGGCCAGAACAAGGACGACGAGGATCGCGGCGAGCCGGGAGGTGGTCATGGGCGATTGTTGCCTCGGATCTTCGACGCGGCGGGCCCGGATCGGTTTCAGGGATCTGAAGGGGAACATGCCCAGGGTCCGATAGAGGAAGCGTGGCCGACGTGCTGGACCAGAGCGAAGTCGACGCGTTGCTCGCCGCGGCCGGGGGCGGTACGGTCGAGGAGGAGGAGCAGGCCGCGCAGGTGTTCACACGCGCTCGCCGGGACGACGAACCGGTCGAGGTGCGGGCCTACGACTTCAAGCGTCCGGAGCGGGTCAGCAAGGACCAGATGCGGGCCCTCCAGACGCTGCACGAGGCGTTCGCGAGGAACTTCGGGGCCTCGCTCTCGGGCTTCTTGCGCACGATCGTGGAGGTCAAGGTCGCGACGTGCGAGCAGATGACCTATTCGGAGTTCATCTCCGGCCTGCCCAACCCGACGTCGTTCAACCTGATCGAGCCGAGCGGGTTGGCAGGGCAGGTGTGCCTCGAGATCTCACCGCTGATCATCTATCCGATCATCGACCGGCTCCTGGGCGGAACCAGCCAGGACCTCTTCATCCCGCAGAGGCCGATGACGCTCATCGAGACTCGCATCATCAGCAACGTGACCAAGCGTGGGCTCGATGCCCTCGCCGAGGCCTGGGCAAGCCTTCGGGAGGTCCGCTTCAACGTCACCGCGACGGAGAGCAACCCTCAACTCGTGCAGATCGTCCCGCCCAACGAGGTGGTGATCGTGGTGGGCTTCGAACTCAAGATGTCCAACCGCGCCGGGACGATGAACCTCTGCATCCCCTACAACGTCATCGAGCCGATCATGGACGACCTCTCGGCGCAGAACTGGTTCGCCGCCGCCGACAACCAGCGGTCGCCCTCGCTGGAAAAGGTGATTGCGGACTCGCTTGGCGATGCGGCCGTCTCGATCACGGGGCTGTTGGCCGAGACGACCATCACCCTGCGGGACCTCATGGACATGACCCCCGGGGCGGTTATCGTCAGCGAGAAACCGGCCTCCGAACCCGTCGTGCTCTGCGTGGAGGGGGAGAAGAAGTTCCTCGCGCTCGTCGGGCAGCACAAGGGCAAGCGAGCCCTGCGGATCGTCCGGACGATCGAAGAGGGCGACCGGGCCTAGGACCGTGCCGATGAGGGAACGGTTGTGCCCCGTTTGACCACCCGATCAGGGACCGATACAGTTGGTGCAGCGGCCGGGCGGGTGCCCGGGCGCGATCGAGGTGAATCGGTATGCCCGTGGCCCATCTGCATGGTCGGTAGCGCGTCCACCCCGGCTTCGCCGGCGGCGCGGCGAGCCGTCCGACCCGAAAGGATCGGACGGATGCGCTGAGTCCCGATCAGGCTCGACCCCTCCGAGGGGATCGTCCAAGGCCACGGGCGCCGGCGGCGCGCGTGGCCGCGTCGTTTTTGGAGATCGCCCCGGCAAGGGTCCGCGGGCGAAGACGAGCATCAGGCCCCACGGGGGGCGACAACCAGACAACCCGGAGCACGAAGGTGAGCCAGAGCAACGTCAACACACAGGAGATGATGAGAATCCTCGATTCGATCGCGCGCGACCGGAACATCGACCGGTCCGTCCTGATCCGGGATCTCGAACTCGCGATGGTCTCCGCCGCAAGGAAACACTTCAACACCCTCGACACCGAGGAGTTCACCTGCAAGGTCGATCCCCTCTCGGGCACCATCGAGATCCTCCGCCACGGACAGCCGCTCGACATGACGCCCCAGGCCTTCGGACGGATCGCGGCGCAGACGTTCAAGCAGGTGATGATCCAGAAGTTCCGCGACGACGAGCGGTCGAGCATCCTTGAAGAGTTCTCCAAGCGCGTCGGGGAGATCGTGACGGGCACCGCCCAGCGATACGAGGGCGGCGCGCTCGTCGTCACCATCGACCGGGCCGAGGCCTTCATGCCCCGGTCCGAGCAGATCCCAGGGGAACAGTTCGCCCCCGGCGACCGTGTCCGCTGCCTGATCCTCGACGTCCGCGATGCGGGCAGCCAGGTGAAGATCGTCCTGTCGCGGGCGAACCCCGACTTCATCAAGCGCCTCTTCGAGGTCGAGGTGCCGGAGGTGGCCGAACGCATCATCGAGATCAAGGCGATGGCTCGCGAGGCCGGGTACCGCACGAAGATCGCCGTCGCGTCGATCGACTCGAAGGTGGATGCGGTCGGCGCCTGCGTGGGCGTTCGCGGCTCGCGGATCAAGAACATCGTCGACGAACTCAACGGCGAGAAGATCGACATCGTCCGGTGGAACGAGTCCAGCCAGATCCTCATCCAGAACGCGCTCAAGCCGGCGGAAGTCGCGGAAATCTCCCTCTGCTTCGAACTCGGGAGGGCGACCGTCGTCGTGCGCGACGACCAGTTGAGCCTCGCGATCGGGAAGCGCGGGCAGAACGTCCGCCTCGCCGCCAGGCTGACCGGGTGGGATGTCGACATCCTCACCCCCGAGGAATACACCAAGGGGACGGAGGTTATGGCCGAGACGATGCTCCAGGTCGAGGGCATCACCGAGGAGATGGTCGACCGGCTCGCCGTGCTGGGCATGGTGAGCGTCTTCGACATCGAAGAGGTCGGGTCCGAGGTCCTCATGAACGAACTCGGGATCACGGAGGAAGTCGCCTCCGCGGTCGTCGAGGCCGCGTCCGCCCGGGCGAAGATCGTCGCCGAAGAACAGCAACGCGAGAAGGAAGAAGCGGAGAAACGCCGCGCGGAGGAGACCGAGGCCGCCCGGAAACTCCTCTCCGGCGAGGTCAGCGGAACCGTCGATCCCGAGATGGCGGCGGCGGCAATCCTCGGCGCGGGCTCGGTTCCCGCGCCGGCCCCCGCGGCGCCGAAGCCCGGCGGGAACGACGAGCACGAGCAGCGGGCGGCAGACATCCTCGGACAGTCCTGATCTCGCGTGATGCGAGCATACTCGGAGCAACGTTTGGCCAAGCGCGTTCATCAACTGGCGAAGGAACTCGGGATCAAGTCGGCGGTCATCGTCGACAAGTGCAAACTCGAGGGTCTCGAACACATCGTCAACGGACATATGTCGACGATCTCCGTGGGCCTCGAAGCGACCATCCGTGAGTGGTTTGCCGCCGGCTCCGACTCGACGCACTCCGCGGTGGAAACGGCCGAGAAGGTCGATCTCTCCTCCGCCAAGGCCGCCCCGCGCAAGGCCCGCGCACGCAAGAGCAAGGAATCCGGCCAGGACGACGCGACAACGGCCACCATTGAAGCACCCGCGGAGGAGCCGCCTCCCTCCGAGCCCTTGATCGCCGAGACCGAAACCACCGTCGTCGAGAGCAAGGCCGCGCCCCAACCGCCTCCCGCATCGTTGCCAGCCGCCGTGGCGCCGGCCACCGAGCCCCCTGCACCGAAGGCCACGCCCGTCTCCACACCGCCTCCACCACCGCCCGCCGTCGTCGCGAAGCCGGTGACGCCCGCGCCGGTGAACGTCCCCACTCGTCCCAGGATCGTCGCCCCTGCCGGGCCACGCCTCGAAGAGCGTGCGCCGGTGAAGCTGTCAGGGCCGAAGGTGGTCAGGGTCGAGGCGCCGGAAGTAATGGAGCAGCCACGTCGCCGCACCGGGCCGCCGATGCAGGGCCCCTCGCAGGGCAGCGGCGGCGTCCCGATGATCCCTTCTCGTCCAGGTGCGCGCGGCGGGCAGGGCGCCGGCGCCTCCGATGAGGAACGCGCCAAGGGCGGACCAAGGGGCAACAAGCGCCGAGCCACCGGAGGGATCCCCTCCCGACGCCGCGGCGTCGCGAGCGATTGGTCAGGCGGCACATCCGCCGCGTGGCGAGAGCAGGACCTGGCCGAACGAGAGGCGAGGCTCGCCCGGTCCGGTGGGTTCCTCCGCAAACGCCGCCAGGAACTCAAGCGCCAGGGCGCCAGCGAGGCCAAGTCCGAAGCCGGCGCCTCCTCGGGCGTCGTCAAACTCATCGCCCCGTTCACGATCAAAGACCTCTCCGCGGCGACCGGGGTCAAGGCCGCGGACATCGTCAAGAAACTCTTCCTCCAGGGGTTGATGGCGACCATCAACTCGGGCATCGAGCCCGACAAAGCCCAGGAGATCATGCTCGAGTTCGACATCGAGATCGAGGTGACCACCGAGCGGACGGCGGAGGAAGTTGTCCACCACGAGTTCGGTTCCCGCGGGCTTGTCGACGAACGCCCGCGCGGCCCCGTCGTCACGATCCTCGGGCACGTCGACCACGGCAAGACAAGCCTCCTCGACAAGATCCGCAACGCCAACGTCGCGGCCGGAGAGGCCGGGGGGATCACCCAGAAGACGAGCGCGTTCAGGGTCTCCGTCACCGTGGGCGGGGACGAAAAGCCGATCGTCTTCCTCGATACGCCAGGGCACGAGGCCTTCACCGCGATGCGGTCCCGCGGCGCGCACATGACGGACGTGGTCGTCCTCGTCGTCTCCGCGCCCGAGGGCGTGATGCCCCAGACCGTGGAGTCGATCAACCACGCCAAGGCGGCGGGAGTTCCGATCGTCGTCGCGCTCAACAAGATCGACCGCCCTGACGCGACCGAGGGCGCCATCCAGCGCACGCTTGGCCAACTCGCCGAGCACGGGCTGAACCCGACGGAGTGGGGCGGCGAGACCGAGGTCGTGCGGACGAGCGCGACGACCGGCAAGGGGATCACCGAACTGCTCGAAGCGCTCGACTACCAGGCGCAGTTGCGTGAACTCAAGGCGGACTTCGGCGGTCCGGCGCGAGGCACGGTCATCGAGGCTCGGGTCGAAGAGGGCCGCGGCGCGGTCGCGAACCTTCTGGTGCAGGACGGGACCCTGCGCGTGGGCGACTTCATCGTCGCGGGTCGCGCCTTCGGTCGAGTGCGCGACGTCGCGGACGACCGCGGGCAGAAACTCAAGTCGGCGGAGCCCCCGATGCCCGTCCAGATCATCGGGATCGACGAGGTCCCCGACGCCGGCGACCGGTTCTACGTGGTCGATTCGCTGAAGAAGGCACAGGAGGCCGCAGAGCAGCGCCGGATGCGCGACAGAGAAGCGCAACTCGCGTCGCCCAAGGTCACGCTCGATTCGCTCTTCACCCAGATGGCGACGAGCGACAGGAAGGAGATCCTGATCGTTCTCAAGGCCGACGCGCAGGGCTCGGTCGACGTGCTCAGGAGCGAGATCGAAAAGGTCACCACGGACGAGGTCAAGGTCCGGGTGCTCCACGCGGCGATCGGCGGGATCAACGAGAGCGACGTGCTCCTCGCCGACGCGTCGAGGGCCATCATCATCGGGTTCAATGTCATCGCCTCGGGCAAGGCACGGTCACTCGCCGAATCCAAGGGCGTTGAGATCCGCGCCTACCAGGTCATCTACGACATCACCGACGACATCCGCAAGGCGGCCGAGGGGCTCCTCGCCCCGGAGATGAAGCAGCAGGTCCTCGGACACGCGGAGGTGCGTCAGGTCTTCAAGATCACCCGCGTCGGGACCATCGCGGGATGCTATGTCACCGACGGAACGATCGAGCGCAACGCCCTCATCCGCGTCACACGCAACGGCGTGGTCGTCGAGAACGGCCGCGTCCTCGAGCAACTCAAGCGATTCAAGGACGATGCCAAGGAAGTCCGCGCCGGCATGGAGTGCGGCATGAAGATCGTCGGGTACGACGACGTCAAGGAGGGCGACGTGATCGAATGCTACAAGACCATCGAGGTGAAGCGCACCTTGTGAGTCGATGAACATCGGCGTGCTCCAGTTCGAGGTTTCCATCCCCGATGCCGCCTCCCTCAAGGACAAGCGACGCGTGGTCAACTCGCTCAAGGATCGCCTCCACCGCGAGCACATGGTCTCCATCGCCGAGGTCGGCGATCCCGACGTCGCCACCCTCGCCGTCATGGCCCTCGTCTGTGCCGCCAGGGACGGCGCCCGCGCGGGCGATGTCCTCGACAAGGTCTGCGCCAAACTGCGGGCACTGCCCGACGGTGAGGTCGGCCCCATCCATCGCCAGATCCTCTCCGGCATCGAGCACGACTTCCCGCCACCCCTCCAACCCGACGACGAACCCCTGACACGCGAGGTCCTCGACCGAGCCAGGAGCGAGGACATTGAATGACGCGTCGATCGGAACACCTCGCATCGGACCTCGACTCGGCCATCCGGGCGGTTCTCTCCCGCGGGCTGGGCGACCCGAGGATCCGCGGGCTCATCACCGTGATGGAAACGAAACTCTCCCCGGACTCCAAATCCCTCACGGTCCTTGTCTCCATCCTCCCGGAGGAGCACGAGGAACTGACGATGCACGGCCTGCGGGCAGCGGCGGCCCATGTCCGCAGGCAGGCCTCGGAGAGGGTCCGCATGAGGGTCATGCCGGAGATCATCTTCAAACTCGACAAGAGCCTCAAGCGTCAGGCGAAGGTCCTCGAAGCCCTCGCGAAGAACCGGCCCGACCAGCCGAACCCCGGGGGAAAACCTTGAGCACCCCCGATCCTTCTCCCATCGCCGATCTCCTGCGCATCCTCGCCAAGGCCGTTGGCGAGGCCCGCCCGACGGATCGGGTCGCCCCGGGCGGGCTGTTCGATCCTCAGATCGGCGAACTCGTCCACGCCTTCATGGTGTGGGAAGCCGGCGAAGTCCGGGCCGCCGAGGCGATGCAGCGAATCCACGAATCGCTTGTCGACTACAACGAACTTCGCGTCTGTCTTCCCGGCGAAACCGTCTCACTCATCGGAGAGAAGTACCCGCGCGCGAGCGAGCGAAGCGCAAGACTCCGGGCCGCCCTCCAGGAGGTCTATCGCCGGGAGCACGCGATGAGCCTCTCACGCGCATGGGCCATGCAGAAGCGAGAAGCCCGCTCCTACCTCGCCACCCTTGAAGGCGTCCATCCGTTCGTCGCCTCCCGGGTGTTCCTCCTCGGGCTCGGCGGGCACGCGGCCCCCGTCGATTCACGGATCCTCTCGGTGCTTGTCGCCCACGACGTCGTCGAGCAGGGCACCGACGAGTCCTCCGCCGCTTCGCTGCTCGAGCGGTCGTTCCGTGCCGGAGAGGCCGAGGCCGCCTATCGCCAACTCGAAGCGGCGTCTGAACTTCCCCAGCCCCGTCCTCGCCGTGCCAAGCCATCGCCGAAAAAACCCACGCGTCCCAAGGCCCGCAAACCCCGCACCTCAAAGCCCGAATGAAGAAGGCCCTCACCATCGCGATCCTGGCGGGGATCGCCGGTGGGTGCGCGCCCTCGGTTCACGCCCCGGGCCATGACCCCGACTCCAGGCTGCGAACGCTCTCCCAGTCCGAGACCAAGGGCTCTTCCTGGCGATCACTCGATCTCCCCGCTCCGCTTCGGCACGACCTCGCCCCTCTCTTTGCCAACACGATCGACACCGACGGCACGCCGCTGGATGCCGTCGTCGAACGCCTCGCCGCCGAACGCTCCGCCATGAAGTCGGACCCCGCGCCCGAGCCCGTCGATCGCACCGAAGCCCTTCGCGCCTACGCCGAGGGGCGGGCGAGGCTCCTCGACGGCGATGCGGCCGGAGCGGTCACGAGCCTCACCCGTGCCGCTCAACTCGATGCGGGGTCGCCGGAGGTCTGGCGCGAACTCGCCGAAGCACAACTACGGACAGGCGCTCGACAGTCGTCCTACCGCTCCTTCCAGCGCGCCGTCGAACTCGGGATGAGCGATCCGAGGTCGCTCGAACTCCTCGGTCGGTTCGCGTCCGAACGGGGCGACGATGCGGAGGCGGCACGCCTGTTCGCGTCGGCGCTCCTCGCGAGCCCGTCCGAGGTGGACCCCGCCCTGGGGTTCGTTCTCCACTTCCAACTCGCCCAGGTCTTGCCCAGAGGGTCCCGTGCCTCGCTCGAAGCCCTCCGACACGCAGTTGACGCGCCTGAGGATTTCCTCGTCGGGTCCCCCTATCGAGCCGAGATCGCCTCGATCATCCAGGCGAGGCCTCGCCTGCTCCGTGATCTCGGCGACGAGTTCGCACGCCGACGGGACCTCGATGAAAGCGAGCGCTGCTACGCCCGCGCGGCCGCATCATCCGACGATCCGATCGCGGTCCTCTCACGCCGCGTTGTCCTCCACCTCGCGGCCGGGCGACCCTCGAGAGCGGCGATCATCTTCCTCGATTCCCTCTCCGCCTCCGCTCCGACGCCCATCGACGAGCGCCCCATCGCGCTCGCCCGAGTCCTCGCCCGATCATCGGCCGCCCCGCATTTCCGCGACGCCCTCGATCGGCTAGCGCTGGAACGGTCCGCAGACGCTCGAACGACCGAGCGTGTCTGGTGGCTTCGCCTGCGTGCCGCGGGTGCGTCGCCGCAGGATGCGAGGGTCATCCTCGCCCAAGCCCTCCTCGCAGACCCGAGCCTCCACACCCTTGCTCGCGAATGGTGCGCGACATTCGCTCCTTCCGATGCGTCGCGTGCGCGCTCGGAAGGGGTCGAACTCACACGCGGCGGCATCGATCCCGACGACATCGCCGAAGCCCTCGCCGCGCAGTCGTCGCCCGACTCGCTCCGCTCGGCCGCTCGACGTGGCAGGGGAGACGCCCGACCGCTCGCGGCGGCCATCGCGCGCACGCTGGGCGAACCCGCGACCGCGGCATCGATCCTCGGCGACGCCTCCCCCGCCGACTCCACGGATGTTCACCTGGCACGCGTTCGTACATTCGCGTCGCTCGGAGACTGGCCGGCGGCGGAGCGTGCCGCGGCCCATCTCACCGCCGACGCCCATCGCCATGCGCTCGCGCTGGCCCGTCTCCAGCGCTTCGCCGATGCCCTGCTGGTCATCGAGCCCGACATGGAGCGGATGGCCCGGGGTGAAGATGGTCCCCCTGGCGTCTTTCTCTTCGGAATCGATCTCGCGCTGGGCCTGGGCGACACCGCAAGGGCGACACGCTGGCTCGACGCCGCGAGAAAGGCCGACCCCTTCGACGACCGCGTCTACCGCCGCCTGCTCGCCCACCACGGAGCGTCCGGACACGCCCCCAACTCCCCCGCCTTCAACGAGGCCCTCCGGGAGGCTCGCCGATTCGCCCCGGATTCCCGGCTCGTCAGGGCCTTCCACGCGACCGAACTCGTCCAGAGAGGCCAGGCCGACGCGGCGTGGGACGTGCTCGTTCGCCTCGCGGATGAGGATCCCGCCGACGACGAGACCCACTCGCTTGTGCTCTTGGCGATGGCCCAACGGCAAAACCCCGCGGATGAGGCCTGGCTCCGTTCGCTCGCCGCGGCCAACCCAAGACATGATGCGCCAGCCGCCCTGCTTGCTCGCCACCTCGCCGCCGCAGGACGGGCACTCGAAGCGGAGGCACTCCTGCGAACCCGTGCGACCGGCTCGGCCACGCTCGCCCGACAACTCGAAGACCTCATCCGGACCGACCCCACCCGCGCCGATGAAGCCGATCGACTCGCTCTCGACCGCCTCGCTCGCGAGCCGAGGACGATCGAGGCGTCTCTCGAACTCGCGGCCCTCCTGGCAAGATCGAATCGTGCCGACGAGGCCCCCGAGATCATGTCGAGGTCGATCCCACCTCGCGCGACGCTCCTCGGGGGACAGGCGCAACAGATCGCCCTTGCTATGGAGTCTCTCCAACGCTCGCATCCCATCGCGTTTCTGGACGCGGCTGGGCTGCTCGTCGAGCGTGGCATCGTTCTCCGCGCCCCGTGGCACCAGCGACGATTAGAACTCCTCGCCGAATCCGCTTCCGTCGATGTCCTTCTTCAGGCCGTGGACGACGCGATCACCCAGCACCCGGGGCTTGATCTCACGCCCTACGCGCTCGTGACCACAAGACTGCTCGATGCGCGCAGACGAGACGCCGCGCTCTCGTTCACCCTCCTCGCGGCCCAGCGCAAGCAGAGGGATGAACTCTGGGTCGCGGCCTTCCGCGCCGCGGGCCTGATCGGCGACGCCGACGACGCCCGGCTTCTCGCTTCACTCGCGGCCGAGTCCGAAGCAATCGGCCTCATCCTCAACGCAACCGGCGGGCCCGATCCCCAGCCGATCACCGGCAGCGAACCCTCCGAACTCGTCTACCGCGTCGCCAACCTCGCCTGGTCCGTCGGAAGAATCGACGAATCGCTAGACCTCTATCGCGCAGCGCTCGAGATCGACCCCGCGCACGCCTGGGCCAACAACAACCTCGGCTACTTCCTCCTCGAGTCCGAGGGCGATCTTGCCGAGGCCGAACGCTGCCTCGAACGCGCCTACCAGAGACTCCCCGACAACCCGAGCGTGCTCGATTCCCTCGGCTGGCTCCGGTTCATCCAGGGGCGGCTGGAGGATTCGATCGAACCGGGCGCCAGACGGATGGGCGCGGTCACGCTCCTGCGCATCGCGACGACGCTGCCCGAAGGCAGGATCAACTCGACCATCCTCGACCACTACGCCGACGCCCTCTGGGCCTCGGGCCAGCGGGAAGCCGCCATCCGGTACTGGGTCGCGGGCGAGGCCAGGGCCCTCCAGCGCGTCGAGATCCTCTCTCAGAACCCCGACACGGGTGAACCGGAAGTCCGCGACCGCGAACTGGCGGAGTTCCGCGCCAAGGCCGAGAGGATCCGGACGAAGATCGAGGCGGCCCGCTCCGGCGGCTCGCCGGAACTCGGCGCACGCGTCCGATCCCCCTGAACCCTTCGACCCGGAGGACCCGTGGCTGGCCACAACAAGTGGAGCAAGATCAAGCACCGAAAGGCCGTCGTCGATTCCCGACGGGGAAAGGTCTGGACGAAGGTCGCCAAGGCCATCATCGTCGCCGCCAAGAACGGCGGCGCGGACCCCTCGTCCAATCTCTCCCTCCGATACGCCATCGACGAAGCCCGCTACGCCAATATGCCTCGGGACACGATCGAACGGGCGATCAAGAAGGGCGCCGGCGCCGGCGCTGGTGAGGACTTTGTCCCCGTCCGCTACGAGGGGTACGCGCCCGGGGGCGTCGCCGTCATCGTCGATACCCTCACCAACAACCGAACCCGGACCATCGGCGATGTCCGCCTGATCTTCAGCACCCACGGCGGATCGGTCGGCGCCAACGGGTGCGTGACCTACCTCTTCGAGCCCAGGGGACGGATCGGCGTGCGGGGCGATGATTCGATCGGCGAACGCCTCATGGAGGCCGCGATCGCCGCCGATGCAGAGGACGTCACCCCGCCCGATCCCGGGACCGACGCGTGGCAGGTCCTCACCCCCGTCCCCGCGTTCCAGGCAGTGAAAGAAGCGATCGAGCGCGCGGGCCTCACGATCGTTGAAGCCGAGATCGCCATGGTCCCCGGCACGAGCGTCCGAGTCTCGGGCCCCGACGTCAGAACGCTCATCGCACTCGTCGAAGCGCTCGAAGACAACGACGACGTGCAGAAGGTCTACACCAACGCCGACCTCGACGACGATGCCATCGCCGCGCTCGGCTGATTCCGGAGGCTGAATCCGGCCTCACCGAGTCAGCCACGGTCACGCTGCGAGGGCAGGAACTGCTTCAGATACCACTCCCGCCACGCGGTCTGGTCCCACCCAAGGCCCGCCGTGGAGCGGCCCCACAACTCGCTCGACAGCCCGATGAGCGAGTTGTGCACGTCCACTCGATACGTCACGACCGCGGCATCAAACACTCGGATGATCGTTCCCGTTGTCACCACGCTGAGTTCGGGGTCGAACGCCACCGCGGAATCCCCCACCACCGGCGTGAGGTCCGACACGAACGCCTGCTGCTGTCCGATCAGGATCCACGCAAGGGCGCCGCGGCCCTCCTCGCCACGGGCGCCGCCGCCGACCTGAGCGTTGATCATCATCGGGATCGCCTCGGCAAGTTTGAGAAGCCGGGCGACCTCCGCCGCGCTCGACAGCACATCGTCCTCACGATCGCGCAGGCCCTGCGCGACGACGCTCTTGATCTTCCAGGGAACCTCTCCCGTCTTGGACTGCCGGTCGAGCAGGCGGCCACGAGCGAGCTCGCGGAACGCCCGGTCCTTCTCGAAGATCGCCGCCCATGCCAGCGTCGCGTCGGCGTCTTCCGTGCCAATCTCGACCAGGTGGTCGAGGATCGCCCCGCGCACGTCGTCGCCCTCACGCGAGAAAATCTCCAGCAGCGAGGGATAGATGGCCGGGTCCGTGTATTCCCGGATCTTCATGATCCCCAACTGTCGGAGCTCCGTGTTGCGGACGTTGCGGATGAACTTCGCGCGGATCCGCTTCAGTTCCCGCTCCATCTCGCTCCGCTTCTTCCGAAAGTCGGCCTCCCGCTTCTTGAAGACCTCCTGGGGCGAAGGGGCCTTGACCTCCTGTTCGCCGGCATCAGGAATCACCGCTTCCGGCGTGCCGACCGGGGATGGCTCGCCCTCGGGCTGGGCCTGGTCGGCCTGCCCCCAGGCAACGCCGCCGCCGATCAACACCACCATCCATGCCGAAGCGATCCGGAACGTCCTCATGGGCGTGCCTCCATCTGAAGGGTTTGACGCCCGGGCTGCGCCATCGTTCCACGATCCGACGCCCCGGTGGGTGGGTTGGGGCATGCAAATCGCGTGGGGGTGCCAACGGCACCGGCGTCGAAAGAAGCATACGCCCAGGCCGGAGGACGGTTCCAGGCCAGGCGGGCCGGCCCGAGAACCCCGAACCCCCCTGAACGCTACCCTATCGCCCATGAGCCTCCACTGGCCCATCCTCAGACAGTGCCTCCGGAGCGCGCGAAAGCCGCTCATCACCGACGATGTCCGGTCCTATCGCGGCATCGAGATCATCGTGGCCGCGATGCATCTGGCAGACTACCTCGCCCCGCGGTGTGCGGCCCCCACCCTCGGAGTCCTGATCCCGACCTCAGGAGCCTTTCCCATCGCTGCACTGGCGGGGTGGATCCTGGGCAAGACGGTCGTTCCGCTCAACTATGTGCTCTCTCAGGATGAGTTGCAGTTCATCATCGACGACTGCGAGACGGACACCGTCGTGACCGTGCAGCCCCTGCTCGACCACCTCGGGTTCGCTCCTCGTGTGAAGAACCTCGTCCGCCTCTCAGACGTCTCGTTCAAAGGCTTCCCGACCCCCCGATGGCCTGCCCGGGCCGATGCGGAGGACCTCGCCGTCCTGCTCTATACCTCAGGGACGAGCGGCAGGCCCAAGGGAGTCATGCTCACGCACGCGAACCTCCAGGCCAATATTGCGCAGGTGATGCAATGGGCGGAGTTCGACCAGTCGGACACGATGCTCGGGGTGCTCCCCCAGTTCCACTCCTTCGGGCTGACGGTCCTTACGCTGCTGCCGCTGACCATCGGTTGCCGCGCCGTTTATGCCGCTCGCTTCGTCCCGACCAAGATCGTGCGGACGCTGCGCGAGCACAGACCGACGGTCCTGGTCGCGATTCCGTCGATGTACAACGCCCTGCTCGCCTTGAAGAGCGCCGAGCCGGATGATTTCTCGTCCCTCCGGTACACGGTCTCGGGCGGCGAGCCCCTCCCCGAGGCGATCTTCCGGGGGTTCCGCGATCGGTTCGGGGTGACGATCAACGAGGGCTACGGGTTGACCGAGACCTCGCCGGTCACCAACTGGTGCCGACCTCACGAGTGGAGGCCGCACTCCGTCGGACGACCGCTGCCTGGCGTCCGCGAGCGGATCGTTGCCTGGGACACCGGGCTCGACCTTCCTGCCAACATGGACGGCGAGGTTCGCATCGCCGGCCCGAACGTCATGCGAGGCTACTTCAAACGCCCCGAGGAGACCGCGGCCGTCTTCGATGAGCAAGGCTTCTTTCGAACCGGCGACATCGGTCGGCTCGACGACGAAGGGCACCTTTACATCACGGGCCGCCTCAAGGAAATGCTGATCATCGCCGGGGAGAACGTCTTCCCGCGCGAGATCGAGGAAGTACTCAACCAGCACCCGGCCGTGGCAGGGTCGGGCGTCGTCGGTGCACAGGACCCCTCGCGTGGAGAGGTCCCCGTCGCGTTCGTGGAAGTTCGCGAAGGCATGTCGCTCGACGAGCGCACGCTCCTGGCGTTCTGCCGCGAACGCCTCGCCGGCTACAAGACTCCACGCGAGGTCCGCTTCCTGGACGCCCTGCCGCGAAACCCCACCGGCAAGATCCTCCGCCGCCAACTCAAGACGATGCTCTGACCCGCCGGCATGCGCTCCCTCGGCTGGATCGCTCCGCCTGAGGCAGGCACGACCTCGGTTTGATGGCTTCAACCAGGCTTCGTCACGCCCGCGCAACTCCCGTTGGAACCCTTCCATCTCCGGGGCGTCCAACGCGATAGACTCGCGCAAGGGAGACCCCCCCAAGGAGCCCCAGAATGACCCGCCCTGCCTCGCTGATCCTCGCCGCCGCCCTCTTCTCGCTCGCGCCGCTCCACGCCCTCGCCCAGGAGATCCCGATCCGATCGATCACCCTCTACCGCTCCGGCGTCGGGTTCTTTGAGCGAAACACAAGGGTGGACGGCAACGCAGACCTGCAGTTGCGCTTCGCGACCGATCAGATCAACGACATCCTCAAGTCCATGGTCCTCCTCGACCTCGATGGGGGGCGGGTCGCCTCCGTCCGCTACGGCTCAAAGGAGCCGCTCTCGCGTCGCCTCGCTTCCTTCGGGGTGGATATCTCCGACAACCCCGCGCTGGCGGAACTCCTCAACAGGCTTCGCGGGGCGCCCGTCAAACTCTCCACCAGCGAGGGGGCGGTCTCGGGCACCATCCTCGGCGTTGAGAAACGCACCGTTCCCGTGGGAGAGAAAACCGCCGAGCGCCCCTTCATCAACCTCGTCACCAGCACCGGGATGCGATCCCTCGACGCGACGCTGATCCAGTCGTTCGAGTTGCAGGACCCCGCCCTCGCCGCGGAACTGAACAAGGCCCTCGCCGCACTCGCCGAGCACCGGGCCGACCGCGTCAAGACCGTGGATGTCTCGCTCGCGGGCGAAGGAACGCGCCGCGTCGTCGTTGCCTACGTCCACGAGATGCCGGTCTGGAAGACGAGTTACCGCCTCGTGTTGCCCGAGGAGACCGACTCCCAGGGCAAGGACGCTGGCGGCAGGCCGACGATCCACGGGTGGGCGATCGTCGAGAACACGACGGACGAAGACTGGGAACGTGTCTCGCTCTCGCTCGTCGCGGGCAGGCCCGTCTCGTTCCAGATGGACCTCTACGAACCGTTGCACGTAGAGCGTCCGCTGCTTCCCGTGCCCAATGTCCCGGGAGTCGCGCCTCGCGTCTACGCAGGGGCGGCGCTCAAGATGATCGCCCCTGGGAGCCCGGAGCCCTCCCCGCCCTCAAGGGGCCGCGCGTCCGGGCAGAGCCCATTCCGCGACAACCAGCAGGAAGGGGTGTACGACCGTGCGGCGGGCGACTCCGATGCCAGCTTCTTCGGAGAGCAGGGCGGCGACGCGTGGCGTTACGCACCCGACGCCGTCGCCGCAGGCGTGGAGGTCGGGCAGGTCTTCCAGTATCGTCTGTCGATGCCCGTCTCGGTCGACCGCCAGCAATCCGCCATGCTACCCATCCTCACCTCGCCCATCGAGGGCCGCCGCGTCTCCATCTTCAACCGCGCGGACGGCTCTGCCTATCCGATGCGCGGCGTGCAGCTCACCAACGACACCTCGCTCCAGCTCATGCCCGGCCCCCTCTCGGTCTTCGACGGCACCTCGTACGCCGGCGACGCCCAGATCGGCCACGTCTCCGTCGGCGATAAACGGCTCCTCGCCTACGCCATCGACCTCGATGTCGCCGCGCAGACCACCGACGAGTTCAGCGGACAGATCGAACGCCTCCGTATCGCCGGCGGCGTCCTCATCCAGACCACCAAACGACAATCCGTTGTGCGTTACGCTTTCTCCAACAAGGACGTGAAGCGTGCCCGCACGATCCTCGTCGAACACGCCAAGTCCGACGGGTGGACCCTCGTCGAACCCAAGGCCCCCGCGGAGGAGACCCCCGCGCTCTACCGTTTCGAACTGCCCTGCCCCCCGGCCAAGGGCGCGGAGCTCCGCGTCGTGCAGGAGCGCATCGACCGCCAGACCATCCACCTCACGGACGTGGACATCAACTGGCTCGGTGAGCAGGTCCGCGGCGGCAAGACCAGCCAGAAGGTCGCCGATGCCGTCCGAGAGGCCCATCGCCTCGCCTCGCTCATCCGCGAGACCGAACGCGCCGTCCAGACGCTCACCAACGAGCGCAACGAGATCACCGCCGAGCAGGGACGCATCCGCGAGAACATGCGAACCATCGACCGCAACACCCAGCTCTACACCCGATACATGACGAAACTCAACGAGCAGGAGACTCGGCTGGAAGAGATCAAGGACCTCCTCGCCAAGGCCGACGCGGAACTCACCCAGCGCAGGGCCGCCCTCTCCCAGTACCTCGGCGGCCTGAACGTCGAGTAAGCCCCCGGCGAGGCCCATCGACCTAGACTCCCTCCTCTGGGATGAGGAGGGCGTTTCTCGCATGCCGCGTTGGATCATCCCCGCGATCGTCGTTGTCTCTCTCGCCCTCACGCTCTCGCTCGCAGGGCTGCTGATCCTCGCGCGACGCGGAGGCAGCGGTGGATCAGGCTCGGGGCAGAACGACCCGTGGGCACAGGACTACGGCCTTGAAGGGCTCGTCATCCCGCCCTTCATGCTCATCGATCAGGAAGCGCGCCCCGTCGACGAGACCCTCTTCGAGGGCCGCATCACGATCATCGACTTCATCTTCACCCACTGCCCCTTCGTCTGCCCGGGCATGGCGGCATCGATGGGCGACCTGTCGGCATCCCTGAAAGACACCGGCGTGCGCTTTGCCAGCCTGAGCGTCGATCCCTCCCACGATACGCCCGCCCGACTCCACGCCTACGCGGACGAGATCAACGCAGACACGGCACGATGGTCGTTCCTCACCGGCCCTCCAGGCGCGGTCGACGCGATCTGCCGCGATGCCCTCGGCTTCGCGTTGCAGGCGAGCGAGGCCACGCGGATCGAACTCCCCGACGGCACCGACATGGCCAACATCGTCCACCCGGCGAAACTGATCCTCGTGGGTCCCGACCGACGCATCATCGCGATGGCCTCGTTCGATCGCGATGAGGAGGTCAAGGCCCTGGGCGAAAGAGCCCGGCTGCTCGACTTCAGATTGCGAAAGAAGTGACACCGACGCCGGATGCGTGGGAGACCGATCAATGAGGCGAGGTATGAACGTGCTGGGCGGCCCCCTGGAGCCTTGCGGGCTCGACCCGGTGACAGGGTTCTATCGAACCGGATGCTGCGACACCGGCGCAGACGACGTCGGGCTGCACCTCGTGTGCGCGATCATGACGGACGAGTTCCTCGCGTTCTCGGCGTCACGCGGGAACGATCTGGCAACACCCGTGCCGGGGTTCCAGGGTCTTCGCGCCGGTGACCGCTGGTGCCTGTGCGTGGCAAGATGGAAGGAAGCGCTCGACGCGAGGGCCGCGCCCCGGATCGTGCTCGGGGCGACGCATATCTCCGCGCTCGAGTTCCTAGACATTGCGGACCTCATCGAACATGCGGTCGATGCCCCCGGACTGGTGTAGCCGCTGCCGATCGGCACGCGAGCGGGCACCCTCCACCATCCCTCGCCCGCTCGTCAGTGCTTCCACGCGTTCGGCGGGATGCGCGATCGAGGCAGGTTCCCGGCCTCCCAGTACACGTTGAGTTCATCGCCCCCGGACTTCTCAAAGAACTCGATCGTGATCGGGTGGAGGCCCGCCGAGAGCGCCACGGCTTCCCGCCGAGCCAGAAGGCTGTGCAGCCCGTCATTATCAATGACGATCTCGTTCCCGAGCCGAAGCCGGCTGCCATCGTCGGATTCGAGCGTGAGGAGATAGACGCCGTCGCGTGGAATCTCGAGGAAACCCGTGAAACGCATTGCGAAGTGCTCTTCGCGGGGCTTGGCGTCGAGGGTGGGCGAGGGAACGACGCCCTCACCAACCGGTTCGATCGAGGCGAAGTCCGGCAGCGCGTTCCAGTCTCCCTCATAGGCCGCGTAGGCAAGCCCGTCCCTCGGCGCCACGAGCGTCTGCACGGCTGGCCGCGGGATCACTCGCTCGAAACGTGCGGCGGCGATAGGGCTCACCACGCGAGCGCCGCGGAAAGCCGCTGCACGGACCTCAGCCGTTGAGGATAGTCGGATGGGCCCGGTGGCCGCGGGTGAGACTGGCGAGGGATCCGAGCCGTCGAGCGTGTAGCGGAGCGAGACCCCGGGCTGATCGGTCGAGAGGTGGACATCCAGGGCGTCCACGAAGATCGGCGCGAAGGCCTCGATCCTCGGCGGGAGGCTGTGGTCCGGCTCGCCGCGAACGTCCAGGACGATGACGCTATCAGCGGAGTCGGGAGCCTCTCGAGGGACAAGGAGCCAGAGGTCCGCGCCCTGGCGCGTGACGCGGACGGGGGCTCCGTTTGCCATGAGCGTCGCGCCGCGCGGTGCGTTGAGCAGGCCCGGGAGTGTGATGCGGCCGTTGGCGGGCCACTCGAAGACGTGGAGGTACAGCCTGGTGTCCCCCGAGTCCAGACGTCGTTGAGTGACGCGGCCCCACGGCAGGGGCCCGAACGGCGTCCCCTCGGTCCCGCGGATGGATGCCTCGTTGACGGCCATCCATCGCCCGAGCGCGGCGAGCCGGTCGAGCGCCTCCGGTGGAAAAGTCCCTTCGGCCGTCGGGCCGACGTTGAGCAGATAGTTACCCCCCTTGGAGGCGATGTCGGCGAGCATTCGAATGAGGTCCGACGCGGGCTTATAGTTGAGATCGGCGCGGTTATAGCCCCAGTGCCCGTTCATCGTCATGCACGTTTCCCAGTCCAAACCAGGGTTCACCCCGGGAATGAACTGCTCGGGCGTGGCGTAATCTCCCATGCGCCCCTCATCGGTGCCGTAGGGCCCGCCACCGCGCCCGACCCGTGAGTTAATGATGATCCGCGGTTGGAGGGCGCGGACATGCGCCTCGAGATCGGCCCCGAGTTCGTTGCTCCAGGTGCCTTCCCACTGGCCGTCGAACCAGAGGATGCCGATGTCGCCGTACGCCGTTAGCAGTTCCCGAATCTGATCCTTCATGAATCCCACGTAGCGAGAGAAGTCGGCCCCGTCCGTGGGCCGGGTGGTCTCCCACTCCCGGCGGGGGAGATAGTCGTCGTGGTGCCAGTCCATGATCGAGTAATACAAGCAGAGCCGGATCCCCTCGCGCCGGCACGCCTCGGCGAGTTCCTTGAGGATGTCGCGGCGGAAGGGCGTGTCCATAACGTCGTGGTCGGTATGGGCGGAGTCAAAGAGCCCGAAGCCGTCGTGGTGCTTGGAGGTAATCACGATGTAATGCATCCCGGCGCCCTTGGCGGCCCTGACCCAGGCGTCGGCATCGAACGCAACGGGGTTGAATCGGGCTCGAAGCGCGACATACTCCTCTCGCGGGATGCGGGCGGACGTGCGGATCCACTCGCCGTGGTGGGTCTCGCCGTTCCATTCCCCCGCGGGAATGGCATAGAGCCCCCAGTGGATGAACATGCCCAGGCGGGCCTCTCGCCACCAGGCCATCCGTTCATCCAACGTCTGCCCCCACGCCCCGCGCGGGATGCCCAACACGACCATCGCCAGAGCGAGGCGGACGCACGCGTGGACGCTCATGGGATCTCCTGAATTCTGCCGGTGCTCAGGGCGCGGGCCATGGCCTCAAGAATGCCGGTGATAGCGAGGGCCTCTTCGAGGGTCGGGCCCGGATGCGTTGGCCTGCCCGCCCGCCACGCCCCGACTCGTTCCATCGCGCGAAGGACCTGCACG
>JAANMY010000502.1_pt1 | contig 54790 bp, 44 predicted proteins | sample 7279691 | NCBI WGS metagenome assembly JAANMY01 (sample SAMN14094543, study PRJNA606508) | bioreactor metagenome | isolation source: A lab-scale SPAN reactor treating ammonium-rich wastewater day 388 | place: Ireland: Galway | collected 2018-02-07 | reverse complement strand
CGCGGCGTCGAGCGCCAGCAGCCGGTCGATCCGCCAGGAGGCGTAGGGCTTGGAGAGCAGTTTTGTCCAGGCCAGGGTGGCGGGGTCGCGGGTGTAGAGACCGCGCACGCTGCCCAGCCACAGCCGCTGCCCGCCGTCGTTGGGGTCTTCGGCGATGTCGAAGATGCCATAGGAACGGTCGGCGAGGCGGTTGACATCCAGCACATCTCCCAGGCCTTCCGGGTTGTTGATCCAGGTGTCGCCTTGATCGGGCGTGAAGAAGAAGCCGTAGACGGCCGCGGCGTAGACACGTCCGGGGAAGAAGCGGCTGGCGCGCAGGCCCCCAATCCAGCCCAGTTCGGGCGAGAGAGGGGTCGAGCGCGACCAGTTCTCGCCGCCATCGCGGCTGACCAGCACCGCGCCCCCGCCTCCCTCGCTGATGCCCCCGCCCCACAGCGTGTTCCAGGCGGGATCGACGCTGTCCAGGAAGTGCAGATCCAGCACCCCGAAGATCGGATCGGGCTGGTGCTGCCAGGTCAGGGCCAGATCTGGGCTGCGATAGGGGCCATTGCAGCCGGCGGCATAGAACCAGGGCTGGGTCGGGTGCGCCAGCAGCGGTTTCAAGTTCTGGCCGGAGAGGTAATGATGCCAGGTGGCGCCGCCATCGATGCTGCGCCACAGCGGCACATCCGGCCCGCCCGCGTAGCAGGGATAGCCATTGCTGGCCAGCAGCACATGCGCGCTGCCGACGATGGCGTGGGCCGGCGGGATCGCCCCGATCACCCGCCAGCGGGCGCCGGCGTCATCGGAGCGGTAGAGGATGCCGTTGACATCGGCGTAGATCGTGGCCAGGTCGGGCCGGCCGATCACGCGGCTGGCCCAGCCGTGCGGCAACACCAGCGCGCCCTCCGGCGGGCAGAGGATGAGGCTGGCGTCGTCGATGTAGGTGCGGCTGCTGCCGCCGTCGCCGCCGTTGTAGGTGCCAAATTGTAGGCGCACGCTCTGCCCGATCAGGGGGCTCAGGTCGAGGGTGATATCGCGCCAGGCCAGATCGCGCACCCGCTCCACCAGCAACCAGTGCAGCGATCCATCCTCACGGATGGCGAGCACGTAGAAGAAGTCGCTGGCCGCGGCGAAATCGGCCAGATCCTGCTCGCGCGTGGGCAGCGCGGCCAGCGCGCTCAGCCCGGCGGCGGCGTCGCCGTCATCGCGGTAGCGCCAGAAGTGCAATTGGGCCGAGGCCAGGCCCGCGGGCAGCGTGATCCGCTGTTCCACCGGCGAATAGCTGAGGACATTGGCCCCGCCAGGCGCGATGCCGGTGCGCATGGCCCGGCTGCCGCTGCGCACCGGGGCCGTCACATAGGCCGCGGGCGCGGGGTTGGGCTTGATCGTCCAGCCCAGGTCGGTCTCGAAGCCGCCATTCAGCAGGCCATCGTAGCAGGCCTGCGGTGTGACGTAGGGCGGCGTCACAGAGGGTGTGGCCGTGGGGGTGCGAGTCGGCGTGGGGGTGGCCGTGGCAACGCGGGTGGGTGTGCGAGTCGGCGTGGGGGTGGCCGTGGGGACGCCCGTGGGTGTGCGGGTGGGCGTGGGGGTGGCCGTAGGGACGCGGGTGGGCGTGGGCGTGGCTGTGGCGACGCGGGTGGGCGTAGCCGTCGGCGCCGGCGATGGGGGTGTGGCCAGCGGGGAGAAGAAGGTCAGCAGAGGCAGGTACTGGCGCTTGTCCAGTGTGGGCGGCGGCGCCGTGCAGGCGCTGACCGAGACATCGTCGATGTACAGGGTCGTGAGACGGCCATCGCCATTGTTGAACGCCCCAAATTGCAGGCGGATGCTGCGCCCCGCGTAGGCTGTGAGATCGAAGCTGAGCCGCTGCCAGGCCTGCGCGTCCGAGCGCGTCCACAGCAGGGTGCGCAGGATGGTCCCATTCGGATCCAGCAGCAGCACGTATTGGGCATCATTGGCCAGGGCTTCGGCAGGGCCGACGTCCTGAGCAATGGCCTGCAAAGCCGCAGCCGCGGGCTTGGCCAGCGTGGCCGCGCCCTCCTGCGAGCGGGGATACCACCAGAAGGTGAGGGTGACGTTTTGGGCGCCGGCGGGGATGCTGAAGGCCTGGCTGCCGGAAGAGTAGCTGTAGACATCGGGCGCGGCCTCGACCCCAGCGCGCAGGCTGCGCAGGCCGCTGTGGGCGCGGGTCGTGCTGTATCCGGCGGGGCGGGGTGTGAGGGGGAAGACCCAGGCCTCCTCCCGCTCGAAGCCGCCGTTGAGAATCAGCTCATCGCACCAGCCCAGGCCATAGCTCCACACCCCAGAGGTGGTGGCCAGATGCGCCTCCCGGCCAAACTGCGTGCTCCACGAGCTGGCCAGATCGGCAACATCGGGATTGCCGGGCGCGGGGCCTAGATCGCTCCAGCTCTCCCCCCCATTTTGGCTGGCGAAGAGTGTGCGTTGATCCCAGCCGGCAAAGGGGCCGGAGAGGGCGGTGAAGAGGGTGACGCGGCCGGTGGGGTCGAGCAGCGCGCTGAGATGGCGGGGATTGGGGTCGAAGACGCCAGGCAGCCCGGCGCTGGCCAGAACCCAGTGGGCGCCGGCGTGGGTGTGGCGCTGGATGCCGCTTTCTGGCGTGCCGTCGCCGATGCCCTCGATCGTGCGGTAAGCAGTCCACAGCGTGCCATCCACAGCGAAGTTGGGCGAGATGGCCACGGCATAGGTGGGGGCCAGCCCCGGCATGCCCTGCCAGTTCAGGCCGCCATCGGTGCTGCGCAGCAGGCCCAGTTCCCAGGTCGAGACGAACAGGGTCTGATCGAGGGCGAAATTGGGCGAGATGGCCAGATGATTGGCCAGCACCCACATCTCCGGCGGGTAAGGATCGCTGGGATCGGTGCTGTAGAGGAGGTGGAAGCTCCAGGAGGTGCCGCCGTCGGTGGATTTGAGGATGCGATTGTTACCGAGAATGAAGAGAGTGTGGTCGCTGGCGAAATTCGGGGAGAGTTGCAGATCGACGGACTCGTCCACCGGGCGGATCATTTGCCACGAATCGCCGCCATCGGTCGAATGCAGCAAGCCGGTCGTCCAGTAATAGTTGCTGAGGTTGCGGACGATGGCGAACACCGTGCGGTCGTGGGCAAACGCGGGCGAAGCTTGCACGCGTTGCCCCTCCACCCGTTCGCCGGTGGGCAGGCTGGCAAGCACATGTTGCCAGGAGGCGCCGGCATCCTGGCTGCGGAAGATGCCCTCCTCCATCACGGCGAAGAGGGTGTGATCCTGGGCGTAGTTTGGCGACGCCGCCAGATCATGGAGGGAAAGGGGGATGTTATAGGCATCCACAGGCCCGCCGCTGCGCCAGCCAGAGGCGGCGCTGCCGGCTTCGGCGAGGACGTTTTCTGCCCCGCGGTGGGCTGCGGTTACACCGCCCACCGCCAGCGCCAGCGCGGCCAGCAGCGCCAGCAGGAGCGATAGGGAACGATTGGGATTCATGGCAGACCTCCTTGGGTTGCCGCCCGAACAGAGACACGAAGAAAGAGCGGAGGCCGATCTATTCGGTTCCGCTTACCCCTGATGACGTTGAAACTGTGAGAAAAGTTACGAAACGCGCCGACCAGGCGCGGCTGCTTCAGCGGTGTTGCCTGAGCAGGTAGGGCAGGTACACAGGCGACGCGGGCGGGAGCGCAGTCGCTGTGGGCGAGGGCGTGGAGGAGGGCGGAGGCGTGCCTGTGGGGGTGACCGTGGGCGTCAGCGTGGGCGTGGTGCTGACTGCCGGCGTGGGCGTGACTGTGACTGTCGGCGTGGGTGTGGCCGTGACCGTCGGCGTGGGTGTGGCTGTGACTGTCGGCGTGGGTGTGGCTGTGACTGTCGGCGTGGGCGTGGGCTGCTCGCAGGTCAGCAGGGTCACATCATCCACATACATCCAGGAGCGGCCGGCCGGCCCGGTATCGTTGTTGTAGACCTGGAAATAGAGGCGCAGGGTCTCGCCGGCGTAGGGCGTGAGATCGAAAGTGAATGGCTGCCAGGCCTGCGCGTGGCTCAGGGTGTGCAGCAGGGTGGCGCGCGGGGGCCAGTTGCTCTGCGCCGGCAGCAGATAGATGCTCTGAGAATCGCCGTCGCCGTCGGCGCTGTCCGGCAGCAGCCACAGGCTCAGCGTTGCGCTGTGCACGCCGGCAGGGATGGTGAAGCTTTGGTACGCGGTGGAATAGGTGGCGTCTGCAGGCAGCAGGGCGCCATCTAAGCCCCGTTCGGGCGCGGGGGGCGCGGCGAGAGATGTGGCGGGCAGCAGGCCCAGGCGCAGGCTGCGTTCGCCGCTGCGCGGCTGCGCGGTGCTGTACGCGGCGGTGCTGGCCGTGACGGGCAGGATCCAGGCCCCGCTCTCCTCGAATCCACCATTTGCGATCTGCTGCACGCAGGCAGAGAGGGGCGTGGCCGTGGGGGTGAGTGTGGGCGTGGCGTCGGGGTGGGGCAACACGGTCAAGGCGACCGGCTCGCTCAGGGTCTGCAAATGGGTGGCGTCGAAGGCGCGGGCGCGCAGTTCATAGGCGCCGGGGGGCAAGGTCAGGGCCAGATCAAAATCGGGGGCCGTGCGCACTGCTATCTCGACATCATCGAGCAGATAGGCCACCGTGGTCACGCCCACATTGTCGGTCAGGGCCAGGGTGACGGTGATCGGTTTGTGCTCGAACAGCGGCGGCGCGGGCGCGATCAGGCTGACCTGCGGCGGGCTTTGATCCGCGCCCTGGCCCACAGCCTTGGCCGGGTCATCGGCCAGAGCGATGCTGTAGCGCAGGGGCGCGCGGTTGCGCTGCGTCTGCGCGGGGATGACGCTGGCCGGGGGGTAGAAGCCGGGGTTGGCGCTGGGCGGGTACAATTCCCAGGTGACGGCATAGATGCCCAACTCGCCGTACAACCAGTCATCGGAGCCGCCATCGATGACGCTGCTGCTATAAAAACGCCCCGCCTGCACCACTTTGTAGCCGTTGAGCGCGGCCATGCGGTTGGACATGGCTTTGAAGATGTCCATGTCCGCGGCTTGCATGTCCGCGGGCAATTCGGCGCGGGTGTAACCGTAGGGATAGAGCACCCACTCGCCCCAGGTGTGCAGGGAGATGCTGATGGTCAGATGGGGCAGGCTGCGGGCGAAATCGCGCAGCGCCTGATTCTCCGGCTCGGAGAAGGCGGCAGGCCCGCGATAGAGATCGGAGCCGGTGGCGCCGCTGCTGCCGCCGCAACAGCCCCATTTGTAGCCGAAGTTGCGGTTCAGATCCACGCCGAAGGTGCCGTCGCCGTTGACGCGGCGGTTTTTGCGCCAGTAGGGGGGCGATGATCGCCACTGGGTGATGTCATATTCGCTGCCATCCGGGTTATGATTGGGCACGATCCAGATATCGCGCTGGTCGATCAGATTGGTCGCCTCCCCTTCCCGCCCATAATTTTCCAGCAGATCGCGGGCCAGATAGAGCGCCTGCTCCAGGGTGAGGTGTTCGCGGGCGTGGGTATGGGCGAAGATGAGGATGCCCTTCTCCTCCGGCTCGGTCTCGGTGGGCCGGTCGCTGATGCGCAACGCCCAGATGTCGCGGCCCTGATGCGTTTGGCCGATGCTGCGCAGCTGCGTGATGTGAGGATAGGCCGCGGCCAGATTCTGCAACTCCGCCACCATCTCGGCGTAGTCGTGGTAATCGTCGAAATCGGGAGGAAAAGCCAGCGGCGTCTGCGCCAGGATCGTATAGCCCTGCGCCTGCAGCGCCTTCACCTGTTGGGGCGTGAGCGCGAACACTGCCTCGCCCCCTTCTACGCCCCAGAAATCGGCCCCGCTGTCGATCAGGGCTTGCAGATCCTGGCCCGCGGGTGGCCGCAGCGTCACCAACACCTGGCCAGGCGCCTGGGCGTGGGCCAGCAGCAGGGGCGCCAGCAGCAGGAGGAGGGTCAGGATCAGGGCGCGACGGGTCATGGGGCAGGCTCTTCGGTGGTGGGTTGTAGCAGGATCAGGCGGTAGCCTTCCGGATCGTTGAATGTGATGTGCCGCGCCCAGCCTTCATCGACCGGGTCGGGGACATTGACATTGTGTGCGCGCAGCCGCGCGGCCATGCGGTCGATGTCATCCACCGCCAGGGCGATGTGCAGGCCCACCCCGCGCGGGGCGCCGGGGGCGAGATAGAGCTTGCTGTTGGCCAGGTGCACGACTGCCAGATTGGCCGTGTCGTCTTGCACGGGGAAGCCGAGCACCTCGCGGTAAAACCACACGGCCTGCGCCAGGTTCGTCACTTCCATCCACAGGAAGTGCAGTTCAGGATCGCGATAAGTCATAGCAGAATTGGGTCAGATCAAAAGGAACGGCGGCTGATTTGGGGGCGGGGACGGCCGATGAGGAAGGGCCACACCAACAGCATGCCGGCCACGAAGCCGCCGATGTGCGCCCAGAAAGCGACCCCGCCCATGTTCGCCTGGGCCGCGCCAATCACCAGCAGGCCGTTGAAAAGCTGCAACACGAACCACAGGCCCAGCACCCACAGGGCAGAGAGATCGACCAGCCGGCCAAAATAGCCGAAAAAGACCAGCGTGCGCACCCGCGCCCGCGGGAAGAGCAGCAGATACGCGCCCAACACCCCGGCCACCGCGCCGCTGGCCCCCACCATGGGAATGGAACTGCTGGGATTGACCAGGATCTGCGCGGCGGCGGCCGCGGCCCCGCACAGCAGATAGAAGAGGAGAAAGCGCAGCCGGCCCATCACATCCTCGACATTGTTGCCGAAGATCCAGAGATAAAGCATATTCGAGCCGATGTGCAGCACCCCGGCATGCGTGAACATCGAAGTCAGCAGCCGCCGCAGCGTCTCCGCGGCCAGGGGATCGGCGGTAGCCTGGGCGGGGATGATGCCCAGCGCGCGGATGGCAGCATCGCCCCCCGTCGTCCATAACAACTCCACCCCGAACACCAGGGCGTTGAGCAGAATAATCAACACCGTGATGATGGCGAAGCGATGGGTGGGGATATTATCTTGGATGGGGATCATAGACTTGAGCGCAGGATGGGGAGTGTGGGAAGATCGCCGCCAGCTTTCAAAAATACTATCGCTTCCTCTATAATCGCCCTACCAACCACCGACCACTGAATACTGACCACTGAATACTGACCACTGACCACTGACCACTGATCCTACTGCAATCCCCCCCAGATGGCAATCTATGACCTGGACACCCATGACCCTGGAAGCATTCAGCGAGCTGGCCGAAGAGGCGCTGGCCACCCTGCCTGACCAGGTGCTGGACATGCTCGACAACGTCACCGTCACCGTGGCCGAGCGGCCCAGCCCCGAACAGCATCGCGACGCAGACCTGCGCCCCGGCCAGGCCCTGTATGGCCTCTATCAGGGCGTGCCCCTCACCCAGCGCAGCTCGCACTACGGGTTGGTGCCTCCCGATCGCATCACCATCTTCATGCTGCCCATGATCCACCACCACCGCACGCCAGAGGCGATCCGCGAGCAGGTGCGGCGCACCGTCCTGCATGAGATCGGCCATCATTTCGGCATGGGCGAGGCGGATCTGCGGCGGCTGGGCTATTGACAGGCTGCTCCTCCGCGCATTCGCCACACTCTACACGAGGTTTTTATGCCCATCGATCAGATCCACGCCCGTCTTGGCGTCGCTGCCCTGCTCTTCCTGTTGGTGGCCGGCGTGTGGGGGCTGTTGCGCTGGCGGCGCCATCTCAGCGTCGATGCCGGTTACTTCGGCGTCCTGGTGGTGGGCGAATTGTTGTTGCTAGGACAGGCGCTGCTGGGCGCGTACATGCTCTTGCAGGGCCAGGGCGCGGTTTTGGAGCGGCCGGGCATGCACGTGCTCTATGGTGTGTTGCCCGTGCTGGCGCTGCCTGCGGTCTATGCTTTCACGCAGGGGCGCACCGAAAGCCCGCGCGAGCAGGGATTGTACGGCTTTGTCTGCCTTTTTATGGCGGCATTGGTGTGGCGCGCCTCCGTCACCAGCGCGCCGCTGGCCGCGGCCTGGCTGGCCCTGCTGCTGGCCTGAGCCTGCGCCCATCTACTGAGCCCAGCGCACCTCGGCGTTGGCCGGCGGGGTGAAGCCGGGGCCAAAGCGATATTTGGCTTGCCAGGGCCGGTAGGTGCTGCGCAGCGTTTCATTGATCAGCACAGCGCCATCCGCGGCCCGCACAGTGCGTTTCACCTCGGCTGTCTTGCCCTCCACCGCCCAGTCGAACTGCACAACCTTGCCCGCGGGCAGAGAGCGATCCTCGATGTACAGGGGCGGCGGCGGCGGCTTCTCATCCTGATAGACCGGTTTGCCCGTTTCCACCTGCCAGTTGGGCCGGGTGCCGTAGAATTCGAAGGTCAGCGTCCCCTTGGCCTTGTCCACGATCGGCTTGATCAGCAGGGCGTGGCCGGTGGTGTTGCGGAATTTGAAATCGACGCGAGGCGTGTAGATGGTGGCGTCCAGGCCCGGCGCCCCATACCAACTGACGATGTAGCCATGATTCCAGCGTTCGACGAGGGGAAAGCCGCCCAACCAGGCCGCGCGAAAAACCGTGGTGCTGACCTGGCAAACGCCGCCACCGATCCCCACGGCAGTGGTATCGCCGGCGATGACCAGCGAATCCTCGAAACCATTGGCCGCGGTCACATCCCCCACATGCTCGTTGAAGGAGAACACGCCGCCGGCGGGGATGACCACGCCCACGAATTTGGCGGCTGCGACCTCGATATTGGCCACCCGCGCCGCGCTGGAGCCTTTGAAACTGCTGGCGCCGCTCGCCACCAGTTCCTTGATGCCCAGGCCCGCGGCATCATCCGAGGCCACCGCCGGGCGGATCACCTGCAACGGCAGGGCGATCTGCCGTTCGCCGCCGGCAATGGCCTGCAAAAGCGCCGCCACCGTGGCCTCCACATCCAGGGCGTAGCCCTCGATGCTGGGGGAAAGCTCGATCAGCATCCCCGATTTGGGCTCGAAATCGAACCGGGCGTTCAGGGGGGGCCGCGCCACCTGCTGCGCCCAACCCTCCACCAGCCCCCGCAGGCTGGCCTCATCCACCTGCGGGCGGACGCTGCCCGCCGCGCCGTCGCCTGCCGTCCAACTGAGCATGCCCACCAGCGTGGCCGGATCCAGGGCAAATTGAAATTCCCCCCGGTTGTCGGCCAGGATGATGGGGCGATCGAGCAGATTTTGGATCGTCTCCTGTTCTGCGCTCATGTCCGCGCCCGCGGCTTGCAAGGGGCGGATGACCACATCCACCACCCCGCCCTCCCCGCTGTACAGGCGCTGGATGATGGCGTCGCGGGTGGCGGCCACATCCACCATCTGCCCCGGCCGCGGGGCAGAGACGACGACCTGCAAATCGCTGAGCGTCAGCTTCGGCTCGGTGACGGCGCGGTTGAGGGAGGCGGTGCGCGTGGCCACGGCCATGCTCACCGCGCCCGGGCGCACGGTCACCGGCGGGCTGAGACGGCGGCCCTGCCAGAACACCTGCCACTGCTCGGCCAGATTAGCGGCCAGATCGCCGGTGCGGCCAATGGCAAAGGCCTGTTGGGCCAGGGGCCTGACATCCACCGCCACGCCCAGCTCTCCTGCCTTCAACGGCCACACCTGATCGCCATGGCGCAAGGCCAGCGGCGGCAGATCATACGTGATGGCCGCGGCTTGCAGCGCGGCGTACGCCTCCTCGCGGTTCATCCCCGTCAGGTCCACACTCATGGCCTGCACGCCGGGAAAGATGCGCCCGGCAAAGGTCAACTCGAAGCGGGCAAGGGCGACGACCAGGAGCAGCACCGGGGCCAGCAGGCAGATCAGCAGCAGCCGCCAAAAGGAACTCCCTCGCGGCAGTGTGTGGGTGAGGGTGGAAGAGGCCATGGTTTTTGTGGGATATTGGATATTGGCTATTGGTTATTGATTTTGATCATTAATCGTTAATAATCAATGATTACGCGAGTGGCTGGCCAATATTAGCACACATCCCGCCGCGGTGAAAGTAAGCGAATTGACACCTGCCCGGCAGCACGCGATAATCAGGCCTCGCCAACTCTCCCGCACTCGCCACGCTCATGTCTGTTTCTGCGCGCCCCCGCCCTCTTCGCTTCACCCTCGTCGCCCTCTTTTTTCTGATCGAGGCCATTTTGGCCCTCGGTCTGGCCGCGTTCCTGTTGCTCAGCGCCGGCAATGGCCTGGGACTGGGCGCTTTGTTCGATCGTCTGCGCCTGTCGGTAGGGCTGAGCAGCCTGCTGGGCCTGCCGCCGCTGCTCACCGCCGCCCTGGCCGGGCTGCTTTTTCGGGGGCTGTGGGGCCAGCGAGAATGGGCGCGGCTGGCCGCGATGGTCGCCGCCTTTCTCTTTTTGCTGACGGGGCTGGCCGGGGTGGCCTTCCTGTTTGCATTCGATCTGGTCGCTGCCGGCACGCTGGCCGCGTTGGCGCTGCTGATCCTGCTGGCCGCGGCCGGGGTGCTGGCTTTGTGGGGGGCGCACAGCGAACCGGAAGCATGGCAGGAGGCCGGTCTCATCCCCCCGCCGCCGGCAGTTCCGCCCGCGGTGGCCCCGCCTCCGCCTGCGGCGGCCCTGCCTCCGCCCGCGGCCTACGTCGAGCGTCTGCCCACTGCCGCGCCCCCGCGCCCGCCGGCGGCCCCGCTTGTCGCGGCTCCGTCCCCCGCGGCCCCGCCGGCGCTGGTGCCTCCGCCCCCGCGCCGGCTGCCCCTTGCCCCCGAAAATGAAGCGCCCACCCTCGCCTCGCAGCCGCGCCCCCACCCCGTGGCCCCCGCGGCCCGCCTGATCGTGCGGCAGGGCCAGCAATTGGGCCGGCAGATCGAACTATCCGCGCACCAACCGGTGGTCTTGGGCCGCGATCCCTTCCGCGTCGACGCCCTGCTCGACGATCCCGCCGTCAGTGGCCGGCACGCCCGCATCCAGCCCACCCCCGCCGGCTTCCTGCTCGAAGACCTGGGCAGCACCAACGGCAGTTTTGTCAATGACCAGCCTGTGCACCAGCATCTCCTGACCGAGGGGGATGAAGTGCGTCTGGGCGCCACCACCCTGCTGTTCACCGCCGCCTGATCGGGCGGCGCGCGCCTGCATCCCCCATGACTTCTGCCGCCCCCCTGACCGATCCCACGTTGGTGCTGCCCCCCCGCCCAGGATTTGCCTGGCTGGTGGCATTGGCCGGCCCGCCACGCGGGCGCCTCTATCCCCTCGACCCGACCGGCGTTCGTGTGGGCCAGGCCGCGGAGAATGACATCGCCATCGAACACCCCGCCCTTTCCCGCGTCCACGCCCGTTTCTATGCCGAAGCGGGCGGGCAGGGCTACCGTTTCTGCGTGCAGGATCTGGCCAGCGCCGGCGGCGTCTACATCAATGGCGAGCGCGTGGTGCAGCGGGAACTGCACGATGATGATCGCATCCACCTGGGGCCGGTTCCCTTCGTCTTCAAACAACTTTGATCCCCAGCGCATGATCGATCTGCTCTTTGCCAACCCCCTGCACTTTGCCGCCGAATGGTACCGGTGGGGTGTGGCCATCGCCCTGGCGGTTGCCAGCGTCTCCACACTGTGGATCTTCTTCGATAGCCAGCAACAGCAGGTCGATGCCATTTTCTGGCGGGTGCTCTCTTTGATCGCGGCGATCGTGGTCACGCCAGGCGCGGTGCTCAGCCTGCAACCGGGGTTGATCCATCGCCTGGGAGAAACGCCGGTGCTGTTAGCCTATCTGGGCCTGTTGGCCGCGGGAATGGGGCTGCTCTCCCTCATCCTCTATGCTTTTGGTGTGGGGGTGCGCGCCGGCGCGGCGGTGGACGAGGCGCCGCAGGTCGATCCCCTGTCGCCGCCAGAGGGCGCAGCCGCGGCCCCCCCTGCCAGCCCCAGGCCGATCACGCCCCCGCGGCTAGACCGGGCGGCCCCGCAGGAGGAAGCGACCCTGACCCTGACCGGCGAGCAGAAAATCGCGCCGCCCCTGGCCTGGCTGGTGGTGATGGATGGGCCGCTCGCCGGCCACGCCCACGCCCTGACCGCGCTCACGCATGTGGGCCGCGAGGGGGGCTACAACGACATCGTGCTGGCAGATGCCACCGTGTCACGCCAGCATGCCCGCGTGCGGCTGGAGCAGGGGCAATTCGTTCTCTATGATCTGGCCAGCGCCAACGGCGTGTTTGTCAATGAGACGGCGGTGCAGCGCCAGCCCCTGCGCAATGGCGACCGTCTGCGCCTGGGCGCGGTGACGTTGGGCTTCATGATGGTCAGCGAGGAGGATGCGCCCCTCCCCCCGCCCGACGCGACTCTCTCCGCCCCCACCCTGGTGATCGAGACAGGTTGAGCGGCATACGCCGGGGATGCGCTGCCGCGTCTGCCGGTTCAGGCCGTGTTCCGCATCCCCACCACCACCGGCAGGGTCTTGATCACGATCTTGAGATCAAGCCAGAGGGAGCGCTCGGCGATGTAGCGCAGGTCCCAGCGCACGATTTCGGGGAAGGGAATGCTGCTGCGGCCATTGATCTGAGCCAGGCCGGTGATGCCGGGCAGCACAGACAGCCGGGGCAGGTACCAATCGTAATAGACTTCGGCTTCGTAGTCGATGGAAGGCCGCGGCCCCACCAGACTCATATCGCCCAAAATGATATTGAACAACTGCGGCAGTTCGTCCAGGCTGGTCTTGCGCAAGATGCGGCCCACGCGGGTGATGACGCGGCCCTCGTTCGTAGGCTTGAGCAGGCCGCCATTGCTGCTGGGGCCTTTGGTGATCTCCCCGCGGATCACCTGTTGCGCAAACTCGCGGTGGGCGAAGGAATGATCCACATCCACCGTCATCGAGCGGAACTTGTAGAAATGGTACGCGCGGCCGCCCAATCCCACCCGGCGCTGTGTGATGATGGCCGGGCCGCCATCTTCCAACTTGATGGCGAGGTAGATCAGCAGCATCAGGGGCGAGAGCAGCAGCAACGCGAGGGTGACGAAGATCAGATCAAAGGCCCGTTTGCCCAGCCGATACCCCGGTGAGGTGGGGGCCGGCGATACCACCGGCGTGACCTGCTCCGGATTGGCGATCTGGGTGTGCATGGCGGGGCGAAGGACGGGGCTGATGATGTGAGACTTGCTGTTGATCATGTCTGCGTCATTCCTTGGTAGATGCGGGGGCGGGAAAGGAGGGACTCAGGGAGTGGGCGAGGGCGTCCAGTAGCGGAGGGTCAGGCGGGGGCGGGCAGCAGGGTTGTGATACTGGGCGGAAGCAAAGGCATACTGGACACGTGCGGGGGAAAAGGCCTTGAGCAACAGGCCATGGTTGCTGGCGGGGTGTTGCAGCCACTCTTGGGCCAGGAGGCTGAGATCCCACTCATACCAGCGGGCGATCGTGTCGACCGGTTGCTGGCTGGTAGGGGCGGCGCTGCGGTCGGCGGGGAGGCCATTGGCGCCGGGGACGGCCCAAAAAACCTGCGGCTGGGCGTAGAGCCAGGTCACGGCGGCGCTGTCCCAGGGGCGGTTGAGGGCGTACAGCCCGACATCGGCAGGATTGGGGTTGCTCTGGCTGAGCGTCCACAAGCCCAGTTTGGCTTCGACAATGTGCGCCTGCGCGGGCAGGGGGCTGAGGTCGAAGTGCAGGATCGGGGCCATGATGTCGGGCTGGCGCAGCAACAATCTATCTAAATTAGCATAATTTTCTGAAATCGCCCAAGCGTCGATCGAGCTATCGCGCACCCCCTCATAGCCGGCGCTGCCAGGTTGCAGCACCAGGGTGCGGGGCTGCGGGGTGGGCGGGGGAAAGCCCTGATGTTGCTGGGGCAGATAGCTGAAGAAGGTGAGGCGGGCGGGGGTGGGCGTGCGGGTGGGCGGGGGCGCGGGGGTGGGTGTGGCGGTGGGCAGAGGTGTGGCCGTGGGCAGGGGCGTGGGTGTGGGCGTGGCGGTGGCCAGGGGCGCTTCGCGGCAATCCACCTGCAGCAGATAGGGGCCTTGGCTGCCATTGAAGCCGTCGACGATGATCGTGTGATCGCCGGGAGGCAGGGCAGCGAGGGAAAGGGTGGCGTCGGCGGCGTGACAGGTTGCCAGATCTCCGTTTTCCAGCAGAAAAAGGTCGAGATCGCTGCCGGCGGCGTGGCTGAGAGTGAGGGTGAGGGGCTGGGTGAGGGTGGTTTGCAGCAGGTAGCGCTGTTCGGGGCCGGTTTCGGGCCAGGTGGGGCGGCAGGGATAGAGGTCGATCTCGTTGCTGCCGCTGCTGGTGTCCCCCCAATAGGCGCCGCCGCAGAACGCGGGCTGGGGTGTGGAAGAGGCGAGGGGGTGAGCGCCGGCAAAGTCGTCGCCGGTGATCAGGGGCAGGGCGCTGAACAGGAACAGGCCAAAGATCAGCGCCGCCGGCCGCAGACGCCGCAGCAAGATGGGCACAGCCAGTCAAGGAACGAAAGAAGCCGCCGGCCTGTCCGTGTCAGCACAGACAGGCCGGCGGCGGCAGGGATCAGTCGCCGGTGGTCGCCGCGCGCCAGAGCAGCGGCAGGTAGATCTCTTCGGTCAGCGCCAGCGTGGGTGTGGCGGTGAGGGTGGCGGTGACCGTGGGGGTGAGGGTAGAAGTGGCCGTAGGGGTGTGAGTGGGCGTGGGGGTGAGGGTGGCCGTGGGGGTGAGGGTGGGCGTAGGCGTGGGGGTGTGGGTGGCAACCGGGGCTACCGGGTGCTGGAAGTTCCAGGTGAAGGTGGTGTTCGCCTGCACTGCTACGACGATGATGTTGCCGGGGGGCAGGGCCGGGCCATATCCTGGCGGCGCGGTTTCTTCCAGCAGGTAGCTGTTCGGATCTAGCCCGCTGAAGCTGTAGCTGCCGTCCGCCGGGGTGGTGGCGGTGTTCAGCACCGTTCCGCCCAGCGTTTTCAGTGTCAGCACCGCGCCGGCCAGGCCTTCGCCGGCATCGCGCTGGCTGTTGCTGTTGGCATCGGCCCAGGCAAAACCGTTGACAATGCCAACCGAGGGCGTGGCCGTGGGCGTGACCGTAGGCGTGGGGGTGACGGTGGGGGTGGGGGTGTGGGTAGGGATGGTGGTGGGCGTCGGCGTTTTGGTGGGCGTGGGCGTGGGGGTCACTTCCACGAATTCCTCCACCTTGCGGATATCGACATGGTGGATGTATTCATTGCCATCCAACTCGCCCTGGCGGTTTTTGCTCTCGATGTAGAAATCGGCGCGGGCCTCGGCCAACAGGTTGTTGTTGAAGTTGCCATCATCGATGGTGAAGGTGGCAATTTTCCATTTGCCAGAGTTGGTCTTCTTGATGTAGTTGACCGGCGTTTGCAGTTTGCCGGTGCTGGGCAGGAAGGGATCGACCGCCAGGGCCAGGCGCACATCGAAATCATTGATGGCAAAGACCTGGGCCGCCTTGGGCCCGCTGACCGAGTCGTACACCAGCAGCCATTCATCGTTGCCCACGTCCAGGTAGGTGACGGTGATCACCACCTTGAAGGTGCTCTCGGCCGGGGGCTGCGAGCGGGCGAAATAGGCGTCGGCGGCATCGTAGATGAACTTGGAATGCCCCGTGGCCTGGTCGCTGCGGCGGGCAACCCAGCCGGGGTTGACCTCGATCTGCACGCCGTTGGCATGAGAAAGGCGATAGAGGCCGGCCTCGTAGAGGTTCTGATCGAAGGGGCTGGTGTTGTAGTGCCAGCGCTTGTTCACCACATCCGATTCGCTGTGGTTCCAGCCGGTCATGACCACGCGGTTGTCATCGGTGACGGGGATGGTGATCCCGCCCTGCTTGGCCAGATGCAATTGGGCCAGGTAGAACTCGAAATTGCCGCTGGTGGGCCACCAGTTGCAGTTCCATTCCACGGCGTAGTTGAGGAAACAGGGGTTTTTGTGTTCGCGGGCCCGGCTCCACAGGCTGGGCGGCTGTTGCTGGCCCGATTCGAAGCCTTTGCCCAGGTATTTACGCGTCCATTCGGCGGTGGTGAGGTTGATGTCGTTGGTCTGCGTTTGCCAGAAGTGGGAGAGCCGGATGTAGTCGGCGTGTACATCGAGGGCGCGGGCCATGGACCAGTAGAACTCATTCGGCGTGCCCATCATGTAATCGTAGCTTTCCAGACTGATGGGGATGACGGAATTGTATTGCCGGGCCTGATCATACATGCCGGTGCAGCGCACGCTGGGGTTGGTGCTGCCGCACGATTCGGTGAAGTTGAAGTCGGAGGTGATGTTGTTGATGGAAACGCCCACCCGTCGCGATGCCGCGTAGTTGGCGATCTCGCGGCGCTCTGTGGACGAGAGGTAGAAGGGCGCGTTCTGCGTGATCAACTGGATGCGTGGGAAGCCGGCGCCATCATAAAACGCGCCGCGGTACATGTCGATGGTGCTGAACGCGAAGTTGAGCCAGGCGGTCTGCGTCAGCCCGTTTGCTTGCAGGCTGGCGTCATCCATGTCATCGGCGGCCTTGTTTTCGCCGTCGCGCCCCATGCCGATGGCCACCCAGCCGATGCGCTCTCGGTGCGGCGAGGAGAGCAAGTGATCGGCCAGGGCGATGATAAAGCTGTTGTAGCTCGACTTGTAATAGGGGTCGATGTAGTCGGGCAGGTACCAGGGGCCATTGAAGTTGACGCAGCCGGCCGAGTTGCGCGAGTCTGGGACATCAGAGACCAGGACGGCGTCATCATTTTTGCCGTTGTCGCCGGTGGTGAAGGTTTCCAACACGCCGTTGGGGCCACTCCGCACCCAGGCCGGGGTCGGATCGATGCCCTGCAGCGGGCAGGTGGTGAAGCGGCTGATGTAGGTGTAGATGGCGATGCCCACCTCTTGATATCCCTGGTCGGCAGCGGCCTGGATCCAGGCATCAAGCTCGCTGAAATTGTAACCGCCCTTGACCGGGTTCAGTTGCGCCCAGGCCCAGAAAGCGAAAGTGCCGGTGGCGTGGTAGGCGTCGGCAGGGCCGAGGATGTTGAAGCGCCCTGATTCGATGTAAAAACCGGGCGTTCCCGACGCGGGGTAGACGCGATCGGGGCTGAGACCGGCAGCATCGAGTTCAGGGGGGGGCGGGGGGGCGAGGGGCTCGTCGCCGGTTTGCAGGGCCGCAGTATGCTCAAGTGGCGATTCGGCCAGGGCCGCGGGCCCACCAACAGCCACCAGCACAAGCAAGCTGGCGACGAGGAGAAGGAGAACCTTCCGGTGCATGATGTGTGACACCTCCATGCGGGGATGTTTATGGGGGCGTGATGGCGGGAACGCCGGGCCACGGTCATGGATGTGGCCGATCAGACGCGTACTTCCCACGCTCACACCTTGGTGAAGTATTGTAGGGGTAGGACGTGAATTTTGAATGAACAAGACCGGCCGGCGAGATGACAGAATTTTCACCTTGCCGTCCGGTCGTCTGTCAGGGCGGGGGGGGAATGGAGCACGCCATCTTACCACAGCGCCATCCCAGGGCAAAAGATGCGCGCTTTTTGTGTAGCCCCTTACGCTCGGCGTCGGGCGATCTGATCGAGGAAGCCGCGGATCTCCTGTGGCAGGGTGGTCTGCGGCGGCTGGTAGGGGATGAAATGGGCATCGCGGGCGCGCGCCAGCGCTGCCGGCAGGTCGGCCAGGTCGAAACAGGGGATGAGGTGCCCATCCGCGGCAAAGCGGCGCAAGATCTCTTCCTGATGGCCATCGTACCGATCAGGATTGAGCACGCTGATCAACGGTTTGTGCCAGCGCAGCACCTCGATGGTGGTGCCGAACCCCCCATGGGCGACGACCAGCGAGGCTTGCTGGAAATGGGCGTCAAGGCTCGGCTGGAAGCGAAACCATTCTCCGTGCTGCGGCAGGTACGCGCCCTGCCCGATCTGAAAGAGGACAGGCTCCGCCAGCGTGGGCGCCAGTGCATCCAGGGCCTGGACAAGGGGATCGAAATCGGTGGTGCCGACTGTGCAAAAGATCATGAAAAAAGGCGATGCAGAGAAAAAAGAGAGCACGGCTGCTTCTATCTCACAGCAGCCGCCCGGCGTAACGCGCCCGCGGGTAGCGCTGCAAGGGCTGTTCCCACTGGACGTAGAAACGGTCGGCCAGCCGGTAACGGTAGATCAGCCGGCCGGTGAGGGAGAGAGACTCGACGCGGGAGGCTGTCTCGATGAAGATGACGGGGACGCGCCGCAGCCGGGCGGCGAGGGCGATGGGGATCTGCAAACTGGGGCCGGCCCCGATCACGGCATCTGGCCGGGCGGCGCTGAGGATGCGCCAGGCCTGACTGAGGGCCACCGGCAGTTTGCGCAGCACCCTGGGCAACGAGTCGGTCTCCCCTCGTACTTTCTCCCGTGGCTGTAAGATGCGATGTACCCTTCCCGGCTGCACGATTTTGTGCTCGGAGAGATCGTCATAATCGGCGATGACGTAATGGTAGTCATACCCGGGGCCTAGCAGTTCCACCAGGCGCAGCATCTGCTTGGTGTGCCCCCCGGCGCCGAGGATGATCAGCAGTCGCATGGCAGATCCCATCCTGGCCGTTCAGCCTTCGACCGGCACAGCCGCGGTCAGCGGCCTGACAGGCAGCCGTTGGGCCGCCGGGTGGAGTGCGGGCACAGGCGTGTAGGGCGGCAAGGCAATCACCCGCCGCTCCCGGCTGGCCCGCAGCAGTTGCTCGGCCAGATACACGGCGCGCAGGCCCTCTTCGCCGTTGACCAGGCCGTTGTAGCCATGCTGGGCCGCGTCGATGAAGGCTTCCAATTCGGCCCGCAGTGGCTCCACCCGCTCGATCTCGTATTTGATGACGCTGCCCTCGCTGACGCCTACGGTGGCCAGCCCCTCCCAGCGGTCGTGGGCCGAGCGATTTTCATAGAACCACAATTCCTGCGTCAGATAGTTGATCAGGAACATGCCCCGCTCGCCCAAGATCGAGATCTGGCGGATCTTGGTGGGGGTGAGCCAGTTGATGTCGAGCACGCCCACCACATCATTCTCGAAGCGCAGCAGGCCGGCGACGAGGTCCTCGTGCTGGTTTTGCAGGTTGCGATTCACCTCCGCGGCGATGCTGCGGATGCCGGTGCCGGCCAGATATTCCATGATGTTCAGTTCGTGCGTGGCCAGATCGAAGACCACGCCCACATCTTTGATGCGCGGGGGAAAGGGGCCTAGCCGGCGGGCGTGGATCTGGAATACTTTGCCCAATTGGCCGCTGTCCAGGCGTTCTTTCAGCGCGATCACTGCCGGGTTGTAGCGCTCGATGTGCCCTACACCCAAAATGACGCCATAGCGATGGCTGGCATCGATCATGGCCCGGGCAGTGGCTACCGATTCGGCCAGGGGCTTTTCCACAAAGGTGTGGATGCCCCGTTGCATGGTTTCCAGCGCGGCCGCGTAGTGCAGGTGGGTGGGCAGGGCAATGCTGACTACATCCAGGGCTTCTTGGTCGAGCATGTGGCGGTAGTCGCTGTATTCGTGGGCGCGGTAGGTGCGGGCCACGCGGTTGAGCTGGTCGGCGTCGGTATCGGCTACAGCCACCAGGGTGCTGTGGGGCATGCGGGCATAGACACGGGCGTGGTTGCCGCCCATAGCCCCCACGCCAATGACGCCGGCGCGAATGGTGTTGCTCATGGTTCAGTGGTCAGTGGTCAGTGGTCAGTGGTCAGTATTCAGTATTCAGTATTCAGTGGTCAGTATTCAGTGATCAGTGGTCGCTGGTCAGTGACTGAATACTGACCACTGAATACTGAATACTGAATACTGTCCCATTGTAGCATGGGCGCATGAATTCAAAGTGAAAAAAGCAAAAGCAGCGTATGACAATTCTGCAAGGCCGTTGTCCGGGCGGCGTCTTAGCCCTGGCGGGGCCGGACATTGGTTGGTTAGGCTCTTTTAGGGACGCGGGCGGGGCCGGGCATTGGTTGGTTAGGATCTTTTAGGGACGCGGGCGGGGCCGGGCATTGGTTGGTTAGGATCTTTTAGGGACGCGGGCGGGGCCGAAGATCGGTTGGTTAGGCTCTTTTAGGGACGCGGGCGGGGCCGGGCATTGGTTGGTTAGGCTCTTTTAGGGACGCGGGCGGGGCCGGGCATTGGTTGGTTAGGCTCTTTTAGGGACGCGGGCGGGGCCGAAGATCGGTTGGTTAGGCTCTTTTAGGGACGCGGGCAGGGCGCGGATGCGCGCCGGCGCGCCCACGGCCAGGCTCCAGGCCGGCACATCTGCCGTGACCACGCTGCCCGCGGCCACCACCGCGCCTTCGCCGATGTGCACGCCCGGCAACACCGTGGCATTGGCGCCGATGGTGACATGATCGGCCAGGGTGGGGCCTTGGGGCTGGTAGGAGGAACGCCGGCGCAGGGGGTATTTGTCATTGGTCAGCACCGCGCCCGGCCCGATGAAGACATACTGCCCGATGGTGGTGTGCGTGGGCACGTAGACGCGGCCCTGCAGACTGACATAATCGCCGATCTGCACATGCCCATCGATGATCACGCTGGTGCCCACCAGCACCCAATCGCCGATGGTGGTGTGTTCACGGATCAGGGCGTGGTGGCCGCTGCGGAAGCCGCGGCCAATGGTTACATCGCCGTAGATGAGGGTGAACGCCCGCACGATCGCCTCATCTCCCAGGCGGGCTGGCCCACAATCGGGCCGGTAGACCAGGCCGACAACGGCCTGTGGTTGGATTTGGCAGCGTTCGCCGATCAGGGCGCGCGTCTCTGGAGCAGTAGAAAGGGGCATGGCGGGGTCTCAACGGCAGAGCGCTCAAGTCATGAGCGTTCGAGATCGAACAGGCGCGCCAGTATACCAGAGATCGCCGCCGATCCCCATCCGCGGCGCATCCTCTGCGTTTTAGCCCAGGATCAGGGGCCGGTTTCTGTGGGCAGACCTTGCCCTTTCCAGGCCAGCATGCCCCCGGCCAGTTGGCGCGCATCGAACCCCCGCGCCAGCAGCAGCCGCGTGGCCGGAACCGAACGGTGCGCACTCAGGCAGATCAGGATGACCGGACGGGCCGGATCCAGCGCCAGCGCCGGCCACGCCTGGCGAAAGGCGTGGATCGGGCTGGGGCGGGCGCCGGGGATGTGCCCGCGGGCATGTTCGGCTCGCGTGCGCACATCCACCAGTTGCAGCGGCTGGCCTGTTTGCAGGGCCGCGTGCAGCGCCTCTGGCGTCATCTCAGGCACGCGGCGCCAGGGCCACCACCAGGGTTGCTTCATGCTGGTTCCGCAGTCAACAGGTGCTCGATGCGGTTGGCAAAGGCTTCGTATCTTTGCACGCCCACCAATCGGTCGACGACCGCGCCGTTGGCGATGAAGAGCACGGTGGGGATGCCCATGACATCGAAGCGGGCGGCGCTGCGGGGGTTTTCGTCCACGTCCAGCTTGGCCACGATCACCCGGTCGCCATAGGCGGCGGCGAGTTGGGCGATGGTAGGGGCCAGGCGATGGCAAGGCCCGCACCAATCCGCCCACAGATCGACGATGGCCGGGCGGTCGGCTTGCATGATCACGCGCTCGAAATCGGCATCGCTGACGTGGATCGGCTCCCCGCTGGCGGGGACGGGATGGGAGGGAAGGGAAACGGCCTCTTGACGGCCGCCGAACAGATTCTTCAGAAAGGACATGGCAGGGTTGTGGGAGAGAGGGGAGATGGACGGGTAGAGGATGGACGATGGACGATGGACGATGGCTTGACCCGTCCATCGTCCATCGTCCATACAGATGAGGTGAATGCCGCGGATGTTACTTCCCGGCGGGGAGGGGGCGGCGCGGATGCTGAACAGTTTGGGGTTCCTTCCGGCCTGATGCTATAATCCCCACTCCATTCTCTTGGAGGCAAAAGATACCCTTGGAAACCATCATTTACATCTCTCAGATCATCCTCGGCATCCTCATCTCCGCGCTGGTGATGATGCAGACCCAAAACAGCGGCGCCGGCAGCATGTTCGGTAGCGATACCACCGTCCAGCGCACCCGCCGCGGCCTGGAAAAAACCCTCTACCAGGTCACCATCGGCATTTCCGCCCTCTTCTTCATCCTGGCCATCGTGGCCGTGCGTGTCGCCGGCTAACGCCCTCTCTCCACGCATTCTCGCCGCCGCAGACCTGCTGTGAGCCGTCATATCCGTTGGCAGGCGGTGCTGGCCCTCCTCGGCCTGCTCCTCATTGTCGCCCTCCTCAGCTACGCGGCCTATACCTACACCACAGAAGACGTCCCCGCCCGCGGGGGCGTTTTTGTGGAAGGGGTGGTGGGCAACCCCCAATACATCAACCCGGTGCTCTGCCAACATAACGAGGTTGACCGGGATCTGTGCGCGTTGGTGTACAACGGCCTGCTCAAATGGGATGAGCAGGGCGACTTGCAGCCTGATCTGGCCGAACGCTGGGAGGCCAGCCCCGCCAGCGATGTCTTCACCTTCACCCTGCGCAGCGATGCCCGCTGGCACGATGGCCTGCGCGTCACCGCCGACGACGTACTCTTCACCGTCGAATTGATGCAGGACCCTGACCTGCCCGTGCTGCCCGATCTGGCCACCCTTTGGCGCGCGGTCATTGCCCAAAAGCTAGACGATCGCACCCTCCTCTTCCAGCTCTCTGAACCGTACGCCCCCTTTCCCGATTACACCACCATCCGCTGGTTTGGCGTGCTGCCCAAACATTATTGGCAGCGCTATCGCGCCCGCGACCTGACGCAGGCCCAACTCAACACCCAGCCGATCGGCAGCGGCCCCTTCCGCGTGATCGAATTGGACAGCCGCCATGTACGGTTGGAACCTAATCCGCGGGCTTTTGCCTCGCCCCCCTTCCTCGACGCCCTGGAATTTCGCTTCTTCCCCGACTACCCCAGCATCCTCGCCGCGGCAGAGGTGGGAGAAGTGCAGGGCGTGCGCCGCATCCTGCCCGAATACATCAGCCAGGCCGAATCCCTGCCCAACCTCCAGCTTTTTACCTCCCCCCTGCCCGGCTACACCCTCATCCTCTTCAACCTCAACGCCGCCAACGCCCCCTTCCTGGCCGACCCGCAGGTGCGGCAGGCCCTGGCCCACGGCATCGACCGCCAGCGCTTGCTCGATCTAGTCATTCCCGGCGTCGGCGTCCTCGCCGATAGCCCCATCCCCCCCGGCGCCTGGGCGCACGACCCCACCATCCCCCGCTATGCCTCTGATCTGGAGGCGGCGGATGAATTGCTGGCCGAAGCGGGCTGGCGCGACCTGAATGGCGATGGCGTGCGCGAACGGCAGGGCGTCGATCTCGAATTCATCCTCCTCAGCGACGACGCCCCCCACTCCATCCTGCTCAATCAGGCCATCGCCGCGGATTTGGCCCGCATCGGCGTGCGCGCCATCCCCCAACCGATCTCCTTCACCGGTCTGGTCAACGATTTCCTCCTCCCCCGCAACTTCACCGCCGCCATCCTCAACTGGGAAGTCCTGGGCGATCCCGATCCCTACCCCCTTTGGCACTCCAGCCAGGCCACGCCAGAGGGCCAGAACTACAGCGGCTGGAGCAACCGCGAGGCGGATCAGGCCATGGAGCAGGCCCGCATCATCAGCGATCGCGAACAGCGTCGGCAATTCTACGCCCGCTTCCAGCAGGTGTTTGCCGCCGAAGTCCCCGCCATCCTCCTCTACTATCCGCTCTACACCTACGCTGCCTCCACCGCCATCCAGGACATGGAAGTGGGCCGGCTGAACGAACCGGCAGAACGCTTCACCACCTTTGCCCGCTGGTACACCCTCACCCGTAAGGTGACCCTTACCGAACGCCGCACCCTGCAGCTTGACAACCAGCCCAGATAGTGTAAAATACAGCCACGAATCGTTACTAAACGAGCAGCCGATGTGGCGGAATAGGCAGACGCGCTGCGTTCAGGACGCAGTGGGCATTGGCTCGTGGGGGTTCAAGTCCCTCCATCGGCACTCCGCTTGCAATCCCCGTCAGATCACTGACGGGGATTTTTTTATCCCCCCTCTCCCAACCGGCGCCCCGCACACCCTGTGTCACACTCTCCCCTTCCCCAACGCCAGCTTTTCACCGTCCGGCAGATCGTGGCCGCGGTGGGGATCATCGCCTGCGTGGCCTTTGTGGTCAGCTATAGCAGCCGCATCCTGCTGGGCCTGCGTGCACAAGCGGAACTGGTGCAGGCCGAGGCGCACTTGCAAGCGCTGGAAGCGGAACAACAGGAGATCCTCGAACTGATCGCCCAGGCCGAGGAGGGCGCGGCGGTGGATGACTACGCCCGCAATGAGCGGAATTGGGTGAAACCGGGCGATCAGCCGGTGATCGCCATCCCCCCACGCGCCGCGGCAGAGCCTGCGGCCCTGCCCGCCGCGACGGAGACGGCCCCCCCCGGCCCTGCGCCCTCCCACTGGCGCGACTGGTGGGCCTTGATCGCGCCCTGACGCCGGCCCGGCGGCCTCAGCGCCCCCAAAAGACCACGCGTTCGTCCGCGAAATCGTACTGAAAGGGGATCCCGGCCAGGGCCGCGGGCGCGAAAGGCCGGGCGTTTCGGCCCTGCGTGTCCATGATCCACACTTCCCAGGGGCCGCGACGGTTGGTGAGGAAGAGCAACTGCCGGCCATCGGGGCTGAGCGCCGGGGCCACAGCATGGATGGGCCGGTCGCGCAGGGCTGGCGGCGCGGTGAGGGCCGCGCCGGCCCCGCCATCCCCCTGCCAACGCCAGATGTCCCAGTGATCGCCGGAGCGGCGGCTGCCGAAAATGGCGCGGGCGTCTGGGCTGAACTGGGCCGGGCCGAGCAGGCCGGGCAGCGTGACCAGCCGCTGCGGCGGGTCGTTGCTGCCCACGGCGACCGCGGCCAGCCCCTGATCATCGAGGAAGAGCACGCCATCGCCGCCCGCCATCGGGGCGCGGGCCGTGATCGGGGCCGGCAGGTCGCGCACGCTGCCATCGGCCAGCGTGTACTGGGTGATCCCGCGCAGGCTCTGCGAGACCAGCGCAAAATCTCCCCGGCAAAGACGGCCCAGCGGCGTGTCGATGCATTCGTTGCCGCCGAAGAGGGCGTCCAGCGCCTCTGGCCCCAGGCAGCCGAAGGGGGTTTGATAACAGGCGCTCTCGCCCACACTGCGCTCGAACAGGATGGCGCTGCCATCGGGCAGCCAGGAGGGGGAGCGGGCGCGGTTGGCCGTGAACAGTTGCCGCGCGTTCGACCCATCCCGCTGCATGATCCACAGCCCGCGCGGCTCCTCCCAGCGGGTGAAGGCGATGGTACGGCCATCGGGGCTGAGCGCCGGCTCGAATCCGGATGCCAGGCGGCGCAGGCCGCTGCCATCTGCAGCGATGCTGTAGATATCGCCGCCGTTGCGGGTTTGGAAGAGGATGAGGCCCGCGGGCGCTGCGCCGACCGTGGGCTTGACCGGGGTCGCCGCAGCCGGCTCGATTGAGTTTACCGAAATCGGCTCGATTGAGCTTGCCGAAATCGGCAGCGCAGCTTGGTCGCTGAAGAGGGTGAGGGCGGCGGCGCGCATCCAGCCCTGTTGCTCAGGCTGATCCGCCTGCGGGCGGTAGAGGACGAGCAGCCAGCGGTCATCGGCGGCGCGCTGCAACAGGCCCACGCGCGCGCCGGCAGAGAGGCTGGCCACCTGTTGGCCGCCGGGCGCGGCATAGACAGGGGCGCTGAGCTGGCTGACGTAGGCGCCGGGCAACCGCGCCGCCGGGCTGGGCGTCGGCGTGGGCTCGTCCGCACGGGTGGGCAAGGGGAGGGGGGTGGACAGGGCGACGTCGTCCGGCAGGCTCGCAGTCGCTGCCGGCGTGGCCGGGGCCGCCGATCCCCGCGGGGGCAGGGTGGGCGGGGTGGGGAAGCTGACGCGAGCCGTGGGCGTGGCCGGCTGGCCGCTGCACCCGCTGCCCAGGATCAGGAGGAGCAGCAGCGCCCCCCTGCGCAGCAGCTTATTCATAGCGCAGCGCGTCGATGGGATGGAGTTGGGCCGCGCGCAGGGCCGGGTAAATGCCAAAGATCAGGCCCACGGCGGTGCTGAAACTGGTGGCCAGCAGGATCGCGTCCGCGGTGATCACCGCCTGCAAGTCGGCGCTGAGGCTGGCAATGGCCTGCGCGCCCACGAACCCCAGCAGCATGCCGATGAACCCGCCGATCAAGCTGAGCACCACCGCCTCCACCAGGAATTGGGTGAGGATGTGATGGCGTTTGGCGCCCACCGCCTTGCGCAGCCCGATCTCGCGGGTGCGTTCGGTGACGGACACGAGCATGATGTTCATGATGCCGATGCCCCCCACCAGCAGGCTGATGGCGGCGATGCCGCCGAGGAAGGTGTTCAGCACGCCGATGATGCTGCCGAAAATGTCGAGGATGTCGGCCTGGTTGATGACGCTGAAATCATCTTCATTCAGATAGGTGATGTTGTGACGCTGGCGCAGCAGATCTTCGATCTCGGCGGTGGCCGCGCTCATCAGATCCTCGCTCACCACTTTGGCCAGGATCAGGCTGACTGTCGGCTCGCCGCGCGAACTGCGCAGATAGGGGAAGAGCCGTTGCTGGGCGGTGGTGACCGGCACGAACACCAGGTCATCGAAGCTGCCAAAGCCGCCGCCCCCCTTCTCTTCCATCACACCGATCACGCGGAAGGGCAGGCCGTTGAGCTTGATGCTCTGGCCGATGGGGTATTCGTCGGCGTCGAACAATTCGGTAGCCACGCGGCTGCCCAGCGCCACCACCCGCGCCTCGCCGGCCACATCCTCAGGGGTAATGAATGTCCCCTCGACCACGGCGTAGTTGCGGATGAAGGTGTAGGCCTCGGTGGTGCCGGTGACGCCGATGCGCAGGGAGACCCGCCCCCGAGAGACATCGGCGTTGCCGCCCGCTTCGGGCACGGCTACGATCACATCGGGCACGAGCAGAGGATCGTTGATGGCGCGCCAGTCGCTCATGGTCAGCGGTTGGCTGGGCCGCGTGCGCCGGGGATCGCCCGCCTGGTCTTGCAGCCGCCCCGGCACGATGATCAGCAGGTTGGAGCCGGCGCTTTGCAACTGGTCGCGCACCAGGTTTTGCACCCCCTGCCCCACACTCATCAGGGCGATGACCGCGCCCACGCCGATGATGATGCCCAACATGGTGAGGATGCTACGCAATTTGTTGACGGTGAGGGCGCGCAGGGCAATGCGCACCGATTCGAGCACGCTCATGCCGTTTCCTCCACTTCGCCGGCCGGGGCCGTCTGCGTTTCGCTGGCCGGGACCGTCTGCGTTTCGCCGGCGGGGGCGTCGCCGACCGTCCCGCGGTCGCCGTTGCCATCCGTCAGGTCGCGGGCGCGGCGGGTATAGGCCTGCTCGGTGGCCCGCCGGGGATTTTTCACCCGGCTGTCGCTGATGATGTAGCCATCTTGCAGGCGGATGATGCGGCGGGTGTGTTCGGCGATGTCTGGCTCGTGCGTGACGAAGATGATGGTGATGCCGTTCTCCTCGTTCAACTGCTGGAAAATGCGCATGATCTCCGCCCCCGACTTGGAATCAAGGTTGCCGGTGGGCTCGTCGGCCAGGATGATGCTGGGCGTGTTGACCAGGGCGCGGGCAATCGCCACCCGCTGCTGCTGCCCGCCCGATAGCTCGTTGGGGTTGTGATACAGGCGGTCGCCCAGGCCCACCTGCTCCAGCGCAGCGATGGCCCGCTGCCGGCGGTTGCTGATCCCGCCGTAGACCAGGGGCAGCTCCACATTGGCCACGGCCGAGGTGCGCGGCAGCAGGTTGAAGCTCTGGAACACGAACCCGATCTTTTTGTTACGGGCCTCGGCCAGTTGATCATCATTCATCCGTCCCACCTCCTGGCCATCCAGCCGGTATTCGCCAGAGGTGGGCACATCCAGCGCGCCCAAGATGTTCATCAACGTGGATTTGCCGGAGCCGGAAGGCCCCATAATCGCCATCAACTCGCCGGGAAAGACGCGTAGACTGACCCCGCGCAGGGCGTGCACCTGCACATCCCCCATCTGATAGATTTTGGCGACGTCGTGGATATCGATCACCGGCTGGGAAGGCTGAGCGGACATGGGTTTAGCCTCCAAAGAACTGTTGGCGGATGATTTCGCCCGTGTCCACGCGGCGCACGGCCAGTTGATCGCCCACCTCCAGGCCGGAGAGCACCTGGCTGAACTGATCGTTGCGCAGGCCGATCTGCAAGTCCACGCGGCTGGGGATGCCGGCTTCGATGCGCTCGACATAGGTTTCCCCGGTCTGGCGGTCCAGCCGCATCACCCGGTTGGGCAGCACGATCACATCCCGCGCCTCGGCGGTGGTGATGGCCACGGTGGCCGACATCCCCGATTTCAGGGGGTGGGGGCCGGCGGCGATGTCTACGGTCACGCGGTAGGTGACGACGCTGCTGCTCAGCCCGCTGGCGCCAGAGCGGGCCAGGGGCGCGATCTGGCTGACCACGCCGGCCAATTCGGCGTTGTCCAGCGCGTCCACCGTGACCTTGGCGCTCTGTCCCACTTGCAGTTGGCCGATGTCGATCTCATCCACATTCAACTCCACACGGAAACGGTCCGCACCGGAGAGCACCATGGCGGCCAGGCCGGGGCTGTACGGCTCGTTCAGGCGGATGTTGATGGCGCCGATGATGCCCGCCACCGGCGCGGTCAATTCCGCGTTTTGCAGGGTCAGCTCCGCCTGATCTACCGCGATCTGCGCCTGTTCCACCTGCGCTGCCAGGATGGCGCGGTCTTCCGCGGCCAGGCCCTGGGTCAGGCGGGCCAGACTGGCCTCGGCCTGGGCCACGGCGCTCTCGGCCTGCGCGATCTGCGCCAGGGCCGCGGCTTTTTGGGCGGCGGTGGCCGAGGCGAGGGTGGTATCGAGGTTGGCTTTGGCCACTTCGTAGTCGATGGTGGCCTGTTGCAGTTGCAAGGACTGGGGCAGCAGGCCGACGTTCGGCAGGTGCGCCACCTGATCGTAGGCCGATTGGGCGGAATCGCGCAGCACGCGGGCGCGTTCGAGTGTGGCCTCGGCCGCGCGGCGCTGGGCCGCGGTAGGCCCGCGCAACAGGGCTTCATAGGCCGCCTGCGCGGATGCCAGACCTGCCCTGGCTGCCTCCACCGCGGCCGCAGCGGCTGCCAGATCCTCTGCCGCGGCGGCGCGCTCGGCTTGAGCAAGCCGGGCCTGGGCCAGTTGCAAGCCCACCACAGCCTGGCGGCGGGCCAATTGCAGTTCTGCGCTGTCGAGCCGGGCCAGAACCTGGCCCGCGGCCACCGACTGGCCCACCTCGACCAGGATCTCGCGCACCACGCCCACCCCGCGGAAGCTGAGGTTCACCTCGGTGAGGGGGGTGATGGCGCCGGTGGCGGAAACGGTGGCGGCGATATCGCCGACGCCGACGGTGAAGATCTCGTAGTCGGGTGGGGGCGGCTCTTTTTCCTGGGCAGTGGCGCTGTAAGCAAGCCAGGAGGCCCCGCCAATCAGGGCGAGCAGGAGGAGGGCGGTGAAAATGCGACGGATCATAGGAAAGGAAGGGGGAAGCGTATGTTTTGGGAAGGATCGTTAGCCGAGGCCGAAGGCGCCGCCCAAGAGGGTGGGCAGCAGCCGCAGGCCCAGATTGATGGCCGCGTACAGCAGGGTGAGCATAAACGCCGCCCCCCTGCTGCTGCGGGCGATGTGACGGAAGATCAGAAATACCAGAACCAGATGCCAGAGGGCGAAGAGATCCACCTGGGCGGCCAGAGTGAACAGGGGCCGGGTTTGGTCCGCGACCGTATCGCCGCTGGCCGTCAGATAGGAAAGCCCGGGATAGAGGATCATGCGGTCGGTGAGGAAGGCCCACAGGCTTTGCAAGCCCGCGCGCAGGGCAAAGGGCAGCCACGCCCACACCACTGCCGGCCACACCTGCGGCATGCTCATCCGGGCGCCGGTGAGCGAGGCGCCGAAATAGATCAGCATGCTGCTGACCAGCCAGGCCAGGAACAGGCCGATGATCAGCACGCCGGCGCCGCTGAGAAAGATGAATTCCGGGGTCTGGAACCGCTCGATCATCGGGCGCGCGGCCTCGGCTTGCTCTGGCGGCATGGCGCCGAGCTGCAATGCAATCTGCCGCGCCGCCAACTCCGCGGCGAGATGGCGGGTGAGCCAGAGATAGAGGGCAGGCAGCGCCGCCGCCAGCAGGGCCGGCAGCCACCAACTGCGGCGGTGGTGGGCGCTGATCCGGCGCAACGCCTGGGCCGGCGCCGCGATCATCTCGATCAGGATGACAAGTAAAGAGGCCGGTGGGTCTGTGTTGTCTGAGGTCATGGCGGTTGGCCGATCGGGGGGTGTGGGCGGGGCGGGGCAGGTTGCCTGTTGTGCGGAGATTGTGCTATGATGAACTATCACCGTTGCACAAGCGTTCGCCAAAGCATGGATGTCTGGCCGGAGAAGAAAGCGCAGCGTTGTGAGGTCTCAAGCAGATCGCACAGCTATTGTACAAGATTTTCCGAGATTTTACACAATCTAAGGCGCGCAGTACGCAGCATGCATTCCCGTTTGCGTTCCATTTTTGCGAGCGATCCCGGTTTTGCTTGTGGCGCAGCGCCGCTCTTCAGCAAAAGGATGTGGAAGATGTCACGAAACATTGTGCCTGATATCGTCGTGGGGCGCCTGCCCATCTATCTGCGTATGCTCGATTTCCTGGTGCAGGAGGGGCGCCAGATCACCTCATCGCAGGAGTTGGGGGACAGGTTGGGCATCAGTTCCGCCCAGATTCGCAAGGATCTCTCGCATTTTGGGGAATTTGGCAAGCAGGGCACCGGCTACAATGTGGCCTATTTGCGTGATCAGCTCAAGCGCATTTTGCACATGAACCAGGAATGGAACATGGTCTTGATCGGCGCCGGCGATCTGGGGCATGCCATTGCGCACTATCAGGGGTTTGCGGCGCATGGTTTTCACATCGTCGGCGTGTTCGATAACGATCCGGCCAAGGTCGGCAAGGCCCTGGGCAAGTATGTGGTGCAGGGGATGGAAGACTTGCAGGGGGTGATCGAAGCGGACAAGGCGGCGATGGGCATCATCGCTGTGCCGGCCGCCGCCGCCCGGCAGGTGGCCGATCTGCTGATCGGGTATGGGGTGCGGGCGCTGCTGAATTATGCGCCGATCACGCTGACGACGCCGCACCATGTGAAGGTGCAGTATATCGATCCGGTGGCGCTTCTGCAGCACATGGCCTATTATCTACCAAACGGGGCCGGCGCCTGATTTATTCACCGCGGGTGTTTTCCCCAACCGACCCCGGTTTTCCCCAGTTTTGGGCCGGTTATCCACAGATCGAACGCCAAAAAGGACAGGCGGAGGGGGCCTGTCCTTTTTGGCGGGGCGCGATCGATCGCCGGTTCAGAGGCGAAGGGCGATCTGTACTTGTTCGACGCGGCCGCGTAGGTGTGCGTCTTCTTGCAGTTGCCTGCGCATTTTATCGTGGCCGTACATGGCGGTGGTGTGGTCCCGCCCACCGAGATATTCGCCGATCTGGGGGAAGGAGAGCTGGGCGATTTCGCGCAGCAGGTACATGGCCACCTGGCGCGGCTCCACCACCCGCCGCGAGCGCCGCGGGCCGCCCAGTTCGGCGGGGGTGATGCGAAACACATCGGCCACGGCGTCGAGGATCGCTTGGGGGTCGCGCCGGCAGGGGACTTCTGGCTCGCCCAGGATGCGCTGGGCCAGTTCGAGGGTGGGGGGCAGGGCGTGGTGGCGGGCGAAGGCGGTGACGCGGGTGAGTGCGCCCTGCAGTTCACGCACGTTGTCGCTGTAGTGTTCGGCGATGTAGCGCATCACGTCGGCGGGGGGCAGCGCGCCGATCTCCAGGGCTTTGGCCCGCAGGATGGCGATGCGATGTTCCAGGTCTGGGGGGTGGAGGTCGACGCTGAGGCCGCCGGTGAACCGGGAGCGCAGGCGGTCTTCCAGTTTCGTCAGTTGTTGTGGTGGGCGGTCGCTGGCAATGATGATCTGTTTGTTGGCCGCGTAGAGGGCGTTGAAGGTGTGAAAGACTTCGTTTTGGGTGCTGTCTTTGCCTTCGATGAACTGGATGTCGTCGATCAGCAGGATATCGACCTCGCGGTAGGTCTGGCGGAAGGTGACGTTGGCTTTGGTGCGGATCGCTTCGATCAGATCGTTGGTGAAGGCTTCGGAAGTGACATAACGCACATTCAGGCCCTGTTGCGCGGCCTGATTGCCTACCGCGTGTAAAAGGTGTGTTTTGCCCAGGCCAACGCCGCCGTAGATGAACAGGGGGTTGTAGCGATCGCCCGGCTGCTGGGCCACGGCCTGGGCCGCGGCGTGGGCGAAGCGGTTGCCCTCGCCTTCGATGAAGGTGGCGAAGGTCATGGCCGGGTTGAGGCTGGGCGGCGTGGCCGGGGCGTGGTGGAAGCGGGCCGGCGATTCGGGCGTGGGGTCGAGCAGGGGGGGGAGGGCGGCGTTTTCGGGATCGGTCACCACGTCGGGCCGCACCACGAAGCGCACATCCACGGTGCGGCGGCTGATGCGTGTCAGGCGCTGTTTGATCATGCCTTTGAGCCGGTCTTCCAGCATCGATTGGGCAAAGGCGGTGGGGGTGGCAATGAAAAAGCATCCATCTTCATAGGCGATCAGCGCGGTGTCGCGCAGCCAGGTTTCGAACACATGCCGCGGCAGGGCAAGTTGCAATTCGCCCAAAACAGCTTGCCAGATGTTTTCGGGCGCCATTGGGTTATCCACGGTGGCGGTCCTCGGTATGGAAGGGATGGAGTGGGGAGGGGATGAAGGGACAGGGACAGCGGGTTTTGGGCGCAGGCAATAGTTGACTACCACCCAGCGTCATGAGGGATGCGCGATGGGCGTTTTGCCGTGGACCTGTATCGGGAGGGTAAGCGGCTGGGACGTTTCCCGGCGGCATTCAGAGGGAGCGCAACTACTCTGGTTGCCGACGCTGGCGGGGGCTCCCGATGTCCCTGTCCAGCCTTGCAGCAGCAGGGATGATAGCAAACGCCCGGGGGGGAGGCAATCCGCGAGGGGGTGCGAGGCGTGGGGGCGCGGCGCAGCTTATGGTCAAGCACAAATGCCGCGCCAGGCGCGTCGCCTCAGGGCGTTCCTAGGTCTAGTAGGGCAAATGCGGGCGGGGTACAAGATAGCGCTGCCAGGATCGCTCGATCGCTACGGCGAGGGGTGCAGGTTGCGAGAAGGAGATTTAAGGTTTGTTTACAATGGGGGAGGCCCGCCAGTCTGCCGGGCCGAGATCGCCGGCTGCGCTTGCAGCTTCCCATAATGTTGTTTTCGCAAAAGGGGGCGTGCTCTGTTATACTGCCTTGCGTTCGGAACGGCGGCGTCGGATCGGCGCCTTTTCCCCTTTTTCACTTCTTTCCGGAGGTTGTGACGTGCGCGTTTCTGTTCTGCAAGAAAATCTGGCCAAGGGACTGGCGATTGTAGGCCGGGCGGTGGCCACACGCAGCACTTTGCCTGTGCTGGGCAATATCCTGCTGGAGACCGATCAATCACAACTGAAGTTGGCGGCGATGAATATGGAGATCGGCATCAATTGCTGGATCGGCGCCATGATCGAAGAGGAAGGCGCGACGACGGTGCCGGCGCGGTTGCTGGGGGAATTCGTCAATTCGCTGCCCAAGGAACGGATCGATATGACCCTGGAGGTGCGCACGCAGACGATGCATCTGAGTTGCGCGCGGTACGAGGCCAATATCAAGGGCATCGATGCTTCCGAATTCCCCATCATTCCCACGCATCGCCGCCAGGCCGGGCTGCCGACGATCGCGGTCTCGCCGGACAAGCTGCGGCGTATGATCGAGCAGGTGGCCTTTGCCGCGGCCACCGATGAGTCGCGGCCCACCCTCACCGGCGTCTACACCCGTTTCGACGGCGACCGCCTGACCATGGCCGCCACCGATGGCTTTCGCCTGGCCCTGCGCTCTACCCTGCTGGATGAGCCGGCGCCGGTGGCCCTGGGAGTGATCATCCCGGCCCGCGCCCTCAGCGAACTGGGGCGTATCATCGCCGCCCTCGATCTGGATGAGGAGCAGGAGGTGGAGGTCACAGTCACCGAAGCCCGCAATCAGATCATGTTCCACCTGCCGGGGGTCGATCTGGTCAGCCAGTTGATTGAGGCTTCTTTCCCCGATTACACCAAGATCGTCCCCACCAGCTACAACACCCGCATGGTGGTGAACACGGCGGAGTTTCTGAAGGCGATGCGGGTGGCGTATCTCTTTGCACGAGATGGAGCGAATATCGTGCGTCTGAACATCCTGCCCGGCGACGCGGGGCGCATCCTGCTCACGGCCACCAGCGCGGAGATGGGGGATAACGAGGCGGATGTGGACGCGCAGATCGAGGGGGAGGGCTTGCAGGTGGCGTTCAACGCCAAGTTCATGATCGATGTCTTGAATGTCATTGACACGCCGGAAGTGATCTTCGAAGTGGTGTCGGCGGCGCGGCCCGGCCTTTTCCGGCCCGTGGGCGCGGGGGCCGAAGAGTACACGCACGTGATCATGCCCATGAACGATAACCGCCGCTGACGAAAAGATTGAAGATTGAAGATTAAGGATTAAAGATTGCCTCTACGACAGTGTTTTGTAACAATCCATCTTATTTTGTCATTGCGAGGGGCGATGGCCCCGAAGCAATCTCCAACGCCGATTGATAACCGCAAAATTGACGAACAACCTTGGAGATTGCTTCGCTGCACTCGCAATGACACATCAGGTGAACTGTTACAGTGTTTTTAATCCTTAATCGTTAATCATTTGTTTTCTACACATCCAAATTACGCACCTGGCCGGCGTGGGTGGTGATGAAACGTTTGCGCGGGGCCACCAGGCTGCCCATCAACATGTCGAAGGTGCGGTCGGTGGCGGCGACATCGTCAATCGTCACCTGCAAGATGGTGCGGTTCTCGGGGTTCATCGTCGTTTCCCACAGTTGCTCTGGGTTCATTTCGCCCAGGCCTTTGTAACGCTGCACGTTCACCTTGCGGCCGTTGAAGCGTTGCAGCACCCGCTCCTTTTCCGCCTCATTGTAGGCGTAGAGTTTGTCGCGGCCGGAGGAGAGCAGATAGAGGGGGGGCTGGGCGATGTACAGATGCCCCTCGCTGATCAGGGACTCCATGTAACGGAAAAAGAAGGTGAGCAGCAGGGTGCGGATGTGCGAGCCATCGACGTCGGCGTCGGTCATGATGAAGACGCGGTGGTAGCGCAGGTTCTCCAGGCTGAACTGGTCGCCGATGCCGGTGCCCAGGGCGGAGATGAGGGCCTGGATCTCGCGGTTGCTGAGGGCTTTATCCAGCCGGGCCTTTTCCACATTCAGGATCTTGCCGCGCAGGGGCAACACCGCCTGAAAACGGCGATCGCGGCCCTGTTTGGCCGAGCCGCCGGCGGAATCGCCCTCGACGATGTACAACTCTGCTTTGGCCGCGTCCCGCTCGCTACAATCGGCCAGCTTGCCGGGCAGGGTCATGCTTTCCAGCGCGCTTTTGCGGATGACAAGGTCGCGGGCCTTGCGGGCGGCGTCGCGGGCGCGGGCGCTGGTCATACATTTGTCGACGATCTTCTTGGCCTCGCGCGGGTTGCTCTCCATCCATTCGCTCACCGCCTCGGCCACTGCCGATTCTACCTGGTTGCGCACCTCGTTGTTCAGCAGCTTGACTTTGGTCTGGCTCTCGAATTGCGGATCGACCAGTTTGACGCTGACGATGGCGGTCAGGCCCTCGCGGGTGTCGTCCCCGGTGAAGTTGGCTTCCTTTTCTTTGAGCAGATTTTGCTTGCGGCCATAATCGTTGATGCAGCGGGTGATGGCGCTGCGCAGGCCGGTGAGATGGGTGCCCCCATCCGGGGTGTTGATGGTGTTGGCGAAGGCAAAGATCGCTTCGCTGAAGCCGTCGGTGTATTGGATCGCGGCCTCGACGGTGGTGGTATCGAAGGCGCGCTCTACGTAGATCGGCTCGTGCAGGGGGGCGCGGTTCTTGGTGAGATAGCGGACGAAAGAGGCGACGCCCCCTTCGAAATAGAAGCTCATCTCCTTCGCCTCGGTGGGGCGCTCGTCCACCAGGGTGATGCGCAGGCCCCGGTTGAGGAAGGCCATCTCGCGCAGGCGCTGTACCAGCGTCTCCCAGCGATAGGTCACATCCGCATCGAAGATGGAACGGTCGAACATGAAGTGCTGCAGGGTGCCGCTCTCATCCTTGTCGGCCTTGCCGATCACCTCCACCTCGGTCACGGGGCGGCCGCGCTCGAAGCGCTGGCGCCACACCTGCCCCTCCCGGCGCACGGTGGTCACCATCCAATCGCTGAGGGCGTTGACCGCGCTGACGCCCACGCCATGCAAGCCGCCGGAGACTTTGTAGCCGCCGTCGCCGAATTTGCCGCCGGCGTGGAGTTTGGTCATCACCACCGTCAGCGCCGGCAGGCCGGTCTGTTTTTGGATGCCGGTGGGGATGCCGGCGCCATTGTCGGCGACGGAGACGCTGTCATCCGCGTGGAGGGTGACCAGGATCGTGTCGCAACGTCCGGCCATTGCCTCATCCACCGAGTTGTCTACGACTTCGTAGACCATGTGGTGCAGGGCTTTGATATCGGTGCCGCCGATGTACATGCCGGGGCGGCGGCGCACCGCTTCCAGGCCTTCCAGCACCTGGATCTGGTCGGCGGTGTAAGCGGATGCGGTAGATGCTTGGTTTTTTCTGACCACGGGTACTTGCCTCGATCACAAAGTAAGAGGGAAAAGATTGAAGATTAGAGATTAGAGATTAGAGATTAGAGATTAAACCGCACGACATGCGCTGTATTTTTAATCATTAATCTTTTAATCATCAGTCTTTTAATCATTAACCTACAGGCGGGTGTCTGCCTGTTTGCGGCGGGCTTCGGCCACGTTCTGGCGCAGGCGCTGCCAGTGTTCGTAGCGAGCACGGTAGAAGAGCAAGGTGGCGGCGGTGAGGGCAACGCCGATGTAGGCATGGCCGAGGATGCCAATGGAAAGCCCCAGCGTGCTGCCGCCGATCAGCAGCCAGATGCGGGTGAAGCCCTCGCTGAGCAACAGGATGAGCAGGAGCAGACCGATGGTGCTGCTGAGATTGCGGCCCACCACGTTGATGCTCCGCCACACCGCCCTGGCCACGTTGACGCCGTCCAGGGCAATGGCGCTGATCACAAAGCTCAGGCCAATGCCGAACCAGATGGTAAACCAGAAGGAGAGGACGAGCAGGGCATACTGGCTGGAGGGGCCCAGCAGCAGGATCAAGATGCTGCTGAACAGGGCGAAAAGTACGCCCATGATCAGCGCCGCGCCGGCCAGGAGGAGGAGATACAGCCCGGTGTTGAACCAAATCCAGCCGGCATGACGCCACGCCGGTTGCCGCTCACTCGCCTCTGGGGCCGTGGCTCTGGCCAAAAAGGCCAGCCACACACTGCCAATGAGCAATCCAGCCGGGATCAGCAGCACGATGTAGAGGAGGACCTGGCGAAAATCGTGCAGCGTCACCGCCGGCGAGACGGGGGCCAGCCCCGTGGCCACATCGACCCGCGCCAGCAGCGAGGGGAGGCCGGTGATCGACCCCGCCAGCAGAGCCAGCAGATTGTAGCTGTCGCCCAGGCGGCGAAAGGTCTCCAGCAGCGTCTGCATATCTGGGGTGAGGCTGGTCGCCACCTCCGGCTGGCTGGTAAAAAGATCCACGCCGCGGGCAAACAGAGGCGCGATGGAAAGACGCGGCCCGCGCCAGAGCAAGAGATCGACCAGCAGGGGGATGATCAGCAGCCAGGGCCGGCGGTTGATCAGGTCGAAACCATGTTGCAGAGAATCGATGACGCCCAGAGGGGTTTCCAGCGTTTCGGCAGTGCTTGACATTGCCCCTATTTTACCACAGATGGGCCGATTCCCACTATCGGGGCAGGGGCTGAATAGAACGTCTGTGCGCATCGCTTCCCGTGCGAGCGAGACCCTGTACCGGTTTGTCGAAGACCCCGCCCGCTGGTATGATCTCTCCTACCCAGTTGCCGTTCCCTGCCCTCCATTTTTGCCATGACCCCGCGCGCCCGTCTCATCCTCATCCTCGCCGGCATCTTCGTGCTGCTAACCATCATCAGCCTGCTGCGCTCGCGGCGGCTGAAAGAGGAATACGCGCTGGTTTGGGTGGCGGTGGCGCTGGCCTTCATCGCCGCGCCCATTTTCAGCGACCAGCTCGACCTCATCGCCTACGCCCTGGGCGTGGAATATCCCCCCGCCCTCTATTTCGGCCTCGGTTTCGTCGGCATCCTGCTCATGATCTTCCAGGTCTCCCGCACCATCTCCCGGTTCAGCGACCAGATCCGCGTGCTGACGCAGGAGGTTGCCATCCTTCGCCACCGTCTCGACCAACTCGAGCCTCCCCCTGACGCCGCCGAGCATGACCCAACGTAAACACCTCCTGGCCCCCGCTGCGCTGGCGCTGGTCGCCTTTCTCGTCCGCTTCCGCTTCAGCGGCTACGATCGCATTGTCTGGGGCGACGAGCCTTTTTATCTGTGGTTGGGGCGCAATTGGCTGGCCGGCCGCGGCTACAGCTTCGCCTTCACCGGCCATTTCGATTACCACCACACCCCCGGCTATCCCCTGATCAGCGCCCTCCTCTTCCGGCTGACTGGCGATCTGGGCCGGGCCAGCGAATGGAGCCACATCCTCTTCGGGGTGCTGCTCACCCTGGCCCTCTACGCCCTGGCCCGGCGCATCTACGGGCCGGCCAGCGCCCTGGCCGCGGGCGGCCTGGCGGCTCTGACCCCTGCCACGGCCCTGATGCCCCTCTTCTGGGGCACGGCCACAGAGACGCCCTATCTGGCCCTGGTCGTGACCGGCCTCTTCTTCGCCCACCGCGTCTACCAGCACTGGCGCTGGGCCGATAGCGTGCTGGCCGCGCTCTTTTTGGCCCTGGCCTACTACGTGCGCCCGGAGGGGATCGTTTTTTGGGGCGCGATCGGGCTGATCTTGGGCCTGCGGGCGTTGGCGCGGCCCCCTCGCCTGCGCCGGCTGGCCCATCCCGCCCTGATCGGTGTGCTTTTCCTCCTCTTTCTGACGCCTTACCTCTGGCAGGTGCGCCAGGCCACCGGCCAGTGGATGCTGAGCCAGAAGGTGGGCGCGCACTTCGCCACCGCCCAGGGCCTGTCCGAAGGCAGCCACATCCGCTTCGATCAGGAAACCTGGGGCCTCGACAGCAGCGGCCGCGAAGTCTGGTTCTTCAGCGAGGAGACGGCCAACGCCTCCGCCCTGGATTACATCCTGGCGGATCCGGGCAATTATGCCCGCGTGCTCTACAGCAACGCCCGCAAGCTGCTTAGCCAACTGATCGGCCCGCGGCTGCTGCCCGCGTTCCTGGCGCCCTTCCTTTTCCTCGCCCTCTTCCGCCGGGCGTGGGATCGCCGGCGGCTGGGGGATGAAGGCTTCCTGCTGATCACCCTGCTGCCGGGCCTCAGTTTCATTCTTTTTCTGGTGCTGGAGCGTTACATCGTCGCCCTCATCCCCACCCTTCTCATCTGGGCCGGGCATGGCGTGGCCGAGAGCGGGGCCTGGCTGCAAGAAACGGCCCGCACGCTCGCGCCCGCCCGCGCCCGCCTGACCCGCGGCCTGGCCTGGCTGCCCATCGCCCTGCTTTTCCTCTTCCTGGCTCTGTGGACGCCGCGGCAGCTCGGCATCGTCTACTTTGGCGGCGTCTCTTTCAATCACCTGCAAGCGGGCGCGGCCCTGGCCCCCGCGGTCGCTCCCGGCGATATCGTGATGTCCCGCTATCCTGCCATCGCCTTCCATGCCGGGGCAGAGTGGGTGCCCACGCCCGCGGCCGATCTGGCGGAGGTGTTGGCCTACGCCCGCCACAAAGGTGTGGATTTCTGGGCCATCGCCGCGGAAGAGGCCGCGTCTCTGCGCCCCCAATTCCTGCCCCTGCTCGCACAGCCCGATGCCGCGCGGCCCGGTCTCACCTATCTGCTGACCGTGCGCCAGGGGGAAGAGGCTGTCGCTCTCTACCGGCTTGCCGCCCCATGACCCCCATCCATCAGAACGAAGCCACCGTTCAACGCCAGTTCGAGGAGCAGTTGGATCTGTACACCCGCGCGGCCGCGGGCGCGGCGTATGTGGTGCCCGATCTGGTCACGCCTTTTCTGCTCTCCTGGCTGGCCGCGCGGCCCGATTTCGCCCCCGCCGGCGGCCTGCGCCTCTGCGAATTCGGCGGCGGGGGCGGGGTGCTGCTCAAACGCCTGGAGGATGGGCTGCCCCCGCCTGTGACGCTGGTGAATGCCGAGCTGGTGGACGCGTATCGCCAGCATCAGGCCAGCCCCGCCATCCAGTTCCGGCAGGCTTCGGTGCTCGATTCCGGCTTCGCCGCGGGCGCGTTCGATGTGGTGATCATGCGCAATGTGCTGCATCATCTCATCGGCGACAGCCTGGCGCAGACGCGGCAGAATCAGGCGCACGCGCTGGCCGAGCTGCGGCGCGTGACCCGGCCCGGCGGCCTGGTACTGATCCAGGAGCAGGTCAACGCCCGCGCTTGGGCCGCGGCCCTGCTCTTCTATCTGTCGCGGGCCGCGGCGCGGCTGCGCCTCAACCTGCCGGCGTTCGAGGTCACCCCGCACACCATCGTCGCCTATCTCACCCCCGCGGGCCTGCGCCAGCTTTGCGCCCGCCACGCGTCCCCCGCGGCCTGGCAGGCAGACATCTACCGCCGCCGGCAGGTGGGCCTGCGCTGGCGGTTGACCCTGCTGATGGCCAACAATGGCGACGCGCTCATCGCCCTGCCCAAGCTGTGAGCAGGGCTATGCCCGTTGGGCGCCGGCGCGGGTGCGGTAGCGCAGCGTCACCATGCCGATGCTGAGCAGCATTTTGACGATGTAATAGAAGGCGCTGAGGTGGCTGTGCATGGAGCGGCCGGAAAGGCGCTCGTGCATGGTCACCGGCGTTTCCTGCACCCGGAACCCGGCGAAGTGCAGCAGCACCAGGGTGTCGGCGTCGGGATAATCGCTGGGATAGTTTTCCTCGGCAAAGAAGGCCATGACTTCGCCCGTCATGGCCTGGAAGCCGGAGGTGGCGTCGGTGACGGCGCGGCCGGTGAGGGCGGAGGTGATGCCGGCGAACAGGCGCATGCCCAGCCGCCGCAGCGGCGAGGCGTGGTAGGTCATCTGGCCGGTAAAACGGGAGCCGACCACCACATCCGCGGCGCCGGCCAGGATCGGCGCCAGCAGGGCGGGCGCGCTCTGGGGGTCGTGCTGGCCGTCGGCATCGATCATCACGCCGTAGGCGTAGCCCTGCTGGCTGGCGTAACGAAAACCGGTCTGCACGGCGCCGCCGTAGCCGAGGTTGTTGGGCAGGCGCAGGACGCGCGCGCCCAGCCGCCGCGCCACCGCGCCGGTGTCGTCGGTGGAATGGTCATCGACGACGAGGATGTCGGCGTGGGGCATGGCCTGGCGCAGCCGCGGCAACACATGCGGCAGGTTCTGGGCCTCGTTGAAGGCGGGGATGATGATCAGGGTGGGGTGGGGCATGTTGGGGGGGGCTTGGTGGAGGATGGACGATAGACGATGGACGATAGATCGCTGAAAATTAATTATTAATGATTAATTATTAATCATTAATAATTAATGAATGAATGAATCAAGCGTTAAGACGAAAAAACACAGCAAAAATGCACGATCCATCGTCTATCGTCTATCGTCCAAAAACCTACCGCGCTTCGGGCAGGGTGGTGAAATCGAGTCGGCCCACTTGCGCCGGCTGCAAGTGTTTGGAGAGGGTGAAGATGAAAGCCGCGCCGCGGCCGTACTCGCTCTCCACCCAGATGCGCCCGCCGTGGTGCTCGACGATGTGGCGGCAGATGGTGAGGCCCAGGCCCGCGCCTTTGTACAGGCGGTTGGCCCCGCTGTCGACCTGATAGAAACGCTCGAAAATGCGGTCGCGCTCGTGCGCGGGCAGGCCGATGCCGGTGTCAGTCACTTCCACACGCAGGAAATCGCCCAAATCCGCGGCGTGGATCGTCACCGAGCCGTGGGCAGGGGTGAATTTGATGGCGTTGTCCACCAGATTGGTGACCACCTGCTCCAATCGCCAGGGATCGGCGGAAAAGGTGGGCAGATCCTCCGGGGCCTGGTTGATCAAGTGCACCTCGGCGGAGTCGGCCAGGGGGGTGAGCTTGTCGATCACCGCCTCCACCACCACCGGGAGATCGACCGGCTGCAAGCGCAGGGTCACCCGGCCCGATTCCAGCCGCGAGAATTCCAGCAGATCATCGATCATCCGCTGCAAGTGGTCGGTCTGCTGCTTCACCGTCTCCAGGAAATCGCGCTGGATCTCGGTGACCGGGCCGGTCTTGTTCATGAGGATGATGTCGACGAAGCCTTTGATCGAGTGCAGCGGCGTCTTCAGCTCGTGCGAGACCACGGAGAGGAAGTTGGATTTCATCCGCTCCACCTCTTTCTGGCCGGTGACATCGCGCAGGACGGTGGCAATGCCCTGCAAGCTGTCCCCGACCAACAGGGGCGCGGCCAGCGCCTGATAGGTGTAGGGCCGGGCGTCGGGCGCGGAGGCCAGCTCCACCTCGCGGATCAGGGCCGCGGCCGGATCGGCGCGCACCTCTTCCAGCAGGGTCAGGAAGGCCTCGTTTGCCAGGAAGGCGGCGGCGGGCAGGCCCAGGGGGGGCGGCGCCTCCAGCGCCAGCATGCGGGCGGCGATGGGGTTCATCAGCACCAGTTGCAGGTCGGCGTCGACCACCAGCACGCCATCGCCGATGCCCGCGAGGATCGTCTCCAGTTCCCGGCTTTTGTCGGCCACGATCTGGTACAGCCGGGCGTTTTCGACCGCGGCCGCGGCGAAATAGCTGACCGAATCGAGCCACTGCCGCTGACGCTCGCTGTCGAAATCTGGCTCTTCTCCGGAGAGGTAGAGCGCGCCCAACGGCTGCCCGCGCAGGGTCAGGGGCAGGCAGAGGATGGTCTGATCGCCCCACATCTGGCGCAGTTGGGCGAATCCCGGCCGCTCGCCCTCCCGGCTGGAGAGGAGATTGCCCTGGCGCAGCAGGGCCGCGTCCGCGGGCTGGGCCAGCAGATCGAGCTGGAAGCGGCGGAACGCGGCGCCGGCGTTGCCGGTGGCTGCGGCCCCGCGCAGGCGCTCGCCGTCCGCGTCGAGCAGGGCGATGGCGGCGTGGCGGGCTTCGGTGAGGGCGCCGAGGCGCTCCACCAGCACGGCGAGGGTGTCGGGCAGGTCAAGGGTGGCGGCCAGGGAGCGGGCGATCTCTTGCAAGGAGCGCAGTTGCAGGACGCGATCGCCCAGGTCGGCGGCGGTGCGTTGCAGGCGCTGCGTTTGGGCATCCAGCGCGGCCTCGCGGGTGGCCAGGGTGCGTTGCAAATCCTGCTGGCGCTGGCGGGTCTGATGCAGGCGCTCGGCGGCGAGGGCGCTGATCAGGGCGGCGAGGAAGAGCACGCCGTAGCGGGCGAGGAAGAGCGGATCGGGCAGAAAGGCGAGGCTGCCGCGGTGCTGCCACAGCAGGGCCACATACAGAGGCCCGCTGGCAAACGCGCCCATCCAGATCAGCAGGGGCTGGGGCAGGTAGAAGGCGGGGAAGAGCACTTGCAGGGCCAGCAAGGGCCAGAAGGGGGAGGTCATGCCGCCGCTGGCATAGATGAGATAGAGCACCAGGGCCAGATCCAGGCCATAGCCCAGCCAATGCCAGGCGCTGCGGTTGCTGCGCAGCGCCGCCAGCCAATAGAGCAGGGTGAGGAGGATGTAGCCGGCGAGGAGGAGGGCGGAGGCGTCCCAGGCGCGCGTGCCCAGCAGCGCCAACCCGAACAGGGCGGCGAGGATGAGAAAAACCTTGTTGGCCAGCAAAAACGGCTGAAAAGCCCCTGGTTGCTCTGAATCGATCATTTACAACAACTTCTTCAAACGAAAGGTTAAAAGTTAAAGGTTAAAGGTTAAAGGTTAAAAGTTAAAGGTTAAAGGTTAAAGGTTAATGATTAAGTCACGCTAGATGAGATAAATTTTTAATCATTAATCTTCAATCTTCAATCTTCAATCATTAATCATTAATCTTCAATCTTCAATCATTAATCTTCAATACGCCGTGATAGAAAGTAGCCGGGATCAACACATCCCAACACAGCCTGCAGCGCGGCCCTGTCAATGCCATGGTCTACATTGATTTCAAAGTATACCGCGAATGGCTCTACAAGCTGCAAGCCTCAAACCCCAGCCCCACGCCCCGCGCAGCACGCAGCACGCCCCCTGACACTTGACACCTGACACTTGACACCTGACACTTGGCACCTGGCACTTGGCACCTGACACTTGGCACCTGCCCACCCATCGTGTTCATTTGCACGGTATTTGGGGGCGTGGTATATTTGGTCATGTTGTCCCGGTTGCCGGATAAGGTGATTTGGTTAGCCGGCCTGGCAGCCCAAGCGTGATTCCGCTTTTTGTCCTCACGCAGGATATTATACGGAATAGTTCCGTGTTTGCCAACCCCTGAAGGGTGTTAGGCGGATTCCGGATAATGTCTTCTGGAGGATAAAAAAGCGGATTCCGTACAATAATAGTTAGCCCGCCCCTTCGATAACAAGAGATAGGAAAGCATATGTGGAAAAAACGTACCAAGACAATTCTATTGTATTTCGCCCTCTCGATTCCAGTTATCTGGCTTGTTGTTGGTATCGTTTTATTTTTGATGGGAAATGTAAATGTCAATAATTGGCAAACTATATTTATTTTGCGAGATTATCCAATTTGGTCTTTGGTGTCGTTGCTTGTAATTGGCTTAATTTATTGGATGTCCGCAAATAACCATTGGGCAAAGGTTCGTAAGTGGTTGTCAGGGTTTAATTCCTTAAACCGTATAACACAGGCAACGATTTTACTTTCGTTATCCTTTTATATCAGTCTGTTAATTACAGTTCTCTTGTTTCCTCGTCTAACAGGCTACACTTTTCAAAGCGATTGGGCGTTGTTGCTTGTTGCTACTATTCCAATAATTGCACTTGCTATTCTTTTATTGATTGAGCGAGCCACTTCAGTAAAAGCAAAATTTGCTGGCGTGGAAATTGAATTTCAGCGTACTATCACAGAACAAATAAATCAAACAGTGACTCTTGAACAAGACCGTATAGCAAAAGGGTTTACTTATGAAATTCGGCGTATTGTTCAAGAAATTCAAGATAGGGGAAACGCCCCACATGTTTTGATTGTCCGCATCGGGCGACGAAATCAAAACATGCGAATTGATTTTTTAGCATTGAGAGAATATGTTTACGAGTTAACCAAAGTTGCGCCAATAGAATATATTGTCTTTATTGATGAGTTGGATGAATATCTAGGCTTTATGCCCGTTGAGCAATTCAAGGCAAAGTATCCGCAATTTGGCATAGAAATTATGCTTCAAGACTTCCGAGATGATAACCGTCAAAATCGAGATGAGCGGTTATTCCGTGTATGGGAAAGAATATTTCGCGCTCCTTTTATTGAGTTTAGAGAATCTTGGGAAAGAGTTCAATTTGAATTGGTGTTGCCTCAATGGGACGCTCAACGAGATAATCGAAACATAACAGAACGAGATTTACCTCGCTTGGGCGCATCACGACTATATCTCCAAAACCCAACAGGTTATCAGGCATATCGCCAGATGATTGAAAATAAGGTTTCTGGAATTCCCGTTGTTGATGATAGACGAAGGTTTTTAGGTGTTGCGACGAAAGAAAAAGTTATGCAGGAAGTGTTAATCCAATTACTCGAAAAAGGGCAAAAAGCGGGCTAACAAAGCGTGCACTTGACGGGTGGGATTCTGCGGCGTTTTCGGGCTTTATCTACACCCGAACAGAATCCTGCTCTCGAAGTTTTATCTACGCCCGCCCACCCGCAAGTAACGCAAACCGTTAGGCACGCTGGCGGAACGCTGAGGGTCAACCAACACTCATTCTCAATTCAACAGGAGGTCGCATGTCAGATTATCATCGTTGTCCGAGGTGTGGGCACAAGCCCGACAGTTGGGGCGCTTCACATATGGATATCTATCGGTGTCGGAACTGCGGCACGGAATTCTGTCATCGCTGTCCAGGCAGCAATGGCGGTCGTGAGTGTCCGCGCTGTAGTTCAACGCAGTCTCAAACGGTAGGCAAGGTATACAAATAAGTGCTATTTCCAAGCACTTCATCGTCACACCTGAGTCAATGTCAATCCTTGGAGGAGCAGGTATGCGAGATGATACAGCAGAGAAACTAGCCCAGCTTGCATTCAAGGCGTTCATCTACCTTCTGTTTGGCGTCTTTATTCTGGCCTTCAAGTATCCGAAGGTCGGGATTCCCCTACTCGTTGTTGGCGGAGTAGTCCTCTGGATTATGATGTCGCAGTAAATACCCGAATCAAAGCTATCCACATAACCACATAATGAGGAGAAGTCAGATGGTACAATTGGCAGGTCAATCATGTCCCGCTTGTAGCGGTACGGGAAATGCTGTGTGCCCGGTCTGCCACAACTACAGACCTCGCGGCGGAAATTCTGTGATGCCGGATGGTCATGGGGGAACCACTAAATGCACTAACTGCGGAGGACGAGGATATGCCTTCGGAACGCAGTGTCCGACATGCCGTGGTAGCGGTGTGAAATCCTGATCCATAGGGAGAAAACATCATGAGCGAACTTGAGAATGCGAAGACCATCGTGCAAGCCTTGATGAAGCAAAAGGCGGCCTCCGATGCGCTAGAGCAGTTGAAAAGCAAAGACATCATCATCAATCGGTCTTCACTTGCTGCCCAAGCTAATGTCTTGATTGATGCAAGAGATGCTCAGCAGCAAAAGGTGGAGGAAACTCTTGGGTCTGTCAGCGCAGAAACCCGCAAGACTGTTCTGGACGCATACACTGCCGCTAATCCCAATGACGAGTTCGGCAAGTCGATAGCTGAGTACGTCAAAAAGGTGGATGGCAAGAAATAGCCGTAACAAGGCCGCGGGCGTGGGGCCCACGGCCTTGTTACGGGAGCGGTCAGGCCGTCAGGTTCGCCGTCATGGGTGGCGTTCGTCGTTGTGTGGGTCTGGTGCTTGGGCGGGGCCTAACACCACGTCCACCTGACGCCTGCGGCGGGGGGATCGTGGGTCGCGAGAGTAAGCTGGCCGCAGGCGCAGGTGACGTTTTTCGTTAGCCCGTATAATTAAAGCTCAGGTGCATTTCTTTTGGCATAGTATGCTCAAATATGACTCTTGATGATCTATTAGGCTCACCTAATTTGGTTTGGACTATTGCAATAATACTGGGTTTGGCCATACCAGTTTTATTGACATATTTAGCGCGCAATTTTGAGATTTCGGAAATTACACCAAGCCCTCCATGGGTCAAATTGACCAGAAAACCAAGAACTTCATCAGAAGCAATCCAACATAATTTGCCACAGCCAGAATATGGTCATTTTATAGGTCGGCAAAATGAACTTCGGCAGGTGACCCAGCTTTTACGTCCATATCCAGATTCCATACACGCAATAGTGACCATAGACGGAAGTGGTGGTATTGGCAAAAGTGCGCTAGCGCTAGAAGTTGCTCACCGATATTTGCAGGGCGATCGCTTAAAGTTGTCATCAAAAGAGCGTTTTACTGCCATTGTTTGGGTCAGTGCCAAAAACACTGTTTTGACCGCAGATGGGATTCTTTCTCGTAGACAGGCTTTTCGTTCTCTACAGGACATTTATTCTGCTATTGCAGTGACACTGGGGCACGATAATTTTCCACAATTGCCGCTAAACGAGCAATCAGAACTAGTGAAAAAAGTCTTATCACAAAAGCGCACGTTACTGATTATTGATAATCTGGAAACTGTTGATGATGAGACGGTAATGAGCTTTATTAAAGAGTTACCTGCCCCTACGAAGGCAATAATTACAACGCGTCATCGCATAGATGTAGCCTATCCAATTAGGCTTGAGGGATTGGAGTGGAAAGATGCTGAGGCATTAATAATAGAAGAGTGTAAAAAGAAAGTGGTTTCCTTGACAGAAGACGAAAAACGCCAATTACATAACTATACAGGCGGAGTGCCACTCGCGATGGTCTGGAGCATTGCTCAAATTGGTTATGGATACTCTCTTGATTCAATACTAAACCGTCTCAAGAATCCTGCTAGCGATGTATCTCTTTTTTGTTTTGAGACTGTAATTGAAAAAATACGTCATAAACCCTCTTTCAGATTAATAACAGCTCTTTCATTGTTCACAGATGGTGCTTCACGAGAACGACTCGGCTATTTATCTGGTCTTTCCGAAGTCGAGAGAGATGACGGACTAGTAGAACTAGAAAAGTTGTCATTGATTAATAGAAGAGGGGCATTTTTTACCATGCTTCCTTTAACAAGAGAGTATGTATTAGCTGAACTTGAAATTGCAAAAGACATCAAGAATTATCTTATGTATCGGCTAACATTAGTGCCATTTTCTGAAATTGCTCCTCAACCTTCGGACTGGTGGCAGAAAAAATCTATATCTGAGTTACGTGTTCCAATTGGCAAACGAGTTGATGGCGAATTGGTTGAGTTTACACTAGGACAGTCTTCAGGCAACATACACTCGCTTATTGTTGGAGTGACTGGTTCAGGCAAAACAAACTTTATAAATGTAATGTTAATCAACTTCGCCTTAAATTATCCTCCTGATGAACTAAATTTGTGGGTGATAGATTATAAGGGCTCAGAAGTTGGTTATGAATTCCTAGAAAAAATTCCGTATAAAGCCAAATTGGCAGTCGGTATCGAGGCTTCTGAAATCTTGAATGTTTTTGAAGAGTTGGATGAGGAAATTCAACAACGGTTAGAATTACTTAGGATGAACAATACTAGCAGTTTTGATGAATATCGAATTAGAGCAGAAAGATCTATCCCGCGTATTCTCGTTTTTATTGAGGAACCGCAAATCATAAAGGACGATTACTTGGCAAATCAGCAGTTGGTAAAATTCGTTAGACGCAGTAGGGCTGCTGGTGTTCATTTCGTTTTTTCCGCTCAGAGTGTCAGCACAATAGACCATCAGATATACCAGAATGTAAGTAGTCAGTACGTATTACGGTCTAGTTCCCAAGATGCGGAATATATTCTGGGAGGACGGTCGCAAGTTGCAAGAGATCTCCGTGTTGGCGAGGTTGTATTCAAGGATTTTTCCTCGGATAGATTAGTACGATTCCAATCGGCTTATCTTTCAGCCTCAGATATGTCATATTACACTCAGCAAATCAATCAACTTGCTAAATCTCGTGGGCACAGAGCGGGCTAACAATGCGTGCACCCGACTGGTGGGAATCGCCGCGTTTTCAGGCAGTTTGCGTGGCTTCAAGTTGGTTCCGGCAAAGCGGCGTTGCCTCGTCCCGCCCACCAGCGGGTAACGCAAGCCGTTAGGCGGCTTTATGTACTGCCGTGTTTGCGCTGTAAGCAATCTTCAATCGAATTATGGCGGCAGCAATCCGCCTCCCGATCCGGCAGCCCTGCCGGCCGGCTACAAACTCGTAGTCGGTCAATACTGGTGGCATGTTTCATCACCGTGCCAGCACAGCCGCCTAACATCAGTTCCACCTGACGCCTGCGGCGGCGAGATCAGGGACAACGAGAAGCGCCTTGCCGCAGGCGCAGGTGAACATTACCGTTCGGCGTTCCCGTGCAAAATATAAAAGTACTTGAAGTGAAGCAAAATGGCAAAACGAAATATCATTGACGAAATTCTTTCTAAAAAGAGCCGCCTTCCATTCGCCAAAAACGAGAGATGGGATTTGGTTTCTAGTCGCCTCGCCCGAATCCGTGAATCCATTTACTTGCTTGATATGCTAGAAAGCACCACGAATCAGGAAATGGACGAAGCGCAGGGTTTATTTGAAGAACTTATAGAAGCAACAAATGCCTCAATTGACTCGGCTGATATTTTGGATTTGACCTATGAAATGTCAAGATATATTCCAGTTGGGTTAGTTTCTTGTATGGAAGGATATTTTCGTGTTGTTTATGCCAACTTGTTAGACTTTGGTTCACCATACAGAGAAAACGCAAGCAAACTCGACACAAAGTTTACATTGAACATTGAAACTGTTTTTACTCTTGAGCGAAGCGCAGTCTCGTCAGGCGAATTCGTCGCACACATGTTACAAACCAGCAGTTTAGAAGACATTGACAATATAATGAGCGTATTAACAGGCGAAAAGTTTTTGGCGCAATTCAAAAAAGAATTCGCAAATTCCCAAAAGAATCAAGTCCAGATGTCTTTATTTCCTATGGATGATGAAGATTTAGCAAGTCAAGTAATAATTGATGTCAAACGATTGTTTGAGTTAAGGCATATGTACGCTCATGAAATAGACCCGCCAATTGAGAATAAAGATTTTAGTTCTATTTGGCGCGGGGCAGACGCTACATTTAAATTTATATGGAACACAGAGAGAATTCTGGAAAGATTGTTAGCCGTAAAAACTTAAAAACGCCGAACAAAGCGTGCACCTGACGTGTGGGATTCTGCGGCATTTTCAAGCATTTTTCTGGCTTCGAGTTTTTCCTGCTCCCAAGCAGAGTCCACGCCCGCCCACACGCAGGTAACGCAAGCCGTTAGCCAGCCATCCAGAAAGCATAGGTCATGATAGAGCAACGATGAACAAAATTGGGATTATTTCTCTCTTGCCCGATGAAATCAGATTCTATCAACAAGAATTGCGTCAACGAATTGCGGCAGAATTCGGTCTGGATGGCATTGCAAATCCGCCTGTCCCCGCTCACATCACGATAAAGTATCCTTTCCCAATTGAAAACTTACAGGAGATTGAGAAAACTGTTCAAGAATTTTGTACAGCCCAAAGGAAAACAACGTGGCTGCTACAAGGGTTCAACTATTTTCAGAATGCCGAGAATCCTGTAATTTTCATTGACGTCATTCCCACCAAAGCGATTCGTAAAGCCCATGCCAGTTTTCTGGAGAGCCTGCGAAAAATTAGTTGGGTACAATGGGCAAGGTTTGATAATGCAAATTTGCATTACCATGTCACACTAGCCGCACACGGGATTACTTTTGAAAATTTCCAATCCATCTGGTCATTTGTAAATCAACACGCACAACCACGTTTCGAAGCCGTTTTCGATAATCTTTCTTTAGTTCAAATCAATGAAGATTCGCGTTCTGTTTACAAGACATTTTGGTTCCAATCCCAAAAGGCTGGCTAACACCACGTGCAGCGGACGGGTGGGTACGCGCCGCGGTTTACAAGCATTTTCTTGGCTTTGGGGTTTTCCACATCTCAAACCGACTCCACGCCCGCCCACCGTCCGCCGCTAACGCCCACCGTTAGCCCGCCCCTTTCAGATGGAGTAATGCAATGACACGTCAACAACCTGATAACAAACAAAAGACAAATGCTGTTTTCAACATCGTTGCTGGCATACTGTTCTTTATAGCCGCCTTTAATTTGCTGGCAGGACAAGGCGGATTTGATTGGCTATCTTTAGTGGCAGGTATATTGTTTGTGGCTGGTGGAATTTGGGGTTTAATGCGCCAATAAGAGTCGTGTAGTGCAGTGAAACAAATTTATCAAAGGTAGTTATGCAAAATAGACAGCAACATGAGCAAGAAGTTCAGGTATTCCTTCAACAACATTTCTCAAACCAATCTTGGGAGTTAACGCTTCCAAAGGGGAGCGGAAATGAGACTTATTTTGCACACTGCAACGGGCTCACCTGTTTCGTAAAGTTAGGCGTGCAAGCAACAAAGTATCAAGTAGTGGCTTCCATCGGCTTAACACCACAAGTGCTGGCGGTGGATTCTTTGAGAGATGGCACATCCATAATCGTTCAACCTTACATTACAGGCAAAAGACCCTCGCGGAAGGATTATCATATCCGTCTTGAACAATTTGCATCAGCCATTAACCTGATACATCATAATCGCGAAGTCAAACAGGTTCTTCCCAAAGTTTCATCTGACCTTTATAGCGTCGTGGGGCTGGAGTCACTTGCCCACATTCAACAGAAATGGGAACGCTACAAGTCGGAAGTTCCAGATGTGGCTGATTTCGTAGACGAGAGTCTCGATTACCTCAGACAACAGGTTACAGGTTTTCAAGGAACAGGTTTGGTAGCGTCGCACAATGATATTTGCAATGCAAACTGGCTTATCTCAACTGATGGGCAACTTTACTTGATAGATTTAGAGTCTATGTCGCTAGACGACCCAGCGGTTGATATTGGCGCGACGCTTTGGTGGTATTATCCGCCGAAGTTGCGAGAAAATTTTCTGGTAAAAGCAGGCTATATAAACGATACGACGTTTGAAAAACGTATGCAAGTACGAATGGCAATGCACTGTCTCAATATTATCCTTCCGCGTGAGCAAAGTTTTGACGAGTTCGACCCTGCCTCATTTGACGAGTCACTAACCGATTTCAAGGCTATATTTGCTGGCAAAGAGAATCCTGAAGGGTACGATGATTAATATCGGTCATAAGTTAAAAACAAAAAGCGGGCTAACAAAGCGTTAGCCCGCCCGCGCAAAATTAACATCATTTAAAAGACCAATGAACATATTATCATCCAGACTATATGAGAAAGAACATGATTTGAAACAAATGCAGAATTTGTTGATGGAAGCGCGTTTGCTCACGAATGACTGGCATTATTCGCACGTTGGCGAGTTAACCTTCAATTATTTCATGGTTGCCTGCCATCTAAATCCACAAGAACACATTCGTCTCTGGCATGATAATGGCAAATTGATTGGTTATGCCATTCTAGGGGAAGACCCTTTATTTGATTGCCAAGTATTGCCAGAATATGAATGGTCTGGTATCGAAACCGAAGCGCTCATGTGGGCGGAAGCGCGAATAAACGAACTCCGAAAACATGATGAAAAAAAATGGGGCGGGAATCTTGTTTCGGGCTCACGGCAGGATGACGCAAAACGAATTGTTTTTTTAGAACAGCACGGTTTCCAATCCTGCGGCGATTCCGCAGAAGTAAATATGTTACGCTCGCTGGATGAGCCAATTCCCGAATCACAATTGCCTCACGGCTATCAAGTACGTGAAGTATTAGAAACAGGCGAAATTACAAACCGCGCATCCATCCAACGCAAAGTATGGCATCCGTGGACAGTTGGTAACGTCAGTGACGATGATTACGCTCGCTTTATGCAACTACCTGGTTATTATCGTGACCTTGATATTGTTTCGATTGCGCCAAATGGAATTATTGCCGCGTATGTGAATGGATGGATTGACCCGCTTAACAAGATTGGTGATTTTGGACCAGTTGGAGCACTTCAGGATTATCGCAGGCAAGGATTAACACGCGCTGCCTTGCTTGAAGGTTTGCGCCGAATGAAGGCTTATGGAATGAATCGCGTATGTATCTCTACTGGTGTATCAAATGTACCAGCAAGACAACTCTACGAATCCATTGGGTTTAAAGTTGTCAACAGGTATCTTGATTATGCGAGATGATAGAAAAACAAAAAGCGAGTCTTCAAACGCAAAAAGCGGGCTAACAAAGCGTGCACCTGACGTGTGGGATTCTGCGGCATTTTCAGGCATTTTTCTCGCTTCGAGTTTTTCCTGCTCCCAAGCAGAATCCACGCCCGCCCACACGCAGGTAACGCAAACCGTTAGGCCGCAAGAAAACGAGAAAAGGAACAGGAGAAGGCACGATGAGAATTCAAAAACTATCAAAAAAACGTCTTCATCGCTTTTGGGAGATCAGATTACCAAACCAGGAACAACTCTTGGAACGCTTCACGAGCATCGGGCTTCTTCCTCAGGATTACAATCTCTCTCCCCTTGAGCTCGTCTGCGCATGCAGCTTGATGCTTGAACACAAAACAATTTATGATACCTGCCAATCCATTGATCAACTAAAAAACGAAAGTGTCGAATCCAAGTTTGATGATGCATTTTTCCATCAATTGGAAGATACCATCTCAGAAATGGAAATGGCCGGGATGCGAATTCAAGCCAGGAAATTGCGAAAACTAGGTCAAGGATTAGCATCCGCTCAAGGGAATGGTTCTTGGCAACCCCATTGGAAAAAAGAAATCAACACTAAGCTGATATCAGCTATCAAAGATGAACCTTTCTTGCCTCAGCAAGGTTGAACATTGAACCTGCTCGGAAACAGAACGCGGTCTTGGCATCGGAACGCGTGCTCTGATTCGAACCAGTATTCAAGCCAAAGCCGCTTAGTTACTCAATGGGTATTGTGAGTGCAAAGCCGGTCAAAAAATTTGCTATCGAAGATGAATTCCAGTTCATATCCCCGTTCCGCAAATTTTTTCACCTTCATTGTTGTTCAAGCGAGTTTTCTCGTAGAAATAGATAAGATAAACGCAGAGCTTGGTAGCATCATCCTTACTAGAACCTTGCTAAAATAGGATGAAAAAGAAAATACGGCCTAACACGCATTCCAGCCGACCTCGCTTTCGCTCGGAGAAACCGCGGAGCGTTTTGCCAATGGTCGCTATGGTTTACAATTGTTCAGGAGCGAAACCCCTCGCTCGGCGGCTGAATAACACGTTGGGCTGCACGCCGTGAATGAGGTAACGAAAGATGACACTTGACGGCATTGAGAACTTCATCCGTTGGATTGGAATCGCAGTGGGGCTTGCGACCTTAGCAGTAGCATTGTGGCAAGGGGTATGGCGCGGCCTGCAACAGCCTTCAGGGCGAACAACCGGCAACGCGCGTATAGCGCTGCGATCCCCACTTCTGCTCATTTTGGGTTTGCTCTGGATAGGCATGTGCGTTATTTTGTGGCGACCAGTACCATTCTTGATCTCGAGATCTGTACGCATTGCTGCTTTGTTGACAGGCGCATTGTTGTATTTTCTGGGACTGGCCTTTTACCTTTGGGGAGCTAAAACACTGGGGACGATGTACAAACCATCAAGCGCTTTTGGAGTATTCTCTACCGGACATTTTCATGAAGGATTAGCTCGGGAGGTAAATCGAAGCGAACAGGCAAAGTCCAGCCGACCTTGAGATGATGCTTGAACCAGT
>JAANMY010000501.1_pt1 | contig 54796 bp, 54 predicted proteins | sample 7279691 | NCBI WGS metagenome assembly JAANMY01 (sample SAMN14094543, study PRJNA606508) | bioreactor metagenome | isolation source: A lab-scale SPAN reactor treating ammonium-rich wastewater day 388 | place: Ireland: Galway | collected 2018-02-07 | reverse complement strand
CCAAGCGGTTCACCGTCCCCCGGTGGACGCCGCGCTCGGCGGCGATCTCCGGGACCGACTTGCCCGCGAGCAGATCGCGGGCGAGCGCGAACAGGTCCTCGGGAAGGTCCGCGATCCGGTCGGCGAGATCGAGACGCGCATCAACCTCGCTGACGCCGTCCTGACGAGGGTCGGCATAGTCCATGCCCTCGGTGCCGATGGCCGGCAGCGGCACCACCCGAGCGAGCGTCTCCGCCTCGCGGCGGAGTCGCTTGCACTTCTGCCGATACCAGAGGTTCATGACGCCCTTCATGAACGTCGTCCGCGAGGCGATCGTCGGGTCGAACCGCCGCAGCGCACGCACGATCTCGGTCGCTAGCTCCTGCCACAGGTCCGAGACCTGGTCGGCGCTGAGCGTGTAGAGGCGTCCGAGCCGCTCGGTGCGGAACTTCATCTGCCGGAGGGTGAGGGGAGGGAAAGCGGCGGAGCCGCTACGATCGGCGCATGTCAGCGCCCGGTCTGCTGCGATCGAAGGCATGATGCCTCCTCGTGCCAGACATCGCCCGCAAGGCCCGGCAGCAGCTCGGTGCGAGATGTGGATCAGGGAACGTGGAGGACGTCCTGCCGGGCAGCCGCTCCGGCACGTCCGGGGCTACACGCGGCGTAGCGGGCCGCTACATTCGGCGTAGCGGGCTCAGAACTCCCACGGGGGCGCGTCCACGGGCGCGTAAACCATGACGGACCCACGAGATAGCGCTCCGTCGAGATGGGCGCTGGCGGTGGGGTGGTACTTCTTGATGATCTCGATCGTGCGGTCGACGGCGTTGCGGACGCGATCGCGCAGGCGTTTGTGGTCGGCGCTCTCCACTTTCATGCGCCCAGCAAAGTTGTGTTCGCGCAGGTACGCGAGGAGACGCTCTTTCTCGTTCTCGGCCACCTTCTGGGCGGTGGTGTCACCGGCCTTCACCGCCGCGGCGATCTCGTCGTTGAGTTCGGTGATCCGCACCCAGATCGCGCGCGCCTCCTTGGCGCCCATCTTGGCTTCCGCGCGCGCGGACGGGATGTCCTTCATGTGTGGACGGGCGATCGCGTACAACTCCGCCACCGTGAAGCGCTTGCTGGGCCTGGAGAGCATGGCCTGCAGATAGATCATGCCGACGCTGAGCTCGAATCGCTTGTCGATGCCGTCGAAGCGCAGCAACCAGCCCTGTCCCTCCTGCACGAGTTGGTGCGACGGTGGCGGCGGCTCGGCTGCCCCCGCGACTGGCGGCGCGCTCGCGACCATCGTGTTCGGATTCGGGTCATGAACCAGTCGCAGCGTGCATGTCTCTGGCAGGGCACGCCGTCGGATCTCGGACATGTGGGCCTTCCCGGCCGCCTCGATCGCGGACATGACCTGCTTCCCGTGACGCTGGTAGAGGTCGAAGATCCTCTTCGCCGCCTCGTCGGCGGGCAGATCAACGTGCGGAAACGCCCGGGCGGCCTCGCCGTAGCGGTTGTAGAACGACGCGATGTCCATCTCCGCCACCTGCTGCGCCGTCTCGAGGTACGACGCCAGCATGATGCGAGACTCCCCCTCGCTGCGCCCTTCTGTCAGCAACTGGTGACGGTATCGGTCCTCGGGCTCGAACTGCTCAGCGCCGCTGGCAAGAACGGCGAATCGGCGGTCGATGCACTGCGAGCATTCGCCGCAGTGAGGTTTGTCCGTGCGGTACTGCCGGGTGTGCGTGCAGCTGGTGGAGAAGTCGATCATGGCCCCGTGGCCCAGCCTGACGATGTCGCCGACAACATCGGCCTTGGTCTTCCAGAGGAACCCGTTGTCGACCGTGAACGAGGTATCCGTGATGAGCGAGAAGAAGCGCCGCATACAGGCGAGCACCCTCGGGTGAGTCGTTCGAGTCGCACGGGAGCCCACGACCTGGGGCGACATCGGCAGGTTCAAGCTCACCACGCCGTTCTCGTAGAAACGGATCGCGTCGAGGTTGGCCATCCGGGCTACCGCCACGGCGAACGAGGCGTAAAGGAACGACCTTGCCCGCTGCGTGAACTCTCGCTCCGAGCGGTGCTTCTTGTCGGCGCGGACGGTGATGAACTGGGGCTTGGGGCCCGCTGTGGCATTGGCGATCATGCTCCGCAGCGTGTAGTGCCGCTCTCGCTTCGTGCTCGCCGATGCGTGTGTGACCAGAAGGGCCGACCGCTTGTCCCGCACGACTTCCTCGAGCCCACCCCCCAGGGAGTCCAGCCCTCCGGAGAACAGAAGGACCGATTCCGGGGGAGTCTCCGTGATCAGCGAGCCGAAGTGGAGATACGCGTCCAGGGTGGGCGGGTGCTTGTACTGAGAGAACGTGAACTCGTACTCGTCCTCGGAAAGGAAGCTCAGCAGTTCTAGGAGGGCATCACCGACCTGCGAGGAGTTCCACAGCGCGGGCACGCGGACGGGAATCTCGAACCGCATGCGTCGCCGCCACGACGCGCCCATCGTCTCGACGTCGTCCTTGCCGCGGCGCTGCATCTGGTCGGCCACGTACACGAGGGCGGCGATCTCCACGAGATCGATGAGCGCCGGCGCGATGTTCTGGTTGAGCTGCCTGCCGATGTCGTTGAGCTCCACACGGACGTTCTTGCCCGGCCCGGCCGTGCGGAGCTTGGATACGCCTGCGGCGCTCCCGGGATGAGACGACGCGGCCTCGTTGCACAGGAAGAGCATCTCGGGAGGGTTCACTTGTTCCCCTCCTTGAGCTCGGCCACCATCTTCTTCATGGCTTGGTGTGCGAAGCCCTCGGCGTGCTTGCGTGTGATGCCGCCGGTGTCCTTGTTCTCCCAGTTCTGCTTCGACTGCCAATCCCCGGCGAACCTCTGGACAACGACGGCGGCCTGGCGGCAGTGGGTGCTCATCGCCTCGTCGAAGGCCGCCTTCGCGGCGAGGTTGGCGAAACGCTGGCCCTGCCCGACATGGTTGGCGCACTCCCGGCTCGCGTAGAACTGGAGGACCTTGTTGGTGAGTTGCCCGAAGAACCGCTTCCCGAGCTCGCCGAAGTTCTTCTCGGTGCCCAGATCGTGGAACGCCCGCTGGACGTCCAGCGCGGTGGCACCGAAGAGCGATGAGACGCGTTCGGTGACGATGCGGTTGGTCGTCTCGATCGCCGCGCTGTGCGCCATCTCGCCGAGGTCCGTGCGCCCTTTGTTGTTGGGCATGCTGCGGTCCACGGCGGCGGAGACTGCGCTCAGGATCGCCGGGAGGCTCGGGTTGTCGGGGACGTCGAAGCCGCGGGCGCGAAGGCCCGCCGCGAAGTCCTTCTCGCGGGCCGCTTGGGTGAGCTGTGTGAGTGACCAGAACGCCTCGACGAGGCCGGTGTGATGCGCCGCGGCCATGAGCCCTGTCTCGGCCGCTCGGATGATCGCGTTGGCAATCTGGTCCGCGCCGGCACCGGCAGCGATGAGGCCGATGACCTCTTTCCACTTGCGCGATCTGGGCAGGTTGCCAAGTCGAGTGTGTCCCATGCGGTCGGCCCTGACGACCGACAATCCGGGAAACACGCCCACGCAGGCCTCCGGTCGTTGTTATTGGGATCGGCATCCGGACGGTACATCTTCACGTGCGCCCGGCCGCGGAACAGAAGTTGGCGCGGCCAGCGTCTGATAAGCGTGCCACCACAGGCGGCGCTGTTCGGCCCACTCAATGCGTGCGGCGATCGGTCGGAGGTCGTGCTCGGTGATCGGGTCTCGCCCGGCCCGAACGGGCGGCAGATGGAGGACAGCCTCCTGAAGATCCGGAGCCAGGTGGAGAAGGTTCATGATCTGCGTCACGCGTGCGCGGGTGACATGACCCACTGCGGCCAACTCCGCCTGCGTGCTCACCGCCCCTTCCCGGACCAGGGCATCGAATCGGATTGCCAGCGCCATCAACCGCGCGACCCGTGGCACGCGGCCGGGGGATACGGGCTGCAGCGCATCCCCTGTAGACGTCGCCGTCCTTTCCCATCCCGGCACGACGAATCTCGCCGTTGTCGTGATCGGCACGGCACCCGGAGCCCGGCCTGCTTGTGTGGACGGTGAGGTCATTCGCTGGTTGCCTCCGCTGGATCGTGTTCGGGGTTGAATGTGATCAAGACGTCCTGCGTCGGGCCGTCGTATTCGACTGACGCGATCACGACGTGCAGGAACTCGGCGCGTTCGGCCTGCGTCATCGCGCCCCAGACCCCGTCGAAGGCCTCCACCGCTCCGGCCACCTCGTCCTCGTCGATGAGGCGGTCGGCGTCCGCCGCTACCTGCGCGGACATCGCCGCGAGCGTGCGCCGCACACGCTCGATCTCGCGGCGCGTGGCGGCGGTTGGTTCCTCGCCGGAGAGGCGTTCGAGCACGGCACGGAGCCGCGTCTGCTCCGCGTCTCGGGCGCCGGCGGCCTCGCGGAGGAGATCGATCGCACGGTCCACCACAGCCGACATCTGCGGGGAGTCGGCCAGAATGGCCTTCACCTGGTCAAGAACGAACGCTTCGAGCGCGGGCCCGGGCAGAGACGGGGCGGCGCAGTGTCGCCGCCCGCGCTTCATCGCGTTGGAGCAGACGTAGTAGCGGTATCGGGTGCGGGTCCCGTCGGGCTTCTTCTTCGAGGCGCTGCTCGGGGACATCGCGCACCCGCATCCCTTGCACCGGACCAGCCCGCCCAGGAGCGCCCCTGTCGAGTTCTTCACGCTCGCCCCGCCGCGCTCGCCAGCGAGCTTGAGTTGGCGCTGGACGCGGAGAAACAGGTCCTCCTCGACGATGGCGTCGTGCTCGCCGTCGTACACCGCGCCGTTGTGCGGCACCTTCCCGAGGTATAGCGGGTTGCGCAGCAATCGCGAGATGATGGTCTTGTCGAAGGGCCGATTGCCCACGACGCGCCCGGAGGTGGTCGTCCATGACTTCGTGGTCCACCCGCGGCTGTTGCACTCGTCGGCGACGCGGAGGATGCTCCCCGCCTCGAGGTACAGCTCGAAGATGCGACGGACCCGCTCCGCCTCCGCCTTGTTCACCACCAACCTCCGGCCCGTGAACGGAGCGGGCGCTGGCACGAAGTCGTACCCCAGGATGGGCTTGCCGTGCTGGTACTTGCCCTTGCGGCGAGCGGAGGCGATCTTGTCGCGCGTACGCTCGGAGATGATCTCCCGCTCGAACTGCGCGAACGACAGCAGGATGTTCAGCGTCAAGCGGCCCATCGAGTGGGTCGTGTTGAACTGCTGCGTAACGGATACAAACGACACGCCCTTGCGGTCGAAGAGCCCCATCAGCCGCGCGAAGTCCATCAGCGACCGGCTCAGCCGGTCAACCTTGTAGACCACGACGCAGTCGACCTTACCCGCTTCGATGTCGGCCATGAGCCGCTTGAGCGCCGGACGCTCGATGTTCCCGCCCGTGAATCCGCCGTCGTCGTACTTCTCGGAGATGCAGAGCCACCCCTCGTTCTTCTGGCTGGCGATGTACGCGATGGCGCTCTCGCGCTGGGCGTCGAGGCTGTTGAATTCCTGGTTGAGGCCCTCCTCGGTGCTCTTGCGCGTGTAGATGGCGCAGCGGATGGTCCGCGAGCGCGACATGGGCGGCGAGGAATGTCCCAACGTGGCGTCCGTGGTGGCGCGGCGCGAGGCGGTGGGCGGCTGGGCGGCGGTGGCGCTCATGCGGTTCCCTTCTTGGTCAGCCCGAAGAACAGAAACCCGTTCCAGTGCGACCCGGTAATCGCCGTCGCCACCGCCGACAGGGAGCGGTACGTCTTCCCCTCGTATTCAAAGCCGAGGGGGAGCACCGTGACCTCGTGCTCAGCGCCCTTGAACGTGCGCCGCAGGACGGTGCCGGGCGCGGGCAGGCGATCGGTTCCCGTCGACGCGAGCCGACCGGTGATTGTCACGAGTCGCGGGACGGCGCGGACGTTGTCGGATTCCCGTTCCCCCGGCGGCCGGACCCGGACGTCGACGTCCCGGGCCAACTCCGCGGCCCGACGCCGCGCCCGGTCGGAAAGGTCCCCCTCCGCGAGGGATTGGATGCGCCAAGCGACTCGCCGATAGAGCCACTGGCGGTTCCCGGAAGCCGTCGGCTCGCCGAAGACCTCGGCGTAGCGCTCGCGGAGCCGCGACACGGGCATGTCGCGGAGCTCGTCGATCTGTTGCTGGATGGTTCTGTTTGCAGCGGTCTTCATCGTCCTTCAGGCTCCTTCGGGCCGCATCGTCCCGGGTTCTCCGGTTCGGGACGGGGGCGTTCACCCGTAGGCACACTGAGGGCGGCATGATCCGCGAGTTCAAGTCCCGCCCCAGAGGAACCGGCATGTTCGATGTCGGAACCAGCGGCGTGGGCGTTCGCATCGATCAGCCGGGCCGTCGCGGCGGCCAGGAGTTCGATCGCGCGGGCAGGCAGGCATATCGAGCCCGCCTTCGTCGGGATGTTCTGCGCTTCGTGTCGTGGCATGCGGCGAGGGACGCTGCCCTCGCCCGTACCCCTCTGCTAACCAGCCGGGTTTGTCGCGCGATGCCCGAGGATGCTGCACCGCTACTGCCTGGTTCAGAACGGCGAATCGGCCTCTTCTCGAGGTTTCCATTCCAGGAGGCTCGGCTCGCCGACTGGGACGACATCCTCGGGTTTCCAATCGAAGAGCACGAGGTTTTCGCCGTAGTGCTTGGGGCTGTCGAAGACGATCCCTCGGAAGCCGTGTCGGCGTGCGCAGTCGGCAATGAACCGAGGAAGGAAGTACTGCGGTTTCCACTCGGAATCTGGATCATCGGGCGCCATGTGTGCCCGGCTCCAAGCCAACCCGGCCAGCAGAATCGGGATCGCCCCCATATCCTCGTGCGCCATTGGTCGGGTCAGATCCAACAGATTTGTGCGATCTGTGATCTTGAACTGCTGCACCCACACCAGACACTCGCCGGTCCCGAGCACCTCGGCCGCGGCATCTTCCTTGCTCGACGCCAGGTAGTACACACGCTGCCCGTGGTGGTTGTACCGACCTTCGGACTTCGGAGGGCTCGGTGGTGGACCCATCTGTGCAGCCGAGAGCGGCATGGGCCCCTCTACCCGACGTGCCCGCCACCACTCCTCCCGCGTATACGTGCTCGTCGGAAACACCTTGATCTGTTCGAGGAACTCTCGGCCAACCGCATGATCAGCTCCCAGGTACGGGTATCGCTCAAGCCATTGGGTGAACTCCTCGAGCTGCGGCGCGTACTCGTGATGCCACTCCCGCCACTGCTCGTCTGCGGCTTCTTCCGCGGCTGATTTGCGACCGATCTCGCAGGAGAGGTCCTGTTCGGTGCCGCAGTTGTCGCAGTGGAGACGGCTCGCGACCGCTTCCCACATTCGCTCGGGAACGTCGTGCTCGGACAGAAAGTCCGTCATGTCGATTTGCTCGCCGAGCACCCATATGTAGTCACCGTCCTCGCGTGGCTGGCAGTTGTAGCAGTAGGCAACCTCAGGCTGCAACCGCTCGGCCCACTCTTCAGCCGTCTTCGGTTTTTTTCGCTTGGAAATGGCGTGCCTCCGAGTGTGATCATCGTACGGCCGTACACTGTGCGACGCCGTACTGCCCGCGGCAGAGATCCGGACCGCAGGGGATCCCCATGCCCTCGAGAGCATTCACACAGCACTTCCTGGTTCTCATGGACGACGTTGAAGAACTGCTGAAGGCGCACCATGACCTTAAGAGCGGGAAGCCTGGGCGGCAGTGGGGAATCGGTGCATTGAACCGCTCGGCTGTGGTGATGGCATTGTCCTGTTGGGAGCAGTACGTTGAGTCCTTGGCCATAGAAGTCGTTGACCTGCAGCAACCCGCTGTTACGAGCGGAACGGGCTGGCCAGCCCTCAAGACGACGGTCACGTCCGCCGCGAAGCGTATGAACACCCCGAACCCATACAACGTCAGGACGCTGCTGTGCGACGCGTGCGGCATTCCGGACGTGACGGCAGCATGGGGTTGGCGATACTGCCGAAACGTTGCCGACAATCGCAGGGCCTTGGAGGACCTCGTCGGGCTCCGCGGCCAGATCGCACACGGAGTGAATCCACGGCCGATCGTGCACAACGGGCAGGCGAGAGACGTTGTGACGCTCCTGCGGCACCTCGCCGCCGCCACCGACGCGGCCATTTCCCTGCACTTGACCACCGGCCTTCATCTGCCCAAGCCTTGGTAGCGATCAACCGCGACCGAACAGGTTCGATTCGCCCACCCCCGCAACCACGGGCCCACCGCCATTCGGTTCCATGCCGAGTGAGCGAAGCGTCGCCAGGCCCGAGCGGATCTGCGTCGCTTTGAACTTGGCCTTCTCCTCACTCCACTCAAAGAAGGTCTCGATGATGGCAGCCTCGGTCACCGGCTTGCCCGCTGCGATCAGGATGTTCCACGCGGCGTGCGCGGTCGCGTGAAGTTCCGCCGTGTCGGAGTCCCAGGTGACGAACAGACCCATGAATCGTTCGAACTCCGCGGCCCGGGCCGCGACCAGCCCCTTCGCCTTCGCTGCGGCCTCCGAGATGCGGTCGCCCGCGCGATAGCGTGACGACGATCGCGGCCCGGATGGCGACCCGGAATCGCGGAACCAGCCCGCCTGCGTGGCATACGCCTCGACCTCGTTCTGCCCCTGCGTGTTGAACGGCCCGGCGGCCTTGCGGAGCGGCGGCGGGTTCTGCTTCGCGCCCAGCAGGGCGGCGGCGAGATAGGCACCCTTCGAGATCTTCTTGCGGCCCAGCGTGGGGCTGCCGCCGTTGCGGCGGACCAACTCGGCCTGGATCGCCGCAATCTCGGGGATGTTCCAGGCCTGGACTGTGGCACCGCCACCAACGTGCGCCTTCACGGCTCCGGCGTTCCCTTGCGCCGTTCCCGTGTCATCTGACAGGGGAGCCACGTCAGTAGACGTGGAAGAGCTGTAGGCATGCGGGTCGATACTGCCAGCGATCATGGGCGCTGCGATCGCTGACAGGGCGGAAGCGGCGGCGGGCAGATCGGCTGTGCCCAACTCCCCCTTGAAAGCGCGGTCAAGGATTGCGGGCATGAGGGCTTCGAGCTCGGTCACGAGCCCTGCGTGTTGCGCCTTGATACCCGCGAGCTTCGCGCGAACCGCTGCGACGCGCTCCTGGACATCCCGTTTGGGCAGCGGCATGACGTAGTTCAGGAACTGCTGCGGATTCAAACGGCGACGACGGACGTTGGTGCCCTTGCTCGTGCCCGACAACTTCGGCCACACCTCAGGCGAGCGGAAGTACACATCGAGCACGTCAGGCAGCACGCGGTCGGTGTTGATCTCGAACACCGGATACTCGGTGGAGACATAGAGGCCATCACACTCTGGCGGGACCACGCACAGGGCACCCTCCCACGCCATCAACTTCGGATAGGTGAAGTCGCCGGCGCGGACGCGCGAGACCGTGTCGTATGAGAACTCCGCGCCGAGCCGCGTCTGCCCGCGGAACATGCCCTTGCCAAAGCAGTAGATGCCCGCGAAGTGGTACGACTCCGCGGCTTTGACATCGACATCAGCCGGGCGCGGGGTCACAAGCTCGCGCATCGGGGTGGGCGTGGTGGAGTGCCGAGGATCTGAAAGGATCGAGCGGCAGAGCGCATCCGCCTCCTCATCGATCTCGCGGCACAACCGCCGCGCTTCCGCGACTCGCGCTGCGGCGGCATCCAGCGTCGCCACAATCCGGTCTTGCTCGTCCGGGGACGGCAGCGGGATCGCGTGAGCGAAAATCATCTCGGGGTGAATGCGCTGTCGGCGGCTCCCCATGCCGGTCGCCTTTGTCGCAACCTCGGCCCAAATCCGCGCGAGGCGGAAGTACCATGCCATGTAGCCAATCCGCAGGCGGGGCGACACGGGCTCCAACAACGGAAATTCATTGGAGACGAACGCGCCGTCGAGTTCGTCAGGCACCAAGCCATAGGCGCCCTCGAAGGCAAACAGGCGGCTGTAGACAAACTGGCCGGCTCGCGCGCGATACAGCCTGTTCGCGCTGCTCGTGCTGCCGCTGATCGGGGGCTTGGGAAACACACCCCGACCAAAGCTGTAGATCCCGATATTCGGATACTGCTGATCCGCGCGAACATCTACCACATCCTCAACCTGGCGGAGAAGTTCACCGAGCGAAACGTGGGGCGCTCCACCGTTCATGCTCCAGCCCCAACCGAGATGGCAGCGGTCGATGTGTTCGCGTTCGCCGACGCTGGAGAACCAAGGATTGCCTTCACTTCATCCATGATCGCCGAGATGCGCATGGACTTCTGCGCGATGCTGTCGGCCAGCGTCTCCGGCGGCAGGTGCTCCAGCGCCTCCGCGCTGAACGGGTTCTTGATGTCCAGGTTGAAGATCGGCCAATAGACCGCGTCGCCCGCCTCCTGCTCAGCTTTCGCCGTCGCCAGTTCGGCCTTGGCCTTGTCCTTCAGGGCCTTCTCCCGATCCCACAACGCATCGATCGCGGATGAAGCGCCGCCAGTCTTCCGAAGTGCGACAGCGTCGGCCGCCGCCTCGCGGGCCTGCTTCTCGCAAAAGCTTGCCCGCTCACGGGCAGCGTCGGCCTCCTTCCAGTGCGGCGCGGCCTTCTTCTTCGCCTCGGCGACTTTCGCCGCCATGTCCACCTTCCACGCCCAGCCTTTGCCGTTCTCCGCCGTGGTTGACTCTGTCCGCCGTGCCTGCTTGAACCACTTCAGGCACGCCGCGAACTCCTCGAACTGCATGGGCTGCGTCTTGGTGTATTTCTTGCGGCCCTCGGGCAACGCGAGCTCGTAGTACCAAATCGTCCGCGTCGGCTCCCCCGCCTCGAAGAACAGGACGTTGGTGGGGATGGGCGTATATGGCTCAAAGACACCTTGCGGCAGGCGGACGATGGTGTGCAGGTTGTAGTTGAGGATCAGGTCTTCCTTGATCTTTGCACATACGCCGTCGCCGAAGAGCGTGCCGTTGGGCACGATGACGGCGGCCCGCCCCGGCTTGGGCGCTCGCCGCAACTTCCGCATGATGAGCTGCAGGAACAGCATCGCGGTCTCGGTCGTCTGCATGTCCGCCGGGAAGTTCGAGAGAATCCCGCGCTCTTCCTCGCCGCCGAATGGCGGGTTGGTAAGGATGGCATCGACGCGGTCCTTGTCGCCCAGCTCGGTGACCTTCACATCCAGCGAGTTGGCGGGGTCGATCTGCGGGCGCTCCACGCCGTGCAGCAACAGGTTCATCTGGCACAGCAGGTACGGCAGGGACTTCGGTTCACCGCCGCGGATCGAGGTGGACTGGAGGGTCTCGCGCTGCTGAACGCTCTTGGCCTGCTTCTGAAGGTGGCTGAACGCCTCAACCAGAAAGCCGCCAGTGCCGCACGCGGGGTCGAGTACGACCTCACCGAGGCGGGGGTCCACCGCGTCGACCATGAAGCGCACCACCGGCCGAGGCGTGTAGAACTCTCCGGAGTCGCCGGCGGCGTCCCGCATCTCGCGTAGCATGGATTCGTACAGGAAGCCGAGTGTGAACAGTTCATCCTGCTGCAGAAAGTTGATCGAGTTGACAGCGTTGATGACGTCACGGAGCAAGTAGCCGGACTGCATGCGGCTGGTGATGCCGCCGCCGGTGCCGTCCGCGCCGCCAAACACAGTGCCGATGACCTGCCGACGGCTGCCTTTACCGTTCTGGAGCGTGCCCAGGTACTTGAGCAGCCCCGGTCCCTCGGTGCCGTCCGGCCGCCTGGTCTTCTCCTGTGTGATGAACGACAACAATTCCGGGCCGGTGATCCCGTTCTCCTTCGCCGCCCAATCCCGCCAGCGGTACGGCGACTCGATCGCCGAGTGGTACCGGGCCTTCTTCATCTTGGCGTCGGATTCCTCGATCTGCTCCATGTCGTCGAGGAACTTCAGGAACATGATCCAGGTGAGCATCGGCAACCGATCGAGGTCACCGTTGAGACCCTTGTCTTTCCGCATGATCTTCCGGCAGGACTTCACGACGCTGCCCAATCGCTCGGCTGTGGTCGGCGGCGTCTTCGCGGTCTTCGGCTTGCGGCCGCGCTTCGTCGCTGACGATTCGTTCGCGCTGGCGTGAGTCGCTGATTCGGGCTTTCGAGTCTTCTTTGCCATCGCGGGGTTCAGTTCATCTGTGAGGTCGGGGGAACGGGGGAGGAGACGAGGGACAGGGGCGGGTTGTAGGGCAGCTACGCGGCATAGAGAAGGGTCTGCAGCTCACGGACGGCGTCCATGAGCCGATCTTCGCCCCCGAATAGACGGGCGATCTGAAGAGTGTTTCCGTGCGCGTTGATCGGCGGGAGCTTGAGCACCTCGGGCAGCGAGAACTCGGCAAGTCCGTGGTCGGTGTACTTGTCGAGCAGTTCGTCGAGAATCGCCCTCGCCTCAGGGGCGTATTGCTCGAAGAAGTCCTTCTTCTCCGACCGCAGACGACGGGCTCGCTCGCGGCGTGTGCGCAAGGGAGCGTTGAACGCGAGGTAGCACAGCAGGTCCAGCGGGTCCGCGTCGGGCTGGTTGGCGAACTCCGCCAGGTCCTCGAAGCGGATGCCACGGTCTTCGAGCTTGTCGATCACCTCGCGACGCTTGTCGGGGTCGGCCCACTCGGCCCGGAGCTCGCCTGCGGAGCGGAACAGGGTTCGGACCTTGTCGGCGGTGTAGTCGGTGAACTGGACAACCCGTAGCTGGTTGCCGTCGGGGTCGAGCTCGTAGACGAGGTGGGCAGCGATCTCGACGTGCCCACCATCGACGAAGTATCGCTCGCGCTTCGGACCGTCGTCATCACCATCGTCGATATCAACGTCGGGTGGGAACACGTCAACGATCGTGTCGTCCGACGGTGGCTCCTCGGGGGTGACGACCACCTCGTCCTCAGTCGGGTCGCCTTCCTGGTTGATGGTTTGCTCGGTCTCGACCACAGGGTCGCCGTCGAACTCCGGGTCCGCGAATAGCCGAGTCGCAGAGCCCGTGTAATCAAGGATGCTGAAGAACAGTTTGTCGTGGTCGTCGCGCACGCGCGTTCCGCGACCGATGATTTGCTTGAACTCGGTCATCGAGTTGATCACCCGTACCAGCACGACATTCTGGACGGTCGGCGCGTCCACGCCTGTCGTCAGCATTTGAGATGTCGTCAGGATCACCGGCGTGGCCCGCTCAACATCCTGGAACTTGCTCAGGTGCGTGCGGCCGGTATCGCCTTCGTCCGAGGTGACCCGGCACACGTAGTCGGGGTGCTGCTGCACGAGGTCGGCATTGGCGTTGTTGAGCGCCCGACGCATCTCATCCGCATGATTCTGATCCACGCAGAACACGATGGTTTTGGCGTAGCGATTCGTCTTCTTCAGATACTCGGTCAAGTGCTTGGCAACGGCCTCGGTACGGGCGCGGAGCGCCACGCGGCGCTCGAAGTCGTTCGTGTGGTATTCCTCGTCGGGGACCTCGCGTCCGAAGCGATCCAGTTCACCCTGGGACGGACGCCAGCCCGCCGCATCCCAGGTGGTCACAACGCGGTGGACGCGGTAGGGCGCGAGGAAGCCGTCCTCGATGCCCTGGCGGAGGCTGTAGGTATAAATAGGATCGCCGAAGTAGTTGTACGTGTCAGCATTGTCATCGCGACGGGGCGTTGCGGTCATTCCGATCTGGCACGCACCGTTGAAGTGCTCGAGGATCTCTCGCCAACTGCCATTCGGGTCGGCACTGCCACGATGGCACTCGTCGACGACGATGAGGTCGAAGAAGTCGCGCGGGTACGACCGGTACAGGCCGATCCGCCGTTCATCTTCGGCGATGGCCTGATACAGCGCGAAGTACATCTCTCGGCCTTGGCTCGCCTCGCCGTTTTCGATCTTCCAGCGTGCATCGCCGAACGGCGCAAAGTCCTTGCCCATCGGGTCGTCGACGAGCACGCTGCGGTCGGCCAAGAACAGCATCCGCGGGCGGCGGTAATCGCCGGTCCGGTTCCATCGGGACGACCAGAGTTTCCAGCAGATCTGAAAGGCGACGACCGTCTTGCCCGTGCCCGTCGCCATTGTCAGCAAGAGCCTGTCCCGTCCCTGGATGGCACCTTTGATCGCCCGGTTGATAGCGATCTCCTGGTAGTATCTGGGGACACGGCCGCTGACACGGTTCGCGGGAGTCAGAATGGGCGCCGCGGCTTCGGGCGTGAGCCGTTCCCCTGCGGTCAATCGCTGCCAGAGTTCATCCGGGGTAGGGAACGTCTCAATCTCTCGCTCGAGGCCAGTGATGAAGTCGAACTCAACAATGCCGTGACCGTTGGTGGCGAAAGCGAACTTCAGACCGAGAATCTCGGCATACTCCTTCGCCTGCTGCAAACCCTCCCCGGGCGTGGCATAGCTCGCCTTTGCCTCGACCACTCCGATCGATACGTCGGTGCGATACCGGAGCAGGTAATCGGCTCGCTTGCCCGGCCGCCGACGTCCGCGACGGCCGGCGACGACGATCCGCCCGTCCGTGAACGTCACCTGTTCGTTGAGCCTGTGCGGTTCCGCGTCCCACCCAGCCGCTTGGAGCTTGGGGACGACGAACTTGCGGCATGTGTCGGCTTCGTTCGGCATTGGGATGGGTGCTGGCTATGCGGGAATCGACATGGTACGGAGTCATGGCCCTCCCCGTGCAGGAGGGCGGGGTCCCTGTACCATCCGACTTCGATGGACGCCTGCGGCTTCCTGGCCCCTGACCGCCAGGCGCTCTACCGCCGGATCGCCGACCGCATCTGGGACGTCGCGGGGCTCGATCGCATCCTCACCGGCGAGCAGGTTGTGCGCTGACGCGCCTGCGTTGCGAACCGAACCGGGCGTGCGGGGCTATCGGCAACCAACCTGTAAACCCGCTCGACCACTCTCGACCGAGAGTCGAGAGTTTGGCGCGCCACGCGGGGCCTGAAGCCGCGTCCTGCGATACGACCATGACGAAGGCGGCGAACCGGAGAGCGCGGCCCGGCCTGGTCTAGCCCACCAGACTTCGCGGATTCCCGCGTGGATTGGGCCCGGTGTCGAAAGGGCGATTCCGATCCGATCCGTAAACGAACAGGGCCGCGTCGCTTGGACGCGGCCCTTGAAGCTCCCTGTACAAGACCGTTTCGGAGGGTTGGCGGACCACTCTCGGAGTGGCCCGATGGGTGTGCGATTGACACGGGTCGTTAACGGGGACGGGCGGAAACCGCGTTTTCGGGGCCGCCAGCGGGGTACAAATACTCCAGCCCCGCCATGTGGCGTGGCGAGGTGGCCTCCGCGCGTTCTCGCCCGGACGATATGGACGACGCCCGCGTTCTGCCGCCGCGCCCGCCGGTTGCGGCCAGGCCGAGGAGTCTCACGCCAATGACTGGTTGAGACCGGATCGGGGTGTCGAGTGGGCCAGAATCGCGGGGTGGGCGCGACTGAGTCTCAAAATCGCACGTTTTTACACACTCCCCCTGCCCCCACGCCGAGGCCCCGACGATTGGGGCGATGCCGAACCTCTTTCGCCGCCTGTTTGATGTCCTTGCCGGGTCTTCCCAGGCCGACCTGCGCCGCCAGATCCAGTACCTGAAAGCCGAGAACGAGGTCCTCCGCTCGAAGATCGACGGGCCCGTCCGCGTCACGCCCGGGGAGCGATTGCGGCTGGTCCGCCTGGCCAAGCCCCTCGGGTCGGCCATCAAGGCGCTGGTTTCGATCGTCAGCCCGCAGACATTCCTTCGGTGGATCCGGGATGCCGACAATCGCCGGCCCAGTTAGAAGACCGAGCGGCCACGAGTTCTCCAAGTTGGTCCGTTAGCGCCGCGCAAGAGTTGCGAGAAGGGTCAGATCCGTCTCGGCGTACGATTCGCTGAAACGGCGATGAGAACCGAATCCCACCAATCTGACTTCCCTGAGCATGAGCTCGTGGCAGTTACCGAGCTTGGCGAACGAGTGAAGGAGCTGCAGTGCCTCTACAAGGTCGCGGCTGTCTTCGCCGAGAGGCGGGGGTCGTTGCATGAGTGCCTGACTCGCGTCGTTTCGGTGCTCCCTGCGGCCTGTCGGTTCCCCGATCGGGCCTGGGCGAGTATCTGGTTGGATGGAGTCGAAGTCACGACGACCACCGAGCGGCCCAGGTTCAGTGCCGAGCGCATCCGCGCACCGCTTCGCGTCGCTGACAAGGAGCGCGGCGAGGTGTTGCTCGCCTACTTGAGCGCGCCGGGTATCCCGGGCGGTCCCGACGCCGGGGATGCGGGAAAGGCGGAGCTATTCCTCGCGGAAGAACGGTCGTTGCTCGACGCCGTTTCCCGCCAGATTGGGGTGTTTGTCGCGAGCGTCGAGGCCGAGCAGCGCCGCGTCGATATGGAAGCGAGCCTGCGACACGCCGACCGGCTCGCGACCATCGGCCAGCTCGCCGCGGGCGTCGCACACGAGCTCAACGAGCCGCTCGGGAACGTGCTGGGATTCGCACAGTTGGCTCTCAAGGCCGCCGACGTGCCAGCGCAGGTTCGCACTGATCTAGGCCGCATCGCGGATGCGGCGCTCCACGGGCGTGAGATCATCCGCAAGTTGCTCGTGTTCGCCCGCCAGGCGCCGGCCTCCAAGCAGCCAACAACGATCAACGCGGTCATTGAGGAGGCCATGTTCCTGCTCGAGGCCGGATGCGAGAACCCCGGTGTCCGCTTCATCCGCGAGTTGGGCGTGGGACTGCCGAATATCGCGGCCGACCCGGTGCAGGTCCGCCAAGTGGTGACCAACCTGGTCATCAACGCGATGCAGGCGATCTCCGGGGCGGGAGCGATTACGGTGCGCACTGCCGTCGTGGACGGCGCCGTTGTGCTCAGCGTTGCAGACACCGGCTCGGGCATGACTCCGGAGGTGCTCTGCCGCGTCTTCGACCCGTTCTTCACCACGAAGGATGTGGGACAGGGGACCGGGCTGGGACTGGCGGTCGTGCAGGGCATCGTCGCCGGGCACGGTGGGAACATCGAGGTGGAGTCGGAGCCCGCGCGCGGAAGCGTCTTTCGTGTGCTTCTGCCCGTCCACGCGGCGGCATCCGCTCGAGTACGCTGATGTGACGAGATGAACGACGCCGCCCGCATCCTCATCGTTGATGATTCTCCCGCGACGCGCGAGGTGCTGGATCGCAACCTGCGCGCCGAGGGGCATGTGGTGGTTTCGGCCGCAAACGTTGCAGCGGCGATGGCGATCCTGAACCAGGGGCCAATCGACCTGGTCATCACCGACATGCGCATGCCCGGGGCTGACGGCATGGAACTCGTCCGCAACGTCCGCGACCATCACCGGGGCACCGGCGTCATCATGGTCACAGGGTTCGCCACAGTCGGCGGAGCGGTCTCCGCGATGCGGGGAGGGGTGGACGATTACCTCCCCAAGCCGTTCTCCGATGAGGAACTGCGGCACGCCGTCGCTGCCGCGCTCGACAAGGTGCGCCAAAGGCGGGAGATCGACGCCCCCGTCCCGGTCGAGGCGCCCGACGGTCTCATCGGCGCCTCTGCCGCGATGCAGCGTGTCTACCGCCTCATCGCCCGGGCCGCGAGCGCGAGCGTCCCCGTGCTCATCACCGGCGAGAGCGGGACGGGCAAGGAACTGGTGGCGCGGGCGATCCACTACCGCGGCCCGCGTGCGTCGGCCCCGTTCCTGGCCGTCAACTGCGCCGCGATCCCGGAAACGCTCATCGAGAGCGAACTGTTCGGCCACGCGAAGGGTTCGTTCACGGGCGCGACGGCCGCCCGGCAGGGCTTCTTTGTCGCCGCCGACGGCGGGACGCTCTTCCTCGATGAGGTGGCCGAACTCTCGCCCATCGCCCAGGCCAAACTCCTGCGCGTGCTGCAAGAGCAGACGGTGCAGGCGGTGGGGTCGGACCAGCCCCGCGCCGTCGATGTCCGGGTGATCGCCGCGACGAACAAGGACCTTGAAGGACTTGCCCGTGACGGGAAGTTCCGCGAGGACCTGTTCTTCCGGCTGCACGTTCTGCCGATCGAGATGCCGCCCCTGCGCGAGCGCGACGGTGATGTGGTGCCGCTGCTTCGGCACTTCTTGGCGGCCGCAGCGGAGCAGTGTTCCGCGCCCGCTCCGCGGGTCACGGAGTCGGCGGTCGAGGCGCTGCGGCGCTATTCCTGGCCCGGCAACGTGCGCGAACTCCAGAACCTCGCCCAGCGGCTGGTGATCTTCGCGGATGCGGGGGTGATCGACACGGTGGACCTGCCGACGGTGATGCGGTACGTCGCCCCCCCCTCCCCTCCCTCCCCGGCCGCGGGCGCGCCCTTCTCCCCGCTGCACCGCACGCTCCGCGAGGTCGAACTGGCCCACATCCGCGCGGTGCTGGAGAGCGTGGGCGGGAACAAGACCAGGGCCGCGACAATCCTCGGCATCGACCGCAAGTCGCTGCGGGAAAGGCTGAAGGCGACCGAGGCGGGGGACGGCGCGGAGCCTGGCACGCCGAACGCGGAGTCCCGTTGATCGGTCCACGCGGCAGCCGCCTGCTCATCAGCCAGAACGCGTTCAATCGGTGCGCGGCCGGTTGGCGGGCGTGCCGCGTCCGTACCGGCGGTGATATGTGGATTTGCGGAGTGTCATATATACAATAACGGCAACGCGGCGGCATCGCCGGCGAGAAGCGGAGATTGTGACGATGGCAAAGCGTTCCTGGGCCGAGCCGTACAAGATCAAGATGGTCGAGCCGTTGCGGATGACCACGCAAGAGGAACGCGCCCGAGCCATCCGCGAGGCCGGGTTCAACACCTTCCTTCTGTGCAGCGAGGATGTCTACATCGACCTGCTCACCGACTCGGGTACCTCGGCGATGAGCGACCGGCAGTGGGCCGGGATGATGCTCGGCGATGAGGCGTACGCGGGGTCGGCGAACTACTACCACCTCGAAGAGGCCGTCGCGGAGGTGTACGGGTACAAACACCTGATCCCGACGCACCAGGGACGCGGGGCTGAGCACATCCTCAGCCGCATGTGCATCAAGCCGGGCGACGTGGTGCTCGGCAACATGTACTTCACGACCACCAAGGCCCACCAGGAGCTCGCCGGGGCGCGGTTCGTGGACGTCATCGGCGACGCCGCTCACGATGCGGCGGACCTGTCGCCGTTCAAGGGGAACGTGGACCTGAAGCGCGTCGAGGCGGCGATCGAGAAGTACGGTGCGGCCCGCATCGCCTACCTGTGCCTCCAGTGCAACGTGAACATGGCCGGTGGGCAGCCCGTGAGCGTGGCGAACGTGAGGGCGGTCTCGGCCCTGTGTCGCAAGCACGACATCAAGGTCTTCCTCGACGCGACGCGGGCGGTGGAGAACGCGTACTTCATCAAGCAGCGCGAGAAGGGGTACGCCGATCGCTCGATCACGAGCATCGTGCGCGAGCTGTGCTCCATGACCGACGGGTGTACCTGCTCAGCCAAGAAGGATGCGCTGGTGAACATCGGCGGCTTCCTGTGCGTCAACGACGACGCGCTGGCCGAGCAGGCCCGCGGGCTGGTGGTGCTCTTCGAGGGGCTGCACACCTACGGCGGGCTGGCCGGTCGCGACATGGAGGCGATGGCGATCGGCATCCGCGAGTCGGTGCAGGAGGACCACATCCGGGCGCGGATCGGGCAGGTCGAGTACCTCGGTAGGTTGGTCGAGGAAGGGGGCGTACCTATCGTCAAGCCCGTCGGCGGGCACGCGGTGTTCGTAAACGCCAGCGCGATGCTCCCGCACATCCCGCGCGAGCAGTTCCCCGCGCAGGCTCTCGCGGCAGCGCTCTATGTCGAATCGGGCGTGCGGGCGATGGAGCGCGGCGCTGTTTCATGCGGGCGCGACCCGGACACGGGCGAGAACATCTACCCAACACTCGAGCTTATCCGGCTGACGGTCCCGCGGCGCGTCTACACGCAGGCGCACATGGACGTGACAGCCGAAGCGGTCATCGAACTGTACCAGCGTTGTGGCGAGGTCCGCGGGCTGCGCTTCACGTTCGAGCCGAAGGTGCTGCGGTTCTTCCAGGCGCGGTTCCAGCAGGTCTGAGCCTGCCCAACACTCGCGCTCGCATCACGCCGTCCCCCACCCGCGAACTGTCGGCTGCGCGCCACGATAGAAATCACTCACGCCAGCAGCATCACTGCCCACACGCACGCCGCCTCCACGCCGAAGCGGGCATCCACGAGATCGCGGATCTTCGCGGGCCGCCACCAGCGCAGGGCGATCGTCACCGCCGCCGAAAAAACCGCCCACGCCGCGCGGGCCGCGAAGGGGCCGACGGGCCAAAGCAGGAGGGACGCCGCGAGAGCGAGCCGCAGCCACATGGCGATGTTCCACGCGCGGTCGCCGCCGAAGCGCGTCGGCAGCGTACGCGTGCCGTGGGCCCGGTCGGAGTCCTCATCGTCGATGTCGCAGAGCACCGCATCGGCGTAGATGCGGAGCGTGAGGTACGCGAAGGTGAGCGCGAGCAGGAGCGGCGGGCGCGGGGCGTGGGTGAAGACCTCCGAGATGGACGCGGCATCGCCCCCTCCAACGCCGGCGCCCTCCCGCCGCGCCGCGGCCAGGCACACGATCAGCACCGCGAAGCCCGCGATCCCAACGCCCACGAACAGGTTCTTGATGACGAAGCGGTCCTTCAAGCGCCCCCATCCCCCCGCCGTGGGGGGGCGGGGCCGCCCCGCGTAGAGCAGCACACCCGCGATCGTGGCGAACGTCCCCGCCGCGGCGATCGGGGGGGTGGGGTGCAGCATCCACCCGGTCACGAGCGATACGCACCCCGCGCCCGCCATGAGCAGGCGGGCGGCGCGGCGGCGGGCGAAGAGAAACGCGAACCGCGCCGGGTGCGCGGCGCGGTCGGCGGGATCGAGCCACGCATCGCGGAGTTTCACCCGGTCGAGCAGGTACGCGAGCAGGGCCGTACACCAGGCGTAGAACAGGACACCGGGCGTGAGCGCGCCCTGCGCGCCCGTCAGTTGCGCTGCGCACACCACTGCCGCCGCGACGTACACGGCGGCGAAGAACGCGAGGTGTGCCAGCGACCGGATCATGCGCGTGTCCACAAAGCGACGCCCGGCCCTCCGCGGAGGATCCGTGCGAGCGACGCTCGCGCGAGCGTCCCTCCGCCGACCAAGCGTACGTCCCGCGCGGGGCGAAACGCCCCGCCGGTTCGTTCCTCCCCGCGCCGGGGATCGTGCGAACCGCGTTCCCGCCGTGCCGCACGCGGTGCGGAACTGGCACGCGGGTTGCAATGGCTCCGGTGTCTCATCAACCCGGAGAAGCACCACCATGACCAGCGCCACCATCGCCGCCCCGTCCAAGCCCCAGCAGTCCGTGCCCGCCAACAACGGCTCCGCACCTGCGCACAACGGCGAGCACCCCAAACTCTTCCAGCGTGTGCGCGAGCAGATGGACCGCGCCGCCGAGGCCGCGGGCCTGGCCCCGGAGGTCCGCAAGATCCTGTCGTCGCCCGCGTGCGAGGTGGCCGTGAACTTTCCCGTGAAGATGGACGACGGGCGGGTCGAGATGTTCTCCGGGTACCGCGTGCAGCACAACAACGTGCTCGGGCCGTTCAAGGGCGGCATCCGGTACCACCCGGACGTGAGCCTCGACGAGGTCCGCGCGCTCGCGGCGTGGATGACGATCAAGTGCGCCCTGGTGGACATCCCCTTCGGCGGGGGCAAGGGCGGCGTGCAGGTCGATCCGGCCACGATGAGCCGGCGCGAGGTCGAGCGGATGACGCGGCGGTTCGTCTACGCGCTGGGTGCGAACATCGGGCCGGGGTACGACGTGCCCGCGCCGGATGTTAACACCGACGCCCGCACGATGGCGTGGATCGTCGATACCTACGCGGCCACGCTGCCGCCGCAGGAGCGCTACCGCGCCTTGGCCGTCGTCACGGGCAAGCCCGTCAGTGCGGGCGGGTCCGTGGGGCGCGAGAAGGCCACGGGGCAGGGCGTGGTCGATCTCATCGAGATGTGGGCTTCGGACCACGCGTGCAAGGTCGGCGACCTCACGTACACGGTGCAGGGCTTTGGCAAGGTCGGCTCGTGGGCCGCTCGTATCCTCAAGGACAAGAGTGCGAAACTGCTCGCGGTGCAGGATGTCACCGGGGCGATCAAGGCCTCGACGCCCGCGGGGTTGGATGCCGATGCGCTCGCCGAGCACGTCAAGAAGACCGGCGGCGTCGCGGGGTTCCCCGGCGCAGAGGCGGTCATGCTCGACGCGTTCTTCGGCGTGCAGGCCGATGTGTTCATCCCCGCCGCGCTGGAGAATCAAGTGACCGGGCAGTCGGCGCGGAAACTCAACGTGCGGCTGGTCGCCGAGGGGGCCAACGGCCCGACCACGCCCGAGGGCGATACGGTCCTCCGCGAGCGCGGGATCGACGTGCTTCCCGATGTGCTGTGCAACGCGGGCGGCGTGATCGTGTCGTACTTCGAGTGGCTCCAGAACCGCGGCGGCGCGGCGTGGAACGCGGCGGAGGTGGACCAGCGGTTGCGCGAGATCCTGGAGCGCGCGTACGCCCGCGTGAAGGGGATGGTGGACGAGAAGTCGCTCGACTGGCGCACGGCCGCGTACGCCGTGGCGCTGCGGCGGATCGAGCAGGTGTACGCCGAGCGCGGCATCTTCCCGTAAGCACCGATAACCTTGAATGTTCCGTCCGAGCACCGAGAGCACCCCATGAACAACCGCACCATCCACGTCACGCACAAGGACATGGAGCGACTGCGCGCCCTGATCGCGTCCTCCAGCGACCACGCTCACGGCGACGACCGCGACCGGCCCTATCTGGTGACGCTCGCGGCGGAGTTGACCCGCGCGATCGTCGTTGGGCCGGACGAGGTGCCGCCAGATGTGGTCACGATGAACTCGCGCATCCGCCTGCGGGACGGGCGCCGCACATGGACCATGACGCTGGTCTTCCCCGAGAACGCCGACCCTGAGGACGACCGCATTTCGGTGCTCGCGCCGTTGGGCGCTGCGATCCTCGGGTGTCGCGTCGGGCAGGGCGTCAGGTTCCGGGTGCCGGGGGGCGCGGAGCGCTCGTGCGACATCCTGAGCGTGCTGTACCAGCCGGAAGCCGCCGGCGATCTGCACCTGTAACGATTCGCGATGTTGTGTTCCGACGTTGAACTCGCCTCTACTTTCGCGTGCCGCGCACGCAAGGAGTCCTTCATGACCGCGCAACCGATCGTTAGCTCCCTGGACTTCGCCCGGCTTCAGCCGCTAATCACCGGCGGGTTTGTAGACGCGGCGGTGCTGCGTCTCCGCGCGTTCCTCGACCAAGCCCGGAAGGTCGTGCCGCGCCGGGTGCCGCCCGATGTGGTGACGATGAACTCGCGGGTGCTGGTGCTCCACCCCGGCGACGAGGCGCCCGACTCGTACGAACTGGCGTACCCCGACTCTGAAACGGGTGGGCTGTCGGTGCTCTCGCCGCTCGGCGCGGCGCTGCTGGGCGCGCGCGAGGGCGACAGCGTCGAGTGCGCGGGCGGCCGGGTGTCTCGGCGCGTGATCGTCGAGCGGATCGAGTACCAGCCCGAACGTGAGCATCACTTCGATCGGTAAACCCAGATCATCCCCATGAGGAGGCACGACATGCCCCCGAGGGCCCCCGACCTGCCCATCCACATCAAACCCGGCAACCTCCAGACCAGCGCCGCGATCGAAGCGTGGGTGCGCCGCAAGCTCGCCGGCTCGTTCCGCAGGTACGGATCGAAGATGACGGCCGTGGAGGTGCATTTCGAGGACGTCAACGGACCCAAGCACGGGGGCGATGACACCCACTGCGTGATGGAGGCGAGAGTCAACGGCCGGGTGCCGGTCGCGGTGCGAGCCCGCGCCGAAGACCTCTACGCCGCGATCGACACGGCGGCGCGGAAGCTCGAACTTGCCGTCGGCCGGGCCGTCGAGCGGATCGACGCACGCGCGCGCCGTCAGTTTCGACGGAGCCGGTCGCGTCGGACCGCGGAGTAACGTCCCGACCTGGGAGCTGAACACATGGACCGCGTCAAGTCAATCCTCGCCGCCCTGGACTTCTCGTCCTGCTCCGTCGCTGCCTTCAAAGAAGCGGCACGGATCGCGGACTGCAATCGTGCTTCCCTGCGCGCCATTCACGTGGTTGCGGTCCCGGCCCTCGTGCCCGCGCCACATCCGCTGTTCCCATTCCCGCTGCCCACCCAGGCGGACTTCGTCGCGGATGCGACGACCGCGTGGGCCGTGTTCGCGGCGACCTTGCCAAGCCGCGCCGATGTGAAGTGCGACATCGAGCTCGGCAGCCCGCGCGAGGTCATCCTCGCGTCCGCCGAGCGGGCTTGCGCCGACCTTCTCGTGCTCGGGTCGCACGGTGCGCACGACGCCCACAAGGGGATCGGCCCCACCGCGGCCGCGTGCGTGCAGCGCGCGGGTATGCCGGTCCTGCTGGTCCGCGAGGATCACGCGGGGCCGTTCAGGGGCGTCGTGGCCTGCCTGGACTTCACGGAGACTTCCAAACTGGCGCTGCGGCACGCGATCCGTGTCGCCGCGCAGGATGGCGCGGCCCTGCACATTCTGCACATGTACGACGACCCTTGGTACGGCATCCGCCCACCGGCGGGCGTCGGGCTGAACATGCCCGATTTCAAGGCGCAGTACCGCCGTGGTCTCGAGGACCGCGTGCGCGAGTTCTGCGCCCCGCTCGCGCACGAACTCAACGCCCTGAAGGCCGAGATTCACTGCCTTGAGTCCGAGTGGCGAGGCAGCGGGTACGGTCACGCGATCGTTCGGTTCATCGAGGAGAAAGGGTGCGACCTGGCGGCCCTTGGCACACGCGACCGGTGGAACATCCGTGACACGATCTTCGGCTCAACCGCGGAGCGCATCGTCCGCGGCGCGCCGTGCTCCATCCTCGCCGTCAAGCCCGATCCGGCGCTGTGACACACCGCACGCGCGGGCACGCTCGGCCCGCTCGCACGGAACGCTTGCGCGGGCGTTGAATAGAGTTTGCCATGACCTGGGACATCCTTCTCGGCTGCGTTGTCATTATCCTCGCACGCATCGGCGACGTCTCGCTGGGAACCATGCGGACCGTCGCGGTCGTCAGCGGGCACCGGGGGCTGGCGTGGCTCTTCGGGCTGCTGGAGATGACGATCTGGGTCTTCGCCGTCTCGGCGGTGATCGCTCACATCCGCGCCGAGCCGGTCTACGGCCTGGCGTTCGCGCTGGGGGCCGCGACCGGGAACTACGTCGGCGTCACGGTGCAGCGCTGGCTCCCCTTCGGCGAGCAGGTGGTCCGCATCTTCACGCGCGAGGGCGCACCCCTGTTCGAGCGGCTCCGCGCGGAGGGCTACGGCGTGACCAAGTTCCACGGCGAGGGCCGCGACGGCGCGGTCACGATGCTCTTCGTCCAGGTGGGCCGCGCCCGGACGCGGCACATCGTCCGTACTGCCCGCGAGATCGACCCGCAGTGCTTCTACACGATCGACGACATCCGCCTGGCCAGCGCCGCGGGCCCCGGGGTGTAGGCACCACGCCGCGCAGCGGATCGGTCGTCAGACGTGTTGCATTGGCGGGACGGGAGCCGATGCGCTGCCCACCGCCACGAGGCCCGTCGAACTCAGCCGGGGTCGCCGCGCTCGGGGGCCCGGGTGGAGGGCGCATCGGCCCTACGCTCCTACCTCATGCCCATGCTCCTTCGACTCGTGTGCGTTGCTGTGCAGGCGGGGCTGCTCCCGCTCGGGTTCGCGTGTGCCCTGGCCACGCCGCCGGTGAGTGCCGGGGACGGGAATGGACGCGGGCTGCATGTCGCGCCCTCCGGCGACAATGCCGGTGATGGGAGCACGACGCGTCCGTTCGCCACGCTCGAACGCGCGCGGGACGAGGTCCGCGCAATCCGGAAGGCCCGGCCGCTGCCCGCCGGGGGCGTCACCATCACGCTCCACGCCGGTGTGTACGAGCTCGCGCGCACGCTCGCGCTGACGCAGGAGGATGCGGGCACGGCGGCGTCGCCCATCGTCTATCGCGCTGCGCCGGGCGCGGAAGTCCGCATCTCCGGGGGTAAGCGCATCGCTGGTTGGAGAGCGGTGAATGATCCCGCCGTGCTGGACCGGCTCGATCCCGCGGCGCGGGGGCATGTGGTGCAGGCCGACCTCAAGACGCTGGGGATCACCGACTTCGGCACGATCGGCGGCGGGTTCGGGCTGGAGGGAGGGCCCGGGCTGGAACTCTTCTTCCGCGACCGGCCCATGACGATCTCCCGCTACCCCAACGAGGGCTTCATCACCATCGCCGATGTCCACGGCCCGACGAAGATCGACCGCAAGAACGCCAAGGCGTGCGTCGAGGGGGAGATCACCTACGACCCCGGGACCGACAACCGCCTTGCACGCTGGAAGGACGAGAAGGAGCCGTGGGCGCTGGGCTACTGGCTGCACGACTGGGCCGAGCAGCGGCAGCGCATCGCGTCCATCGACCCCGCAGCGCACCGCATGACGCTCGCACAGCCGTACCACCACTACGGCTACCGCAAGGGCGGGTGGTTCTACGGCTTCAACCTGCTGTGCGAGATCGACCGCCCCGGCGAGTGGTACCTCGACCGCGAGGCGGGCATCATCTACTTCTGGCCGCCGGATGCCGACGCGCAACCGATCAAGGACGGCGAGGCCGTCGTCTCCATCCTCGACACGCTCCTCTCGCTCAAGGGCGCGCGGCACGTCACCTTTCAGGGCTTCACCTTCGAGGCCGCCCGCGGCACCGCCGTCCGCATCGAGAACGCCGACGGCAACCGCGTCGAGGGCTGCACGCTGCGGAACATCGGCTCGTGGGCCGTGAGCATGAGCGGCAAGGAGAGCGGCGTCTACGACTGTGAGGTGACCGGCACCGGCGACGGCGGGCTGCGCCTCTCCGGCGGCGACCGCGCCACGCTCACCCCCGCGCGGCTCACCGCCGAGAACAACCACATCCACCACTGGAGCCGCTGGAACCGGATGAATCGCCACGGGATTTTCCTCTCGGGCGTCGGCAACCGTGCTGCGAACAACCTGCTGCACGACTCGCCCCACACCGCGATCCACTTCAGCGGCAACGACCACCTCATCGAGCTCAACGAGGTCCACCGCGTCTGCACCGAGTCCAACGACGCGGGGGCGATCTACGCCGGGCGCGACTGGACCATGCGCGGCAACGTCATCCGCCACAACTACCTCCACCACCTCAGCGGCTTCACGGGCGGGCGCGAACGCGGGTGCATCGGCATCTACCTCGACGACATGTTCAGCGGCGTCACGATCACCGGCAACATCTTCTACGACGTGACGATGGCGGCGTACATCGGCGGCGGTATGGACAACCGCGTCGAGAACAACCTCTTCATCGACTGCAAGCCTGCCGTCCACGTCGATGCCCGCGGCCTGGGCTGGGCCCACAAGTGGCCCGACGACTGGCTCCGCGAGATCAGGGAGAAGGGCACGCTCTCGGGCGTGCGCTTTGACAAGCCGCCGTACAGCGAGCGCTACCCCGAACTGGCGACGCTCCTCACCCGCACGCCGCCCACGCCCGCGCCGACGGGCAACCTCATCGCGCGGAACATCCAGTTCGGCGGGACGTGGGACGACATCGAGAAGCCCGCCGCGCCGCTGGTGAAGTTCGAGGGCAACCTGCTGGGCCTTGATCCGGGCTTTGTCGATGCGGCGGCGGCGAGAGTGGGCGCATCGGCGGGCGCGTTCCGGTTGCGCGACGATTCGCCCGCGTTCAAGGCGGGGGCGATGGGTGGAGCGGGGTTCGCGCGCATCCCCGTCGAGAGGATCGGACACCGCAAGAACACCGGGGAACGCGTCAAATAAGGAGATCGCCTCATGGCCGAGCAGCTCTACCAGCACACCCCCAACCCCGCTCCCACGCCTCAACAACTCGCCGCCCAGCGCCGCGAACTCACGCCCGACGCGACCGCCGCGTTCCAGGCCTTCTCGGGCAAGGTCTTCGCTGCCGGTGCTCTCGATGCAAGGACCAAGCAGATCATCGCCGTCGCGGTCGCCCACGTGACCCAGTGCCAGCAGTGCATCCGGTCGCACACCAAGAGCGCCCTGCGTGCCGGCGCGTCGCCGCAGGAGTTGATGGAGGCGGCGTGGGTCGCGGCGGAGATGCGCGCGGGCGGGGCCTACGCGCACTCGAACGTCATGCTTGCCGCGATCAACGAGAAGCAGCCCGCCCCGGGCTGCGGTGAGCCGCGGCCATGAGCGCGGCACGCACCAACGTACGACTCCGGCGCGTGTACGACGCCCCGGAACCGGGCGACGGCTTCCGCGTGCTGGTGGACCGCCTCTGGCCCCGCGGCCTGAGCAAGGCCGCCGCGCGGGTGGACCTATGGATGAAGGAAGTCGCGCCCTCGACGGACCTGCGGCGCTGGTACCACGCGGACCTGACGCGCTGGGCCGAGTTCCGCAGACGCTACAAGGCTGAACTGTCCGACCGACACGGCCGCGCCCGCGCCGCGCTCGACGAACTCCGCGCGATCGTGCGCGAGCACTCTTCCCAACCCGCGCGCGGCCGGAAGGGCGGAACGGGCGGCCAAGGCGTCACGCTCGTCTACGGCGCCAAGGACGCCGAGCAGAACCACGCGCTCGTGCTGCGCGAGGTGCTGATGGGCCGATTGCCATCGCGACGTGGATGAAAGACCCGCATGATGTGGCTCGTCGGGCGCCGTAGCGAGCGCTCCGCTCGCGGCGGTTGTTGTGGGCTGTTCATTGCCGTCGAACGCGATCTCCACAACTCCAAACGGCACTCCGACCAAAGCCGTGCGGACGGGGGAGCCCCACAGGTGCTCGGATCGGTTTCGCGGTCCGGGCTGAACTACCGCAGGTCTTCGCTTCAGAGCTCGTGTTCCAGATTGGTAGGCATGTCGGAGCGAGTGAGGGATCTGATGTTCTCCAACCGTCCGCATCCTCGTCGATGATACCTGCGGAGTCGTCGTTGTTCTTGATCCGCCGTGAGTCGCCGCGGAGAAGCGCGACCAAGAGGTCCGCGCACACGATCACAGGACTGTCGGAGTAGGCAAGGCTGAAGGGGACGAGCGACTCGTCTCGCTCGCCCCGTGACTGGGCGGGTACCGGATTGCCGTCGGCTTCCCTCCCGTTGAGCAGCATGTGCGACGGCGCGGATTCAACAACTCGAATCTGCAATCGCCGTGGCCACGGGTCCCCCCGTGCCATCGCGACACCACTCGGGCTCCTGACGCCACGCAGCGGTTGGCCCGGCCTGGCGCCGCAGCGAATCACGGTTTGCGCGTGACCGAGGCCCCTTCAAGCTTCACGGCCATCGGGAAGAGGATGCTGTTCTCCTTGTGTACGTGCGTGTGCGTGTCGGCTTCAAGCTCCGCCAACCCCCCGAGCATAGCCACGTAGGTGTTGCACGCGCCCGGCGGCGGCGTGAAGCCGCCGGTCAACGCACGCATCTTCGCAATCGCATCGCCGGAGTGCTCGTGCTCGACCATCATCATCCGCACCGGATTGTCGATGCCCCTTCGGCTCGGCGCCCCCCCGCACCCGCCGCTGCCCTTGCTGGTCGCGAGCGTCCGGATCCACGGGAAGAGGACCTTCTCTTCCTTCATCATGTGCTCGGTCATCTCGCCCGCGAAGTCGGCGTAGATATCCCGCAGTTCGATCAGCGAAGGCTCGCGCCCGCCGTGCACGGCGGCGACTTTCTCCGTCAGCGCCTGCAAACGCGGTAGTTCGCGCTTGAGGTACGCATGGTGCTCCTGTTCTATGTGGTCGGCCAAGGCGCCGGCGCCCCGGGCCTCCCAGTCGACCGGCGGGCCGTCCGAGCACGCGGCATCCGACGCCCGCAACTCGCCGAGCACCGCCGTCGCGCTCAGCCCCTTCTGTTCGCACGCCGCGGCGAGCGTCAATCCGCCGCCGCAACAGTAGTCGATCCCCAGTCGCTCGAAGAGTCGAGACCTCGATGACTTTTCGGTCACGATCTGTCCGATGGTTGTGCGCAGGTCGATGGTCATGGTGTACGTCCGTTCCGGGCGGTGTGGAGTTCAGGGAATCGCGTGCCGCATGATCCCCCGCATCAGTGTAGGAGCGTAGAACTGGACATCTAGGTCGCGATATGCGGACCAGTCCGACGCCCATCGCGAACTCGCGGCCGCCCCGTGCGTGAATGGGCGCGGGCGTCGTACCGACATCCCGTGGGCGACGGCTGCGGTCGGTGGCGTGGATGGAACTCATCCGGCCCTCAGGGCCCGTGCCGGGTTCGGCTGATGCGATCATCGCTCGCGTCGCCCGTAGGCGGGCCAAACGTCGGCGTGGGGCGCCGGGCCGGGCGCTCGGGCGAGCGGCCGGGTTGACGACGATACTTCGGAGTCCATACTATCTGGGACCGTGCCCCCCAAGGCCCCGACATCCCCCGCGATGGACACGACCACGGCCGAGCGCATCGTCGCGGGTCTGTCGAAGGTCGCGCTGGTCGTCCGCCACGCGCAGTGGGCGGCGTCGGGCGAGCGCGGGCTGACCCCCACGCAGTCGCAGATCCTCGCCATCATCGCGGCCGCGCCCGGGCCACAAGGGATGGGCGTCAAGGCCGTCGCCGGGCACATGGCCGTCACGATGGGGACCGCGAGCGAGGCGGTGGCGGCGCTGGTGGACAAGGGGCTGCTGCGCAAGGAGGCCGACGAGGCCGACGGGCGCGCGGTGGTGCTGCGCCTCACCGCGATGGGGAAGCGCGAAGCGGCCCGCGCCCCCGAGCGGCCCGGCGCGATCGTCGAGGCGGCGGAGGCGATGCCCGAGGGCGAGCGGGCCGTGCTGCTGCGCGGCCTGGTGGGCATGGTGCGCACGATGCAGGAGCGCGGGATGGTCCCCGCCGCGCGGATGTGCGTGGAGTGCCGGTTCTTCCGCCCCAACGAGCATCCCGGAAAGGGCAAGCCGCACCACTGCCTGTTCATCGGCGCGCCGATCGGCGATGCCGACCTGCGCCTCGACTGCGCCGAGATGGAGCCCGCCGAAGCGCCCGCACGGGCGCGGCTGTGGGAGGTCTTCATCAACGGCGAGCCGCTCGATCAACACGGCCCGGGGCACGCGCGGCCCGGCGTCCGTGCATCCAAGTCACGCCGCGCGGAGTCACCATCCTTGAAAGGAGCATCGAAATGAGCACGAAGGCCACGTTCTACCACGCCGGTTGCCCCGTCTGCGTCGCCGCCGAGCGCACCGTCGCCGAGGCCCTGGACCGATCCAAGTACACCGTCGAGATCGTCCACCTCGGCCAGCAGAAGGGCCGCGTCGCCGAGGCCGAGAAGGCGGGTGTCAAGTCCGTCCCCGCGCTGGTCATCAACGGCCAGCCCTTCCACATCAACCACGGCGCAGACCTGGCGATGCTGAAGTAATCGCCGCGCGGTGCGCGGATCGCCCGTCGGCGCGACGAAGACGCCCGTGACAGGCGCGGCGCCCTCGGCCGCGCCGGTCGCGCGAGCGTTGGACGTAGAATCCGGCATGGCGCTCCGACGTTTCTTCCTGATCGTGACCATGATGGCCGCCGCGTGCGCGCCGGCCGTCGGGCTCGCCGCACGAACCGAACAGCCCGCGACGCGGCCCGGCGGCGCGGCGGTGGCACCAGGGGCGAGCACGCCCGCCGCGAACACCGCAACCCTTGTGCGGCTGGACCTGGACGGCGATGCGGCCCGACAGACGGTGGTGGACAAGGAAGCGGGCGTCTACCTCGGCCACGTCTCGACGGTGCTCGTGGACGACGGCAAGACCATCCTCGCGGCGTACCCCAAGGGGCACGGCAAGGGGCCGATCGTGCTCAAGCGCAGCGAGGATGGGGGCAGGACGTGGTCGGCGCGGCTGCCCGTGCCCGATTCGTGGGCCACCAGTCTGGAGACGCCGACGCTCTTCCGCGTGGGCAGGTCCGAACACTGCGAATCGCTGATTCTGTTCTCCGGCTTGTACCCGATCCGCGCGGCGCGATCCGCCGACGGCGGGCGGACGTGGTCGGACCTCGCACCCATCGGCGACTTCGGCGGGATCGTCGCGATGGGAGGGCTGGCCGCAACCGGTGACGGGAAGTTCGCGGCGTTCTTCCACGACGACGGCCGGTTCTTCGCGAAAGGCGGGAAGGCCGCCGGCACGTTCACGCTCTACCAGACCGACACGGCGGATCGGGGCGCGACGTGGTCCAGCCCCCGCGCGATCTGGAGCGGGTCGGACATCCACCTGTGCGAACCGGGCGTGGTCGCCTCGCCCGACGGGGCGACGATCGCGCTGCTCCTGCGCGAGAACCGGCGGGTGAAGAACTCGCACATCATGTTCAGCACGGACAAGGCCGCAACGTGGTCCGCGCCGGTCGAACTCCCCGCGCCCCTCACCGGCGACCGCCACATCGCCGCGTACGCGAACGACGGCCGCCTCGTCGTGACGTTCCGCTGCATGGCCAAGGATGATCCGTGGAAGGGCGACTGGGTCGCGTGGGTGGGAACGTGGGACGAGATCGCGCGGCGTGCGCCCAGTGCCGCAGCGCCGGAGCGCGACGGTGTTGCGGCGAAGCCCGCGGGCGCGAACGGCGCGCTGCGCCCGTACCTGGTCCGCCTCAAGGACAACCTCACCGCGTGGGACTGCGCGTACGCGGGCCTCGAATCGCTCGCCGACGGCACGCTCGTGACGACGACCTACGGCACATGGAACGCCGGAGAGCAGCCCTCGATCCTGAGCGTGCGGTTCACGCTCGCCGAACTCGATGCGCTTGCCGAAGTGGCTCCTTCACCGTGAGCGGCGGAGGGCGGCATACCGAAGCCCATGAACATCGAAGATTCCCATTGGAAACTGGCGCAGTTTCAAGATCGCAATCTTCCTGGCTGCACGACCACCTGATGGACACCGACGGGCACGTTGACGTTCTTTGCCGCTTCCGGTGCAACCGATACGGGCAGGGCCTCGATCGGGTCCAATGCGCTCAGGAGCTTGTAGTCGCCGCGAGAAACGCGGGCTTCGAGGAATGGTCTGGCGTGCTGAGAGTACACCGCTGCGCACGGTTGCAGGCGATCAGTGAAGGCACAGACCACATGAGCACTCGGGTGCATTTGCGCAATCCGGAGAATGCTTGTGATCTCCATGCCGGCAAAGGAAGGCATGTCGCCTGCGAGCACGAAGACCGATCCATGCCATTGCGCCAGCGCGGAAACTATGCCCCCCATGGGACCCACCCCGGGGTGAAGATCCGCGATGACGCCGTCCGCGAGTTGCTCGACAGTGGGATCGCAGGCCCCTACCAGCTTCACGCGACGACCGAATACTCCCCGCAGAGCCTCAATGGGATACTGAACGAGAACTCGCCCGTCGCTTCCCCAGGGCTCGCGGAGTTTGTCCCGTCCAAATCGCCGGCTCTTGCCACCCACGAGAACGATCGGCTGAACGCTCGCGAGGTATCCGGGGGAAACGATCGGACGCTCAGGCGTCATGGTGAACGACCTTTCCGCTAACCGGCGTCGCGTCTGGTCGCCCGTCGTCTTGCACCTCCCCGCGCAGCGTTTCGACGGCGTGTGGCAGGATGTCGAGGAGTGCTTCGAGGTTCTCCGTACTTCCTTTGAGCGAACCGGGGAGCGTCAAGATCAGCGTCTTGCCGATCGTGCCCGCAACGCCGCGCGACAGAAAAGTCCGCGGTGTCTTCACCAAGCAACGGAGACGGGCGAGTTCCATGAGTCCGGGGTGCTCACGTTCAAAGACGCTCCTGGCGGCTTCCGGGGTGACATCACGGGGCGCCAAACCGGTGCCGCCGGTGCTGAGAATCAGGTCGATACCGCGGTCGGGGCTGGACCAGCTCACAAAGCACGCGGCGAGCTGCTCTTCTTCATCGGGCAGGCATCGCGACTCGACAACCTCGGCGCCGAGGCGCGTTCGGAGCATCTCGGCGAGCGCCGGCCCCGACGTATCCGTGGCGAGGCCCCTTGAGCACCGGTCGCTCACGGTCAAGACCGCAGCGCGGATCGGTCGTGCTACGTCGCTCATCCCTCAACCTCGCGGGGCGCGATGTAGTCGCCGCGACGACCGCCGCGCTTCTCGGTGACGCGGATGGCCTCAATGACCATTGCCCGGTCGATTGCCTTGCCCATGTCGATCACCGTCAGACACGCGACAGTTACGGCGGTGAGGGCTTCCATCTCGACACCGGTGCGGGCCTGGGTCCGGACGGTCGCGGTAACTCTCACACGGCCGGACTCGAGCACGACGTCCACGTCAACTGCTTCGAGTGGCAGCGTGTGGCACAGCGGGATGAGTTCGTCGGTGCGCTTGGCGGCCAGGATCGCGGCGATCCGAGCGACATCGAGCACGGCACCCTTCTTGACCGAGTTTTCGCGGATCGCCCGTTCAAGGTCGGCGGAGATTCGCACCGAGCCCTCGGCGGTCGCGGACCTCGCGGTGACCGCCTTGTCTCCAACGTCCACCATCCGGGCCGCGCCGTCAGCGCCGACGTGCGAAAGACTGGGCGGATTCGTTGCGGGTGTACTGTCGTTCATGGCTTGGCCGTCTCCTCATGACACATCGTTCTCCGGCGAGCCCGCCCTCGCCGGCCAGGCGTAAAACGGCAGAACCGCACCCGCGGAACCCGGGGGAATTTCCACAAAGCCGTCGCTCATGCCAGCCGCGACGATGTCACCCGAGCCGCGGCCGTCGATCAGCTCGGCCCGAGGAGGACCGCTCGCCTCTACAACCAATCGGACCAGACGGTGCCACCACAGATCGAGCGTCCGGCCGTCGGTATTCTGCACCTCAATGAGCCCGGGGAGGCACCCCGGCGGGGTCCGCCTCGCTCCAGCACACGCGGCAAGGACGGGGAGGACAACCCGTACGCAGGTGACCGCGGCGGAGACTGGATTACCGGGGAGTCCGAACACCGGGAGTGTCTCCCCGGTGTGCTGCCCCGGTCGGTGCACAACGCCCCCGAGCATCGGCTTGCCGGGCCGCTGGGGCAGGCCGTGAAAGAGGATCTCGGCGCCCGCCTGCTCGACGACCGCCCGAACGGGGTCGCGATGCCCCATCGACACCCCGCCGGTCAGGACTACAGCGTCGGCGACCCCGCACGCCTGCTCCAACGCCCCCACAAGGTCTTCGTCATCGCGGATGTGCGTCACCTGCGTGACGCTTGCCCACGTGTGCGAGGCGATGATCGCCCGCACAGCCGAGGCGTTGCTGTTTCGGAGCTGGAAGGGTGACGGCAACTGATCCGGCGGGATGAGTTCGTCACCCGTGGTGATCACGGCTACGCGGAGGCGGGCAAGCACCGCTGGCCAGGTAGTGCCCACCGCTGCCAGCGTTGCCAGTGCCGCGGCCGTGATGACTTCACCCCTGCGCAGAACGACAGCACCGGCGGCTGCATTCTCGCCTCGGCGACGGACGTGGTCTCCCCGTCGGATGCGCCCCGTCGCCTGCGGCGTAACGCGGATGGATGTGATCTCTGTGGCTTGTGTCGATGTGTGTTCAGTAACGTCTTCACGCCGAACCACGCTGTCGGCTCCGGGCGGGATCGGTGCGCCGGTCGCGATGCGCACCGCGGCGGGCCGACCGGAGCCGTGGAGAAGGGCGGGCGGCCGCTCTCCGATGCGGGACTCGGCAACAACCGGCAGTGTGATGCCAGTCTGGGTCGAACCCGCGCCTGATCCCGTGAGGGGGGCGAGGTCAGCGGCGCACACCGCGTATCCGTCCATTGCTGAATAGTCGAAGGCGGGGCTGTCGCGATCGGCGAGAATGTCTTCCGCCAAGATGCGTCCCGCGCTTTGGTCCAGCGCGACCAGCTCTCGTGGTCGAGCCGAGGAGGTTGGACCGGCACGTGCGATGAGCGCCGCTACGGCGGCCGCAGGTGAGTCGAAGGCGAATGGCTGACCGCGAAAACTCATGCATGCTCCCAAAACAGCCGCCGGCCCCAAACCATACACTTCCCCGATGGAAGTCGAGGTGCTCCTCTTCGGTGCCGCCGCCACCCGCGAGAATTCCGGCCGGGTTACCGTGGTCGTTGGGGCCGAACCGACCGTGCGGGACGTTCTTGCCGCCCTTCACGAGCAGCATCCCGACCTTCGTTTCGCCCTGCCGTCCGCAGAAACCGGCCGCCTTGCGGTGAACCAGTCGTTCGCCAGAGGGGAACACCCCATCAGACCGGGCGACGAGGTTGCCCTCATCACGCTCGTTGGAGGCGGGTGATGGCGCCCCCTCGTTCACCCTCTGTCGTCGTCTCTCGGGTGATAGACGGGCCCGTCACTCCAAAGGTGGAGCAGGACACTCTCCTCGGACGAGGCTGGAAACCCGCTCGTGATGCTTCCCGCTCCCCAGCCGGCGTTGTCGGCGCTGTGCTTCGGTTTGAAGGGATCGTGCGCCGTGGCGAGCGCAGCGAAGCCCATGGCGGCGAGGAACGGGACCTGCTGGCGCTTGATTACCAGACCTACGACCCGATGGCCGAGCGTGAGCTTCACTCGCTGGCTGGGAAGATCGCCGATCAGCACGGCCTCTCGTCGCTCGTAACTCTGCACAGCCGGGGACGTGTGGCGGTGGGCGAGGTGTCGTTCGTGTTGATCGTGGAAAGCCCGCATCGCGCTGAGGCGCTCGCGGCCATGTCACAGTTCATCGACCGGCTCAAGCAGGACGTGCCGATTTGGAAAAAGCCGGTGTGGAGATAGCGGTGCTCTCAGGAGAGCACCAGCTTCGCTCCCGCGATAAGCAGAACAACCGCGAGCAGAACGTTGAGGGTGCGAGGCGTCGCCTTCCGGCTGCCGAGCGTCGCCCCCGTGATGCCTCCGGCTCCGGCGCACGCCGCCAATAGCCACAGCGAGCTCGGTGGCGTCCATCCCCGGCTCGCCAAGCCGCCAAGCCCCGCGACGGAGTTCACGAGAATAAAGAGCGACGACGTCGCGGCCGTGCGTTTGGGGTCCGCCCAGCCCATCAGCAGAATCACGGGGCTCAGGAAGATACCCCCACCCGTTCCCGTCAGCCCCGCCAGAAAGCCCAGCCCCGAGCCGACCGCCAATGCCACGGAAATCGAAGGGCGGCGCGGTTGGAGCACCGCCTTAGGTGGTCGCCAAGCGACGAACGCCATGCGCGCGGCCGTCAGTACAAGCACGACGCCGATGGCGATCTTGAGCGCGTGCTGTGGGAGTTGGATGAGACCGCCCAAGTATGCCGCTGGGATCGATGCAACCGCGAAGGGCCAGAACAACGCCCAAGAGAAGTGCCCTGCGCGGGCGAACTGCGTAAACGCGATGGCGGCCACCAGGACGTTGATCGAGAGCGCCGTCGGCCGCATCACGGCCGCCTCGACACCAACGAGTGCCATGACAGCGAGGTACCCCGAAGCGCCGGCGTGACCGACCGAGGCGTACAGCGCACCCACGACGAGGAACAACATGGCGAGGATGGCGAGAGTGTCCGCCGGCATCGGTGGCCTCAGGGTTGCTATCCGCCGATGGCCGACATCGGCCGCTCGGGCTGGACAAAGCCGTGCGAAGTGATCCCGTGGCCGGGCTGCTTGGTCCAGGTGGCGTCGATCAGGAAATTGGCCAGTTCTTGGTCGGTCGCACCGGCTCGCAACGGTGAGCGCAGATCCCATTCGGTGGTGCTGAACAGGCAAGGCCTGACCTTGCCGTCGGCGGTGATCCGAAGGCGGCTGCAGGCGCCGCAGAAGGGGGTGCTGACAGGTGCGATGAACCCGACACGCGCGGACGAGTCGTTGGGCAGGTCGGCGAACCGGAATGTACGGGCAGTGCTGGACGGCTCGTCGTCGTCGCAAGCAGTGAGCGGAAAGACACGCTCGATGGCGGCGCGGGTCTCGGCGGCGGAGACCCACTTGGAGGAGTCCCACGCGTGTGCCGAATCAAGAGGCATGTACTCGATGAACCGCATCTCTACGCCGAATGTGCGAGCCAGAGCCGCGAGTTCGACGGCCTCGTCGTCGTTGAATCCCCGGATCAGCACGGCGTTGAGCTTGACGGGCGAGAGGCCCTCGTCCAGAGACATTTCAACACCCTTGAGCACCTGAACGGGCGATGACGACGAACGCGTCAGGCGAGCAAAGCGTTCGGGGCGGAGCGAGTCGATGCTGATAGTCAGGCGAGCGAGGCCGGCGCTCTTCCATGCGCCCAGAGCGTCGCGGCTGAGGAGTGACGCGTTGGTGATCAGGGCGACCTCGACATCAGTCGCGACATCGAGGCCAGCGATAATGTCGGTCAGCCGGGGATGCAGGGTTGGCTCGCCACCGGTGAGACGGACCTTGCGCACGCCGAGCGACTCGGCGATCGAGGCAACACGGACGATCTCATCCACGGTCAGCAGCGTTTCCGGCGGGGCGAAGCGAACGTCCGGCTCCATGCAGTAGACGCAGCGGAAGTTGCAGCGGTCGGTGATGCTGATGCGCAGGTCGCGGATGGTTCGGCCGTGGGAATCGATCATCCGGCGGCCGACACGTACGTGCGCCGGGGCAGCCGCTAGCGCACGATCCTGGGAACGGAGCGTTTGGCCGGCAAACTGCGGGAGAGCAATCCCGCCACCTGTCTCGGCAGGCCGGGGCACGGGCACGGTTCTGCTGTCCTGCATAGGGGTCCGCACGCGTTTCGCTCCGGTCTCCGTTAAATACCCCGCTCAAACTGCTGCTTGGCCCAGCTCCACGCGGCGACAGTTCGCGGGAAACCAACCGTGTTCATGCCCAGCAAGATGGCCTGCTCGACTTCGGCTGCTGTCGCTCCGTGTTGCATCGCCCGTCGAACATGACTCCGCAACGCTGATTCCAGACCGGCCCCGACGCAAATGCCGATCTTGACTAGCGCCAGCGTCTTGGCATCCAGAGGCCCGGCCCCCTCAACCGCCTTAGCGATACTCTCGTGGGCCCGTCCGAGGGCCGGGAACTTCTTCACGAACTCCTTGTAGGTGCCAGGAACCTTGCTGGGGGTTGAGTTGTCCTGGTCCGTGTCGCTGTGTTCCGCCACGATTCCTCCTCGTCATGAGAGTCCAGCGATCAGGGATTCTGAGGTGCCGAAGGTTTGGGAGCGAGGGATACCTGCAACAGGAACACCGCTCGTGATTGGGCCCGCACGTCATGCCGAACACCGGGCGCCATGACGAGCAACATGCCGGCGCGCAAGTGATACTCCGCACCGCCGGCCGTGACATCAACCTCACCCTCGATAGCCTGCACGGTCACGATGCCGCTGGTGGCATGCTCCGCGAGACTTGCACCAGGGTCCAGCACGAAGAGCGCAACCGTCCTTCCCGAGTTCTTGAAGAGCGTCTTCTGCCGATGGCCGTGCTGCTTGGGTGTCGACTCGGCCTCAAGCGCCGCGGCCTCGGCGTGCAGGTCGAACGCGAGGTGTTCTGCCGCGAATCGCTCCGACGGAGCCGTGCGTGGTCGCTCATCAGTCATGCATGTCCTCGCTTCGCTCGTCCCTCGGTCCGGTATCGCGGTCATCCCCAGCCAGCTTGTGCCTCGCCCGGGAGCCTGGTCGCTGCTCTTCAATGATGGCTGCCTCGGACACCAAGGCGGCCAGTGCTTCGGGATGATCGCGCTGCACGGCCTCGAAGAACTCTCTTTCCTCCCAGCGGATGTGGTCGTGCAGCTTTACGCCGAGCTGGCGCACGAGTTCCGCGTCGCTCGCCGCCACCTCCGGTTCGCGCTCGCACCGCTCCGCCAAACCCCTCAGGGTGGCGTGCTCGTCGAGTAGCCGGTCCCGCAGCGCCGAAGAACAGACCAGCGGGAGCAGCAGCCGCTCTTCATCATCAAAGTGCGGCCGGATCTCTGACCGCCACGCGTCCACGAACTCGGCGATTGCTCGCACGCGATCCTCGCGATCAAGGTCCGCGGTCTGCCGCAGACTTCGGGCCTGGATCAGCCCGCCCATGTGCTCCCGCGATAAAGGCTGAAGCGCCGCGTGACGCTTCAGCGGCGGGGTCAAGGGAGGAGGTTGCTCGGAGCCGTCGTGCGACATCGAGTGATAGTATTCAGCATGTGCGCCTCGCTGAACATCCTCGGCCGTACCCCAGATCACGGCTTTGACGAACCCCTCGGTCTGCTCACGGATTGCCACCGCCGGATCGAGATGTTCCTTGAACTGCTGCAACGCGCGGTCCGAGAGCACGCCGGCCCCCCCTCCGCTCCGCTCAATACCCCTACGGCAGACGCGATCCGCAATGCCCAGCGGTACTTCGCCAAGGCCGCACCGAAGCACACCGCGGATGAGGAGGAGTCGCTGTTCCCGCGGCTCAGAACCGTTGCAGCGACGCGGGGCAAGGACTGCACTGCGATCGCGCGGCTCGAAGGCGACCACGAGCAGGCGGATCGGCTCCACGCGCAGGTTGATGGCCTGCTGGAGGCGTGGCTGCGTGATGGATCGTTGCCGGCCGAGCGGTCCATTGAACTCGGCTCGATCCTCGCGACTCTTCGGGAGCTGTACCGCGAGCACATCCACATGGAGGAGACCGAAGTGTTCCCCCTTGCGGGTTCGCTGCTCTCGCCGTCGGACCTTTCGGCGGTCGGGTCGGAGATGCGGGCGAGGCGCGGGTTGGCCGCGCCGGAGTAGTCTGCCGGCGGCGCCCGGCACAGTGACGACTTTTCCTCCATTGCGAACGCCCGTGCTCTCGAACGTCGGCGTCGGGACAGCTCGCTGGAGGCGACATGGACGCATCGGAGCGCCTATCCAGCGAGGGCGCAACGCTGCTCACGCGTGCGATACCAGCGACTCGACCACGTCCCGCGCGTGATAGGAGAGCCGACCGGCGGAGATGAAGGGCTTCAGGCAGGCCAGGTCATTGCCCGCGGTCAGCAGCGGCGGCTCCTCGTACCCGTCAGCCCTTTGCTGCCCCAGGCCGATATTTGCGACCAGGCCATTGCACAGGCACTTGCGCCCGACGGTCTCTTCAGCCTTGCCACCCTTGCGCACGTAATCGTCCACAGGCTCCGCCGGGCAGCGGTAGTCCACCGTACCGTCGGGCTTGCGGTACGCACGGCGCAGATATCCGAGATCACAGAGCCGTGGGCGCTCCTCGTACACGGCGGCCTCCGAGAGCGTCCCCGGGAGCGCCGCAACCTTGAATGGGAAACTCGTCGGCGACGCCGCGGGGTCGGTGAAGACACTCCTCTCGCCCTGGAGTACGCCCGCAAGGAACTGGCGACGAAGGGTCGGGTCGAGACCTGATTCCTCACAGAAGGCGAATGCGGTTCCGACCTGGACGCCGTGGGCCCCGGCGGCCAAGGCCGCACGGAACTTTTCGCGCGACGCATATCCCCCCGCGAGCCAGAACGGCACGCCCATGTCCGCCATCTGCCCGAGGTCGGCGTCGTCGCGCACCCCGTAGATTGGTTCGCCGTCCCGCGAAAGCTGCTGCACCCCCCTCGGCGGAGCGTTGTGCCCGCCGGCGATGGGCGCTTCGACGACGAAGCCATCGATGCCGCCCGGAGCCTTCTTGACCAGAGCACGGGCCAGCGTCGCCGACGATACGATGGCGAGAAACTTCGGCCGACGCACAGCCGGTGCCTCGCGCGGCCCTTCGGTTTCCCAAAGCCGGCCCGGATCAAACGACGTCTCATACCGCTGATCGCCCGCCCCGAGAACGTCGAGTGTGATGCTGGCCGGTTCGTGGCGGGCGAGCCGATCGAGCACGGCGGGAATGTCCCCGGGAATCCCCGCACCCATGAGCACGACATCAACTCCCGCCAGCATGGCCCCGTAGAGGCTCGGAAGGATCGGGAACTGGATCTTGTGGAGGAAGTTGATGCCCACCACGCCGTGATGACCTTCCTTGGCGAGATACACCTCGGCGAAGTTCGCCAGAATCAGGAGCCACTCGCGATCGGGCGTGAGCTTCGCTCGCGGCAACGGCAGCAGGGGATAGCGAGGGGAAGAAGCGTCCGTACCGGCGCGGGCGTCCGCGTCAATCGCTCCCAGCGAATCCGCGACTCCGACCGGGTCGCCCCGCAGGTAGCGGTCGAGCACACGAGAAGAAACCTGAGGATCGGGAAAGGCCGCGAGAGCTCGACGCATGTGCCCGCCCGGATCGCCGCTACCCAGGCGGCGAATCAGGATGGTGTCTAGCGCGGTCCCCGACACCACTCCCAACTGCCCGAGAAGGGCCACCTCGCGGGCGAGCTGCCACCCGGAAACCCCAACTCCCATCCCTCCCTGAATGAGTCGTGGCAGCATGAAGCATCGCTCCGGGTTGTCATACCGCAGGGCGCGGCAGTGCAATCAACCAAGGCAGCGTAGGCGAACGATCCCAGACGAGAGCCTCTGCACGTGTAGATTCTCCGGCCACGCGGCCGTGAACGTCTAACGGCGTGCCAGTGGGTATCGGGAGGCGTACTCGACGATCCTCCACTCGGGGCGGCTGGGCACGGCACAGGTGCTAATGGTGAGGCTTCGGCTGTCCCGTGAACAAGCGGTGCAGCAGCCCGATCAGTGCCAGCGTCCATGCCCCGGCTGCGACATAGAAGAACGCCGGTGGCACCACGTTGAGGAACGGGAGGTCCATTGCCCCTGCTTGGCCCCCGGCCCCAATCATTCGGGCGGTGGCGACCGAATACATGCCCAGCGGGAACACAGCGCCCCAGTACAAGGGGTCGTATCGCAGCGGGAACTTCTTCACCACGTGCCGCCAGACCCCCAGGATGATGAGCATCGGGATCCACCAGGTGGCCGTGGCCCAAAACAGCAGCGTCGCGCCCTTGATGAATGGAAACAGGTCCCGGATGAGCGGGCTTTCCTTGCCTGCGAGCAGGAGCGTTGCTCCAGCGAGGGTTGAAATGGCCATCGCGCCCATGTTGATCCAGTACGGCGGGGCGAGGTCCGACGGCTTGAATGGAAAGAACGTGTACCGGTAGAAGATCAGTGAGATGATCCACACGTAGAGCATGGCCCCGCCAAGCCACATGGTCAGGGCAACGAACAGCAGACCTTCCCTTCCCCCACCCGTCCCCGCTAGCTGAGCCGCCAGCACTGAGACGGACTGTGTGGCCACAATTGAAACCAGCCAGCCTCCGTTGAGACCATCCGCCAAGGCGGGCTTGATCGCCTTGACGGTGAGGGTGGTGAAAATGGTGTACGTCAGCAGCAGCCAGAGCACAGCGCCGACTATCCAAAGCACCCAGGCGAAGCCCGTTGCGCCTTCGATCAGCAGGGCCTGCGACCCGAGCACACACGTGCCCGGGACGGCCGTAAAGAACCCAACGCTTCGGTTGTGATCCTTCAAGTCCGCGATAACCCGGGCACGGTGCCGCACGATGCGGACGAATGTCAGGGCCCACAAGGCCCCGAAGAAGACAAGATTCAGCCAGAACAGGCCGCGGGCGATCGCGGCGAATCCTTGGACCGACGCCGCGAGCGACACGATGCCTGTCGCCATGACCAGCGCGAAGTACGCGGGATGAAGACCCGCGGCGGCGCGGTCGATGCCCCCCCACGCCGTCGCCCCCGTTCCGCTTACCGGCCCGGGCGCACCGCCCGCCCCACCCGCCGGCGCTTCGACGGCCGAGCCGCGATCATGGCTCATCGGGTCCTCTCAAGAAGGTAGAGGTAGCGAAGCAGACCAAGATTGAGCAGAAGACAGGCGACGCTCGCCCCGAGCGCGGGCCACGCCACAGCGTGATCGCCGCCGAGATAGGCGTTCATCGTCGCCGTCAGGAGCCAGAGTTGCATCATCCCGATGATGAGCACAATGCTGAGGATGCCCAGGACGATCGCGGTGCGATTCTCGGTAGTTGCGCGGCTCGGCGCAGCGCCGGTCGGCCGGGGCGGAGGGGGCGGGGAGGAGCATCGCTGCTGGCTCATACGGTCCTCTCCTCGACGCCGGTGGCGTAAATGGTCCCCTCACGCACCTCGAGCACGATCCGCGCGAGCGGCCGTCGCGGCGGACCCGCCAGCGGCCGACCCGTCGCCAAGTCGAACGACCCGTGGTGACACGGACACACAAGCCGCCCCGAGCCGACATCCGGCGTCACCGGGCACGACAGGTGGGAGCACTTGTTGCTGTAGGCGAGGAACTCCTCTTCACCCGCGCGGACCAGCAGACACACATCGTGCTCGCCGGGGTACAAGAACGTAGCCGCCTGTCCGATGGCGATGTCCCCAACCCGGGCGATCGCGCGCGGCCCGATCCCGGTGTGCTTGCCTCCGAGCGTCTTCAGCGCGATCCACGCCTGGCCCGCGACGAAGGAGCCGCTGATCAACACCATAAACTTGGTGAAGTCCCGACGCGCGACGTAGTTGTCCTGCGCGGTGTCGATCGGGAAGTCCTTGCGCCACTTTGGCTGCACGTCGGAAGGGCGGCCGTCGGGGGTAAGGACGCGGAGTTGGGATGAAGGGGGGGTATCCTGAGCCATACTGAACTCCGAGGCGGTACGCGGGGTGGCCGATCAACGCGAGCCGTTGAGCACGCCGAGAGAGATGGATCGTCCAGGCGGATTGGGATCGAGCGCGGCGGTGACATCCAGATGCTCGGGGCGCGCTCCCGCCACGCTCCGCGGACCCATCATCTTGACCTTGGTGGTAATCGTCTGGTTGCCGAACTGGAAGCGGTCGATCGGGGCCGACTGCGGGCGGGCCGCCTCGATCTCCTCGCGCGTCCCGAAGAAGAGCGCTTGGCTTGGGCACACGCTGGCGCACATGGGCTTGAGGCCGATCGACGAGCGGTCGTAGCACATGTCGCACTTCATCATCAACTCAAACTCGACCTTCATTTTGGGCACGCCGAAAGGGCAGGCGAGCACGCAGTTGTTGCAGGCGATGCAGCGCGGCTTGCGGGCCGACTGCACCACGCCGTCGGGTGTTCGCTTGATCGCGTCGGCGGGGCACACCTCAGCACAGGTCGGCGAGTCGCAGTGCATGCACACGACGGGAATGGTCTGCGTCGAGTGCGCCCGGTCAACGGTCTCCAGGTGGATCATGGAGATCCCCTTGTGCGTGTCGCACTCGGTGCACGCCTGCACGCACGCCTGGCACCCGATGCAGCGGGCTGGATCGATGTAGAAGTTGAGGTGGCCGGGAACGCTCATGCTGGCTCCGATCGTCTTATCCCTGCTGCGGCTCCAAACGCCCGGCCCAGTCCGGCGGCCCGTCGGCCTTGCGGATGCGGGCCGCACACACCTTGTACTCGGGGATCTTGGAGATCGGGTCCTGAGCCGAGATCGTGAGCTGGTTGGCGCTCTTGCGGCCGGGCCAGTGGTAGGGAATGAAGATAGTGTCGGGGCGGATCGTCGTCACGACCATCGCCTGCAGCGTGCAGTCGCCGCGACGGGACTGGGCCGTCACCCAGTCTCCGTCTCTGATCCCCATTTTCTCGGCAAGCTGCGGGTGCATCTCGATCCGCGGCTCAGGGTACTGGTCCACCAGCGGGCCGATTCGACGGGTCTGTGTGCCCGAGAGGAACTGGCTGACGACGCGCCCCGTCGTCAGCATGAGCGGGTACTCGGTGTCCGTATCCTCCGCCGGCGGCGTGTACGGAGCGACGTTGAAGCGGGCCTTGCCGTCCGGGAAGTAGAACGGGCCGGCGCCTTTGGCGACGACGTTCCACGAGCCGGGCTCGAACAGCCGCGGCGTGCCCGCGTGCTCGATGGGCTTGCCGCTGGGATCCTCGCTGTAGCATGGCCAGCAGACGCCGTACTGCCGCTCGATCTTCTCGTAGGTGATGCCGGAGTAATCGGCGACGCCACCCTTGCTAGCGACACGGAGTTCATCGAAAATGGCCCGAGGCTCGGTGAAGGTGAATCCAGCGGGGCGCTCCAGGGCGGCGGCGATGTCTTGGACAATCCGCCAGTCCTGCCGGGCATCCCCGGGGCAGTCCACCGCCTTGTTGATCTTGATGACCTTGCCCTCGATCTGCGTGACCACTCCCTCGTCCTCTTCCTGGAGGGAGCCGGGCAACACGATGTCCGCGTGCCGCGCCGTCTCGTTCATGAAGAAGTCGATGGCGACGTAGAACTCGAGCTTGCCGAGGGCACGGGCGATGAAGTTGTTGTCCGGGAGGGAGACAATGGGGTTGAAGCAGAGCGAGATCAGGCCCTTGATCTCGCCCTTGTCGATCTTGCGGAATATCTCGTAGCAATCGACGCCAGGGCCGGGCATGTCCGGCTCGGCGATGCCCCAGATCTTGGCGATGTGGGCGCGGTCAACCGGGTTCGAGATGTCGCGCCAGCCAGGGAGCTGGTCGCACTTCTGCCCGTGCTCGCGCCCGCCCTGCCCGTTGGCCTGCCCGGTAATTGTCCCGTAGCCGCAACCCTCGCGCCCGATGCGGCCGGACGCCAGCACCATGTTGATCGAGCCCAGTACATTCTGCACGCCGTGCGAATGGTGCTCGATCCCGCGGGCGTGCATGAGGAAGCTGGACTTGGCCGTGCCCCACCATTCCGCCGCCTGGCGGATCAGCCGCTCGGGGATACCGGTTACCTCGGCGGTCTTCGCGGGGATCCAGGAAGCCACGTGCTCGGCAACCTTGTCGAAGCCAACGGTGAACTGCTCGATGAACGGCCTGTCGATCCACCCCTTCTCGATCATCAGGTGAAGCACGCCGTTGAACAGGGCGATGTCACGCCCCGGCTTGACAGGCAGGAACAGGTCGCAGGTGCGGGCCAGCGGTGTGATCCGGGGATCGACGACGATGATCCGCGCGCCGTTTTCGCGGGCCTGCCAGACGTACTCAGTCGTGATCGGGGCGCACTCGGCGACGTTGGCCCCGCTGATCCAGATGAGCTCGGCCTTGGGAATGTCGCTCCACGGGTTCGCGGCCCGGTCGATGCCAAACGCCTTCTTGTTCCCAGCCCCGGCGCTCACCATGCACAGTCGGCCGTTGTAGTCGATGTAGGGAGTCTTGACGCACACCCGGGCGAACTTGCCCATCAAGTAGGCCTTCTCGACCGTGAGGCTCGCGCCGCTCAGCACACCCATCGCCGAGTTGCCGTAGGTCTTCTGGATGCGACCGATCTCGGAGGCGACGCGTGTGATCGCTTCCTGGTAGCCCATCGGTCTGAAACCCTCGGGGACCGAGGTGTCCCGCTTGAAGGCCGTTAGCAACCGATCCGGATGAGCACCCTGGAGATACCGCTTGACACCCTTGGGGCAGAGCATCCCGCGGTTGAACGGGAAGTCGTACCACGGCTCGAAGCCAGTGACGACGTTGTCCTTGACCTTGAGCTGGATGCCGCACTGCTGGCCGCAGAAGCAGCAGTGCGTCTTGACGAGCCGGTCTGGCTCGGCGTCGGTGGCCAATCGCACGGGGCTTGAACGGTTCAGGTGCGGCCCGAAGCGGTCGAGGATCGGCAGGAGGTTTGAAGGAGGGTTGGACATGAGAATCTTTCTGGTCGATCAAGCGTGCTCGGTCGTCGTTGCCGGGGCCGACGCGGCCTCCATTATCGCCGCAACATCCACGATCCCGGGGCGATCCGTCACCTCACGGCCCCGACCGGCCTGCCACAAGCGGCCTTGCGCCCACGCCATACTGAGCCGGCGGCAGCGCGGGCAGATGTACTGGTAGTGGTTGACCGCATCTTCGCCCACCCCCTGCATCTCGTAGGAGTACCCAAGCTCGCGCTCGACCCGAATGAGGTCTTCAACGTGCACCATTGAGGCGAACGGTTGCTCGCAGTTCCGGCACACAGCCTGCTCGCCCGCTCGACCCGCGTCCTTGTAGAACGACACGCCGAGCTGCGCCGGGCGCTGGAAGATGTGGAAAAACTTACCGAACGGCAGCCACAAGAGCGTGAAGATGACGCACGCGGCGTGCACAATCGCCAGGAAGTCGTAAGCGTACCCCTTCATCCATGTGTAGCTCGCGGTCAGCATCAGCCCGGTGATGCTGACCGCGAAGAGGAGGATGAGCGGCAGGAAGTCCTCGCCGAACTGCTGCACGGCCTCGGCGCCGCGATCACGCATTCGCCGCCGCATCGCGATCATCACCCCCGCGATCACCAGGAACGAGGCCCACACCAGGCCGTGGAAGATCAACCCGCCGACCATGCTCTCGATCCGGAAGCTGAACGTCGGGAATCCGAAGACATACACGCGGTAGCGCTCGAAGTCGTCAGCGGGCGTCTGAAAGTGGATCCACCCGAAGACCAGCGGGAACGTGATCGCAGCTGCCAGCAGGCAGCCCCACATGATGAGCCAGTGGGCGGCCCAGCGGGGCCGGCTGCGCCGGAAGATGAAGTTGTTGAGCGCAAAGACGCCGACGACACGCTTGGGCCAGGCAGCGAGGTTGATGAGCAGCCGGTCACGGGAGAAGAACGCCTGCCAGCCTCGTCGCCAGTAGAGTGCCGTCGGCGGACGCTGAAGCCACATGGAGTAGCGATACGTGATCCCAAACACTGCAAACAGCGTGGCGAATGTGTAGCCAACGAGTGCGGCATCGAAGTGGGCAAGGTTGCGTGAGCCGATGGCGATCAGGGCCGCGACCAAAAGCGTGGCGACTATGCCTCGTGTGCCGGCCCGAACTGTTTCTCGACTCAAGGATGGCATCGTCACCTCGCATCCTGATTGGCCCCAAGCCGACATCCATGAATGTAGGAGTGTAAGCCGGACGGTGCGGACGCGCGCTGCACCCGCTCGGTGGTTGTGTGGGACGCCTCGAAGGAAGCGGGGTTGGGCCGGCTCCGCCCGGCAGGCGACAAGGCCGATACGCCGCCCGCGACGACCGCCACTCAGCCCGCCATCACGCCCAACTGACCGTGCGGTACACTCGGACGATTGGCGGCTCATGGAGCAGGCCGCGCCATTCCACCAGCAATGCCTTCATGTGATCGTCCTCGGCGACCCGGCGCTGGTCGAGTTCAAAGGCGGATTCTTCCGCGTACTCAACACGCTCGATGTACCGGCCGGGCCGTTGATCGTCTCGGAGTAGCGTGACGCGGATACCGCCCGGTTGCTCGTAGAAGGGAACCGCTCGGCGCAGGAACGCCAAGAGGTCAGCGAGCCGCTGCTCCGAGACGCTGATCTCGAGGTCCAGCACGACACGGACGGGACTACCCATACCGGCGAGGATAGGAGCATCGCCGACGACAGGGTCGCGTCGCTCATAGCGTGGCACAGGGAACTGCTGCCCATCGAGCTTGCCGAATTCAAGGGCGTTCGAACTTGCAGTACTCGGCTTCAGCGCTGACGAGCGACTTCCCCCGAAGAGAAAGCCCCGGCGAAGGCCGAGGCGTGAGGAAGGGAGCACCGATGCGTTCAGGCGCTGGGGCCCTTCTCCCGGAGGGCGTGGAACTCGACCATCGCGTCCTCGTAGGGCGTCTTGCCCACGGCGGCGTGGTTGCGGCTGCCCGCGGGCACAACCACGCTCCGCTCCTTGAGGAAGGCGAAGGCGACGGCCGCCTGCGTCCAGGGGATATTGGCGGCGTGCCGGAGGTCTTCGAGGTTGAACGGGCTCGTGGCCTCGGCCACCGCATGGGCGACCGCCTCGAAGGCGTCCTCCGGACACCGGTGCTGGTACGGCTCGCCCTTCATCGGGACGACGCTGCGGACCAGCGCCCGCGTGCCATCGACCGTGAACGTCTCCGTCCGCTCGTTCGCGGGCGGCTCGTTGCAGGCCGCGACCGCGTGCTCCATCGCGTCCCACTCCTCGGTGGTCAGCATCTGGACCTCGCGGGCGTTGAGCAGGCGCTCGGCCGCGTCGAGCAGGACTTCGAGTTGGGCGCGGGTGGCCTGCATGGGTCAGGCTCCCTTTCCGGCGACGAAGACGCCCTTGTCGTGCTTCTTGAAGCGGGCCTTCTCGCCCCGGGCGGCGATCTCGCGGATGATGGCGGCGTAGAGCGTCGCCTCCGGCGTCTTCCCGCCGGGGCTCTTCCAGAGGCCCTTCGCTTCCATCTCCGCGATCATCTCCTTGGCACGCATGGGGACCTTCGCGCCCGCGACGACCTGCGCCGCGGCGTCGAGGGCGCTGACGCGCTTGGGCATCTTCTCCTTGGGTGCCTTGGGCGCCTTCGCGGCCCTGGGAGCCTTGCCGCTCTTGGCGGGCGTCTTGCCGTCCATGCGGTCCTTGATCTCGGCGAGTGCGGCCTTGCGGAGCCGGTCGGTCTTCGCCGCCCCCTCGGCGCGGGCGGCGCTCTTGGACATCTTCGGGGTGCGGGGCTTCTTGGTCTTCGTACTCATGCGATTCTCCTAACTGCATGTGCGGAATCCCGCCGCACGTTGCGGCGGGGAATCGGGGCCGGCGCGGTTCCCCGCGCCGCCTCGTGGCTAGCAACCCGCGACGCGCTCCATCTCGTTGAGCACGTCGTGGACCATCGAGTTGGTGGCGGCGGCCCGGCCCCGGCGGTCGGTTCCGTAGACCACCTTGGCGACCTCGGCGGCCTTGGCGTAGCGGCTCTCTCGGTCCTCGTCGCGGGCGATGTGGGCGATGCAGATGTCCTGCCTGCCCGCTCGCCGGGTGTGCTGTTCGATCGTCGCTTCCGCCCCGCGCTCGGTGCGGCGGATGCTGATGTCTTGGTCGATGCCCTCGATCACGATCGTCTTGATGTTCATGGCGTTGCTCCTTTGGGGTGGGTGCGTGGCGTGCGGTCACTCGGCGTCGTTCAGGAACCGCTCCATGTCGTCGCGTTCCATGTTGCTAAGGAACCCGACGGTGTCCATCAGGTCGCTGCGGACCTTGCCGAGGTTGCCGGTGATACCCCAGTTGGTCGGGTCGGCTTTGGCCTGCTCGTCGTGCTTGTCGAGTTCCATCTGCAGCACATCGATCAGGCGGGCGATGTCGTTCCGCCTCGTGGCGTACATCTGGGCGGCGGTCGGTTCGGGCTTCGTGGTCTTGGTCTTGGGGGTGTTCTTCTTCATACTGGTACCTCTCGTCGTTTGGGGTGCGTGGTGTCTCCGGTAAACACAGAAGCCCGCATTTCGCGGGCTTCAGGTCGTCGGCTTCTTGTTGTTGGTGCGGTCCCAACTCGTCGTGTCCTTGGGTTGGCCAACCGCCCGGAGGTAGTCGACCAACTCATCGGCGGTCCATGTGTCGCCGTCGATGGCGTCGTGCTCGTTGGGGGCGTCGGTATCGCGGTCGATCTCGAAGAGGCGGAAGCCGCCCAGCGCTCCGGGGCGCGGTCCCCAGTGCCCGTCGAGGTGGCGGCCGCGTCCGGCGGGGACCGTCGCGATGTTCCAGGTACGGCCGTCGGGCGTGTGGATCTCGATCGCGGGGATGTGGAACCCGCTCCTAGCGAGGGTTTTGGCGAGGTCGAGCGTGGTCTTCGTGGTCGCGTTCATGTTCGTGGTCTCCGTCGCGTGCGGGGGGTGCGTTGTTCCCGCTCGCGTTGGACACACATTGGCCGGCTGACGGGGAACTGGCAAGGCGATCGGCCTTCATTTCTCGATGATTCTGCGACATGTGGGCAACTCGGCCAAACTTGTGGGCGGCGCGGGAATGCGGGCCGCCCAGCGCCGGTTCACCACGCGCCCCCTTGGCCACGGGTTGGCCCACGATCGCCCACGTCGCGTCCTCGCGGCGGGGCGTACCAAGCGCCGCCACGCGACCGTCGGCGCTCGGACGCGCAAACAAACTCTGTCTCCAAGCGCGGCTGTTCCCGCGGGCGTCGCACCGCGTCCTGGCCCGGGAAGTACCTACCGACCCCCGACCCCGCCTTCTCCCTGGCCGTAAGGCTTCCGGCTGTAAGGCTCGCACCCGGGATTGCCATGCTGTGCTTCAATGAAGTTCGGTTGGCGGGACCCGCGCGCCGGGAGCCGACCGGTTTCCCGTGGGGAATTCGAGGAGTGTGGATTGAAGGGAGAGATGATTGCTTGTTTGCATACCTCTCCGATTCCTCCCCGCGCACGGAGAGAAACGGAGCCGACCTGCAAAGATGCAGCGAAGCCGTCGGATGGTGTTCAGGCTCGGGATACATAGCGGGTTGCGCTCCTTCCCTTGGTTGCAACTCGAACTTCATTGATCTGTCCCGTGGCAATCAGGTTGTCGATGACCTCCTGCCGCTCGCGGACGCTCAGCCACCGGGTCTTCCACAGCAACTGGGTGTGGCTGATCCCTTGCGTGCCGCCGTGCTCGTCGATCAGCCGGAGCACGCGCTTCTGCCGAGCGTCGAACTGTCCGTCGGCGATGCGGACGTGCGCCTCAAAGAGCAGGCGCCGCGTGACGTAGCTCGACAGCTCGCACGCCCAGGTTGCCGTCTGGCCGTCGATCACGGGCTTCTCGGGGTTGGCCGAGCAGGCGTAGATGAGGGCGAGGCGGCAGGCCTTCTCCTCGGCGCGCGACCAGACAGCGGCGATGCCCTCGCCCTTGGCCTCCATCTCGGCGTCGGCGTAGTCGGCCAGCGCGTCGAAGCACGCGGCTGCGTCAGGGGTCGCCGTCACGACCATGGGCTTGGGGTGCTCCTTGTGGAGGTTGCCGCCCGGCGAGAACTCCGCCCACCAGCGCACGCGATCCACGATCGCTTTCGGCGGCGGGACGCGCGCGCGGCGCTGCCGCCTGGGCCGCTCGGGGCATTCGAACACGAGCAAACGCCCGATGAACCCGTCGCTCAGGCTCTCCGAGGTGAGCGACTCCCAGAAACTGTCCGGCACGGTCGTGCCGTAGAGCACGACGCACGGCTGGTCCACGGCCTTGTTCCGCTTCGCGTCGGCGTAGGCCTTGCCCCGCACGAAGGTGTCGGCGGAGCTGTAGAACTTCATGAACGCCGTCAGCACGTTGAACAGGTGCGGGGCCTTCTTGGGATCGCCGATGGTCCGCAGGAAGCGCCCGAACTCGTCGAGCTGAAACAGGATCGCGGGCTGCGCCTCGACCGCGGTGAAGAGCCCGGCGTCGCTGGCCAGGTCCTCGTTGCCCTCCAGGTCGTCGGCGCCGGCAGCGAACAGGATGTCGCGCGTGAGCTTGCGGGCGTGGTCTTTGCCCGCGCCGCTCTTGGCCAGGCCGACGCAGTAGACGTTGGTGCGGTTGCCGCGCTCGTCGCACACTTTCCGCCCGGCGAGCACGGCCTGCAGGGCGATCGCGCCGGCGAGCGCCAACTGCGGCTGCGGGCGTGGCGCGTAAGCGACGTTGTGCGCCACGACCTCGCCGATGAGCCCAGGTACAGCCAGAAGGTGTGGCGGGAAGGGGCCGGGATCGTCCGGCCGCTCGACTTGCTCGATTACGTCGCCCTCGTGGTGCTCAGCGCTGAACGCGGAGAGGTCAACGTCGGCGGACTCGGGCGGTTCGGTCCCGAACCCTTCGGCGCGGAGCGCTGATGCCGCCGCGGCGAAATCACCGCCGTGCTCCAGCATCGCGTAGACCGCGAAAGGCGCGTAGGCCTGGTTGGGCTCGAACGGCGGGGCGTTGCTGGAAAAGACGTAGAACACGCCGCCTTTGAGCGTCGCGCTCGTGCCGCTCTGCTTGCCGGGCCGCCGCCAATGCTCGTTCTCCCCACCCTTGACCAGTTCCCACCCGTGGCGGCGCAGGATCTCCCGCGCATCCCCGCGGGCGTTGTAGTCGTCCCCGGGCCGGACATGCGAGCCTGATGCAGGCTGCGGCGCGCCCGCCACGGCGGGCTCCGCGTCGTTCATGCGCCACGCGCAGCCGAGGAGCACTTCGCGCTCCTCCGCCGTGACGAGTGGCGGGTTCGCCAGCGTGCCCGCGACGGCCTCGTAGCCCGGCGAGGGAGCGCACAGGAACATTCCCCCCTCGCCGCGGGTTTCGATCAGCGTCACGACGACGGACCACTTCCCGTCCGCGCCGCGCCTGGGCGTGAGCGTCTTGCCCCCGATCACGACTGGCGCATCACCGCTGGCATCCACGCGCCGCTGCGCCAGTTTCGTGTTGCCGCAGACCGGCGCCTCGCAGCGGTACACCACATGGCGACCGCCCGAGGGCGTGGCCTCGACGAAGAGCCGATCGACCAGGCCCGGCTCAATCTCTTCGACCATCGTGCGCCATGCGTCGAACGCTTCGCCGGCGCAGTCGAAGTCGATCATCTCCAGGTTGCCAGAGACGCTGCCGCACACGATGCAGATCGCGTCCGGCCCGATGTCGATCCATGAGGCCAGCTCGGCGGCGGTGGGGAGGCGTTTCTGGAACCCAGACCATCGCGGCAGCGCCACGCGCTTCTCATCGCCCCGGCGCAGCGCGGGGAGAACGCACAGCCCGGCGCTGAGGTACGCCGAGGTCGCGGGCCCGAGTTGGAGTTCAGCGGCGGAGCTCAGAACGGGATCTCCTCATCGGGGATGCCGTACGTCGTGCCCACCGGCTGCGCCGGCGCATCGGGGAGGCCCTCATCGCAGTCCAGGCGCGGCGGCTTGTCGCCCAGGCGGTGCGCGACGACCCGCTCGAACTGATCGCCGGCCTTCTTCTCCACGGTGATGTGGAGCGTCGGCGCCAGTGCCCCCGCCCTTGCCATCTCGACAGCCTCCTCCGTGCCCCCTGGGACCGGCTCGACCGACCGGGCCCGCCACCACGCCTCGGCCTTGGTCCGGGCGTACCCGGTGTGGTCGAAGCAGACCCACTCGCGGAAGTAGTGGTTGAAGCCAACCCGATACTCGACCCGCATCGTGAGCGGCGCGGACGGGTCGCTCCGCTTCATGTGGACGTGGTACGTCGTCTCGCTGACGTGGTGCTCCTCGCGGCTGGTCTGCCCCGACAGGATGCCCTCGGTGCTCGCCTGCGCTTCGTGCTTCTGCTTGTTGGGCTCCGGGAACTGGTGTCCGCACTGCGGGCAGGTCTGATACCCGGCCGCGATGAGTGCCTGGCACTGCGGGCACTCCTTCGCCGGCGCCTCACCCTCGCCCCGATCGAAAGTGTCGAGGCGGACGGCGTCCACGGGGCCATGACGCAGGACGTTGCCGCCGAAGTCCAGCACCAGGCAGTCGGCCTTGCCCGGGTGGAGGCGAAAGCCGCGCCCGACCATCTGGTAGTACAGCCCCGGCGACATGGTCGGCCGCACCAGCGCCACGCAGTCGATGTGCGGGGCGTCGAAGCCCGTGGTCAGCACGTTCATGTTGCACAGATACCGGAGCTCCCCCGCGCGGAATCGCCCGAGGATGGCGCTCCGCGCGCCGGCGGGCGTGTC